>Ga0075430_100002745_pt1 | contig 14695 bp, 14 predicted proteins | sample RhiMetdeltSRZDD4_FD_75294 | JGI IMG/M metagenome (GOLD analysis project Ga0075430, IMG submission 75294) | Populus rhizosphere microbial communities from Tennessee, USA - Rhizosphere MetaG P. deltoides SRZDD4 | ecosystem: Host-associated > Plants > Roots > Rhizosphere > Soil | place: USA... | reverse complement strand
GCCGCGCTTACCTTGGAGGCGGTGTCGTCCGCGCTGTCGACCCACACGTAGGTGTTCCACATCGCCATCGGCGGCGCCCCCTCGGGGATCGATCCCACGGCGCCCACGTCGCGGCCCCGGATGCGGGCCATGAAGAAGGGCGGGTCGCCTTCGGGCGCCACGTTCTCGAACTCCCAGCCGAACAGCCCGTTGTAGAAGCCCACGGCGGCCTCCGGGTCGGGATGGCTCGTGTCCACCCAGCAGGGGACGCCGGGGATGTATCCGTCACGGTCGGGCATTGACGCTCCTTCGATCGCTCTGCGCAGAGCGCGGAACGCTATTGGCAATTCAGGTCAGGATTGGTCCGCAATTGGATGAACGTCCCGGAGTAGCTGCCAGAGCACATAGTCCGGGACGTCGTCGCGGGGCGGCGGGGAGCGAGGACGCCCTACAGCGGAATCTCCCACAGCGGGAACCAGCGCCCCATGTCCTCCTCGAAGGGCAACTCGGCTCCTACCTGGGCCTTGAGGCGCAGCTCGCGCTCGGAGTCACGGGCCTTGTCGCCCGGCGCCGGGACGAAGGGGTAATAGGCGCCGCGCTTGAAGTTGTAGATGAAGTAGATCGGCTTGCCCTTCTCCTCGAACGCGAACACGGCGCACAGGAGGCGGTCGCCGTAGCCGCCACCCTGGAGCTGCACCGACACCGTGTTGAGCGAGACCACGAGGTCTTCGAAGTCGGCGTCCTCGAGGATGAGCCAGCGGTAGCCGAACTCGTCCTCGCTCGACTTCACGACCGTGCCGGTGTCCTCGGCGGCTCCCGCGAGAAGCTCCTCGGTTTCGGTGAGGATGCCCTGAAAGTCGGCCGTGGCGACCGGCTGAAAGACGATCCCCGCTCGCTTGCGGTGGACCAGGCCGAGCCCGGTGTCGAGCGTGATCTGCGCCGTCGTCATCGCGAACAGGCGGTCGGCCGCCGGCGCCTTCAGCTTGCCCTTCGAGCCGCCCAGGAAGTCGAGGAAGCCCACGCTTTCGAGCCTAGGCGGCGGTGCCCTGGAGCTGGGCCTCGAGCTGCTGGAGGCGCTCGATGCGCTTCTCCATCGGCGGGTGCGTGGAGAAGATCGTGCGCAGCGAGCCCTTGATGCTCGCCGGGACGATGAAGAACGCGTTCATGCCCTCGGCCTCGCGCAGGTCGTGCGTGGGGACTGTCTGCATCGCGCCGGAGATCTTGACGAGTGCGGCCGAAAGGGCGCTCGGGCGGCCGGTGACGATCGCCGCTCCGCGGTCGGCCGCGAACTCGCGGTAGCGCGACAGGGCCATCATCAGGAAGAACGAGAAGACGTAGACGACGAGCGAGACGAGCAGGATCACGAGGAAGCTCGGGTTCTCGTCGTCATCACCGCCGCCGAAGAAGAAGCCGAACTGCAGCATCAGCGCGGCGAGGCTGGCGAAGAAGCTCGCGATGGTCATGGTCAGCACGTCACGGTTCTTCACGTGCGCGAGCTCGTGCGCCATCACGCCCTCGAGCTCGCTCGGCGACAGCAAGCGCATGATGCCCGTGGTTGCGCAGACGGTCGCGCTCTTGCGGGAGCGGCCGAGCGCGAACGCGTTCGGCATGTCGGTGTCCGCGACCGCGATCTTCGGCTTGGGCAGGTCCGCCTGGATGCAGAGGCGCTCGATCATCGCGTGCAGCCCGGGCGCCTGCTCGGGGGAGACCTCCTTGGCGCCCATCGCCGCAAGCGCGAGCTTGTCCGAGAAGAACAGCTGCGCGAGCGACAGCAGGCCCATCACGATGACGATCGTGACCGCCTGGGCGCCTGCCGCGATCAGCACGCCGACGAAGGCGACGTACAGGAGGCCCAGTAGGAACAGGGTCAGGAGCACCCGGACCTGGAGGCCCGTGTCTCGGGGGAAGACCGCCTTCTGCTGTGCCATATGTCCGGAAGATTAGTGATCGCCGCAAGCCATCTTGCAGGTGAGCGAAAACCGCTCGCCAGGGGTATGTCGCTTGCTAGAGTCCGGCCCTCCTCGCGCCGCAATTTCCCTGCATAACACGGGTAAACGAGGGGACCCACGGGCGGCGCACAGCTCATGAAGAAGACCTTCCTGCTTCCGATCCTGCTCGCGCTCGGCGCGTACCTCCTGCTGCCGCTTCCGGGGCTGTCGAAGCCGCCGCTGTCGAAGCGGATCGAGGAGAAGCGAGCGCAGATCGAGCAGAAGAAGCAGCGCGAGGGCGTGCTCTCGACCACCATCGACCGCTTCAACACCCGCATCGATGCGGTGGAGGGCGAACTCGAGGTCACGCAGCGCCAGCTCGACCGCGCCCAGGCGAGTCTCGACGCCCAGAAGGCCGAGTTGCTCGCCGTGCGCGACCGGCTCGAGGAGGCCCGCGACCGGCTCGAGACGCTCCGTCGCGAGCTCGCGACCGCCCGCAAGGTGCTGGCCGCGCGGCTGGTCGAGATCTACAAGGCGGACGCTCCCGACGTGCTCACCGTGGTGCTCGAGGCGGACGGGTTCGGCGACCTGCTCGAGCAGGCGGAGTTCCTCGACCGCATCTCCGACCAGGATCGCGAGATCACCGACGAGGTGCGCGTGCTGCGCGACCGCGCGCACGACCAGACCGTCCAGCTGGCCGAGCTCGAGGAGCGCGAGCAGCTCACCGCCGAGCGCATCCTCGCGACGCGCGACCAGATCGCCGCGGTCGAGTCCCAGCTCGCCGGCTCGCGGGACCAGCTCGCCTCCGCTCGCGACGCGCGGCGCGGCGCGCTCGCGCAGGTGCACGACAGCCGGGTCTCGCTCGAGGGCGACCTCAAGGAGCTCGAGGCGGAGCAGGCGCGCGTGCAGGCGGCGCTCGCCGGCGCCCAGGCTCCGGGGCCGGTGCGCCAGGGCAGCGGGGCTCTCATCTGGCCCGTGAACGGGCCCGTGGTATCGGGGTTCGGCCAGCGCTGGGGCCGCCTCCACGCGGGCCTCGACATCGCCGTGCCGAGCGGCACCGCGATCCGCGCCGCCGACTCCGGGCGGGTGGCGCTCATGGGCTGGGTGGGCGGCTACGGCAACTACACCTGCATCCAGCACAACGCGAGCCTGTCCACCTGTTACGCGCACCAGTCGAGCTTCGCCACCTCGAACGGGGCGAACGTGAGCCAGGGCCAGGTGATCGGCTACGTGGGCTGCACCGGCCACTGCTTCGGGGACCATCTCCACTTCGAGACCCGCGTGGGCGGGGCGCCGGTGGACCCGATGGGCTACCTGTAGCGCGCGAGCCGCGCCTCAGCGAGCCCGGAAGCGTCCGAGCCGCTTGATGCCGCAGTTGCCGTTGCCGTCGCAGGCCGTCGAGACGATCGCGTTCTGGCGCCGGCCGCGCAGGGCGACCCAGGCCGTGAACGGCCTGGGGCGGCGGTCCCTCACGAGCTCGAAGGTCTGGCCGCCGTCGCGGGAGACGAGCAGGCTGTAGGTCACGTTCCCGGCGAGCTCGTGACCGCTCGCCGTGCGGTCGACGGAACGCCCCACCCGGACGCTCACTCGATTGCCGCGTCGGCGCGCCGTGCCACGCGCGCGCGGCGCGGTCACGTCGTACACGCGCGCGCGGGCGCTTGCGGCGAGCCCGTCTACGATGCCCGTGCCGGTGAACTCGTTCCAGCCCCCACCGGCCGGTTGCCGCGCCGTGGCGGTGAGCACCTCGGCCACCTGCTCGGAGGCGAGCCTCGCCTCCACCTCCCAGATGAGCGCCGCGATGCCGGACGCGATCGGCGCCGCGAAGCTCGTGCCCTCCCCATAGGCAAAGCGGGCGCCGCTCGCGTCGACCAGCACCCGTGAGCACGAGCTCGGCACGTCCCACTCGGTCGGCTGGTTCGCAGGCAGGGTCGAGAAGACGCCGAACTCGCAGCTGCGGTCGCTCGCCCCGGGCGCGGCCAGGCTCACGAAGTCGTTGTGGTTCGAGAACGGCGCCACCACGCCGTTCGGCATCGTGGCCGCCACCGAGAGGCCGATGCCGCGCCCGCCGCGCTGCCCGCCGATCGCCGCGGCGGGGAACTCGAGCGGGTTGGGGCTCTGCGGGCGCTGCGCGTTGTTGCCCGACGCCGCCACCGGCAGGACGTCGTTGAAGAACGCCGCCTCGAGAGCGCGCGCCTGGCTGCGCGTGAAGCCCTCGCCGGCGAGGCTCATGTTGAGCACGTCGGCCCCGCTCTGAATCGCGAACTCGATGCCGCGCACCACGTCGCCGACGCTGAAGCAGCCGCGGCTGCCGTCGGTGCAGGTGCGCTCGGCGTTGACGGCGATCAGCTGCGTGTTGCCCGCCACGCCCTTGCCGCCGATGTTGTTGCCGTCGATCGCGGAGATGAGCCCCGAGACGAAGGTCCCGTGTCCCACGCTGTCGGAAACGTCGCTCGTGCCAGAGGCGGTGTCGAGCGTGCGCGCCACCCGGCCGAGGAACTCGGGATGGGTCACGTCCAGGCCGGTGTCGATCACGGCCACGGTGCGGCGCGAGCCGCCGCCCGCGGCGAGCAGCGCGTCCCCGGCGCGCACGTCGTCGTAGGCCCAGGTGAACTTGATGCCGGTTGCCGGATCGAGCGCGTCGAAGGGGTCGGCGGCCGCCTGCAGCTCGCGGTCGCGCTCGATGTAGGCCACGCGCGGGTCGGCCCGCAGGGCGTCCACGAGCGCCGCGCCCGACGGGACCGTGGCCGCGAGCACGCCGATGGTGGTGAACGCCTCCGGCGCGGCGCCGAGCAGGCGCAGCTCGCGGGCGACGCCCGGGAGGTCGCCGTGGTCGCGTACCCCCACGAGCACTCGGGTGCTGCCGGCGGCGCGCGCGATTGCGCCCAGCTCGCCGGCGTTCGCCGCGGCGGCCGAGGCTCGAGGCGCCTCGGGCAACGGCAGCCGGATCGACCCCCGGGCCGAGGCGCGCGCGTGCTGGCGCAGCACCTCGCGGAGCGCGACTCGGTCCATCGGGCCGGTCGAGGCATGCGCGCTCGCCACAACCACGGGCGCCGCGCAGAGGAGTATCGCGAGCGCCGCTCTCCGCACTGCCCTCATGGTACGGGCGCCTGAGAGCGACCGCTAGCCTGCGCCCGGGTGCAGCCGGAGATCCAGATAGGCCCGCTCGACCTGCAGACCTTCGGGATCTGCTTCGCGGTCGGCTTCCTCGCGTCGGGACTCATAATCGGCCGCCGCCTGCGCGAGCTCGACAGGCCGGTGGACTGGGCCTACGAGATGGTCTTCGCCGCGCTGATAGGCGGGCTCGTGGGGTCACGCGTGGACTACCTGATCCAGAACTGGGACGAGGTGTCGGGCGACCTGCTCGGGAACATCGTGTCCGGCGCCGGGCTCGTCTGGTTCGGCGGCCTCGTGGGCGGCGCGATCGGGATGATCCTGTGGGCGTGGTGGCGCGGCTTCCTCGGCTGGCAGCTGCTCGACGTGTGCGCGGTGCCGCTCGCGGCCGGCTACGCGATCGGGCGCGTGGGCTGCCAGCTTTCGGGGGACGGGGACTACGGGGTGGAGTCGGACCTGCCGTGGGCGATGGCCTTCCCGGACGGGACGGTGCCCACCACTGACGAGGTCCATCCCACGCCGGTCTACGAGACGCTCACCATGGGGGTGGGGGCGCTCGTGCTCTGGCACCTGCGCGACCGCTTTCCCACCGGTGTCCTGTTCGGGCTCTACCTGATCCTCGCCGGCGGCGAGCGCTTCCTCGTGGAGATCGTGAGGCGCAACGACTCGGTTGTGGCGGGGCTCACGCAGCCGCAGCTGATCAGCCTGGTGCTGCTGGCGCTGGGTACGGCGATCGTCATCGCCCGGCGCGGCGCACCGAGCCCGGCGACCGCCTGAACGCGGCCCCGAGCGCGGCCGCGCCGCAGAGCGCGAGCGCGACCGAGGCCCCCGCCGCGCTGCCCGCGTGGAACGAGAGTTCGATCCCAGCCAGGCCCGCGAGCGCGGCCACCGCGGCGCCCGCCGCCATCGCGCGGGCGGGTGTGCTCGCGTGACCGCGCACCGCCACCGGCGGAGCCACCAGCACCGCGAGCACGAGCAGCGCGCCGAGCCCCTGGACGGCCACGGCGATCGCAACGGCCAGCAGCGCCAGCAGAACCAGCCGGACGAGCGCCGGGCGAACGCCCGCCGCGGCGGCGCCGGCGGGGTCGAACGCCACCGCGCACAGCGGACGGTGGAGCGCCACCAGCGCGGCCCCGCCGCAGGCGAGCAGGAGCGCCGCCGCCAGGAGGTCGCCGTCGGTCACGCCGAGGAGGTCGCCGAACAGGAGCTCCTCGAGCCGCTGGGGAGAGTCGGGTGCGAGCGCGAGGAGGGCGCCGAGCCCCACCAGCCCGGTGACCGCCACGGCCGTGCCCGTGTCCGGGCCGATCCGCTCGTCGCGGGCCGCGAGCGCAACGAGCACGGCGGCCACGAGCGCGCCTCCGGCGGCGCCCAGCAGCAGCGGCGCGCCCGCGAGCGCGGCGAGCACGAAGCCCGGCAGCAGGCCGTGCGCAAGGGACTCGGCCCCATAGGTCAGCCGCTCGCTCACGACCCAGAACCCGAGCGCGCCGCAGAGCACCCCGATCAGCGCCACCTCGAGCAGCGCGCGCTGGTCGATGCCGGAGCGGAACGGGTCGATCACGGGGTCGAGCAGGTCCATGGCGCCTCAGTGGTGTCCGTGGCCTTCGTGGCCGTGACCGTGCTCGTGGTGCTGAACGGTGACCGCGCGCACGCCGCCGGGCCCGCCCTCGAGCACGATCATCTCGCTGCCGTAGGTGGCCTCGAGGGTGGCCCGGTCGAGCGCCCGGGCCGGCGGCCCGAACGCGATCTGACGCCCGTTCAGGCAGAGCACGAGGTCGAACGCGCGGGCGCTCTCCACGTCGTGGCTCGACACGAGCAGCGCCCGGCCCTCGTCGCGCAGCTCGTCGAACACGCGACCGATCTCTCGCGCGCTGGCCGGGTCGACCCCCGACAGCGGCTCGTCGAGCAGCAGCACCGGCGCGGCCTGCACGAGCGCCCGCGCCAGCAGCGCGCGCTGGCGCTGGCCGCCCGAGAGGGTGCCGAAGGGCTCGCGGGAGGCGTCCGTCAGCCCGACGCGCTCGAGCGCGGCGGCGGCGGCCGCGCGCTCGGGACGGCGCGGTGGGAGCCACCAGCGGCCATGCGCGAGGCTGCCCATCAGCGCCACGTCGAGCGCCGTGACCGGGAAGTCGAGCCGCGTGCGCTCGGTCTGCGCGACGTAGGCGGGGCGCCCGGACACCCGCACTCGCCCGGTGGTCGGCGCGAGCTCGCCGAGGAGCGCGCGGAACAGCGTGGTCTTGCCGCCGCCGTTTGGACCGAGCACGCACACGGACTCGCCGGCCCGAACGCCGAAGTCGACCTCGCGAAGCACGGGCGGGCCGCCGTAGCCGGCGGCGAGGCCGGTCACGGATACGGCCAGGCCGGGTTCCGGGGTGGCGCTCACCGGGCGCCCCTGACGGTCGTAGCAGCCGCGTAGGCGATCGCGCCGAGCACCGCCACCGGCGGGCCCGGGGGCAGGTCGAGCCAGTACGCCAGGTACAGCCCCGCCACTCCCTGGACGAGGGCTAGCACGAGCGCTGCCGCGATCAGCGGGCCAATGCCGCGGGCGAGCACTCGCGCCGTGGCGGCGGGCAGCACGAACAGCGCCGTGACGAGCAGCACCCCCACGGCCGGGATCGCCGCCACTACCGCCACCGCCACCAGCGCAAGCAGGATCAGGTCGGCGGCGCCGGTCGGCACACCGAGGGCGCGCGTGCCGTCCGGGTCGAAGGCCAGGGCGGACCAGGTGCGCCCGAGCGCCAGCGTGCCGATCCCCGCCAGGGCGGCCGCCGCGGCCGACGCGAGCAGGTCCACGCCGTCGAGCCCCAGGATGGTGCCGAAGAGGAGCCGGTCGACCGCGCCGCCTGACTCGAACACGTCGCTCGCCAGGATCACCCCGCCGGCGAGCGCGGCCACCAGGAGCAGCGCCGTCGCCTCGCCCGGCTCGCGGCCCGCGCGCCCGGCGCGCTCGACGCCGCCCGCGTAGCCGAGCGCAACGGCCAGGCTCGCGAGCAGCGGGCTGAAGCCCGACGCGTCCGCCACCACGAGTCCCGGGAACGTGGCCGAGCCCGCGGCGTGGGTGAAGAACGCGAGCCTGCGGAGCACGATCCAGGCGCCCAGGGAGCCGCCCGCCAGCCCGAGCAGCACCAGCTCGAGCAGCGCCTCGCGGAGGAAGGGCAGGTCCACCAGGTCAGCGGGAGACGGCACGGGCGAAGCCTAACGAGAATGATTCTCAGTTGAACGGGATCTTGCAGGAGGGTGATCCGCGGCGTTCCACGGCGCGCGGGGATGGGTAAGAACGCGGTACCCCGAGCGGGCGTTCGGACGCGCGCGCTCATCCGTCCGTGAAGACCTCCAAGGCCTACATCGCGAGCCTCGGCACCTCCGGGGTCCTGATCAGCTCGTTCCTTCTGTTGCTGGCCGTGGGCAGCGCAATCGTGGCGTTCAACGGAATTCCCGGCACGAGCGACACCGATGGCCTCGAGCGCGTGGAGGTCGAGCGAGAGTCCAGCGACGTGTCCCGCGTGGGCGCGAACGCCAGCGATCCCCGAGCGCGTGCGCGCGAGGAGGGGAACGGCACGGGCGCGCTGAAGCGCGCTCGCCGCGGTCGCGACGCCGCACGTGGCCAGCGGGCGGGCACCGACCGACGCGGCTCTGGAACGGGCGGCGCGGAGCTCGGCGGCAGTGTCCCCGGCACCTCCAGCCCGACGACGGGCGGCGGCGGCCAGAGCGACGGTGGCGGCGCCGTGCGTCTGCCTCAGACCCCGGACCTGCCGTCGGCCGGTACCGGCGGCGGCACCAACCTGCCCGGCGCCGGCGACGTGACCGGCCGCGTGGGCGGAACGGTCGAGCAGGTGGGCGGCGACGTCGGGGGCGCGGTGGGCGGCGTCTCGCCACAGCTGGGCGGCACCGTGACGGAGACCGGCGGGACGGTGGGCGGTACGGTCGACGGGGTCGGCCAGACGGTCGACGAGACCGTGGGTGGCCTGCCGAGCCTCCCCTAGCCGTCCTTAGCCCTCCCGGCAGGCACGCCGGATGAAGCTGCGCGACACCGCCTGCAGCTCGAGGTCGTGCTGGAGCGAGCGGTGGTGGCCGCCCGGGAGGAGCAGGAGCCGCTTGGGCTCGCCCGCCGCGGCATACAGCTCCTCGCTCGCGGTGTAGGGCACCTGCTCGTCACCGCGGGCGTGCATGAGGAGCAGCGCGGTGGCCGGCGCGAGTCGCGCAGCCGCCTCGTTCAGGTCGCTCTCCTTCAGCCAGCCCTCGCACGCCTCTACGTCGCGTTCGAAGCGCGGCGGCTCGTTCGAGCGCAGGCCGCGCAGGAGCACGTCCTCGGGCGCAGGGCAGATGGCCACCACGGCGGCGAGCGGGTCGGGCGTCGACGAGCCCGGCTCCAGCGCGCGAGCCGCGGCGTGGATCGCCTGGAAGCCGCCCATGCTCGACCCGCGCAGCGCTACACGGGGCGCGTGCTCGCGCATCAGCTCGCAGATCGCCAGCACGTCGTCGATCGCCCCCGGCCCGAACGAGCCGCCCGAGCGACCGTGGCCGCGGGCGTCGTAGGCGAGCGCCGCCATGCCCTCGTCGCGGCAGCCGCGCGCGAAGTCGAAGTGGCTCTCCTTGGCGGAGCCCGCGCCATGCAGGATCACCACGCCCACGCCGGGGTCCGCGTCGGGCAGGAATAGCGCGTAGGAGAGGCCTTGGTGCTCGCCGAGAGCGGGCGGCGCTGGGGTCGGGTGGCGCATCGCTCCTTCATAATCGCCGTCCCACGATGTCGGCGCTCGCGGTCTCGCACGTGTACCCCCTCGGCTCCCGCCTGAACGAGCGCGGCCGGCTCGAGGTTGGCGGCTGCGACGTGGTCGAGCTCGCGTCCGAGTTCGGCACCCCGGCCTACGTGTACGCCGAGGACGACATGCGTGCCCGGGCGCGTGCCTTCCTCGAGGCGTTCCGCGCTCGCACAGAGCGCTTCGAGCTGATCTACGCCAGCAAGGCGTTCCCCTGCACGGCCGTCTACCGGCTGTTCGCGGAGGAGGGCCTGTCGGCCGACGTCGCCTCGGGCGGCGAGCTGCACCTCGCGCTCGCCGGTGGCTACGACCCCGCCCGCCTCTACATGCACGGCAACAACAAGTCGCCGGCGGAGCTCGACTACGCGATCGAGCAGGGGGTGGGGCACATCGTGGTCGACTCGTTCGACGAGATCGAGCGCCTGCGGGGCCGGCCCCGGCGGGTGCTCCTGCGGGTGACTCCGGGCATCCGGCCGACCACCCACTCGTCGATCCAGACGGGGCAGGTGGACTCGAAGTTCGGGTTCGTGGTCGAGGACGTGCCGCGCGCCGTGGAGGCGTGCGCCGCCGCCGGGCTCGAGCTGCGTGGCCTGCACGCCCACATCGGCTCGCAGATCCTCGAGCTCGACGCGTTCGAGCAGCTCGCGCCGGTGCTGGCGGAGCTGGGCGACTGGCCGCTGCTCAACCTGGGTGGCGGGCTCGGGATCGCGTACACGCGCGACGACTCGCCGCCCTCGATCGACGGCTACGTGGAGGCGCTCCTGCGCGGCGCGCCCGAGGGGGTGACCGTGCTGAGCGAGCCGGGGCGCGCGCTCGTGGGCAACGCGGGGGTCACGATCTACCGCGTCGGCACGGTCAAGCGGATCCCGGGAGTGAGGACCTACGTGGCGGTGGACGGCGGCATGTCCGACAACCTGCGACCGATGCTCTACGGCGCCCGCTACGAGGCCGAGGTGGCCGATCGCTTTGGGGGCGAGGACGTGTGCACGGTCGCGGGGATGCACTGCGAGTCGGGCGACGTGCTCATCCGCGACGTGCCGCTCGACGACCCGCGTCCCGGCGACGTGCTCGTGGTGCCGGCCACCGGCGCGTACTCCCACGCGATGGCGAACAACTACAACGCCGTGCCGCGCCCGCCGGTGATCTTCTGCAAGGACGGCCAGGCGCGCGTGGTGGTGCGGCGCGAGACCTACGACGACCTGACAGCCCGCGATGTCTGAGCCGTTCCGGATCGGGCTGCTCGGCCACGGGACCGTGGGCGCCGCCTTCGCGAAGCTGCTCGACGAGCGAGCCGGCGCGATCGAGGCCGAGGTGGGTCGCCGGCCGGAGCTCGCGGGGGTCCTCACGCGCAGCCGCGGCGACTTCGCCGACATCCTCGAGCGAAGCGACCTCGTGGTCGAGCTGATGGGCGGCATCGACCCCACGCGCGAGTACGTGCTGCGGGCGCTCGAGGCGGGCCGGCACGTGGTGAGCGCCAACAAGCAGCTGCTCTCCCAGCACGGCGAGGAGGTCTTCGACGCCGCCCGCAGCGCTCAGGTGCAGCTCCGCTTCGAGGGCGCTGTGGCCGGGGTCGTGCCCGCGATCCGGGTGATGGCGGAGACGCTCGCCGCGGCGCACATCGAGCGCGTGCACGGGATCGTGAACGGCACCACGAACTTCATCCTCAGCGAGATGGCGCGCACCGGCGCGAGCTACGACGAGGCGCTGCGCCAGGCCCAGGAGCTCGGCTACGCCGAGGCCGACCCGACCGAAGACGTGACCGGCAAGGACGCCGCCGCCAAGATGGCGATCCTGGCGCGGCTCGCCTTCAACGCCGCAGTCCGCCTGGACGAGGTGAGCTACGAGGGCATCGAGCACCTCACGGGCGACGACATCGCCTACGCCAAGGAGCTCGACCTGTCGCTCAAGCTGATCGGCTCCGCCGAGCGGATCGACAGCGGGATCGCCGTGCACGTGTACCCGGCCTTCCTCTACGCCGACCATCCGCTCGCGTCGGTGAACGGGGCCTTCAACGCCGTGACCATCGAATCGCCCGCGATCACCGAGATCACCCTGTCGGGCCCCGGCGCCGGCGGCATCCAGACGGCGAGCGCCGTGCTGGGCGACGTGATCTCCGCGATGATCCCGCCACCGTCGCTGCCCCCGCCGCCGGTCGACGTGCCCGTGGTCACCGACACCGAGTTCTCCTTCTACCTCCACCTCGAGGTGGCCGACCGCCCAGGCGTGCTCGCGCAGGTGGCTGAGCTGCTCGGCCTCCAGGGCGTGTCGATCAAGTCGGTGGTGCAGAAGGGCCTCGGGCGCGAGGCGCGGCTCGTGATGGTCATGCACCCGGTGCTCGAGTCCCGCTTCCGGGCGGCGGTCGAGCTGATCTCCCGGCTCGACTTCGTGCGCGAGCCGCCGCGCGTGATCCGCGTGATCGAGGAGACCTTCGCGTGAGATCCGCGGCGCGATGAGCCTGTGGCGCTACCGCGAGCGGCTGCCGGTCGAGCCGCTCGTGACCATGGGGGAGGGCGACACGCCGCTGGTGGCGGCGCCGCACCTCTCCGAGCGGACCGGCGCCGAGGTGTGGCTGAAGCTCGAGGGCGCCAACCCCACGGGCTCGTTCAAGGACCGCGGCATGACCGTGGCGGTGTCCGCCGCCAAGGCCGAGGGCGCCGAGGCGGTGGTGTGCGCTTCGACCGGCAACACCGCCGCGAGCGCCGCCGCCTACGCCGCCCGCGGCGGCATGCGCGGCGCCGTGATCGTGCCGGAGGGCAAGATCGCCACCGGCAAGCTCGCCCAGGCGCTCATGCACGGCGCCCGCGTGATCGCCCTGCGCGGCAACTTCGACGAGGCGCTTGCGCTCGTCCGCGAGCTCGTGAGGCGGCACCCGATCGCGCTGGTGAACTCGGTGAACGACTACCGGATCGAGGGCCAGAAGACGGGCGCCTTCGAGGTCTGCGACGCGCTCGGCGACCCGCCCGACGTGCTCTGCATCCCGGTGGGCAACGCCGGCAACGTGACCGCCTGGTGGAAGGGCTTTCAGGAGTACGAAGCGGCCCCGCGGATCCACGGCTACCAGGCCGAGGGCGCCGCGCCGCTCGTGCGCGGCGCGACCGTGGAGCGCCCGGAGACGGTGGCCAGCGCGATCCGGATCGGCAACCCCGCTCGCTGGGAGGACGCCATGAACGTCTTCACCGCCTCCCGCGGTGAGGTGCGCGCCGTCTCGGACGCCGAGATCCTCGACGCCTACTCGCTGCTCGGGGCGCGCGAAGGGGTGTTCTGCGAGCCGGCCTCGGCCGCCTCGGTGGCGGGGCTGCTCAAGTACGGCGCCGAGGGCCGCGTGGTCTGCGTGCTCACCGGTCACGGGCTGAAGGACCCCCAGACCGCCATGGGGCGCGCGCCCGGCGTGGTGCCGTGCGAGCCCGACCTCCACAGCGTCGAGCGCGCCGTGCTCGGATGAGACGCCACCGGATCGTGCGGGTGCCGGCGTCGTCGGCCAACCTCGGGCCGGGCTACGACGTGCTGGCCGCGGCGCTGTCACCGGTGCTCGAGCTGGAGGTCGAGGAGACGGGCGAGTTCTTCGTGCACGCGGACAGCTCCGAGATCCCGACCGACCGCTCGAACCTCTGCGTGCGGGCGTTCGAGCGCCTGCATCCGGCCGACGGCATCGCTTTTCAGATCCGCTCGGAGATCCCGCCGGCCGCCGGGCTCGGCTCGAGCGCCGCCGCGATCGTGGCCGGCCTGGCCGCCGCCGACCACCTCTACGAGCTGGACGCGCCGCTGTTCGAGCTGGCGTGCGAGCTCGAGGGACATCCCGACAACGTGGCCGCGGCGCTCCACGGCGGCTTCGTGATCTCGGCCGGCGACGGGCCGGCGCGCATCGAGCCGCCGACGGGCCTCGAGGGCGTGGTCGCGATCCCGCCGGAGCGGGTGGCCACGACCGCGGCCCGCGCCGCCATGCCGGCGCAGCTGCCACTCGCGGACGCGGTGGCCAACGTCGGGCGGGCGTCGCTGCTCGTGCTCGGGCTCGCCCGCGACGACCTCTCCCTGATCGGGCAGGGCCTGCGCGACGCGATCCACCAGCCCCGGCGACGCCACCTCTACCCCCGCTCCATGGAGCTCGTGGAGCGCGCGCCGGAGCTGGGCGCCATCGGCGGCACCATCTCGGGCGCGGGCCCGACCGTGCTGTTCTGGTGCCACTGGGAGCAGACGGGCTCCGTGATGGAGCGCCTGCGCGGCGAGGCTCCCGACTGCGAGCTGCGCCGGGTCACGTTCGCCCCGAGCGGCGCGGACGTGCGCGAGCTCTGATCGCGAAGTCCGCGCTCACGGTCGCGGAGCTGCGCCCGCCGCGGTCGACGGCAAGCGCCAGCAGCCGGTAGGAGCCGGGGGCGAGCGGCCGCCCATGCAGCCGGCCGCTGAAGCGCAGCCGGTTGAGCCCGCGGCGTCCGCGGACGGAGAGCCAGCGAGTGGCGGCGGGGACCGCCGGCGACTCCGGGATCGCGACGACGGCGAGCCGCACGGTGGCCGGCTTCGAGAGCCGGAAGCGGAGGCCCGCCCCCGCGCGGCCGCGCCGGCTGAGCGCTGGGCCGCGCAGGGCAGGGACGAAGCTCGCCGGGCTGATCTCGAGCGCGGACAGCACGGGGGCGGCGCCGGGCCCGGGCTGCGGCGCGGGCTCGGCCGGCGGCGCGGGCTCGGCGGGCGGCGCGGGCTCGGGCGGTACGGGTGCGGGCGGCACGGGCGGCGCGGGCGGCGCCGGCGGAGCGCCGCAGCCCGGGCCCGACGCCGCGACCTCGATGTCGTCGATCCCGACCCACTCGTCCTGCCCGATCGCGTTCGTGGTGATCACGCGCACCTGGACGAGCGGCTGATCGTCGGCCTCTTCCGGCAGCTTCGCCTGAACGGGAGTGACGAGCGTGGCCTGGCCAGGCCCGGACGTGGCGTCGG
>Ga0075430_100002744_pt1 | contig 14703 bp, 14 predicted proteins | sample RhiMetdeltSRZDD4_FD_75294 | JGI IMG/M metagenome (GOLD analysis project Ga0075430, IMG submission 75294) | Populus rhizosphere microbial communities from Tennessee, USA - Rhizosphere MetaG P. deltoides SRZDD4 | ecosystem: Host-associated > Plants > Roots > Rhizosphere > Soil | place: USA... | reverse complement strand
AACCTGGGGACGCTGATGGCCGAGATGATGGCCGGGGTCAAGGCGCCGAGCGCGGATGAAAGCAAGGCGATCGTCGCCTACCTGCGGCGCTTCTCGCAGAAGCCCCTCGACCCCGCGCGCTACCCCGAGGTCAACCGGCCTTCCGGCGACGCCTTCCGCATCGCCTGCAACCAGTGCCACGTGCTGCCCGACCCCGAGCGCTACACCGCGCGGCAATGGCGCGCGGTGGTGGCGCGCATGCAGGAGAACATGGAGTGGATGAACCGGGTGGTCGGCTCGCAGCCTGCCGTTAACCAGGCGGCGGGCGAGCCGCAGCTGCGGGTCGAGGAGATCAACGCGTTCCTGGCCAGGCACGCGCGCAAGCCCAAGAGTTAGACCTGCGGCCGATGCTTCGCCTCGCCCACGCGATCGACCGCTTCACCGAGCGGAGCGGTCTCGCGTTCGCCTGGCTCATGGTTCCCCTCCTCGCCGCGGTCGCCTGGGAAGTGGCGGCGCGCTACGCGTTCAATGCGCCCACCGTCTGGGCCTACGAAACCATCTATATGTTGTACGCGGCGATGTTCATGCTCGGCGCCGCATACGCCCTGCGCGTCGGCGCCCACGTCCGCACCGACTTCCTGTGGGAAAAATGGCCGGCGCGCACGCGCGCCGCGATCGAAATCGTGGCCTACCTCGCCTGCTTCTTCCCGGGAATGGCGCTGTTCCTCGTCGCCGGCCTGGAGGCGGCCTGGAGCTCGTACCTGGCGGATGAACGCTCGGCCGATACTTCCTGGTTTCCGCCGCTGTGGCCGCTCAAGGCGCTGGTGCCGGCCTCGGCGACGCTGCTCCTCCTCCAGGGCGTCGCCGAGCTCCTGAAAAGCATCCACGCATGGAAACGCTGATCGGCCTCGCCATGCTGGCGGTGATGATGGGCGCGATCTTCATCGGCTTCCCGGTGGCCTTCACGCTCCTCGTCCTCGCCTTCGGCTTCGGCGCGCTGGTGCTCGGCAGCCGCGTGTTCGACCTCGCCTTCTTCCAGACCACCGGCCTGATGCGCGACGAGCTGCTCGCCGCGGTGCCGCTGTTCGTCTTCATGGGATACGTGGTCGAGCAGGCGGGCCTGATGGAGCGCCTGTTCCTCGCGCTGCGCCTCCTCCTCGCGCCGGTGCGCGGCTCGCTTTTCATCGTCGTGATCGTGACGGCCACGGTATTCGCCATGGCGACCGGCATCGTCGGCGCGGCCGTGCCGGTGCTCGGCCTGATCGCGGCGCCGATGATGCTGCGTGCCGGCTACGACGCGAAGCTCGCGGCGGGCGCGATCACCGCGGGCGGGACCCTCGGTATCCTGATCCCGCCCTCGGTGATGCTGCTGGTCCTTGGCCCGGTGCTCGGTGTCTCCGTGGCGGACCTCTACGCGGCGGCGATCGTGCCCGGCTTCATGCTCGCCGCGGCCTACCTCGTTTACGTGATGGTCCGCTGCCAGCTCAACCCGAGCCTCGGGCCGCCGCTGCCGCGCGAGCTGCGCGTGGGCTCAACGGTCTCGATCCTGCGCGACGTGCTGATCGGCGTCGTGCCGCTCGCGGTCCTGGTCGGCGTCACCCTCGGCTCGATCCTCGCCGGCATCACCACGCCGACCGAGGCCGCCGGCGTAGGCGCCTTCGGCGCCCTGGCGCTCGCGTTCGCCTACGGCCGGCTGAACCGCGAAACCCTGCGCAGCGCCCTCCTCAGCACCCTCGCCACCTCGAGCATGATCCTTTTCCTCGCCGTCGCCTCCAACGTCTTCGGCGCCGTCTTCGCCCGCCTTGGCGGCGCCGCCTGGATCACCGAATGGCTCCTCGGCCTGAGCGCGCCCCCGTTCCTCATGCTGGTGCTGATCGTCGCGCTCATCTTCCTGCTCGGCTGGCCGTTCGAATGGCCGGCGATCGTGCTGGTGTTCGTACCGATCTTCTATCCGGTGGTGGTCGCGCTCGGCATCGACCTCGTCTGGTTCGGCGCGCTGGTCGCAGTCACCCTGCAGACCGCCTTCCTTTCGCCCCCGGTGGCGATGTCCGGCTACTACCTGAAGCAGGTCGTCCCCGACTGGCCGCTCGCCACCATCTTCAAGGGAATGATGGAGTTCATGGCGGTGCAGGCGGTCGTCATCGGCCTGCTGCTCGCCTTCCCGGCGATCGCCACCTGGCTGCCCGAGCACCTGAACCGCCCGCAGCCGGCGCTCGACCTCTTCGACATCGAGCCCTACCCTGACGAGGGCGGGTACTACCAAGTGAAGTCTGACGAGATGACACCCACCGAGGCGACTGGTCTAATTGGATCTCGGGGGAGCAATCATGTCGATTCGTTCGGTGTTCGCGTTGACTGCCCTGTCCGTGCTCTTGGGCTGCGTGAGTGTGGGCGCTCCCCCGACGGTCGACGGCCCGCTTTTTCGGACACATGAGCCACCTGCAGATGGCCTTACGCGCGTCTACCTGTTCCGCCCGGGTTTCTCGCGAGTATCGAGTGGGGATACGCCAGCGGTAATCGTCAATGGCATTGAAATCGCGAATCTCCTTTACGAAAGCTATCTCCCTCTCGCTTTCAAGCCTGGCACCCACAGACTCTCGCTGAAGCCGACCTTGACGGATTCGGCCGTCTGGAAGGTCGACTACGACTTTTCCGTAGATCCGGGGCGTACTTACTACCTGGCTGTATGGAACACGGTAGACGCGAGCGGTGGTACCCGAGTTTTCGTTCCAATCCTGCCCATTCCGGGCGCCAATCTCCTGCTTGTGCAGGAAGGTCGAATCGGGGGCAACACGGGTGTGAGCGTTGAGTTCGTAAGCGAGAAAGAAGCCCTGCCCGCGCTACGAGAAATGAGGCTAGTTCAACCGAAGCGAGACACGTTCTAGGCGCCGTCGCTGGACCTCTTCGATAGCGAGCCGTAGAGAAATGCCGGCGCTAGCACTCAAGGCGAAGATCAAGGTCTGCATGTTCGACCAGTACGGCACGGTCGTGGACATGCAAAAGGGCCTCACCGAGGTGGTCACCCCTTACCTGAAAAAGAAAGGATGGAGCGGGCAGCCCGACTCCTTCGTCACCTGGTGGCGGCGCACCCACTTCGAGAATTCCATGATCGACGCGCTCCTGCAGCGCGCGCACACGCCGTACCGCGAGATCGGCCACCGCGCGGTCGCCTACACCCTCGAGCGTGCCGGGATCGAGTACACCATGGACGAGGTCCGCTTCCTGGTGGCGCAAATCGAGCAGCTCAAGCCCTTCCCGGACGTGCCCGACGCCCTCGCCCGCCTCAAGACCCGCTACCAGATCGCCGTGCTCTCGAACGGCGATCCCGACATGCTCGAAGCCGCCAAGGCCTTTCACAAGATTCCGTTCGACGCAGTGATCTCCGTCGCCGTCGCCAACGCCTTCAAGCCCCACGTGGCGACCTACACCAAGGCCGCCGAGATCATGGGCGTGAAGATGGACGAAGTCCTGTTCGTCGCGAACCACGCCTTCGATTGCATCGGCGCAAAGTCCGCCGGCATGCATTCAGCATTCATCGACCGCCGCCAGCGGCCCTTCGGCGCCACCCCGCACCAGCCGGACATCGTCGTCGCCGACATGAAGAGCCTCGCCGCCACGCTGGTGTGAGGGTTACATATTGGTGGAATTGCTTCCACGCATTGTGCGGCGTAACGTGTTGCAAGGGGAGGGGAAAATGCAGCGTTCCGTAACAACTTGGCGCCTCGCAACCCGCCAGTTGTCATCTACTTCACGTTAGCTCCGCGATGAATCCGACCGGCGCAACTCTCGCTTTCTCAGTTTCCCTTGCTGCAATGGGACTGGCGGTGGGTGCGTATCGTGAAGACATTCGTACTGCTTTGCTTAGTTTGGCGCTAACCCTGCCCGTGGGCGCGTTTACGTTCTGGTTCGGAGCGCGGCGAGTGCGCCACAAGTGGTATTCCGCGCTAGTCTCGGGCGTCCTTGCTTTCGCGGTCGCTATGGAAACACTTCGTGTACTCAACCCAGTCCTCTCGCTCTGGCTGCTGTTGTTAGCTATCGAAGTTGCGATCGCCACAATCGGTTTCTTGCTCGGGCGCATGCCGCTTTTTCCAGAGGCCGCAAATGAAACGCGGAGCTAACAAGCAGTTCCAGCCGACGAATTCGCGCTGCGCGCGAATTCGCGGCTGAACTGCGGCGTTAGGCCTCTCGCATGGCAGGCAATCGCATAACTATCCTCCACGACTCATTCGGCAAGCGAACCGGCTTGAAGAAAGATTGGGGATTTGCGGCGCTCGTCGAGTTCGAGGGGAAGCGCATTCTGTTCGACACCGGTAACAACGCACGTACGTTCGCGGAGAACACCGGGGTCCTTGGTATTGACTTACGCAAGCTCGATTTCGTCGCCATCTCTCATCGGCACGGTGACCACACCAGCGGACTGAACCATCTGCTTGAGCTCAATCCGGCCGTACGCATCTACACGCCAGACGAGCTGTACGGGGTTTTTGGTTCGAGTCTCCCAGGTGTGTTCTATCCACGTTGCCATTCGCTGCCAGCCTATATGCAGTACTACGACGGCAAGCCGCCCGAAACCATTCGCCATGGGACGCCGTGGCCGGAGGCGCAGTTCACTTGGATCAAGGAGACCACCGAGATTGCCGCCAATGTGTGGCTCGTTGCCGTTGTGTCGGATGTTCCGGGCACACGCGAAATGCGAGAGCTCTCTCTGGCGCTGCGCACGCCGCGCGGCCTGGTTCTGATCGCCGGCTGTTCACATCCAGGCATTGAAAAGATTCTCGCCGCCTCACGCACGATCGAAGATCGCGTGCACTGCATCTTTGGCGGCCTTCATCTCGTTCTCACAAAAGAGGCGGAAATCCGACGCATCGCCCAGGCTCTGCGCGATGAATGGCGCGTCGAAACGATAGCGCCCGGTCATTGCACGGGGGAGCCGGGCTTTCTTGCTCTGACCGAGGCTTTCGGCGACAAGTATATGTACGCGGGCTTGGGAGATTCGCTTGAACTCCCATAGAGAACGACTTAACCGCTTGCGGCCGACGCTCAAAACGCGCGGCTGAATGCGGACGTTGGGTGTTACTAACTGAGTAGGAGAATCGAAAATGCCGAGCAAGTATGCCGTCGTTTCAGGTGTTCTCTTCGGTGTGGTAGCCGTTATTCAGGCTGTGCGAGCTCTGTATCAATGGCCGGTGCATGTGGGAGGTGTCGATATACCGGTGTGGGGTTCCTGGGTTGCAGTGGTCGTTGCTGGTAGCTTGTGCGCCTGGGCATTTCAATCCGGACGTAAGTAGCACGGTCATGTCGACCGACGCCGAAGCCTAGACCTGCGGTACCGCCATTCCCTTCACGACAGCGGGGCGTTTGCCGACCGCGTCGAACCAGCGCTTTACGTTCGGGAACGCGGCCAGGTCGACGCGGTGCCATTCGTAGCGCGCGACCCAGGGATAGATCGCGATGTCGGCGATCGAATATTCGTTCGCGAAGTGGGTGTGGCTGGCAAGGTGCTTGTCCATCACGCCGTACAGCCTCTTCGCTTCGTTGCCGTAGCGCTCGCTGCCGTAGGGAATCTCGTCCTTCTTCGCGCGCATGAAGTGGTGCGCCTGGCCGAACATCGGGCCGACGCCGCCCATCTGGAACATGAGCCACTGCAGGACCTGATGCCGGTGTGTTTTCGGAAAAAACTTGCCGGTCTTTTCCGCCAGGTAGATCAGGATCGCGCCCGATTCCATCATCGCGATCGGCTTGCCGTCGGGGCCGTCGGGATCGACGATCGACGGAATCTTGCCGTTGGGATTGATCTTCAGATAATCGGGCGCGAACTGCTCGGTGTTGGTGCCGATGTTGATCTTGTGCACGTTGTACGGCAGGCCGCACTCCTCGAGCATGATGGAAACCTTGCGGCCGTTCGGCGTGCTCCAGGTATAGAGTTCGATCATGGTGAAGTGGCTCGTGACGGTGGTGTTGGTGTTGATTGTCTTCGCGGTGCTCGCGCAGCGCTTTCGCGCCTGGCGCCTTCCCGGGGACTTCAGCGTCCCGGTGCGCGGGCGAATCTACTACATTCCAGTCGCCAGCACGCTTTTGTTTTCGCTGGTGGTCTGGGCGATCAGCAAAGTGATCTGATCGCCTTCACCCGGGCGGCGTCCACGAGCTTCGGGATTTCCGTCGGCGTGCCGGCCTTCGCTGCGATGGCGCCGGCGTCCACCGCTGTCGCGACGGCCAGCGCGCGCTCGAGGCGGCCGGTGTCGAAGCCGGGCTCGGCGAGGCGCGCCGCTTCCAGCAGCTCGGCGAAGCGCTCGGGCCGGCGGAAGGCATCGGCGCGCTTGAGAAGCTCGAGCAGCGCTTCCGGGGTCGAGCTGCGCAGCGCCGCCCGGTTTCGCGCCGCGACCAGCGCCAGCTCGCGGACCTCGTTGGGCGCGCGCAGGCGGTTGCACAGCGATTCGATCTTTCCTTCGTCGAGCGGCCAGGTGAGCAGCGCGAAACGCACCGGGATGGAGCCGGAGAAGCTCGTCGGCCAAGCGCGCAGTTCTGGAAATGCTTTTTTGAAAAGGCCGGAGTCCTCGAGGACCGCGAACATTTTCTCCGGGTGCTTTTCGCCCAGGCCCCTGGAGAATTCCTGCCACACGCGCTCGGCCACGAGATGGTCGGTCTCGCCGGAGTCGACCATCCTGCGCATCAGCGCCAGGGTTTCGGCATGAACTGAAAAGGCAAACCGGGCGGCGAAGCGGGCCACGCGCAGGATGCGCACCGGGTCTTCGGCGAAGGCGTCGCTGATATGCCGCAGCACGCCTTTCCGCAAGTCTTCTTTTCCATGAAAAGGATCGACCAGGCTGCCGTCCTCGGCCTTGGCCATGGCGTTGATCGTGAGGTCGCGGCGCTTGAGGTCCTCTTCCAGCGTCACCTCGGGCGAGGCGTAGACCGTGAAGCCCTTGTAGCCGCGGCCGCTTTTGCGCTCGGTCCTGGCGAGGGCGTGTTCCTCGTGGGTCTCGGGATGCAGAAACACCGGGAAATCCTTGCCGACCGGCTTGAAGCCCTGGCGCACCATCTCTTCCGGCGTGGCGCCGACCACCACGTAGTCGCGCTCCTTCACCGGCAGGCCGAGCATTTCGTCGCGCACCGCCCCGCCGACGAGGTAGACCTTCACCGCTTGGCGTAGGGCTCGTCGGCCTGCACGAACTCTTTCTCGCGGCGCGCGGCTTCGACCCATTCGCGCACCGCGGAGAGCGCCTGCACCGCTTCGACGTAGGCTTGCGCCACCGGCGGCAACTCGACCGCGTAGGTGACGAAGCGCATCACCACCGGCGCGTAGAACGCATCGGGGATGGAGAAGCGGCCGAAGAGGAAGCTGCCGGCGCCGCCGAAGCGGCTGCGGCAATCGGTCCAGATCGCGACCACCCGGTCGATGTCCTTGCGCGACTCGGGGGTCATGCCCTTGCCGGGATGCTGGCCGCGGATGTTCATCGGCATCTTGCCGCGCAGCGCCTGGAAGCCCGAGTGCATCTCCGCGCAGATCGAGCGCGCCACGCGTCGCGCGCTCGCTTCGGCAGGCCACAGCTGCTTGTCGGGATGCAACTCGGCGACGGTTTCGCAGATCGCGAGGGTGTCCCACACCGGCTCGTCGTCGACCATCAGCACCGGCACCTTGCCGGCTTTGGAGTATTTTTCAATGCCTATGACGTGAACATCATTGTCGAACTTGAGCTGGACCTCCTCGAACGGGATCCCGGCCTGGCGCAGCAGGATCCAGGGACGCATCGACCAGGAGGAGTAGTTCTTGTTGCCGATGACGAGTTTCATGGACATGGTGGGAAATATACTATCGGCGCATGCTGTCCGCCGAACGAATCATGCAGCGCTGCGACGAGCTGGCGCGGCACTCCGAGCTTCCCGGCGGACTCACCCGGGTATTCCTGTCCCCCGAGGGACGCGCGGCGAACGAGCAGGTGCTCGGCTGGATGCGCGAGGCCGGCATGCAGGCGCGGCTCGACGCCATCGGCAACGCCGCCGGGCGCTACGAGGGCGAACGCCCCGGGCTGCCCTGCCTGATGCTCGGCTCGCACCTCGACACGGTGCGCGACGCCGGAAGGTATGACGGCATGCTCGGCGTGATCAGCGCGATCGAATGCGTCGGCTCGCTGCATTCACAAGGCAAAAGACTTCCCTTCGCGATCGAGGTGATCGGCTTCGGCGACGAGGAAGGCGTGCGCTTCGGCACCACGCTTCTCGGCAGCCGTGCGGTGGCCGGCATCTTCGACCCCAACAGCCTGCAAATGAAAGATTCCCGGGGCGTCGCCATGGCCGATGCCCTGAGCGAGAGCGGGTTCGATCCGAAAAAAATCCCCGGGATCGCGAGGAAGAAAGGCGACGTCCTCGCCTACGCCGAGCTGCACATCGAGCAGGGGCCGGTGCTGGAGGCGGAAGGCCTGGCGGTTGGCGTGGTGACCGCGATCAACGGCTTTTCGCGCCTGCGCGTCACGCTGCGCGGCACGGCCGGGCATGCCGGCACGGTGCCGATGAACCTGCGGCGCGATGCGCTCGCCGGTGCCGCGGAATGCGTCCTGGCAACGGAAAACATTGCCCGGAAGCACGCCGAGGTGGTCGGCACCGTCGGCCGCATCGAGGCGAAGCCCGGCGCGATCAACGTGATCCCGGGCGAGGTAGTCTTCACCGTGGACGTGCGCGCCCCCGAAGACAGTTTGAGAAAAAATGCCGTCTCGGTAATTTCCAGAGAAATTGAAGAGATTTGCCGGAAGCGAAACCTGCGGAGCGAGATCGAGCTGCTTCAGGAATTCGGCGTGACCCGCTGCGCACCCTGGCTGATGGCGCAGATGGACCGCGCGGTGGCGAGCCAGGGCTTTCGCGTGCGGCGGCTGCCCTCGGGCGCCGGGCACGACGGCATGGCGCTCGGCGCGATCGCCGACATCTGCATGCTGTTCGTGCGCTGCAAGGCCGGCATCAGCCACAGCCCGCTCGAATCGATCACCCAAGAAGACGCCGCCGCCGGCGCCGCGGTCCTGCTTGAATTCATCCGGTCGTTTTCGGTACCGCGCTGAAGTCGTCGGGAGCGCCGCGCGGCAGGCGCTCGCGGCGGGTGAAGGCGAGGTCTGCGCGGTTTTCCGGCGCAGTTTCTATCTCAAGTACGGTGAAAAGCGCGTTGCCTGCATCGGCGACGCTTCGCTCGGCCGCGGGCCGCTGAACGCGCTGGTCCCGCAGTTCACGCCGCCGCAGGTCGGGGAATTTCTCGCGATCTCCATGGACCAGGCTGCCCTCTGGCAGCCGCCACCGATGCGCGGCGCGGCTCGCCCCCAGCTCGACGCGCTGCGCGCCTGCCTCGACGGCCACGTCGCCCCGGACGGCCTCGGCTGCCTGATCGTCGGCGTGCATAACGCGCTCAGCATCCATGCCCAGCCGGCGCTCGACGCGATCGACCGCTGGCTCGCCGGCAACACGCTCGGCGCCGAAGCGGCCGAGCTCATCGGCCTCGGCCCGGGCGTCACGCCGTCGGGCGACGACTACCTCGGCGGGGTGCTGGTCGGGCTGCGCTGGCTCGGGCGCGGCGCGCAGGCCGATTCGCTCTGGCGCTGGCTCGAGCCGCGCCTCGCCGGCCGCACCGGCGCCATCAGCGCCGCCCACCTCGCCGCGGCGGCTGGCGGCGAAGGTCACGAGGCGCTGCACGAGGTGCTCGAGAACCTCGCGGCCTGGCAGCCGCCCGACCTGCACCCTGCGCTATCGAAGCTCGATGCGGTCGGTCACAGCTCGGGCTGGGACGCGCTCGCCGGCGTCGTCGCCGTCGCGAGCACCACTCAATGAATTACCGGTGGGCGCGCCAGCGAAGCTGCGGATAGCGCTCGCGGGGACCGGAGGGCGCGAGATACGCCGGCGCCACCGCCTCGAGGGACTGCGGCTGCAGGCCGAAGGGAAACGGCGCGTCGCTCGTGTTCGGCACCTGCATCGAGCGGTAGTTGTCGCGCGTCATCAACGTCCCCGGCAGATGCTCGAGCATCCACGCCTGCAGGTACGACAGGCGATCGGGCAGGCCGAGCACCAGGCGCCGCCGGTGGGTCGCGGCGCAGACGAACTCGACCAGCTGCTTCATCTCGTAGGTGTGCGGACCGCAGAGATCCAGGGCCTGGCCGCGCACCTCGGGCTCCTCGAGCGCGACCTGCAGCGCGCGCGCCACGTCGCCGACGTACACGGGCTGGAAGCGCGCCGCCGGGCACGGCACGGCGATCACCGCGAGCAACCTGGCGAAAAGCGCGAAGCGATTGAGAAACCTGTCTTCGGGGCCGAACACCACCGAGGGCCGGAACACGGTGACATCGAGATCCTCGGCGGCGAGCACCGCCTGCTCGCCGATGCCTTTCGAGCGCAGGTATTCGGAAGGCGCGTCGGGAGATGCGCCAAGCGCGCTCACGTGCAGCAGGCGGCGCGCGCCGCTCGCACGGCACGCGGTGACGATCGCCTGCGGCAGCTCGACGTGAACGCGGGCGAAGTCCGGGCCGTACTCGTTGCGGCCGCGCTCGTCGCTGCGGCCGCGGCGCCCGTGCAGGATGCCGGCGAGGTTGCAGACCGCCTGCTTTCCGGCGCACAGCCGCTCGAGCACGCCCGGGGCCATGACGTCGGCTTCGACCACGTCGACCGTCGGCAGCAGGATGAGATGCTTGGCGCGCTCGCGGCGGCGCGAGGGCACGGTGACCCGGATTCCGGCGGCGGCGAGCGCGGCGACCAGGTGCCGGCCGATGAACCCGGAGCCGCCGACCACCAGGACCGCGTTGACCTTCATGCTACGGACTCTAGCGCAGCTCCTCGTGGACCGGCGCTTCGACCGCGCCCGGCGGCGGGATCACGCCGAGCCGCGCCTTGAGCGGCACCGATTTCTTGTTCAGCACCGCGGAGTAATGCACCGCGTTCGCCATGACTTTCTTAACGTAGTCGCGCGTCTCGGGGAACGGGATCGACTCGACGTAGACCGCGCCCTCGAGCGGCTTGTCGTCGCGCCAGCGCCGCGCGCGCGCCGGGCCGGCGTTGTAGGCGGCCGAAGCGAGCACCGGGTGGCCGAGCTGCTCCATCACCAGCCTGAGATATCCGGTGCCGAGCGTGACGTTGGTCTCGACCTCGGTCACGGTCCGCGGCCGGTAGTTGCGCAGGCCGATCCTCGAGGCGACGTAGCGCGCGGTGCCCGGCATCACCTGCATCAACCCGGCCGCGCCGGCGCTCGAACGCGCCTCGGTGTTGAAGCGGCTCTCCTGGCGCACCAGGCCGAGCACCCAGGCCTCATCCACGCCGTGCGTCGCCGCGTAGTCGCGGAACACTTCCTGGTAGGGCATCGGATAGCGCAGCGAGAAGTTGTGCAGGCGCGAGGTGCGGTCGGCGGTATGGATCGCGCGGTCGTACACCGCGTGGCGGTGCGCGAGCTCGGCGGCGGCGATCAGGCGGGCGTCGTCGAAGGTTCGGATGGCGAACAGCCACTCGCGCACCCCTTCGATGCGGATGCCGAGGCGGATCAGCTCGAGCGCGCGGGCGAGGCCCGGGTCGGCCGCGGCCGCGGCGACTTCCTGCGCGCTCGGCACGTGGGTCACCTCGGGCAGCGCCATCACGTAGCCGAGCTCCTCCGACGCCAGCAGGCCGTAGAAGTCGCTCTGCCCGGCGATGCGCAGGAAATACGCGCGGCTGCCCAACTCCTCGCCGCGCGCGGCGAGCGCGCGCCCGTACCAGTAGATCCAGTTCGACTGGTGCGCGGCGGCGAACGACATGCGGTCGATCGCATCGCGCACCGCCGGCCAGTCCCCGTCGCGCAGCGCGGCGCGGGTCTTCCAGGCGAGCTTGCGGTCGGCGAGCGGCGCGTCGCCGGCGCGCGCGAACCACTTGAGCGCGTCGTCGTGATGCCCGCGCGCGCCCTCGTAGCCGACCAGGCCCCAGAGGTATTTCAGCTCGTCCTCCGACAGCTGCGCGGCGATCGGCCCCTTGAGCGCGGCAGCGGCCGCCGCCGGATCGGCGCGCGCGTAGCGCACCACCCCGAGCACCGCGACCTCGCGCGCCGCGCGCGTCGGCAGGGACCTGGGCAGGCGCTCGATGAAACGCCTGGGCTGGCGCGCGGCCTCGGCGAGCGAGCGCTCGTCGGGCGCCTCGCCTTTCGGCAGCAGCGCGAGCGTGGTCTTGGCCGCGGTGATCTGGCCGGCCTCGAACAGGACGCGCACCCGGCTCCAGATATCGGTCAGCGACAAGGCGCTGCGCGCGGCGAGCACCACACTCAGGCGCTGGCAGCCCTCGGGAAGCTCGGCCGGCTCCAGCCACATCGCCATCGCCTCGCCGAGCGCGCGGTCATCGCCACGCGCCAGCCTCGAGAGCCAGCGGTAGCAGCTCACTTCGAGGTCGTCGCGGATGTCGAGCGTCGCCTGGCGGTCGAACTCCTGCCACTCGGAGCGCCTGCCGAGCACGCGCAGCCAGTCGCCGCGCAGGCGCTCCGCCACGTACAGGTTGGGATAGGTGGCAAGGAACTCGCGCACTTCCTTGTTGGGCGCGTCTTCGAGGCGCATCGACAGGCGCCAGTAGTCGAGCCACGGCACGAGCACGTGACCCTCGAGCCTGGCGGCATGCTTTGCGAACTTGATCGGGTCGCCGGCGCGGTAGGCGTCGTAGGCGCCGATGAGCGACTGGTCCGAGTCTCTTGCGGCCACGGCGGCTTGCGCCGCCACGCAGCAGACCACCCCCAAGAGATTGCGGAAAACCTTAAAAATCATGAAACTAAACATCCCCCCAATGGATCCCACCACCCTCAAAACCTGGCGCCGAACCGAGCGCGAACGGCTGATCGCCGCTCGTGCCGCGACTACCCCTGAAACGCTCGATTCCTGGCGCCGGAGAATCGACCGCTATCTCGAGCGCTCGTTTCCCGGCCTGGCCCGCTGCCGCCTCGCCTTCTGCTGGCCGATCAAGGGCGAATACGACGCCCGCCATCTTGCCAGAACGCTGCGATCCCGGGGGGCGTTGACCGCCCTGCCGGTAGTCGTCGCGCCGCGCACTCCCCTGATTTTTCGCGAATGGCACCCGGGAATCGCGCTCGCCACGGGACCACTAGATATCCCCTACCCGGAGAATTCACAACAATTGACGCCAGACGCGGTGCTGCTGCCGATGAACGGCTGGGATCCGCAGGGCTATCGCCTCGGCTACGGCGGCGGATTCTTCGACCGCACGCTGGCGAGTCTCGCAAAGAAGCCGCTCACCGTCGGGATCTCGTACGAATCTTCGAAAATGCCAACGATCCACCCGCAACCGTGGGACCTGCCGATGGACTACGTCGTCACCGAGCGCGGCGTATACCGCCGCGACCCGGAGGGGCTCGCGTTCCTCGGCGAGCCCGACTCCGGCTCGGGTGAGCTTTCTTCTCCCGTCTGCTACGCCGACGAGGACTACTTCGGCAAGAAATAGAAAAAGGGGTCAGACCCCTTTTATTGAAAAAGGGGTCTGACCCCTTTTATTTCTTCAGGGCGAGGGTCACGCCGTCGCCGATCGAAAGCATGGCGAGCTCGACGCGCTCGTCCTGGTGCACCCGGTCGTTGAACTTGCGCAGCGCGACCGTCATGCCGTCCTTCGCCGCCGGGTTCGCCACCTCGCCCGACCACAGCACGTTGTCGACCGCGATCAGGCCGCCGCGGCGCACCAGCTCGAGGCAGCGCTCGTAGTAGTTGAGGGTGTTTTCCTTGTCGGCGTCGATGAAGACGAAGTCGAACGGGCCTTTCAGTTTTTTGAGGGTTTCAAGAGCCGGACCGATCCTGAGATCGATCTTGTGATCGACCCCGGCTTTCTTCCAGAAGGGCTTCCCGACCGCGGTCCACTCCTCGCTCACGTCGCAGCAGACGATGCTGCCGTCCTCCGGCAGCGCGAGCGCCACCGCGAGCGCGCTGTAGCCGGTGTAGGTCCCGATCTCGAGGCAGCGCTTCGCTCCCATCAGCTTCACCAGCAGCGCCATGGCCTGGCCCTGGTCGGCGCCGATCTGCATCCCCGAGTGCGGCACGCGAGCGGTCGCGGCGCGCAGCTCGCGCAGGATCTGCGCCTCGCGCACCGCGTGCGCCTGGATGTAGCCGGCGATTTCTTGCGGCAGGAACGGCGCGCGGCCGGCCATCAGAGCAGGAACAGCCGGTACGCCGGGTTGCGGGTCTCGTCCTGGCAGGGGTAGCCCAGCTTCTGCAGAAAAGTCCTGAATTGCCTGAGCTCGTTTCGCGGCACCTGCATTCCCACCAGCACGCGGCCGTAGTCGGCGCCCTGGTTGCGGTAGTGGAACAGGCTGATGTTCCAGTCGCCGCGCATGCTGTCGAGGAAGCGCATCAGCGCGCCCGGGCGCTCGGGAAACTCGAAGCGGTAAAGGAGTTCATTCCTCGCAAAAGGCGCCCGGCCGCCCACCATGTGGCGCGTGTGCAGCTTGGCCATCTCGTTGTCGGAAAGGTCGAGCGTGGTCAGGCCGTGGCGCCGCAGGTTCTTCACGATGCGCGCGGTCTCGTCGCGCCCCTGCGTCTCGATGCCGACGAAGATATGCGCCTCTTTCGAATCGGCGATGCGGTAGTTGAACTCGGTGACGTTGCGCGCGCCGAGCAGCCGGCAGAATGTCCGGAAGCTGCCCGGCCGCTCCGGGATCGTGACGGCGAGGAGCGCCTCGCGGTGCTCGCCGAGCTCGGCCTCCTCGGCGATGAAGCGCAGGCGGTCGAAGTTGGTGTTCGCCCCCGAGGCGAC
>Ga0075430_100002741_pt1 | contig 14712 bp, 18 predicted proteins | sample RhiMetdeltSRZDD4_FD_75294 | JGI IMG/M metagenome (GOLD analysis project Ga0075430, IMG submission 75294) | Populus rhizosphere microbial communities from Tennessee, USA - Rhizosphere MetaG P. deltoides SRZDD4 | ecosystem: Host-associated > Plants > Roots > Rhizosphere > Soil | place: USA... | reverse complement strand
GCAAGGGATCACCGACTACCTCATCATGCCGCTCGAGTTCGTGAATGGCGAGATCCACGGCATGAGCGTCGCGACGCGCGCAGCCGGCGGCTTCGGCGAAGGCGAGATCGCCGCGATCCGGCGCATCAAGCCCGCGCTCACACGACTGGTGGAAGTGTTCGGCCTGACGCGCAAGGCGGCGAACATCCTCGACGCGTACCTCGGCAGCCATGCCGGCGAGAAGGTGCTGCAGGGACGGATCCGCCGCGGCGACGCCGAGCGCATCCACGCGGTGATCTGGTTCTGCGACCTGCGCGACTCCACGCCGCTCGCCGATGGGCTCGCCCCGGAAGCGTTCCTCGCGCTGCTCAACGAGTACTTCGAATGCGTGCTCGGCCCGGTGCTCGAGCGCGACGGCCACGTACTGCGCTTCATCGGCGACGCCGCGCTCGCCATCTTCCCGGTGGGCGGCGATCCCGCCGACGCGGCGACGCGCGCGGTGGAGGCCGCACGCGATGCGCTCGCGCGCATGGCGGCGCTGAACGAAGGCCGGCGCGCTGCCGGCGCTCCGGAGCTGCGCTTCGGCATCGGCCTGCACCTGGGCGACGTGCTCTACGGCAACATCGGCACGCGCACCCGCATCGAGTTCACCGTGATCGGCGCTGCGGCGAACGAGGCGGCGCGCATCGAGGCGCTGTGCAAGGCGCTGGGCTCGCCGCTCGTGGTCTCGGAGCCGGTCGCCCGGCACACACGCCATGCGTGGCGCCGGCTCGGCAGCCACGCGCTGCGCGGCGTGGAGAAGCCGGTCGAGCTGCTCACTCTGTAGAGGAGTCGCCCGCTAAATCGTGTTCTCGAGGCGCACCGAGCGGCGCACCAGCTCTTCCCAGAGATCGTCGGTCTTGCGCGTGAGCAGGGCAGCGTCGGGCTCGAGCACGTACCACGCGCCTTTCTTGATCTCGTCGCGCAGCTCGTCGGCGCCCCAAGCGACCAGCCCTGCGACGAAGCGGGCACGCGCCGGCCCGGATTCGATCAGTCGGTCCACGATCTCCCCGTCCGCGGCGGCGTAAAGGCCCGGCATCATTTCGAACGAGTTGCCGCCGGGATTTTCGGCGCGCGGCACCAGCGCGAAGATCACCTCGGAGTGGATCGGCCCGCCCAGGTAGACGGTCTTCTGCGACAAGGTGGCGTCGGTGGGCCGGTTGACGATGAATCCGGCGTGCTGCCCGCCGCCGATCGGCGTCACGACCAGCACGGTAGAGCCGTAGAGCTTGTCCTGCAGCTGCGGCTTCGCCACGAGGATCAGCGGCTTTTCGAGGTCGGCGGCGCCGGCGCGCGGCATCCACCCGAGGGCGAGGGCAAGAAGGACGTAGGCTAGTTTCCTCATGGTCGTCTCCTAAGCTCGGCTTGATCGTCGCGCACCCAGGTTTGCGCATTGCTTCCGCAGCCTGCTCAGGCGTTACGAATGAAACAGTAGAATCTGCACATGGCACGCATCATCGGCGGCATCGGCACCTCGCACGTCCCTACGATCGCCATGGCGTTCGACAAAGGCAAGCAGGAAGACCCGGACTGGAAGCCGCTCTTCAAGGGCTACGAGCCGGTGGCGAAATGGCTGGTGGAGAAGAAGCCCGACGTGCTGTTCTTCTGCTTCAACGATCACGCCACTACGTTCTTCTTCGATCACTACCCGACCTTCGCGCTCGGCGTCAGCGAGGAGTACCGCATCGCCGACGAGGGCCTCGGGGCGCGCAACATTCCGCCGCTGAAGAGCCATGCGGCGCTGTCGCGCCACATCGCGCGCTCGCTGGTCAACGACGAGTTCGACATCACGATCTTCCAGGACCTGCCGCTCGACCACGGCCTGCATTCGCCGCTGACCATGATGTGGCCGAAGAGCCCGGACTGGCCCGGCGCGGTCATCCCGCTCGTCGTCAACGTGGTCCAGCAGCCGCTGCCGACGCCGCGCCGCTGCTACAAGCTCGGCAAGGCGATCGGAAAAGCGATCCGCAGCTATCCTGAGGATCTCAAGGTCGCGATGGTCGGCACCGGGGGCCTGTCGCACCAGATGATCGGCGAGCGCGCCGGCTTCAACGACGAGAGCTGGGACCGCGAGTTTCTCGAGCTGATCGAGCGCGATCCCGAGCGCCTAGCCAGCATGTCGGTCGAGGATTTCATGGAGCGCGGCGGCAACGAGGGCGCCGAGGTGATCATGTGGCTCATCATGCGCGGCGCGCTCGACGCGCGCGCGAAGAAGCTGCATCAGAACTACTACCTGCCGATGACGACGGCGATGGCCGTCGCGCTCTTTGAGTAAGTACGTCTTCGACCTCGAGCGCAGCGCGCGGGGCCTGCGTCTCAACCGCTTCCTGAACGGCCTCACCCGCAAGGAGAACCGCGAGCTCTTCCTGAAGAGCCCGGACGAGGCCATGAAGCATCTATCCGCTCAAGAGCAGGACATGGTGCGCCGCCTCGACTGGAAGGCCTTGCAGGACTACGGCGCGAGCTTTTTCTGCCTCGAGAAGCTCGCGCGCACGAAGGGGGTGTCCAACCCCGAGATGGTCGCCGCCTTCCGCGGCGAGACGCTCGATCAGTTCCTCAAGACTCGCCGCGTTCCCGGCGCACGTTGAAATGAAGACGCTCATCGGGGATTACCCCGTCACCAAGCAGTTCCGCACGCGCACCGACCGCTTCGAGTTCGCGCAGTACCAGGGAAGCGTCGCCACCGCCTTCAAGCGCGTGGTGCGCAACCTCGAGTTCGACGTCGCCGAGATGGCGATCATGACCTTCCTGGTCGCCAAGGCCTTCGACAAGCCTTATCGCCTGCTGCCCTTCGTGGTGATGGCGCGGTTTCAGCATCCTTACCTGATGTTCAATGCCGAAAAGACGCCGTCGTTGACACCGGAGCAGCTTGCCGGGAAGCGAGTCGGGGTGCGCTCCTACTCGGTGACGACCGGCGCCTGGATCCGCGGCATCCTGGCCGAGGACCACGGCGTCGACCTCTCGCGCATCCAGTGGGTGACGTTCGAGGAGCCGCACGTCGCCGAATTCCGCGACCCGCCGAACGTTCAGCGCGCCCCCGCCGGCAAGGACATCAACGCGATGCTCGCCGCGGGCGAGCTCGACGCCGCGATCCTCGGCGCGGTTGCCACCGACCCGAAGCTCAAGCCCGTGATCCCGGCGCCCGAGGCTGCGGGCAAGCGCTGGGGCGAGAAGCACGGCGCGATCCAGCTCAACCATCTGGTCGGGGTGAAGAACACGGTTTCCAAGGCGCAGGCGGATGACGTGTATGGGCTCCTGCTGCAAAGCAAGAAGGCCGCAGGCGATCCACCCATGCTGCCGCACGGTCTGGAGGCCAATCGCCGCAATCTCGAAATCGCGATCGATTGCGCCTACAAGCAGAATATGATTCCGCGCAGGTTCAAGGTAGAGGAGCTCTTCGAATGAAACAGGTTCTCCTGGCGTGCTTGCTGGCGCCGCTGCTCGCTGTCGCACAAACCTATCCGGCGAAGCCGGTGCGCATCGTGGTGCCGTTCGCGCCGGGCGGTGGCTCGGATTTCACCGGGCGGCTGATCGCAGCGAAGCTCTCCGAGCGCATGGGTGCGCAATTCGTGGTCGAAAACCGCGCCGGCGCCGGCGGCAACCTCGGCGCTTCGGAGGTGGTGAAGGCTGCGCCCGACGGCTACACGCTGCTGCTCATCTCGGCGAGCTACACGGTGAACCCGAGCGTGTACAAGCTCAACTTCGACCCGGTGAACGACATCACCCCGATCATCCAGATCTCGGGCGGGCCCTACGTCGTCGCGGTCCACCCGTCGGTGCCCGCCAACACGCTGGCCGAGTTCGTCGCCTACGCCAAGAAGGAGCCGGCGAAGATCGCGTACGGCACCTCGGGGCAGGGCAGCATCATGCACGTCGCGAGCGAGTATTTCCTCGACGCGGCAAAGATCAAGGTGCTGCACGTGCCCTACAAAGGTACCGGGCCGGCGCTGCAGGACACGATCGGCGGCCAGGTCCAGCTCGTCTTCGGCGCGATTCCCGCGACTCTGCCGCACGTGAGAGCCGGGCGCCTGCGCGCGCTGGCAGTCACGACCGCGAAGCGCGTGGCCGTCGCTCCTGACCTGCCGACGGTGGCCGAGTCCGGCTATCCAGGCTACGAGGTGACCAACTGGCACGGCTTGGTCGGGCCTAAGGGCCTGCCAAAGGAAGTCGTGGAGCGGGTGAACCGCGAGATCAACGAACTCATCACGAGCGAAGACATGAAAAAGCACATGGCGACCGAGGGCTTGGAGCCCGCCGGCGGCTCGCCGGCGCGCTTCGCCGACATTCTCAAGACGGAAGCCGCGCGCTGGGGGAAGGTCGTTCAGCAGGCGGGCATCAAGGTCGAATAGGGATCCGCGAATGAAATCGCTCTTCGTTGCGCTGCTAGTCGCACCCGCGTTCGCGTTTGCGCAGGCCTATCCCACGAAGCCGGTGCGCATCGTGCTGCCCTTCGGGCCGGGCGGAATCGCCGACATCACCACCCGCACCATCGCGCCGAAGCTCGGCGAGGGGCTCGGGCAGCAGGTCGTGGTCGAGAACATGCCCGGCGCGGGCGGGATCCGCGCCGCCGAGACGGTGGCGAAGGCCGAGCCCGACGGGCACACGCTGCTCCTGCTCACCAACGGCAACGCGGTGAGCCAGGCGCTCTTCAAGTCGCTGCCTTACGACCCGGTGAACGATTTCGCGATGATCTCCACCGTGGGCTTCTTCAGCATGGTGATCGTCACGCGGCCCGAGTCGTCGGCGAAGACGCTGAAGGAAGCGATCGCCATGGCGAAGGCGAATCCCGGCAAGATGAACATCGGCACCATCACGCCGGGCGGCACGCAGCACCTCGCGGGCGAGCTCTTCCGCTCCACCGCTGGAATCGACGCGCTGGTGATTCCGCACAAGACGACGGGCGAAGTGATCGTCGCCGCGCGCAACGGCAACGTCGATCTCGCGGTCGATTTCATCGCGCCGCTGCTCTCCAGCATCAAGTCGGGGACTCTGCGCCCGCTTGCCGTCACCGCCGGCAAGCGCTTCCCCGGCCTGCCCGACGTGCCGACCGCGATCGAGGCCGGCGTCGCCGGCTACGACGTCGCCTCGTGGAACGCGATGGCCGCGCCCGCGAAGACGCCGCGCGCCGTGGTCGACCGGGTGAACCAGGAGCTCAGAAAGACGATTGCCTCACCGGAGGTGCAGAAGCGCTTCGAAGAGCTCGGCGTCGACGCGCGTACCGGCACGCCCGAGCAGCTGCGCGAGTTCTTCATCAGCGAGTCGCAGCGCTGGAGCCGGGTGGTCGAGGCCGCGAAGATTCCGAAGCAGTAGCTTTACTGGCGAATGCCGAGCGCGCCAACGAGCTTGTCGTAGAGCTCGTACTGCTCGCGCACGAACTGCTCCGTCGCGGCGGGCGAGCGGATCGCGGCGATGCCGCCGATGCGGGCGTTGCCCTGCTGCCACTCGGGATCCTTGGCGAGCCGACCGAACACCTCGGTCCATTTGTCGACCACTTCGCGCGGCAGGCCGGGCGGGCCCATGAGCGCGGTCCATCCCACGATCTTGTTCATGTCGGGGAAGCCGGTTTCGCTCGCGCTCGGCACCTCCGGCAGCTCCGGCAGGCGCGACGGCGTCACGAAGAGCGCCCGCACCGCGCCGGCCTTGACCTGCGGGATCACCGTCGGCGCGTTGTTGCACGCGAACTGCACCTGCCCGCCGAGCACCGCAGTCGTCACCTCGCCGCCGCCCTTGTAATGGATGCCGACCGCGTGGTCCTTGGTGAGCTTGGCGAGCGTCATCAGGTATTGCGCCGCCATGTTCTGGCTGGTGCCGGGGCCGGCGGTGGAGAAGTTGAGCTTGCCGGGGTTGCGGCGGATCTCTTCGATCAGCTCGGCGGCGCTGCGCCAGGGCGCGTCGCCCTTGACGAAGCACATGTACGGGTTCAGCTCGATGAGCGAGAGCATGCTGAACTCGTTCCAGCGGTACTGGAGCTTGGAGTCGAGCGCCGGCAGGATCGCGTGCGTGGCGATGCGCGCCACGAGCAACGTATAGCCGTCGGGCGCGGCGTTCCTCACCGCCATGGCGCCGATCGCGCCGGAGGCGCCGGTGCGGTTGACCGGCACGATCGGCTGGTTGTTGAGGTACTTCGAAGCGTGCGCCGCGACGTTGCGACCCGAGAGGTCCGAGTCGCCGCCGGCGGCGAACGGGATCACGAAAGTGATCGGCTTGGACGGATACCCCTGCGCGAACGCGGCCGCGCTCGCGAGCAGCGCGGCACCGAAGACAATTGGTTTCACGATATCCTCCCCGCGTGAATTATGAACCAGTGCGCGGCCCAGGTGTTTGGTACGGGCGCGAGCTCGCCGCGCGCGGGGACTGGATCCGACACTTTCGCCCCGAAGAGCTCGACGAGATCGGCGCCGCGGTGCGCGCGACGAGCGGGACGGAGCTGGCGGCGATCAGGAAGGAAAGCTTTGCCTTGCCGCGGCTGGGGCCGGTGCTGCGCGGGATTCTCGCCGAGCTGCTCGAGGGCCGCGGCTTCATCCTGCTGCGCGGCCTGCCGGTCGCGCGCATGACGCGCCGCGAGCAGGCGGCGGCGTACCTCGGACTCGGCTCCTGGCTCGGCGCTTTCCGCTCGCAGAACGCGAAGGGCCATCTCCTCGGCCACGTAAAGGACCTCGGGCTCGACATCGCCGATCCCGGCGTGCGCTACTACCAGACGCGCCGCAAGCTCGAGTACCACACCGATTCGGTGGACGTCGTCGGCCTGCTCTGCCTGCAGGCCGCGAAGAGCGGCGGCGAGAGCTACCTCGCGAGCTCGATGACTCTCTACAACGAGGTGCTAGCCCGCCGCCCGGATCTATTGCCGGCGCTGTTCGAGCCTTTTCCGACCGACCGGCGCGGCGAAGTGCCGCTCGGCATGAAGCCGTGGTTCGACATGCCGATCTTCCACCGGCATGCCGGTCGACTCTCGTGCATCTACGTGCGCCAGTACATCGAGTCCGCGCAGGCGCAGTTCCCCGAGGCGCGGCGCTTCTCGCGCGCACAGCGCGAGGCGATGGATCTCCTCGACGAGCTCTGCAACGACCCCGAGATCCATCTCGCCATGGACTTCCGTCCGGGCGACATCCAGCTTCTGCACAACCACCAAATCCTGCATTCGCGCGGCGACTTCGAGGACTGGCCCGAGCCCGTGCGCCGGCGCCATCTCCTGCGCCTATGGCTCGCGCCAGGCGAGGCGCGGCCGCTGCCCGAGGTGTTCGCGCCGCGCTACGGCGGCGTCGCGCCGGGCGCGCGCGGCGGCATCTTCCTCGAGGGAACGACGCTCAAGGTGCCCCTCGAGGCCGAGTAGCCTCTAGAGCCAGCGCCGCACGCGCTTGCGGTAGGCGGTGAACTTGTCGTCGAAACGCTCCTCGAGCGCGCGCTCCTCGGGATCGATCTGGAAGCGGTCGATGTACATCACGAACAGGCCGACCAGCGCGAGCGCGCCGAAATTCCCGATGAACAGGCCCCAGCCGGCGAGCACGAGCGCCATGCCGAGGTACATCGGGTTGCGCGTCCAGCGATAGATCCCGCCCGTGACGAGCGCGGAAGCCTCGTCCGGCTTGAGCGGGTTCAGCGTAGTGCGCGCGCGGCCGAACTGCGCCACGCCCGCGACGCCCACCGCGACGCCCGCGGCGGCGGTGGCGGCGGCGAAGCCCCACGGGACGCCGAACTCGAAGAGCGGTAGCACCCACGCCGCGCCGAGCATCAGCGCGCCCACGCATGCCGCCACCACCGGCGGCGGAACGCGGTTTTCTAGCCACTCAGCCACTGGAGCCCCGCGAATCCCGGCTCGCGTTCCCAGGGAACCGGCTTGCCGGCAAGAAACGCTTCTTCCCACGGATGACCGAGCGCGCGGTCGAGGCGCGGCTTCTCCGCGCGCACGCCGGCATCCCACTCCGCCATCTGGCGCGCTTCGGTGGCATCTAGCTGGAAGCTGAAACCGAATCCCGCTTTTCCTTCCGTCGTCAGCACGCGTGCGACGAGCGCTTCCTGCCCCGACGCAAGGCGCAAGGACTGTACGTGGGTGAACGCTAGATTAATGGGCTGAGTCCGCTGCGCGTGACGCGGCCGTGGAGCTCGCGGCCGAGCGCCTGCTCGCACATCTCGGCGGCGGCGAGAAGTCCATCGAGGTCGATGCCGGTGTCGATGGCCATCGATTCGAAGAGGTTCACCAGGTCCTCGGTGCAGACGTTGCCGGTGAAGCCGCCGCCGTACTTCACCTTCGCCGGATGGCCGCCCACGCCGCCGAACGACGAGTCGAAATGGCGCACGCCGGCGTCGTAGGCGGCGACGTAGTTCACGAGGCCGGTGCCGCGCGTATCGTGGAAGTGGGCGATCGGAATTACGCTCTTTACTTTGGAAAACATGTTTTTGACGGCAGCGGGCGTCGCCATGCCCGTTGTATCGCCGAGCGCGACATGCTCTACACCGAGCGCGCGAAACCGCTCCACGTCAGCGATCACGGAGCCGCTGTCGACCTTGCCCTCGAACGGACAGCCGAATGCCACCGACACGGTGCCGACCATGCGGAAGCGGCCCTTGGCGGCCTGCGCCATGTCGGCGATGTTCTGCCACTGCTCCGCGCGCGTGCGGTTCAGGTTCTTCTGCGTGTGCGACTCGGTCGCGGACACGAGCAGGCTGATCTCGTTCGCGCCGTGACCGGCTTCCAGGTCGGCGATCGCACGCTCCACGGCCTTCACGTTGGCGCACGTAGCCTTGTAGTAGACCGAAGGCAACCGGGCCAGCGTCCGGAGGAGTTCGCTCGCGTCAGCGAATTGAGGGACGACTTTCGGGTTGGAGTACGAGGTCGCCTCGACGCGCCGGAAGCCGAGCGCGGCGAAGCGCTCGACCAGCGCGCGCTTGGTGGCGGTGGCCACGAACGCGGGCTCGTGCTGCAGCCCGTCGCGCGCGAAGCACTCGCAGAGCACGACGGAGGAGCTGCGCTCGGACATCGTTGACATCATCAACTACCTGGTTTACGGTGTCAACGAATGCCGATCGCGATCGAGCGCCGTGACCCGCTGACCCAGGCGCAAGGCGTCGAGGCGGGCTACGCGCAGACCGCGCGCCGCTGGCCGGCGCAGCCGCTGGTGCGCCGCCCGCACTCGGTCTCGGAGCTCTCGGGCCCGCGCGTGCGGGATCGCTTGCCCGAGCTCCGTGGAGATCTTGCCGGCTACGGGGCAAAGCGCGTCCTCGGCCAGCTCATCCGCGTGCGCGTGCGCGTGGTGGACGAGGACGGCGCGCCCCTGCCGGGCACGGTGGTCGAGGCCTGGCACTGCAACGCCGCCGGCAAGTACATCCATCCGAACGACACGCACGACGCGCCGGTCGACCCCAACTTCTACGGCGCGGCGCGCATGGTCGCCGGCGACAGCGGGCTGGTCGAGCTGCGCACCATCAAGCCGGGCGCCTATCCGGTGCCGGACACCAACGGCTGGTGGCGCCCGCCGCACGTGCACTTCTCGGTCTGGGGCCGCGTGTGGCTCTCGCGCCTGGTGACGCAGATGTTCTTTCCCGGCGAGCCGCTGAACGAAGCCGACGCGATCCTGATGGCGATCCGCGACCCGGAAGCGCGCAACCGCTGCGTCGCGCGCCTGGTGCCTTCGAGAACCAACGAGCTCAGCTACGACTACCAGCTCGTCGTGCGCGGCCGCAAGGCGAGCGCGCCCATGCCATGACGCGCCTGGTGCCGACCGCCGAGATGACGCTCGGTCCTTTTTTCCCGCGCGAGTTCGCCGAAGGGGCGAACGATCTCGCCAGGGGTGCGGCGGGCGAGGTGATCGAGGTCACCGGCCGCGTCGCCGAGCTCGACGGCCGGCCGCTCGATAACGTGGTGCTCGAGATCTGGCAGGCGGACGCCGGCGGCCGGCTGGACAACCCGGCGTTTCCCGGCTGGGGCAGGGCGGCGACGAACGCGCAGGGCGAGTACCGCTTCCGCACGATCAGGCCCGGCGCGATTGCAGGGCGCGCGCCGCACATCAATTTCCTCATTCTTTACTCGGGCCTGATGCGTCAGCTGCAGACGGTGATGTTCTTCGGGACCTCCGGGGATCCCGTGCTGCAGGCAGTGGACGCCTCGCGGCGGCATCGCCTGATCGGCGCCCCTGTCGGACCCAATGCCTATCGGTTCGACATCCGGCTGCGCGGCGGTGAAGAGACGCCGTTCTTCGATGACTGAAATCCGCGACCTGCTTTCCTACCGCGTGCACATGGTCGCAAACCTGCTCTCGCGGGGCGCGGAGCTGCGCTACCGGCGCGAGTTCGGCGTGAGCCTGTGGGAGTGGCGCACCGTCGCGCTGCTCGGCGCGGCGGAGGAAGCGCTCTCGCTCGGCCACCTCGCGCGCGCCGCCGGCATCGACAAGAGCCAGATGAGCCGCGTGGTGTCGGGCCTCGCCAAACGGCGTCTCGTGCTGCGCGAAGCACATCCCGGGGACGGACGCGGCGTACATCTGACGCTGACGCGCAGCGGCCGCAAGGTCTACGCGGGCCTGATTCGCGCGGCGTCGGACCGCGATCGGGCGTTTCGCAATTGCCTTTCGGCGAAAGAAAACGACGTTTTCGAAAAAGTCCTGGCGAAGCTCGCCGGCCAGGCGCGCGAGCTGATCGCGGCCGAGAAGGGGCTCAAGTGAAGACGCGCATCACCGAGCTTCTCGGCATCGAGCATCCGATCTTCCAGGCCGCCATGAGCTGGGCTTCCTCCAACGCGCCGCTGGTGATCGCGGTGTCGAACGCCGGCGGCATGGGCGTGCTCGGCGCGGGGCCCATGCGGCCCGAGGATTTTGATGCGGTCTTGAAAACCATCAAGCAGGGAACGTCGAAGCCTTTCGGGGTGAACATTCCGTTGAACGGCGCGCGCGCCCCCGAGCTTCTCGAGATTGCGCTGCGTCACGAGATCCCGGTGATGGTCGCGTCGCAAGGCGGGCCGCGGGAACACCTGCCGCGCTTCCGCGCCGTCGGCACCAAGTGGCTGCACGTGGTGGCGTCGGTCGAGCACGCGAAGAAAGCCGAGGCGGCCGGTGTGGATGCGCTGGTGGTCGACGGCGCCGAAGCCGGCGGCCATCCGCCGCCCTCGGACGTCGGCACCATCGTGCTCGTGCGCCGCATCGTGCGCGCGACGCGTCTGCCGGTGGTCGCGAGCGGCGGCGTCGCCGACGGCGCGGGCGTCGCGGCGCTGCTCGCGCTTGGCGCGGAGGCCGTGCAGCTTGGTACGCGCTTCATCGCCACGCCCGAGGCGAGCGTGCACGAGAACTACAAGCGTGCCGTGCTCGCCGCCGATGTGCACGATACCTGCCTCGTCGGCCCGGCGGCGCTTCCGATCCGGCAGATCCGCAACGCTTTCACGCGCAAATTCGAGGCCGCGCCGGAAAACGAGCGCGAAGCGCTGTTCAAGGCTTCGTCCCTGAAGAAAGCGGCCCTCGAAGGCGACATCGAGTGGGGCAAGGTCGAGGCCGGGCAGAGCGCCGGGCTGGTCGACGACATCCTGCCTGCGGCCGAGGTGATGAAGCGCCTGGTGCAGGAGCTCGAGCAGGCGCGCAAACGACTGGCTTCCTTATGAACGTCCTTCTTGTCGAGAATCGCGGCGCCGTCCGCATCCTGACCATGAACCGTCCGGAGAAGCGCAATGCGCTGAACTCGGAGCTCACCCAGGGGCTGCTCGATGCCCTTCATGCGGCCGATGCCGACGAGTCGGTCGGCTGCCTCGTCCTCACGGGCGCCGGCCCCGGCTTCTGCGCCGGCGCCGATCTTTCCGAGTTCAAGGACCTGCAGCAGGCCGTGGCGGCTGAGAACCGCGCGGAGCTCACCATGCAGCTGCATCTCGCTTTTTCGAGAATCAGAGTTCCCGTGGTGAGCGCCATCAATGGCCATGCGATGGGCGGCGGCGCCGGGCTCGCGATTGCCGCCGACATGGCCGTGATGGCGGAGACCGCAAAGCTCGGCTATCCGGAGCCCAAGCACGGCATCGTTGCGGCGATCGTGATGGCGAACCTGGTGCGCCAGGTCGGACGCAAGGCGGCGTTCGAGCTGGTCGCGCTCGGCGAGCCGATCGACGCGCAGCGCGCCTTGCAGCTGGGCATGGTGAACAGGGTTGTTCCCCTCTTGCAGGTGATGAGCGACGCTGTGGAGATCGGCGAGAAACTCGCCGGGGTGAAGCGCCCTGCGATGTCGGAAACCAAGCGCCTGTTCCACGAAGTCGCCGACCTGCCGCTCGCGCCGGCGCTCGAGCGCGGGCGCGACACCAACAGGCGGATGCGAAACTTCGAGCAGCTCGGCAAGAAATGAAGCCTCTCGACAGCTTGGTCATCCTCGACCTGTCGCGGGTCCTGGCCTGCCCGTTCGCATCGATGATCCTGGCGGAGCTCGGCGCGCGCGTGATCAAGGTCGAGCAGCCCGGAAGCGGCGACGAGACCCGCACGTTCGAGCCGCAGCTCGCGCGGGACAGCGCGTACTACTTCGCGTGCAACCGCTCGAAGGAATCGATCACCGTCAACCTGCGATCCGAGGACGGGCGGAAGCTGATCCGCGGGCTCGCGCAGAAGGCCGACGTGCTGCTCGAGAACTTCCCGGTGGGCACGCTGGCGCGCTATGGCCTGGATTTCTCCGCGCTGTCGGCACTGAACCCCAAGCTGGTCTACGTCTCCTGCACCGGGTTCGGCCAGAGCGGACCGTACGCGGACAAGAAAGGCTACGACACGGTTTTCCAGGCGATGGGCGGGATCATGAGTCTGACGGGCGAAAAGGGCGGCGGGCCGGTGAAGCCCGGCCTGCCGGTCGCCGATCTCACCTCGGGCCTCTGGATCGCGATCGCGGTCCTCGCAGCGCTCGCCGGCCGCGCGCGCACCGGCAAGGGCAGCTACGTCGACTTCTCGATGCTCGACGGCCAGGTGTCGCTCCTTACGCTTGCCGCCGCGCGCTACTTTGCCCTGAATGAAATCCCGCCGCGGCTCGGCACCGAGCATCCCGGGCGCGTGCCTTCGGCGAGCTTCCGCTGCAAGGACGGCAAGTACGCGCACATCACCGCGAGCGACCAGCACTGGACGCCGCTGTGCCGCGCGCTCGGAATCGAGGAATGGGGCAAGCCGTTTGCCGACAACTCCGTGCGGGTGGAGCGGCGCGAAGAGATCATGCCTGTGCTCAGCGAGAAGATCGGCACCATCGAACGCGCGCGGCTGCTGGAGATGCTCGACGAGGCCGAGGTCCCGGTGGGACCGGTGAACGACATCGCCGAGATCCTCGGCGACCCGCACGTGCGCGCGCGCCGGCTCGTGGGCAGCTTCGACTATCCGGAGGTCGGCGAATTCAAGGCGCTCGCCATTCCCTACAAGTTCCTCGGCTGGGACAACCCCGAGATCGGCCGCCCGCCGGCGCTGGGCGAGCACACGGAGAGCGTGCTGGCCGAGCTGCTCGGCTTTTCGCGGGACGAGGTGTCGAGACTGAGAGCCGCGAAGGCCATATGACGGTCGAATGCTCGATCGCGGACGGCGTCGCCACCCTCGCGCTCAATCGTCCCGAGGTGCGCAACGCGCTCAATCTCGAGATGTGCGACGCGCTATTGGAATGCGCCGGAAGATTGCGCTTGGATCAATCGGTGAGGGTGGTCTTTGTAAAAGGCAACGGCCCCGCTTTCTGCGGCGGCGCGGATCTCAACGAGCGCAAGGGCAAGAGCGAGGAGTGGATCCGCACGCGGCGCGTGCGCGCGTTTGCCGCCTACGGCGCGCTCGAGGCGCTGCCGATGCCTTGCGTAGCCCTGGTGCACGGCGCGGCGATCGGCTCGGGGGTGGAGATCGCGGCGGCTTGCGACTTCATCGTCGCCACGCCCGACGCTTCGTTCCGCACGCCCGAGGCGCAGCGCGGTACTGTGGGCGCGACGCAGCGCCTGCCACGCATTCTCGGCAAGCGCCTGGCGAAGGACCTGATGTTTACCGGTCGTGCGCTGACCGCGGAGGAGGCGAGGGATGCCGGGTTCGTCGCGCGCATCGCAGCCGACCTGGACAGCGCGAAAAGCGAGATCGCCGCGGCGATCCTCAAGGCGCCGCCGCTTGCGCTCGCGCTCGCCAAGCGCACCATCGACCGCGGCATCGAGCTCGATCCGCAGGGTGCGCTGCAAGCGGAGCTCGAGGCGATCGAGGAGCAGCTGGCCGCGGGGCAATGGATGGGAAAAGCATGACGGATGGGCAAGGCGCGGGCTGGCCGAAGCAGACGCTGGGGCAAGTGCTCGAAAAGCGGAGCGGCGAAGCGCTGGTGACCCAAAGCGGCCGCTTCACGTACTTACAACTGAATGAGAAAGCGAAGCGCGCGGCAGCGGGGATGCAGACGCTCGGCGTGCGCGCCGGTGACCGCGTCGGTATCCTGATGGGGAACGACGAGCATTGGCTCTCGCTTTTCTACGGCGCGGCGCTGATCGGGGCGGTCACGGTGCCGGTCAACACGCGCTTCAAGACCGCCGAGATCGACTTCTGCCTGAGGCAGGCGGACTGCAAGCTTCTCATCTATGTGGAGCGGTTCCTCGGCATCGATTTCGGTGCGATGGTGAGGGATACCGGATTTGCCAACGCGCTCGAGCTTTCCAGGATTCCCGCGGGCAACTATCAGCCGGTCGAGGTTTCCCCGGAAGACATTCTGCTCATCCAGTTCACCTCGGGAACCACGGCATACCCGAAGGGCGCGATGCTC
>Ga0075430_100002738_pt1 | contig 14719 bp, 12 predicted proteins | sample RhiMetdeltSRZDD4_FD_75294 | JGI IMG/M metagenome (GOLD analysis project Ga0075430, IMG submission 75294) | Populus rhizosphere microbial communities from Tennessee, USA - Rhizosphere MetaG P. deltoides SRZDD4 | ecosystem: Host-associated > Plants > Roots > Rhizosphere > Soil | place: USA... | reverse complement strand
GGCGATGAACGGATATTCACATCCGCCGCGTCCCGAAGAAATCCACGCTGCAGAGCACGCGCGGCCGACGCTCCCCAGTGCGTAACACGTTCGATTCACGAGCGCCCGATGTGGTCGTGCGGGTATCGGCCGGACAGCCGTTCACGATACCACCGCGAGCGCGAGCGGCTCGTCGTCGTCGCGCCGCAGCGGCTCCCGCTTCGCATACGTGGCCATGCGCCAGAGCCACTCCAGCGGGCCATAGCGGAAGCGGGCGAGCCAGACGTTGCTGAACAGAATCAACACGGTGGCGAACACGATCCACGCGGCGACATACGTGGCCTCGTGCAGCTTGATGCCGAGCGGTTTCGCGAGGTACCAGATAGTCACAGCCTGCAGCACGTAGTTCGTGAGCGCCAAGCGGCCCGCCGCGCCAAGGGGACGCATCCGCTCGACGAGCGCGGGACGCTTCGCGAGGAGCAGCAGCGCGCCGCCAGCGTACGTGATGCAGAGCCACTGCTCCTTCACCAGCCCGATCAGCGTCCGCTCCGCCCAGTAGGCTCCCATGAGGTACCGGGGCGGGCGAGGCACGTGGCTGAGCACGAGCCACGACACGGCCCACGCCGCGAGACCGAAAAGCATCCAGCCCCGTATGAGGCGCGCATGTCCGAGAGGATCGTCGACCACACCGACGCGCACGGCGAGGAATCCCAACAGGAGAAGCGGGAGACTCTCGTCGGGCACGAGCCACCACCACGTCCTGAGCAGCGGGAGGGTGCTGTGCGTAAAGTGCATGACGAGGCCCATGACCGCGTTCAGGACGGGCGGGAACATCGCGGTGACGACCACCATCCGCATGAGCGCGCGTGTCGACCACCGACGCATCGCGAGCGCGAACAGCCCGCATAACGCGTACGTCGTGAGGATGTGGAAGCCAATGATGCTCTCGACGAGCCAACCGATCGCGAACAGTATCGCGAGGCGGCGAACGAAGATCGGCACCACGCGGGCGCCGCGCGCCTCGAGCCGCCGCAGCAGCAACGCGAAGCCGGCGCCGAACAACATCGCGAACGTCCCCCACGCCTTCTCCTCGACCCCGATCCAGACGGCCCAGCCGATCAGACCCTGCCATCCCTTGCTCTCCAGTCGCATGAGCTGGTGAAAGTGGACGAGGACCATGAAGACGAGCGCGAGACCGCGGAGAACGTCGAGCGCGTGCAGGCGCTCGTTAGGCTCGACCGGCGCCGAGCCGCTGGACGGGCGGTGAGTGGCGATCGGCGGTGGAACGGGTGTCGTGGCGTGCATGGATCGGCGAGCGAGGAGTGGAAGTCCATCGTGATCGCCCACCCGCAGAGGCAACTGCAACGCCGCCGTGTGCTCGTCACATATCTCGCTGACTGGCATGCACTTGCCGCTGACACGATGCATCGCGCGTGCGCGCGGCGCGTAACGAGCCGTTACGTCGCGGGCTACGTTTCAGGTCGAACGCGGTATGGTGACGATCGCCGTCGTGCCGGTTCCGGGCACGCTCTCGAGTGAGAGCTCGCCGCCGTGCGCGGCGGCGATGCGACGCGCGATCGCGAGGCCGAGGCCCGTGCCCTGGGCCCGCGTGGTGACGAACGGCTCGAAGGCGGCCGCAAGCGTCTCGGATGACATGCCGCGTCCGGTGTCTTCCACCTCGATGCGCGCGTGCTTCGCGTCGGCGCTGGCGCGCACGCGCACCACGCCGCCGGATGCGTCGAAGGCCTGCGCCGCGTTGAGCAGCAGGTTGAGGAAGAGCTGCTCGAGGGCCGCGGCGTCGCCGACCACGACGAGGGGCACATCGCCAGTGTCGACCTCCACGCGCGCGTCGGCGGCCTGCATCTCCGGTTCGCTCGCATGCAGGGCCGCGTCGAGCGGGACGAGCAGGTCCACCGGCGTGCGTTCGACACGTCCGCTGCGCGCCACACGGAGCGCGCCGCTCACCGTGTGCTGCAGCCGGTCGACAGCGCGCAGCGCGCGGCGGAGCGGCGCGCGGAGCGGCGACTCCACGTCGAGCTTCTCCTCCACGCGCTGGAGGTCGATACGCATCGCCGTGAGCGGATTGCGCACCTCGTGCGAGAGCGACGCCGCGAACTCGCCAACCGCTGCGAGCGATTCGCGCCGCGCGAGCGAGTCGAGCGTGCGGCGGAGGCTCTCGGACATGGTGTTGAACGCCTCGGCGAGTCGCCCGAGCTCCTCGCTTCCCGGCACCGGGACCGTCCGCCCCATCTCGCCGCGCGACACGCCGTCGGCGGCGAGCGCGAGGTCGCCGAGGGCGCGCGTGAACCGCCGCGTGAGCACGACGGCGGCGAGGGTGCTCAGCAACGCAACGATGAGCAGCGCGACCAGGCCGCGCCGCGCCGCGTCGGCGAAAGGGGCCTCGTAGTCGGCCACGGGGGCCGCCGCGATGATCTCGATCGCCGGTTCATCCAGCGTACGGCGCGCAACCAACCAGCGCTCGCCGTTCCAGTTGAAGGTGGCCTTGCGCGCGAGGTCAGGATCGAACGGCGTGGTGAGGAGGGGCAGCCCAGTGCGGCGGTCGAAGGCGGCAAGCGTGGTGCCGCCGCTCGCCCCCGTCGCGCGGACGATCGCCGATCCCGGAAGCACGGCCTCGAGGCTGCCGATCGCGCCCGCCTCCCGCCGCGACCACAGCGTGAGCACCGGACGGAAAACGCCGCCGGCGGTAGCCGTGTCGACCGCGCGGGCCCACCGCGCCGCGCCCGCGGCGTCGCGGATGATCGCAAGGCGCACCGCTGCGGGCAGGACCGCGGGTGTCGGCACAGCGCCCACAGTGTCCCCGAGCGCGCGCCGCACTTCCACGGCATCAGCGAGGTCGAGCAGTGCCGAGCGGTACGCCACCCACCGGACGCCGGCCTCGTTGGCCGCCGATAGCACCGCAGCGTCGAGCCGCGCGTTGAGAAGCGTCTCGCCCGCTCGCCCGGTCGCGCGCGCCAGCCAGACAGCGAGCAGCGCGAGCGGCACCAGCGCGGCGGCGAGCACGACCAGAAGCAGCTGCGTGCGCAGCGACCGGCGCGGCGGTCTCGTCGCGGTTGACGAAGGACGCGGCGCGGCAGCCGAGGCTCTCGTGACCGACGCCACCGGCGCGGCCGGCGCCGTTGGAGCTGAGAGCCGCGACTGCGCCTCACGTGCCGGTCGCGCCGCGGTGGTGTCACTCATCGGAGCCGATGCGATGCCGCGCGAGAATGCGGTCGAGCCGCGGACGCGAGATGCCGAGGATCTGCGCCGCGCGCGCCTTGTGCCCTCTGGTGGCGGCGAGCACCCGAAGCACGTGGTCGCGCTCCGCCTCGTCGAGCGTGCCGAGCTTGGCCGGCCCCTCCGGCGCCGCGCCGCCGAGCACGAGGTGCTCGGCGCGGATGACGTCGCCGCTCGCCACGACGACCGCGCGCGTTAGGCAGTTCTCCAGCTCGCGCACGTTGCCCGGCCAGGCGTGCCGCGCGAGCGCCGCCAGTGCATCCGGCGCGAGCACCGGCTCGGGCCGCCCCACAGCGGCCGCGGCGCGGCGGACGAGCGTCGTCGCGAGCAGCGGCAGATCGCCCGCGCGCTCGCGCAACGGCGGCACCACGATCTCGACGACACGGAGCCGATAGTACAGATCCGCGCGAAACTGTCCCCCTGCGACCATCGCCTCGAGGTCGCGGTGCGTCGCGGCGATCACGCGCGCCTCCGTGCGCTCCGGCCGGTCCGCCCCCACAGGGTAGAACTGCCGCTCTTGCAGCACGCGGAGGAGCTTCGTCTGGAAGTCGGCGGAGGTGTCTCCGATCTCATCGAGGAAGATCGCGCCGCGTGCGGCAAGCGCGAACTTGCCGCGGCGGTCCCCCTGTGCGCCGGTGAATGCGCCGCGCACGTGGCCGAACAACTCGCTCTCGAGCAGCGTCGCCGGCACCGCGGTGCAGTTGATCGGCACGAACGGCTCGCTCGCCTCGCGGGAGTGATCGTGGATCGCTCGCGCGATCAGCTCCTTGCCGGTGCCGCTCTCGCCGCGAATGAGGACGTTTGCGCGAGTGGCGGCCACCTGACCCACGAGCTTGTAGATCTCGATCATCCGCGGATCGCGCCCCACGAGGTCCGCGAGCCGCTCCGGCGTCTCCTCCTCCCCGCGGCGACCGCGGGCGGCGCGTGCTCGTGCGCGCCGGTCGTCCATCACGCGTGCGACCCGCGAGCGCAGCTCGTGCAGGTCGAGCGGCTTCACGAGGAAGTCGGTGGCCCCTTCGCGCATCGCCGCGACCACCGTCGGCATGTCGTCGAACGCGGTCATCAGCAGTACGGGAATGTCGGGAGCGCGTTCGCGGAGCAGCGCGAGCAACGCGAGCCCGTCCATCCCCGGCATGCGCACATCGGAGAGCACGACATCCGGCGCTCGCTCGGCGAGCAACGCGACCGCGCGCGCGCCGTCGTCCGCCGCACGCACGTCGTAGCCCGCCTCGACGAGTGCGTCGACGAGCGCCTCACGCACGACCGCGTCGTCGTCGACGACGAGCAGTGATCCGCTCATCTGATTCCGATGACGGTGCCGCCTACGCGCGCCTTCGCCGACACGGACGCCGAGTCCCACCCGGCGAGCTCCCACAGCTCGTTGGCCGCGTGCCCGGCAGTGAAGTAGAGGCGTCGCCCGTCGGGGTGCACGGCGATCGGCGTGAAGTTGCTGATCGTCCCGAAATGCAGCGTGCGCGATGCCGCGTCGGCGACCGATACGCGGTCGACGCGCAGCGACCTGCGCGCGGAGGTCGCGGCGTCGGCCTGGTTCGCGCGCACGACGTAGATGTGGCGTCCATCGGCAGCCCAATTGATCGTCGTGAGCTGGTCGGGCATGCGCACGCGGAGCAGCTCGCGCGCCGAGCCGCCGGCAAGGTCGGTCACGCGAAGGGCCGTTCCGCGGCGGTCCTCTGTCGCCACGACCTGCGCGAACACTCGGCCGTCGGGAGACAGCTCACCGATCACGTCCTGCGGCCGCGCGTGCGGCCAACTCGCGAGCACACGAGCTTCGCCGGTCACCGCGTCGGCGGCGATCGTGCGCACCGTGCTGTCCCGATCGTAGCGGCGGTAGATGACCTCTTTGCCGCTGGCGGTCCACCCCAGGTTCCAGGGCACCCACGAGCTCGCGGTCGTGTCGCGGAGAAGTATCGTGCGCGCCTCGCCGGTCGCGACATCGATGACGAACACACCCGCACGGCGGTTCGCGTCCTCGCCGCGCGTGAAGACGCGCGTACCATCGGGCGACCAGTGCTGCCGCCCATAGATCCGGTCCAGCGTCGTCTTCACCCTGCGTGTCTCGCCAGTGAGCAGTGAGCGGAACGTGAGCACCGGCTGGCCCCATTCGGCGTTGTCGCGGTCTGCCACGTTATGCACCAGCCACTCTCCGTTGCGCGAGACCCCGACCGCCGAAAGCGGACGCGTGACGTCGCGGTCGTCCATGCGCACCGGCTCGCCGACGACCGCGCCCGCGGCGGTGTCGACGGTCGCCTGGTACAGGTACACGGCACCGGTGCGCACCGTGTAGAGCAGGCGTCCGTCGCGAACGACGCCGACGCCGGACGCATTCCATGCGTCCGGTTTCAGGAGCCGCGCTTCTCCGTCGGCGCGGCCCTCGCGCACCGGTTGCAGCCAGAAGCCCGGGGTACCTCCCCGGTCGCTGCTCAACACAATCGCGTTCCCGTCGGGTGCCCACCCGTTAGGCGACTCGTCGCTCGGCCAGGTCAACAGCGGCCACGTACGCCCCGTCGCGATCTCCAGGATGCGCGCGTCGCGCGGCCCCACGCTCGGGTGCTCCGCGCTCCCGTTGTACGCGGCGTAGCGGCCGTCCGGGGAGAAGAGCACGTCACCCAGCACCCAGGGCACGTTCTTGAAGAGCACCCGCATGCCGCCGCCATCGAGGTCCAGCCACCCGTAATCGAACAAGCCGTTCGTGCGGTCGAGCTCCACGATCACATGGCGGCCGTCGGGCGCGAAGCCGTTGACCTCCATGTAATAGTAGGCGGAGTCCTCGTATACCACGCGAGCGTTGCGGCCGTCCGCGTCGACGACGCGAATGGAGTAGCGTGCATCGTCGTCGGACCAGGCGAGGGCGATCCGGCGTCCGTCCGGCGACATGATCGAGTTCTCGACGTATGCGTCCGATGCCCAGCCGTCCGTCTTGAGGCCGACGGTACGCAGAGCGCCGGTCCAGAGGTCACGCACGGCGAGATCGCCGGTGGACCTGTCGGTGGTGCTGAGGAATCGCCCGTCGGCGGTCGGGTAGCCGAAGTCGTCGAACTGTGCCTCGGAGAGAAGCCGACGCGCGACGACGCCGGCCTCGCCGCGCGGCGCATCCTGCTGCACGGAAAGCCGCTGGGGGTCGGGTCGCGTGCCGCACGCGGCGGCGACTGCGAGTGCTGAGACGAGGAGGCGGCGCATGCGTGTGCCGGGCTGGGTCGCCCTGCCTGGGGCAAGGGGAGCACCAGCATGGCAATACGACTCAATTGCCTGACGCGCAAGGGCTTGGACCGCCCGTGCCGATCCGCACAGCGCGCCGACGACGTAACGAGACGTTACGAGCATTGGTCGAAACCGTTACGTCCGAGAGTCATCGGCGCACAAACTCGGCCTCTGCCGGATTCCAATGGGGTGCAGGACGCAGCGGTTGGTGAGGTCGGGATCGTCCGGGGGCACCCCACGGCGGCAGGTGGCGCTGGCGGGGCCCCGCGCCGCGAACATGAGGTACGCGACGTCGCGCAGGTCGATCGTGTCGCCGCGCTGCGTGACGACGCCTTCCGACCACCTAACGCGCGCGAGCGTGATGCGCCCGACGGTGGTGCTGCCATCGCGCCGCACGATCGCGTCCTCACACGACGCGACGACGGGCGGCTCGGACAGCGAGTCGGGAACAGGCAGGGCGGCGATGACGTGCACGAGCCTTCGCGCGATGCGGCGCTCGCGTCCCTCGTATCCGCTGACGGAGAGCGAGAGGTGCGCGTCATCCGGCGCGCCAAGCGGGTTCGCCTCGAGCCGCCGGCCGTCGCGCAGGCGGACCTCCCACTGTCGCCACCCACCCTGTGCCGGACTCGCCTCCGCGAGTCCGGCACACAACGCGGCGATCAGCAGCGGGAGTGCGATCCGTTTCGGGCTCCGCATCGGATCACCGTGGATACTCATGGCTTCCACGCGGGGTCGTATGACGGCGTGCCACCACGCGAGAGCTGCGTGAGGCCGGTGCCGTCGGGATTGATGAGGAAGAGCGTCGGTGTCGCATCGACTTGGGCGTTGAAGACGATCCCTCGCGCGGACCAGGACGGGGCATTCTCGACCCCCGTCGTCGTGTCGGTAATTCGCGTCTGGTCCGTCCCGTCGGCGTTCATGATGTAGAGGTCCGGCCGGCCGGCTCTGAACGAGGTGAACGCGAGCTTCGTCCCGTCAGGCGACCAGGTGGGACTGTAGCTCGTGCTGCCGTCGGTGAGGCCGGTGAGCTGAACCTGGCCGGAACCGTCGGCGTTCATGACCCAGATCTGTGCGGGCCCACCGCGGTACGACGTGTAGGCGATCTTCGATCCGTCTGGCGACCAGGCTGGCTCCTGCTCGGCGGCGTCGGTGGTGTTGGTGAGCCGGGTCTGGGCGGTGCCGTCGGCGTTCATGACGTAGATCTCGCCGTTGAGGTCGCGGTAGCTGCTGAAGACGATCTTCTTGCCGTCCGGCGACCAGTCCGGCGACGTGCCGCCGACTCGAGTGTGCTTCACTGGCGCGCCACCACCCGCCGGCACGACCCAGATGTTGGTGCCTAACGCGTCCCGATTGCTCGCGAACGCGATGCTCGTGCCGTCGGGCGACCAGACCGGCGACGAGGCATCGGCGCGGTCGCGGGTGACCCGGTGCGAACGCCCGTTGGCGGCGTCCATGATGTACAGGTCGGTGGCGCCGGCGCGTCCGCTGACGTATGCGATCAGCGACGACTCCTCCGGCTTCGCGGTTGGGATGATATCGGCTTCGGCCGCGAGCGAGCGCACAGACGCGGGCGTTGCCGTCGGCTCGACGTCGTGGCAGGCGGCGGCCGTGCAGGCGGCGGCGCCGAGCAGGGTGGTCGTGACGCGGCGCCACGTGGTGTGCCGCGGGAGGAGAGGCGCGCGCGACGCGCGCGCGTGTATCGGTTTCATGGCGAGGATGCTCGAATGGTTGAAGAGGGAGGCTGTGGTCAGGCGCTCGCGCGTCACCAGCGCGTTACCAGCAGACTTCGATGCGGGTGAAGATCAGCCACAGCCACCAGCACCCGCTCCCGCGGCTGAACGTCGGCTGCTGGCCCGGCGGGCCGTTCGGCTTCTCGATTGTGCGCTTCGCGGGATACACCTTGCTATCCGACTCCGCGTACGCGGCCCACGCACCGCCCACCTGCGTCAGGTACAGGTCGAAGCGTCCCGCCGGGAGACTCACATCCTCAGCGGCACCGGCCTCATTGTCGAGGAGACCGAAGAACACTCCGGAGCGCAGGTGCTCGAGGCTCGTGACGCCACTGAGATTCGCCGGCGTGATGTCGAAGCGCCTACCGTCGATCGAGGCCGAGCGTGCGCGCGCCTGGTCGAGCCGTCCGCCGCGAGCCGCGGCCGCGATCGTGGCGACGCTCGCCGCGAAGGCGCCCTGTTGCTGGGCGGACAGAGTGAATGCGGGGACGATGACCGCGGTGACGAGGAGGCGACGTGCGTACATGGTTTCCGTCTGGTCGATTGTGGCGCGTCGCGACGGAGAGGCCGTCCAAGCGCACCCCGCGCTCAGGCAAGCCGGGCACCAGCCGGCGGAAGCAGCTTAACGCACGATACTGCATGCGCTTGCGCGCGGGACCCGCGCGCGACACCCGCAAGAGACCGTAATGCCGCGTTACGAACTGCGTCACGAGATGTTACGCGCAGGCGGGGAGGAACCGGTCCGCGTTAGGCAGTGCGGTGAACCTCAAATGCGCGCCGAGATCGGCTTCGTCGCACCGCCAGACGCGCTCGTTCGGGAGTCTTCACGAACGCCGACCGGACGAGGTGCGCGCCGGAGGTGGCGAGGGATCGCGCACGGGCGGGGACACGTCCTTCGACTGTCTCCGGAGCGACCCGACCGCTCGGATCACGGCTGGCTCCGCCTTGTCGGAGACCGACGCGTCTTTGCTCCGCACCCTATCACGAGCGTCGCCGCAGGGCTCGCTCATCTGGGACTCGCTCCGCTCGAGCGAGACCGCCAGCTCACCGAACCGCAGTCGCGACCAATCGAATGGGTCGGGATGACGCTCGCAGCACCTGCTGTCCCAAGGACGGGTATCCTGCTCGCGGCAGATCGGGAACCGCGCCGCTCATGTCCACGCTGCGACAACCGCCGCACGCCAAGGCCAACGGGAGCGCCCGGGATCCGACGCAGGCGGCGGTTCGCGGGTTGGACGTTAGCGATCGAGTTGCGCGAGCACCGCGTAGACGGGTTGCACGAGCGCCACACCGCCGTTCCAGTTCGATCTGCTCAACGTGCCGGTCGTCCGACCGAACGTGGCGGCGACGACGGCGTTGGTTGAGGAACCTGGCGGGTTGGCGGACCGTTATCGGGAGAGCCAGGTGGACATCGCGAAATGAGCCGCGGCTCGATGGGGTCGGAGCCGGCGCTTCGCCTCGGCAAGCCGAGACCAGAGCGCCGCCTCCTCCCACGAGTGACACGGCGTCATGTCAGCATCACGTCAACTAGCGCCTCTTCTTGGGTGCTATCGCCGTCACATTGGCGATCGTCACCGGCGAGGAGAACGGACTCCACACGAGTCCCGACTCGTTCGACGATTTCCAGGCATAATGCAGTCGGACGGTCGTGTACCCGGTGGGTGCGGAGACCTCCACGGTGCGGTCGCCAGTGCCCGCTGTGCCCTCGATGTTCATGGTCACGGCGGTACTGAACGACGCAGTCGGCGTGAAGTAGGCGCTCGTCAGCCACTCATCGGCCGCCGTGTCCGTGAACGTGATCCGGACGAGCGAGTGAGTGTTGTCGAGCCGGCCGACGACAGTCGCCGAGAGGAGCTGCGGAACCGGCGCCGCCGGGTCGAGGTCAAAGACCGGCGGATCCGGCACCTTCGAGCCGGTGACGGCGTCCGCACCGGCGCAGGCGGCTGTCAACACAACCGTCAGAGCGAGCGACGCAGTGGAGCGAAGGCAACGCATGGTGGAACCTCGTGCGTGATACGGTGAACCCCTGTGGTACAGCCGGGCGGACCGATCGGTGACCCGCCTCGCGCGTGTGCCGGCTTTAGTCGTCGAACCGGAGCACGTCGTGTATCGCCACCTCGGCGGTGATGCTCGAGCCGTTGGTGTGCGTTGTGACCAGCGAGCTGACGGACGCTGAACACCCACCCGCTCGCGTCATTCGTGTTCTTCCTTATGCGAAGGCCTGAGCCGGGGACGGTGTTGTCGATCCCCCGCGTCGAGCACGTCCTCGCCTAACGTCGCTTCCAGACACATCCCGGCGCAGTGTCAGCCTCGTCCAAGCTGCGGACGTGGGGCCGCTGCACCCGCCGCCTCGCTTTGGGCGTGGTGGCCCACTCACAATGGCTTCGGCATGCCCTTCGGCGCTGCGACGGTTCGCACGCACGGGCCTGGACGCAGCGCGCAGGGCGAGCGTGATGTCCCTCCCGTTGGCCGGGTGAACCGAACCTAACGACGAGATGGCGATGAGGCCGATCGCCGTCGTGGCCGTCGCGTGCAACCGGTTCGATGACACCTCACGGTGATCCGCGGGTCATTCGCATGTGTTTCGAGATCACGAGCGTTGAGCGGCGAACGTCCGTGCTGGCCGTGACGTCGGACGCGATGACAGCGTGCTCCGTGACCCAGGTGAGCACGTGTGTGTCCGTGAAACGCGGATTGTGCTGGAGTTGCCATTCCTTGCCTGGCTCGCAACACACGAGCATCGTGAGGTACACCCAACCAGGTCGCGGACGCGGCTCCGCCTGGTCCGCGAGCGTCAAGTTGTCGAGGCGTTCCGAGCTTCTTCACGTTGGCCTTCCGATGGTGGTGTCGCGTCGCGACGGAGAGGCCGTCCGAACGCACCGCACGCCGCAGGCAAGCCGGGCACCAGCCGGCGGAAGCAGCCGAACGCACGACACTGGATGCGCTTGCCGGCGGGGCGCGCGCGGCACCCACCGGACACCGAAATGCCGCGGTTACGAACTGCGTCACGAGGCGTTACGCGCAGGCATCGACGATCCGCGTCCGCGTTAGGCCCCCAGCGAGCTCGATGCACGACCGGATCTTCTTCGTCGCGTCTCCGGCTGTCCTGAGGCGGGCGTGCCGACGAAATCCCGAGCCCGGTCCCGCGGACGAGGTCTTGCGCGCACCGGCGGCGACGGGCTAAATGGTCGCATGGAGCCCGAAAGAGATGCGGTCGTGCCGCGCTGACCCTGGCGAGAGCCGATGATCGCGGCGCACTCGCTCGACGGAGGACGCGAGGCCTTCGCACGGATGGCGTGGGTCGACTCGTACGCCCAGCTCTCGGCTGTGGATCGCGATAGTGCCCTGGAGCCCGAAGACCTCGAACGGCTCTCGATCGCGGCGTACCTCCTCGGCCGGGACGCAGATAGCGAAGAGGTCCTCGCGCGCGCACATAACGAGTACGTCCGGCGAGGCTGCTTGGGCGACGCTGCCCGTGCCGCCTTTTGGCTGGGCTTTCAGCTGTTCGGCAAGGGCGAGATGGCGCGAGGGAGCGGCTGGCTGGCGCGAGCGCGCCGGCTCGTCGATGACGCACCGGATCCGTGCGTCGCGCAGGGATTGCTGCTGGTGCCCGCGGCGCTCCAGTTGATGCAACGGGGTGACATCACTGCCGCCTATGACACGTTCAGCCAGGCCGCGGCGGCGGGCGAGCGTTTTCGTGACCTGAACCTCACGACGCTCGGCCGTCTCGGGCAGGGACAGGCCCTCATCACGCTCGGGAAGATCGCCGCTGGCGTCGCGCTGCTCGACGAGGTCATGGTCGGCGTCACCAATGCGGAAGTCTCGCCGGTCATCGTGGGAATCGTGTACTGCGCGACGCTCGATGCGTGCAGCGGGATCTTCGACGTGCGGCGCGCGCACGAGTGGACGACCGCGCTGAGCCGGTGGTGCGCATCGCAGCCCGACCTGGTGCCTTTTCGCGGTGAGTGCCTGGTACGCCGCGCGGAGATCATGCACCTGCACGGCGCGTGGCTCGATGCGATGCGAGAAGTCGAACGGGCGCGCGACGCCCTGTTGCAGCGCGGCGAACGAGCGGCTGGTGCCGCCGTCTACGAGTTGGGTGAGCTACACCGGCTGCGGGGGGAGTTCGCGAAAGCCGAGGAGGCCTACCGCCTCGCGGTGCAGTGGGGACAAAAGGCGCAGCCCGGATTGGCGCGCCTGCGAATGGACCAGGGACAGCTCGCCGCCGCAGCGGCGGCCATTCGGCTCGTCGCCGAGGAGGCACGCGACCGACGCGCCCGCTCGAGGATGCTCGGCGCGTACGTCGACATCATGCTCGCCGTCCACGACGTCCCGGCAGCCGATGTCGCGGCCGACGAGTTGTCGAAGATCGCTGGCGAGCTCGAGTCGCCTTTCCTGCGCGCGGTGTCCGCACACGCCACGGGAGCCGTCCTCCTCGCCAAGGGCGATACGCGAAGCGCGCTCGTCGCGCTTCGAGAGGCAGCGGCGGCCTGGCGTGAGTTTCCGGCGCCATACGAGGGGGCACGCAGCGGTGTGCTCGTCGGGCTCGCCTGCCGTGCGCTCGGCGACGAGGACGCCGCGGAGCTGGAGCTGGATGCCGCGCAACAGACCTTCGAGACGTTAGGCGCCGTCCCGGAGCTGGCTCGGCTGCGAGAGTTGCGGAAGAAGCGTCCTTCCAGCTCTGCTGACCGACTCACGACGCGGGAAGTGGAAGTGCTCCGTCTGGTCGCGGCGGGAAAGACGAACCGCACGATCGCCGACGAGCTCGGCATCAGCGAGAAAACGGTCGCCCGTCACGTGAGCAACATCTTCAGGAAGCTCGGCCTCCCGACGCGCGCGGCTGCGACGGCGTACGCCTATAAACACGAGCTCGTCTAGCCGTGTACATAGAATTACCCACGACTCGTTCACGCGCGGTGTAGACACATTGCCCGATGCACGTCGGGCGGCGGGCGATTAGCAGTGTGCCTGTTCGTGACGGAGGTGAACGATGAGCAGCGCACGCGCGCCTGAACGTATTCAGACTGTGGTCATTGGCGGCGGCCAGGCGGGTCTTTCGGTTGGGTATCACCTGTCTCGGCATGGCCTGCCATTCGTGATACTCGACGCGCACGAGCGGATTGGCGATTCGTGGCGGAAGCGGTGGGACTCACTTCGACTGTTCACTCCGGCGCGGTTCAACGGGCTGGCGGGAATGCCCTTCCCCGCATCGCCTAACGACTTCCCGACCAAGGACCAGATGGGCGATTACCTGGAAGCCTACGCCGAGCGTTTCCAGTTGCCCGTGCGGCCGGGCGTGAAAGTCGAGCGGGTCACGCGACGCGGAGGCACGTTCCTCGTCAGCGCGGGAGAACGGCTCTTCGAGGCGGAGCACGTCGTCGTCGCGATGGCGAAGTACCAGGAGCCGTGGGTTCCGCCCTTCGCACGGGAGCTCGACCCGCGTATCGTGCAGGTGCACTCCTGCGACTACCGCAACCCGGCGCAGTTGCAACCCGGCGGTGTCCTCATCGCGGGGGCGGGCAACTCCGGCGCTGAGATCGCGCGCGAGCTGGCGAGCCAGCACCGGATCTGGATGTCGGGCAGAGATGTCGGGCAACTCCCCTTCGATCTCGGAGGATTTGCGGCACGGCTATTCCTTGCGCGGTTCATGCTGCGCGTCGTGTTCCACCGGGTCCTGACCACGGACACGCCGTTCGGACGAAAGGTTCGCCCGAAGATGCTGCATGCCGGCGGCCCACTCATTCGCGTCAAGCGGAAGGACCTCAGCGCCGCGGGAGTCGAGCGGGCTCCGAAGGTCGCGGGCGTTCGGGACGGGCGTCCCGAGCTGGAGGATGGCCGCGTTCTCGACGTGGCGAACATCGTCTGGTGCACGGGATTTCAGCCGGGATTCTCGTGGATCGACCTTCCGGTCTTCGACGACGACGGCCTGCCGATCCAGAATCGCGGCGTGGTCGCCAACGAGCCGGGATTGTATTTCGTCGGCCTGCTCTTTCTGTACGCGGCGTCATCGACGATGATCCACGGCGTGGGTCGCGATGCGGACTACGTCGCCGGGGTGATCAGATCGCGCGTCTCCGCCACGCGCGCCGCCTAACGCTCGACGAGGCCACCGCGTCGTGGGCTCGACCTGCTATTCGTGCTGCGCGCCCACCGCGCCGCACTCGGTGCAGTAGACGCGCGACTCGTCGAGGGCGAGAAGCTCGGTCGCACGGCCGCACTCCGCGCAGGGAGCCGCGATGTGCCGCAGTGCGCTCGTGTCGAGTCCGTTGTGCGCCAGCCGGTACCGCAGCGCCTCGGTCGGCACCGCTAGCAGTGGGCAGACCGCGCCGCCGCAGGGCTCGGCGACCTCGAGGCACACCAGCTCCGCATCCGGAAGCGGCGCCTGGCCGTCGTAGAGCGGCTCGTCGGTGAGCGCGACGTGCACCTCGCGATCGCGCGCGGAGCAGAACACGGTTTCGACTCGCATCGTTCCCTCCCGGCCGGCCGACCCGGCCTTGGGACCTCGGTGACCGTGTGGCGCTGCCGCGCGGCTCGTACACCCGCCCTACCCTCCCGCG
>Ga0075430_100002736_pt1 | contig 14720 bp, 11 predicted proteins | sample RhiMetdeltSRZDD4_FD_75294 | JGI IMG/M metagenome (GOLD analysis project Ga0075430, IMG submission 75294) | Populus rhizosphere microbial communities from Tennessee, USA - Rhizosphere MetaG P. deltoides SRZDD4 | ecosystem: Host-associated > Plants > Roots > Rhizosphere > Soil | place: USA... | reverse complement strand
TCGAGAGATAGATCCGGAGCTGCTCAGCAGCTTCGTCGTAGAGTTGCGCCTTGAGCGCCTCATTCGCCAGTCCGAATCGCGCAAGCGCGTTGTTCGGGTTCCTGGCCACCATCGCGCGCATCGAATCCAGTCGCGAGCCTGTCATCGCGTCAACAGCTCCGCGAGAACTGTCGCCACCTTCTCCGGCGCTTCTTCCGGCGTGAAATGCCGGATGTCCGGCACCACGCTCAGCGTTGACCCGCGAATCTCGGTCTGGAGTCGCTTCCCGATCGAGACTGGAAGAAACGGGTCCTCGGCGCCCCAGAGAATGGCGGTGGGCGCCACGATGTCCTTGAGTCGCGGCTCGATCGCCTTTGTCTCCGCCGCATCGAGCGACATCATGTGCTCCATGAAGACATCACGCCCTTCAGGACTGGAGAACGGTCGAACGTACATCTCCACCGAGTGTGCGCCGCGATCGGACGTGAGATACCCCCGCATGAGGTCGGTGCGTACGATCGAAAGTACCCATGTCGCCGGGAGATGACGTGTGAGCGGCAGCATTGCGCGCGCCACCTTCACCTCGCGGCCTGGCCAGAGGTCGAATCCGACTGAATTGACGAGCATGAGACGCGAGACTCGCGTCGGCCATCGGACCGCCATGGTCTGCGCGATCCCGCCGCCGACGTCGTGGCCGACGATCGTCGCGTAATTGATGGCGAGCGCGTCCAACAATCCCACGACGCGCTCGGCGTGGCCTCGCACCGAAACGTCGCGGCCATTTGGTCTATCGCTACGTCCGTAGCCAAGCAAATCGACGACGACCACCCGATGCCCCTTCGGCACCAGCGGCACGACTTCCGTCCACAGGTGCGACGAAGTCGGGAATCCATGCAGGAAGACGACGGGCTCGCCTGCGCCACGCGTTCCGGCTGCGTAGTAGTAGAGCCTCGCCCCGTCTACGTCGACGAACTCACCCCTCATATCGGGGCGGCGACGGGAGGCAGCGGTCGAGCATGCTTACGGACCCGTCCCAACGCCACCGGCCGTCGTACGCGCCAACGCCTGTCTCGCGCGCGCCGCGGGTGCGCCACGACGGCGCCAGTCCAGCGGCAAACGCTACAAGACGAGGCGGGCGGACGTGCATGGTCACCATGTTGGGGATCACTCGGCAAGATGTTCCGACCGCCCTGTCATCACAAGCGGAGACGGTTGGGTCCGGATGCGGTCGGGAGCGCCCTCTAGCGTCTCCGTCGTAATGTGCTATCGTTACGCCCCGGCTGACCGGACGCTTCCAACTCGTTTCGAACGCGTTGCCACACAACGCTTTATGGGCATCGGACGATCGTGACCGAACCGATTCCGCACGTGACCGTTCCGTCGCCGCTCCCCCCGGCGACGCCGGTCGAGTTTCCGATGACGTGGCTCCTCGACCACGCGTCGAACGCGATTCGGTACCGGGCAATCGTCGACGTCGCCCGTTTCGGCGCCGATACGGTTCGGGCAGCGGCGGTGTTGCCGTACGCACACCAGCCGGCGCTCGCATTGGCTCTCGCGCAGTCAACGGACGGTATCTGGAACGGTTCGATGCTGGAAGTTCCACCGGCACGTGGCGAGCCATTCGAGCGCGTCGGGACCATCAACGCGTTCCGCCGACTGCTCGAATACGGCTGGGACAAGGATTCGCCTCCGCTGACGCGGACGAGACGCGTTCTCTTTCGGCTGCTCGCGGAGGACAACGACCCGGCGTACCTGTTCGAGTTCGCGACGCGTGGTGAGCGCGATCCAGAAATGGATCGCCGCGGGCGCGCAATTCTGCGAGAGGCCGCCGCCGCGGCGCTTGCGCAGGCAGGATACGAGCTCGATCCACGGCTTCGTGGCGCCGCGCGACGGATCCTCGACCGGGTCGACGGATTCCTTCGCTCCCCGCTCGCTCAGAAGCCGTGGGTGCGCGTGGGCAACAGGCAGGTACTCGCTGCAGAAGCAACGCCACCGTCGATCTACGCGCTCGCGATGCTTGCGCACATGCCGTCGTTCCGCACCGAGAACCACGCCCAGCTCGACCGGTTGGTGCACTACCTGTCTCAGCCGCTGCCTCGCCAGGAGCTTGCCCAGCTGTGCGGATCGGGCATCGTCGCCCAGCCGCACCTCGTCCTCGGCGACATGCTTCCGAACCGCAACGTGGCCGACGCCGACGTACCGTTCGCGTTGTGTTGGCTCGAGCTCATGGCGCGCCTAACGTTTCTCCGGCGCAACGAGACCTGGAGCAAGCTGTTCGATCGCTTTCTCGATGACCGGGACCGAGGGCTCGTCTGGCATCCGCACAAAGGCATGGCCATGCCGAAATCGACGAACCCGTTCGTTTGGCCCGCGTTCCCGCTCGAGCAGATGACCTCGGGCGACGAGCGATGGACCGATGTGACGTTCCGTCTCGGGCTCATCGCGCGTCTCTCGGGGAGACCGTTGGAGCTGACCTGACAGCGCGAACCCGCTCGAAACACATGGCTTGGCGCCAAGTGTAGCTGCAGGTTAGTTTTAGCGTACGAGCAGCGGCATTGTCGCAACATTCGACGTCTGCCGCGTTGCTCGTGGAGCCGATTCCCACCGCTTGGGGACATTGGCTCACGAAGAGCCAACTCCCCGCGAGACACCTCTTCAGTTCGATCTGTACCGCCTCGACGCGCGATATCTCGCGCGCTCGTGGTATACGCACTCGCGCGCCGGTCTCGGGGTGGTCCCGAGTGAGCGGCCCCGGCGCCAATCATGGGAATCAATGCACACGACAACGGAACACGAACTCACCAACGTCTCTCTCGAGCCCACTCCACGCACCTTCACCTTCGCTGATCTCGGTCTGGCGCCCGCATTGCTCGATGCGGTCCGGGAGTCAGGTTATACCGAGCCGACGCCGATCCAGCGAGAAGCGATTCCGCTCGCACTGAGCGGCCGCGACATCATGGGCCTCGCCCAGACGGGGACCGGAAAGACTGCAGCGTTCACGCTGCCCATCATCGACCGCCTGCTTGGCGGCCCAAAGCGAACACGAGTGCTGATCCTTGCGCCGACGAGAGAGCTCGCCGCGCAGGTCGATGAAAGTTTTCGCCGCTACGGCAAGCACTCCGATGTCAGCGTCGCAGCGGTGTTCGGCGGGGTACCGATCGAGCCGCAGGAGCGCGCGCTGAGATCAGGCGTCGATGTCGTGGTCGCGACGCCCGGTCGATTGATCGACCATCTCGAGCGCCAGAACGTCGTATTCGACGACCTCGAGGTGCTCGTGCTCGACGAAGCGGATCGCATGCTCGACATGGGATTCGCGCCACAGATCAACCGCATCGTGAACGAGATCCCGCGGTATCGGCAGACGCTGTTGTTCAGCGCCACGATGCCGCCGGAAGTCGAAGCGCTCGCGCGGAAATACCTCCGGAAGCCGGTCGTGGTTCAGGTGGGTCGGCGCTCCGAGGCGGCGAGCACGGTCGCCCATGCCGTGTACCCCGTTCCGCGCGACAAGAAGAGCGCGCTCCTCGTCGAGCTGCTTCGGCAGCCCGACATGGACTCCGTGCTCATCTTCACGCGGACGAAGCACGGTGCGGATCGCGTGGTACGCCACCTCGAGCGAGCGGACATCACCGCGACGGCGATGCACGCCGACAAGTCTCAGGCGCAGCGCACGCAGGCACTCGAGGGCTTCAAGCGCGGAACGATCCGCGTGCTCGTCGCGACCGACATTGCCCAGCGCGGCCTCGATGTCTCGGGGATCACGCACGTGATCAACTACGACGTCCCGCAGCAGCCCGAGGATTACGTGCACCGCATTGGTCGCACGGGCCGAGCGGCGGCCACGGGCGATGCGTACACGTTCATGTCGCCCGACGAGATCGCAATGGTGCGCACGATCGAGCGCGTCATCCGGCAGCAGATTCCGCGCGTTTCGGTACCTGGATTCGACTTCGGTACAGTCGCCGCGGACTGATCGCCTCTGCGGTCCACGAACAGCCCCGGGAGCATAGCGCCCGGGGCGTTGTTTTTTTAGGGGCCATGTTCACCGTCGCACGCGCCCGAGTCGCGAGACGACGAGCGTTTCCGCGCGTTCGCCGCGCCGGAGCACGAGCGTGAGGTTCGACGCGCCGTACCCGAGCCCGTTAGGCGCGTACGCCATCGAATCCCGCGATGCGGTGAGCGTGACGCCGTGCGACTCCCCCAGCCGCCGATGGACGATCGTGTCGGCATAGCTTCGAACGATCATGGCCGCCGTGACCGTGTCGATCGTGACGGCCGTACGGGCAGACCGCGAAAGCGACCACCGGCGCGCGGTGGCGAATGTCGCGATCGCCTCGGTTGTTGCGGCTCGGACGCTCATTCGGTCGCGAAACCGACCGACCTGAATTCCCGCGACGGTCGCCAGAATTCCGACCAGGCAGAGGACGAGCATGGTTTCGGGTAGTGTTGTCCCGTGCCGCACCGGCGTTCCCTTCCGTTGAGACGGCAAAGAGCATACGATCCCGCCACGCCCGCGCCGTCATCAGGAGAAGGCGCGCGACATCGTGTGATTGCGAGCGGCGCCGGATCGGTTCGGCGGCGCCGCCCCCATCGAACGAGGAACCGGATGCGCCGACCTCTGGCGGCTCTCACCTTCGTGCTCGTCTGCACCGCGTGCCCCGCGTCCAAGGCCGACATCGCGATGGGCGAACAGATCGTTCAGCTCGGCGACGGGTTGAACGACATGCGACAGGATAACGCTGCGATACAGGAACAGATTGATTCCCTGCGGACGATCGTCGCGAAGCAGGACACGGTGATTCGCCAGCTCGCGAATCTGGCGGGTGTTCCGCTTCCACGATGATGACCTCGACGCCTGCAATGCCGGCCAACGATCCCGACCCACGAACCCAGGTTTGCCCGATGCGACGCGCTTCGTGTCCGACCGCACGCACTGCCGCCCTCACGGTCATCTCCGTGCTCACGCTCGCCGGCACTGCGACCGCGCAAACCGCTGCGCCGGCGCAGCCGATCGACTCCGCGTACACCGCGAAGATCCGCGAGCTCACGCCGACCGACCCCAAGTGGCGGTTCACGACGGAGCTCGTGGATTACCTGCCCGCGTCGTCGACGGTGCCGACGCCACTCAAGGCGCTCGGTTACGTGCCGGGGACGATTGGCAAGCTCTCGCACGTCGCGGACATCAACCGCTACTTCCGCGCGGTCGCCGCGGCCGCCCCGGGACGCTCGCGGCTCGTATCGTTAGGCATGAGCGACGAGGACCGCGAGGAGCTCGTGTTGGCGGTGGCTGACGAGGAGACGATTCGACGCCTCGACGAATACCGCGCGATGGCGGCGCGGCTCGCCGACCCGCGTGGCATCAGTCCGGCTGAACGTGCTCGTCTCGTTCGCGAGGCGAAGCCGATCTACTGGGTGCTCGGCTCCATTCACTCGCCGGAGACCGGCAGCCCGGAGATGCTCATGGAGCTTGCGTATCGCATGGTCGTGGACGACGGCGAGTTCATGCGAAGCATTCGCTCGAACGTCATCACGCTCATCACGCCGGTGCAGGAAGTCGATGGCCGCGATCGCATGGTAGACGTCTACAACCAATCGAAGGCGCTGAAGGTCCCGAACCGGAACCTCATCTATTGGGGGAAGTACACGGCGCACGACAACAATCGGGACGGGATGGTCGTGTCGCAGCGGATCACGCAGAACTACATGAAAGGGTTTCTTCACTGGCGACCGACCATCACGCACGACCTGCACGAGTCGGTGCCGTTCCTCTACATCAGCACGGGCACCGGACCGTACAACGACGAGTTCGACCCGATCACGATCGCCGAGTGGCACACGCTCGCGTACAACGAGATCACCGAGTTGACGCGACGCGGACTCGCCGGCGTCTGGACGCACGGGTTCTACGACGGCTGGGCGCCTAACTACATGATGTCCATCACGCAGTTTCACAACTCGACGGGACGGTTCTACGAGACGTACACGTCGAGCGGTGCGGACTGTCAGACCGTGAACCTCGGGGCCGCGCAGGCCGAGCGTCAGTGGTATCGACCGAACCCCGCGGTGAACGGCGTTCGGTGGTGCATTCGGAGTAACCTCAACTATCAGCAGTCCGGGGTGTTGCTCGGGCTCAAGTATGTCGGTGACCATCGGACGACGTTCGTCGAGAACAACATCGCGAAGGCCGAGCGCATGATCGCGCGCGGAAAGTCAGGGCCGCCGTACGCCTTCCTCATCCCGCGAAACCAGCGGCATTCGGCGGAAGCCGCGGATCTCATCAACCTCTTCCGCACCCACGCCGCCGAGATTCACGAAGCCACGAGCGACTTCACCGTGCAGCGCGGGCCCCGTGTGATCGAGGATCGTGGACCGCACGCGCCGTCGACGTCCGGTGCCGCGGCGACACCGAGCGCAGCGACGAGTGCCGCGTCACGCGACACCGCTGTCTCGGACAGCGCAACCCGAGCCGCCGCGGCGGCGCGTCCCGCGACCGATTCGGCACGTGGAGCCGGACGGGCCCAGGCGAGAGCAGGCGCGAGCACGCCGGTCAATGTTCGCGCCGGCGACTGGATCGTGCGCATGGATCAGCCGTACACGCAGATGATCCGCACGATGCTCGCCGTGCAACGGTACAAGCCGGATGATCCGTCGCCTTACGACGATACGGGGTGGACGCTCGACGAGCTGCGCCATGTCGAGTCGTACACGATTCCCGACTCGAGCATCCTCGCCAGGCCAATGCGTCCCGTTACGCGCGATGCGACGATTGCCGGACGCGTCGACGGATCGGGCGCGACGATCCTCGTGAAGCATCTCGGCGACTGGAGGTCGGCGGTCTTCCCGTGGAAGGCCGGCGCGCGTGTGACCATTGCCGACAGCGCGTTCGCAGTGAACGGGACGACTTATCCCGCGGGCACGTTCATCGTCGCCGACGCCCCAAAAGCGCGCGAGGCTATTCGTGATCTCGCGCTCGTGGGCAACGCAGTGGCTGCTGCGCCGACCGTTCGTTCCCACGCGATCGCATTGCCTCGCATCGCCTACATCCACACGTGGCAGGAGACGCAGAACGAAGGATGGGTGCGGTATTCGCTCGACCGGATGGGCATTCCGTACACGTACATGGCCGACCAGAAGCTTCGCACACCGGGCGTGCTCGATCGGTACGACGTCGTGATCTTCCCGCACTCGGGGCAGGGCGGAATGTCGCTCGTGAACGGACGGCCGATGATCGGGCCGCCGATTCCGTGGCGCGCATCGCGCGAGACGCCGCACCTTGGCAAATGGGATGAGACCGACGACATCCGGCCGGGCATGGGGCTCGAGGGGGCAGCACAGGTGCGGCGGTTCGTCGAGCGAGGCGGAATGCTGCTCGTCGAAGGATCGACGAGCCGGTTCCCGATCGAGCTCGGGCTGACTCCAGGCGTTACCGAGTTCCAGTCGCGCACGCTCGGCGCCCGCGGCGCGGTCTTCCGAGCCGAGCAGGTGACGACGTCGAGCCCGATCCTGTATGGCTACGAGTCGAAGATCTTCCCGGTGTATTTCAACCAGACGCCGCTGTTCCAGGTCCAGACGGGCGGGCCTGGCGGCGGCGGTGGTGGCGGTGGTGGCGGTGGCGCCGCGACCGAGGGCGTCGATCCCGCGATCCTCGCGGCGCAGGCACGGGCGCGTCCACGGGTCGTGCTCCGCTTCCTCGACCGCGCCGACTCGCTAGGCATTTCGGGCATGCTCAACAACCCACAGGACCTTCTCGGGCGGCCGGCCGTCGTCGACGCACCGCTCGGCAACGGGCACGTGGTGATGTTCGCGATCCGGCCGTTCTGGAGATACCAGACACAGGGCACGTGGGCGCTCGCGCTCAACGCGATCGCCAACTGGAACAATCTCACCGACCCATGCGAGGGCTCGCGATGCGCGACGCCAGCCCGCGTGACGGACGGTGGCGGAACGAGCAGACAGTGACGCCCCAAGCCGGCCGCGGTCATCGTCGCGGCCGGCTCGCTCGTCGTTGCGCGACGGGTTTGTGCGCCGTCCATGGGCGGCTAGTATTTCGGTCTTGCGCGGCGGTCTGTAGCGCCCGCCGCTCGCCTCCACGAACCGGATGCCGCGGGACTCATGACGGTTACGATCGAGTATTGCACGGTCTGAAGCTACGAGCCCCGGGCCGCCAGTCTGGCGGCCGAGATCAAGGAGCAGTTTCCCCAAGCGCAGGTGGAGATGATTCCATCGGGCGGTGGGCGCTTCGAGGTGAAACGTGATGGCTTGCCGGTCTTCGAGAAGTCGAAGCTCGGGCGCCATGCGGCCCCTGGTGAGGTGGTACGGCTGCTCCGGACGGCGGAGCGGTAGCACGAATCTTCGGTTCGTCCAGGCCTAACGATGAGAATTGGGATCTCGACCGGCGGCGGCGACGCGCCCGGTCTCAACGCGGTCATCCGGGCGGCGGTACTGTCGGCTCTGAATCGCGGCTGGGAAGTCACGGGCATCCGCAAGGGATTCGCGGGACTCCTCGGTGAGGATCAGTGCGTGGAGCTGAGCCGCGAGTCGGTCCGCGGCATCGCCCACCTCGGCGGTACGATTCTGCGAACCACGAACCGCGGAAACCCGTTTCACTATCCGGTGAAGCAGAAGGACGGATCGTACATCGAAATCGATCGCTCTGCGGAGCTGATGGAGACCGCGCGTTCGCTTGGGATCGAAGCCATCATCACGATTGGTGGCGATGGGTCGCTCGCGATCGCGCAGCGGCTGCACGAATGCGGAATGAAGATCGTCGGCGTGCCGAAGACGATCGACAACGACGTGAGCGGCACCGTGACGACGTTCGGCTTCGACACGGCCGTCAACACGGCGCTCGAGGCGATCGACAAGCTGCACACGACCGCCGAGAGTCACGATCGCGTGATCGTCCTCGAGGTGATGGGGCGCCACTCGGGTTTCATCGCGCTGCACAGCGGAGTCGCCGGTACGGCCGATGTGATCCTCATCCCCGAGATCCCGTACGACATCGGGAAGGTCTGCGAGAAGATCATGGAGCGCGATCGCGCGGGCCGGCACTTTTCCATCGTGGTCGTCGCCGAGGGGGCGTTTCCGCGAGGCGGGCGCGAGTCGATCATCGGTGACTCGTTACCGGGCCAGGCGAAGCGCGTGGGCGGCATCGCCGATACGATCGCGCGGGAGATCGCGATGATCACGGGTAAGGAGACCCGCTCGCTCGTGCTCGGTCATCTGCAGCGTGGCGGCATGCCGACCGGCTACGATCGGCTGCTGGCGGCGCGGTTCGGGGGCGCTGCCGTTCGCGCGGTGGAGGAGGGGCGTTGGGGGCACATGGTGGCGCTGCAGTCGCCGCACATCGTCACGATCCCCATTTCTCAGGCCCTTGGTGAAACGAAGCGGGTGGATCCGAACCACGACACGGTGCTGACGGCTCGTGCGACGGGGATCTCGTTCGGCGATTGAGATCCGGGCGGCGCCGCGGTTGTGGTGAAGCTCACACGTTTTGGGTACGTCGGATTCCGATTCCCGATTCCCGATTCCCGACGAATCGAACCAGCGGTATTCTGGTGGGTACACAGAACCAGAGCATCGGGTCTGTTGTCCTTTTTCCCCGGCCGGTCGTCCACTTACATGGACGGCAGCTCGGATGACCGTCGATTGCGCTTTCTAAGGCGTTGAATAGGATTTGCTTACGCGAGGGCGCCTCACCGGCGTGGCTGGCACCGACCGTGCCCTACCGGAGGGCGGTGCCTTCCTGAAGTCTCTCGGAGTGTTGATGAATCGCAGTCTCTACGCGTTCGTGTTTGTCGTACTGGCGGCCGCAGGCGGCCCGCTGGGCGCTCAGGCACGTGCGCAGCCAATGGAGTCGCGCTCGGCGGTCCCACGGACGCACATGCCGCCGGCCGGCATGTGTCGGATCTGGCTCGACAACGTCCCGCCGAGTCAGCAGCCGGCGCCGACCGATTGCGCGAGCGCGGTGCGCAATCGGCCGCGCAACGGACGCGTCGTGTTCAGCGAGCAGCTCAGGGAGAATTCGCGGCTTCCCATCGTGAAGCAGCTGGCTGAGCCGGACGCGAAGAAGTCGCCGTCCGACCCGCCAGCGGGGCCGCCGAAAGCCGACCCGAAGCGAATCCCGAAACCGCCTCGGCCGACCGACCCGTAACCGGCCCGAGCACCCGCATCACGGCGCCGAGAGCACGGACGACCCGCGATCGATAGATTCCCCTCGAGCCGTCGCCGACGGAGAGATGACTCTCCAGCGTGCGACGGCTTCGTCTTTGCACCCGCGCTCACCGTGCGAAACGTTCAGGATCGATCGCTCCCTCCCGACCACAGCGCGTTCGTAGCGGCCGAGCCGCCGACCGGGCGCGTGATCGTCATCGCGCCGACTCGCGCGGCGTGCGAGACGATCGAGATCGCGCTCGGTCTGCATATCGAGACCTTCCTCGAGCGACATCACGGCGCGGAAGTGCGCTCGCTCGCACGCGACCGAAAGCCATTCGGCATCGTGGCGGGCACCGGAACGGGCAAAACGCTCGCGGTCCGGCCGATCGCGGAGGAATTGTTAGGCGCCCCGCTCCGCGTCGGCGTCGTGAACCGCGAGCGTGAGGCGACCCCGGAGACGCCCTCGTGGAACGTCATCATCGTGACCACCGGCATCGCCCGGCGGTGGTTCCAGGACGGCGACATCCTCCCGCAGGACACGCTCATCGTCGACGAGATCCACCAGACGTCCGCCGAGCTGGAGCTCTGCCTCGCCCTCGGCAAGCGGGTCGGGTGTCGATTCATCTGGTTGTCCGCGACCGTCGACCCGGCGTTCTACTCGTCCTACCTCGAGTCGGCGGCGGTCGTCCAGAGTTTCGCGTTCGACCCCAAGCGCGCCGCAAAGGTCGAGGTCGTCGACCAGCAGCCGGTCCAGTTCCTGAGCGACCGGTTCCTGCAGCAGGTCGTTAGGCAGCAGCGCGGGGTCGGCATGTTTCTCCCGACGCGCGCCGCGGTCGAGGAAGCGGCGCGGTACGTCGCCGAGCGATTCCCGCGCATCAACGCGGCGTTCTATCACGGCGGGGAGCCCATCCGGATCATCCGCCCGTTCCTCGAGGATGGCGCCGAGAAGCCGTTCTTTCTCGCGATGACGGCGGCCGGACAGAGTGCGCTCAACGTGAAGGGGCTCGACACGGTCGTCATCGACGACACGCGGTTCGCCAACGTCATCGAGCGCGGCAAGAACGTGCTCACGCGCCTCCACCTGGGTGCGAACGAGATCCTGCAGATGGCCGGGCGCGTTCACGGCCGCGTGGAGAACGGCCGAGTGTTCATCCTCTCGGACCGTGAGATCGAGTTCGCGTCGCTACGGCCGACGGCGCCGGAGTTCCAGCTCGCGGGCGACTCGGAGCGTGTTGCGCTCACGTGCGCGGACCTCGGCGTACGCGCCGATGAGCTCGAGCTTCCGGTGCCGCTCGACAAGCGCGCCTATCGCGAGGCTATCGCACGGCTGGAGGAGCGTGGCATCATCGAGAACGGCCGACTGTCTCGCTACGGAAAGCTGGTCGAAGCGCTACCGGTCGAGCGACCATGGGCCGAGCTCATCGTCAATGCCGAGGACGATCTGATCCCGTACCTCGCGGTGATGAGCTCCATCGAGTCGCTGCACCGGATGACGCGTGACGACCGCGATCTCGAGGGGCTGGTCGTTCGTGGCAGCGATCATCTCACCGCGTACAATGTGTACGTCGAAGCGTTTGCGTCGGCGGGTTACATGGGAGAAGTGTACGGCCTCCCGCGCCACCTCTTCGACGAGCGCATCGACGAGTGGGCGGAGCAGCGCGGCGTGCTCGTGAAGGCCATCGAGGACACGGCGCTCGCGATGGCGAGTGTGTATCGCGGTGTGGGCCTCCCGCTGCCCGAACGCCTGAGCTACGCGCGCGACGACACACATCGCCGCTTCGCCGACCTGCTCGCGCGGTTCATGCCGTTCGATCTCGTCATCGACGAGCAGACGGCCGACGGTGAGGAGGCGCGCGTCTCGAAGTCGAGCGTCTGTGGAAGCTGGGGGCCGATTGCCGGCGACCTGCGCTACTTCGCCGACCGCTTCGGAGTGCCGAGGGCCTCGATCGAGGGAACGCAGATCCCGCTGGATCTCCTCCGTCGCTACGCCAAGCGCGGCTCGGCGGAGATCGTGTACGATCCGTACAGAAAGCACTCACCGCTCGCGCTCCGCCGCCGGGTGCAGTACCACGGCTTCGACCTCGAGCTGGAATACGAGCCGGTCGACGAGTTTCCGCCGGAGCTCGAAGCGGAGATTCGACGAACGCTCGCGAACGCGCTCGCGCGCGGCGAGGCTCGTCACTCGGCGCTCAAGCGTCATCGTGTGCCGATCGAGGAAATTCGCGAAGTTCATCGGCGCTCCGGTGGCAAGACGCCGCGACTCGGTGCGGCGGAGCTGGCGGCGATGTATGAACGGGAGATCGCCGGCGTTCGCTCGATGAGCGACTTCCGGGCGGCGCCGCTCGCCATCGACTTCGACGCGGTCGTGCCGCCCGAGCAACGCGCGCCGTTGTTGGCGCTGCCCGACACCGTCGTTGTTCGCGGTCGCGAAATCCCCATCGACTACGACGTCGAAGCTGGCGACGACGGACCTGTTGGCGTCGCTCGCCTCCGCCTGCCGGAGAAGCTCGCCCGCAGCGTGACCGAGGACGAGCTGCCGGAGCTCGATCGGCCCGTTCGGTTCACGGTGCTGCGTGGCCCGCGTGGCGCCGTCCGCGCCGCAACGCTCGACGAGCTCCAGGAGACGCTCGACCGTCCGTGGTCGCCCGACGAGGTCAACGACCGCGGGGAGCCGTCGGACCTCACGCCGAGAGAAGAGCGGCGTGTGCGCGAGCTGGCCGGCGAGCTGCGTCATGCCACGCGCGACGGTCGGCGAGAGCGGCCGCGCGGCCGCGGTGCTCGGAGTGATCGCAATCGTCCGCAGGGCGGGCGCGACCGCGATCGTGGCGGACGAGGGCCCGGCGGCGGCCCGCGTGCCGGCGGTGGCGGTCGGCGGCGGCGTCGCGGCCGCTGACGCGAGCCGATCAGTCGTTAGGCAGCGGGATCCGGACTGTCGGGCAGCGTCGTCTCGTAGATTTCCGTTCTGACCGGGTCGAAGCCGCGCGCCAGATAATTTGGCAGGGCGAACGGCGAATCGAGCGTGCACGTGTGGAGCCAGACACGGTTCGCCCCCATGGCCCATGCAGCGCGCACGGCGCACGTCAGCAGGTGCTTGCCGACGCCCTGGCCGAAGAACCGGTGCATGATCCCGAAGTACACGATCTCCACGCTGCCATCGGGGTGAAGACCAAGCTCGAAGAACCCGGCGGGAATGCCATCGCTGTACAGCACCCACACCTCGACGCCGGGGGCCGCGAAGTGCGTCAACAGCTCGGCGTCGGACAACGCGTTCCGGTCGCGCCAGTGATAGCGACCTCCGACGTCGCGATAGAGTCGCCGGAACAGCGCAACGTCCTCGCGCGACACGCGTGCGAGCCGCAGAGCGGGGTCGTCGCTCAGCGCAGGCCGCAGCGCGTCGAGCGTCGACATCTCGAGGTAGGTCCGCACGACAGTGACGGTCGGCACGGCAGGTGTGCCTCGTGCGGCCGATCAGTCGTGCTGTACGATCAGCGACGAGGGGAGCACGTCGTCAGGCGTGGTCGTGGTTGCCTGACGCATGCGGACGCGGTGCCGCGCAGCCTTCGCGCGATTGCCGCAGGTCGCCATGTCGCACCAGCGACGCCGGCCGTTCTTCGTGTTGTCGTAGAACACCCGCGGGCAACGAGCGTCCGCGCACCGCCGGACCCGACCGAGCTCTCCGACGACCAGGGCGTCGGCAGCGCTTTCGACGACCGGGATCATGAGGCCCGCGAACGCGTCGCCGACCGGCACGAAGCTTCGCGTGAACGTCCCGTCGTCGCGCGGCTCCAGACGGCGCGTTCCCGCGCTGCGACCGAGAATGCGGTTGATCTCCGAAAGCGTCTCGGCGCGAGTCTTCTCCGTCACGTTTCCGCGCTCGGCGAGACCGCGCAGGGATGCCCGGACGCGTCGCGCGTCAACGAGCGCCGCGGCCGCACCGGCCGGCTGCTGCTGTGCGCGCCGACGGAGACCCGTGGAGCGTTCGCCGTCGAGGACGTTGGCTGCCTCGAGCCACTGGACGAAGGTCTCGAACTCACGCAGCGCGTCGAACCGCACGCCTCGACGCATGTCGTCGGTGTTGACGAAATCGAGCCACAGCCGCTCGCCGATGAAGATGAAGGCGTGATCGCGACGAGCGGAGGGCGCGCGCGTCGTGTCGGCGAGAGAGGAGTCGAAGCGTTGCTCTAGCATTGTCGCGCCCAAGCTTACAGGCAGGTTGAAACGGCTGCAAGCGCGCCGGCTCAATCTCTTCGGAGTTTCGCCTGCCGCAACCCTCCCGTCGCATCACGGTCGCATCGGCGTAGATTTCTCGACCGTCGCTACCGTACCCGGGATGTCCCTCTCCGAACCACGAATCGTCATAACGCGGGCGCGTGATGCGCGTCACGTCGTCGTCGGGTCGACCAACCCGGTGAAGATCGCGGCGGTGCGCGCGGTCCTGTCGCGCGCCGGGTGCGGAGCGAGCGTGGATGGGTTGAGCGTCGCGTCAGGAGTCCGCGATCAGCCGTTCGGCGACGAGGAGACGATTCGCGGCGCTACCCAGCGAGCGCGTGCCGCTCTCGTCTCCGCGAATGCCGATCTTGCCGTCGGTC
>Ga0075430_100002727_pt1 | contig 14737 bp, 14 predicted proteins | sample RhiMetdeltSRZDD4_FD_75294 | JGI IMG/M metagenome (GOLD analysis project Ga0075430, IMG submission 75294) | Populus rhizosphere microbial communities from Tennessee, USA - Rhizosphere MetaG P. deltoides SRZDD4 | ecosystem: Host-associated > Plants > Roots > Rhizosphere > Soil | place: USA... | reverse complement strand
GGCGACCGAGCGCGTATCGACGTGAGCGACAGCGGCGTGGGAATGTCTGAGGAGACAGCCCGACGAGTCTTCGAACCGTTCTTCACCACGAAGGCAAGGGGAAAAGGCGTTGGCCTTGGTCTCGCCACGGTGTACGGGTTCGTCCGTCAGAGCGGCGGCAACATCTCGGTTTACAGCGAGCCCGACATCGGCACGACGTTCAAGATGTATCTGCCCGCGTTCGAGATCACTGCCTCTGTCGTGCAGAAATCGGTGACACCGGCGCCTGCTGGCGGCGCCGGTCAGACCGTTCTGGTCGTTGACGATGTGGACGCTGTGCGCGCGCTTGCGTCGGATGCCCTTCGCCGTGCCGGCTATCGCGTCATCGTCGCCGCCAGTGCCTCGGATGCGCTTTACATGGCGGGGAGTCAGCGCGGGCCGATCCACGTTCTGCTGACGGACGTCATCATGCCTGGGAGCAACGGCGTTGACCTGGCTCGGGAGCTACGGACCGAGCGGCGCGGCCTTCGCGTGCTCTACATGTCCGGATACCCCGACCACGTGGTCGTTCGGAACGACCTGCTCGCGGCGGGTGAAGCCTTCCTGCAGAAGCCCTTCAGTCGGGAGCTTCTCCTGGAGAAGGTCGCCGCGCTGGTAAGATAGAGGCATGCAATATCCAGAACAGTTCATCGCTCCAATGAGAGCCGAGCTCACGCAGGCAGGCATTCGCGAACTTCGGACGCCCGAGCAGGTTGACGCGGCCGTCAGTTCGCAGGGCACGACGATGATCGTCGTCAACTCAATCTGCGGATGCGCTGCCGGGAAGGCACGGCCGGGCATCGTCATGGCGCTGCGCCACGCCCACGTTCCAGACATCGTCGGTACCGTGTTCGCTGGCGGAGACGCCGAAGCCACGGCACGGGCGCGGGAGCACTTCGCGCCGTATCCACCCTCGTCACCGTCAGTGGCGATCCTTCGCGACGGCAAGGTGGTCTTCATGCTGGAACGGCGTGACATTGAGACGCGCGACGCACAGTCGATCGCCTCGGCGTTGACTGCGGCGTTCGACAAGCATTGCGCACCACAGGTGGCGAGTCACGCAGGTTGATGGCGGCGCCCAAGCTGCCGGGTCTAAAGACCCGGCCTACGTACGGAACACGCCAGGTCGGCCGACGTCGGGAACACGCTGCCGGGTCGAAAGACCCAAGCTGCCGGGTCTAAAGACCCGGCCTACGTACGGAACGCTGGCACGTAGGGCGGGTCTTTAGACCCGCCGCAGAGATCGACCCCCAGCCGGACAGATCTACCCCCCGCGTGTGTGCATTTCCAGGTGGGGATCACGCCGAAGCGTATCGACGGGAATGAGCGGCGCCCGATCGCGCTTGGCTAGGCGGTCTTCGGCGCCGCGATCGCGTCGTGCGGCCCAGGTCTCATCGATCAACCGCTCCAAGTCGTCGTCGGTTGCGCTCGACCGCAGCACCTTGCGGAGATCGATCCCGTTCGCCGCATAGAGGCACAAGTACCACATGCCGTCTGCGGTGAGACGGCTGCGATCGCAGCTCTCGCAAAACGGCGACGTGGTCGACGCGATGATGCCGAAAACGGTTCCGTCAGGCAGGCGATATCGGTCGGCTGGCGCCGACGAATCCTCGACGATTGGCGTCGCCACTCCATGTCGAGCAGCAATGGTGGCCAGGATCATGTCGCGCGTCACCACGCGATCCATCGACCACTGCGTGGCACCTCCGACGTCCATATACTCGATGAAACGCACTTCCGCGTTCAGGCGGCGTCCGAAGTCCAGGATGTCGATCAGCTCGTCGTCGTTGGTTCCGCGTAGTACGACGGTATCGATCTTGAGGCCAGGAAAAAGGGGAGCCGCTGTTTCGATGCCTTGAAGCACGCGATCCAACTCGTCGTAGCGCGTCAGCGCCTTGAACCGCTCGGGCCGCAAGGTATCGAGGCTCACGGTCAAGCGGTGCAGGCCCGCATCCCGCAGCTCGCGGGCTGCACCCTTCAGCAGCACGCCATTGGTCGTGAGCGCCAGGTCAGTCACGGCGGTGCGTCGGGCAAGCCTTTCGACGAGCGTCGCGAGGTCTTTCCGGAGGAGGGGCTCACCGCCGGTTAACCGAATCCTGTTCACACCGCGATCGACGAAGACATCCACCAGGCGCTCTATCTCTTCGAAGCGCAGGATGTCTTCACGCGGCAGCCAGGCATAGTCGGCTTCCGGCATGCAGTAGCTGCAACGCAGGTTGCACCGGTCCGTCACGGACAGGCGGAGGTTCCGTAACGGTCGAGAGAACTGATCAGACACCATCGACACTGTATTCTCGCATGCCACCTTCCTGCGCCTGCAGGGCGCCTCGTGGCCGCGCCGGATCAGCGCGCCCAAAAGCACTTGTAGGGCGGGTCTTTAGACCCGCCGAGCACCATCGGCTAAGATCCAGTAACGGATGAAAAATATTCTGGTGACCAACGACGATGGCGTGCATTCCGAAGGCCTTCGCCTCCTGGCTGAATCTGTTTCCCACCTCGGCCTCGTGACCATCGTCGCGCCGACGCAGGAAGCGAGCGCGATTGGGCACGCCCTCACGCTGCGACGACCGCTGCGACTCGAGACCTTCGGCCCACGCATTTTTGCCGTTGACGGCACGCCGACCGACTGCGTGAATGTGGCAATCACGCATGTGCTTGAAGCGAAGCCAGACCTGATCCTGTCGGGAATCAACAAAGGCTGGAACCTGGGGGACGATGTGACGTACTCGGGGACCGTGTCGGGTGCTCTCGAAGGCGCACTGCTCGGCATTCCGAGTATTGCGATTTCCACCCAGCGGCTCGGCGACGACTTCGACTTCAGGCCCTCAGCCGATGCTGCGGCGCGTGTGGCGGAGCTCGTCCTCGATCGTGGCCTTCCGAAGTTCACGCTGCTCAACATCAACACTCCCAAGGGACCAATCAAAGGCTTCCGCGTGACGGTGCAGGCCAAGCGGAACCACATCACCGTCGTGAACAAGCGGGTGGACCCGAGGTCACAGGCGTACTTCTGGATTGAGGAAGGGCAGAACGAATGGGAGCCGCACGACCGGTCCGACTACCAGGCGGTGAGGGACGGCTTCGCCTCGATCACGCCATTGCAACCTGACATGACCGCGTACGACGCGATGGCCTTTGTCGAAGAGTTGACACTCAACCAGGTGTCCACCTCGTAAGGACCCTTGCGCTATACTCCGTCCTGCCGCAGGCTGTTAAAACTGAGAGGTCATCGATGAAACGAATTGTTCTGAGCACTTTTGGCGTGTTGGCTCTCTCGGCCAGTGTTCTGGCCCAGGGCCGTGGTGCCCCGGCGCCCCCTCCGCCACTCGAGCCTGGCGCATCGCAGGCCGACGTTGACAAGGCCCTGCTTGGCGCACCGGCTGCGCTGCGGGCCCAGGCCACCGTGATCAAGTGGAAGCCGGCCGATTGGACGTACGACACACTGCGCAAGGGAACCAATGGCTTGGTCTGTTTCGACAAGTCCGGCCTCCCCGGCCAGCAGCCCTTCTCGCTGGAGTGCACCTTGGAGGGTAACCTTCCGCGTGCCGCCCAGAACATGAAGTTCGAGTCCGAACCCGACCGTATGAAGCGCCAGGCGGCGCTCGACGCTGCGGAGAAGGATGGCACGCGGGCCAAGCCTGTGTTTGGCTCAGTGTGGTACCACCTGATGGGTAACGATCAGGCGAGCGCGCGCACTCACTTCACTATCGCTGTACCGGGCGCAACGACAGCCTCGCTGGGGCTGCCGGATAACGGGCGAGGCGGTGGCGTGTGGATCATGAACGCGGGCACATCGACGGCCCACCTCATGACTCCCGGCGAATAGGGGAGAAGCTGTTCCATGAAGGTCCTGATCGCGGCTCTGCTGGCTGGTGCGTCGATGGCGCCTGCGCAAGCGCCGAAGAAGCAGACCTTCATTGGAACGATTTCCGACGACATGTGTGCGTTGACCGGCCACGCGGCGATGCGGATGGGTCCGACCGACGCCGACTGCACGAGGGCGTGCGTGAGCGCTCACGGCGCCAGTTACGTGCTGGCCGACGGCAAGAACGTCTACGTACTGAGCGATCAGAAGGCGCCGGAACGATTTGCAGCGATGAAGGTCAAAGTGGTTGGCCGGCTGAATACCACGACGAAGACGATTCAGGTGGAGTCGATCGTGGCCGAGAAGTGACCCCCGGCCGGACCATGGTGCGAAAGCGAAGTACGGTAAACTGAACGTTCGTCGGGGCGTGGCTCAGCCTGGTAGAGCACTCGGTTCGGGACCGAGGGGTCGGAGGTTCGAATCCTCTCGCCCCGACCAATTCAAATCCCCAAAGCGGTCCGGTTATCCGGGCCGTTTTTGCTGTACGGCACCAGTCGCCGCCCCAATCGTCTACCTCGACCCGTCGCCGACGCGACCCGCTACGCTGGCGACAGTCGCCACGAGTTCAGACGGATCCACCGGTTTCGAGACATGCACCAGGAAGCCGGCACGAAGAGCTCGAGTTCGATCCTCGGACCTGGCAAACGCGGTCAGCGCGATCGCTGGAACCCTCCCTCCGCGCTCGGCTCCGAGTGCGCGGACTCGCTTGAGCAAGGTATATCCGTCAGTGCCTGGCATGCCAATGTCGGTGATCAAGACGTGTGGTTGACGCAGGCGCAAGAGCTGAAGTGCTTCATCGGCCGACGCCGCTGTGAATACCTTTGCGGCGCAGTCCTCGAGCACACGTTTGAGCAAGTCGCGCGCATCGGCCTGGTCGTCGACGACCAGCACGGTCAGGCCTGCCAGCTCCGCCGCGATGAAGGCGGGGGGCGTCGCCTGCATCGACGTGGGATGTTGACGTTCGCTGGTTCCATTTCGATGGACGACGGTTAGTGGGAGATGCACCATCACCGACGTGCCCAGTCCTTCGCCAGGACTCTTGGCGTAGACCGTGCCTCCGTGCAGTTCGACAAGATTCTTCACGATCGAGAGTCCTAGCCCCAGTCCTCCGTGTTGGCGCGTCGTGGTCGCGTCGCCCTGGCGAAAGCGCTCAAACAGGTACGGCATGAACTCCGGTCTGATGCCGCAGCCAGTGTCGGCCACGCTGATCTCGATATGTGAATTGACGCGTTCCAGGACGATCTGCACCGTCCCGCCCTTCGGTGTGAACTTGATGGCGTTCGACAGCAGGTTCCACATCACCTGCTGCAGCCGGCCAGGGTCGCCGGATATTGGTCCGGCCGACGGATCCAAAAACCGCTGCAGCCTGATGCCTTTCACATCCGCCGCCGTGGCGACAGTTTCTACTGCGGCGTCGATGAACGAGGAAGGCTGCAACGGTTGAATGTCGAGTCGCAGCTTTCCGGACGTGATCCGACTCATGTCGAGGAGATCTTCGATGAGTTTGGTCTGCACGCGCGCGTTTCGCTCGATGGCTTCGAGGCCCTTCAGCAGATCCGTTTCATCGCTGGGACGAGCGCGAAGGATCTGGGCCCAGCCGACGATGGCATTCAAGGGCGTCCGGAGTTCGTGTGAGAGCGTCGCCAGGAACTCGTCCTTGATCTCGCTCAGACGCTCGGCCGTATTTCGTGCCGCACGTTCGCTCTCGAGGAGGCCCTTGCGATCCTCCGCTGCATGCTGCGCCGCCTCGTAGAGGCGCGCATTGTCGATCGCGATACCGGCCTGGGCGGCCACACCCACGACCAGTCTTTCCGACCGATCGGTGAACACCGCCGGTTCGGCATGCCCGAAGAACAGCCCACCCAGCACTGCCCCCGAACGTGAGCGCACCGGGACGGCCAGGTAGCTTCGCACCGGCAGATGACCGACAGGCATCCCGTGATGCGGCCCCATGGTTCCATACCGCGCGTCCAGCAGGACATCGTCGATGCGAATCGGTGCCTCTCCATGAAACGTCGGTCCAAAGAGGGCGGTGGCGCGTGGCTGGCCGAGGCCTTCAAACGACGAGCGGGGTGCACCGGACAACGTGTAGAGCTGATACACATCGCCGTGCTCGTCGGTGGCGTTGTAGAAGAAAGCCCCGAACTGCGCTCCAGCTAGCTGAGTGGCGGCGTCGGTTGCGGCTTGAATCAGGGCCTGAAGGTCGAGCGTGGAGGCCAGCGACTGTCCCGTCTTGTTGAGCAGCTCCAGCATTCTCGTTTCGTCGCGCAGCGCTGTCTCGGCCTGCTTCTTGGTTGAGATGTCTTCGATGACGCCGAGGAAGCGCCGAGGCTCATCTGCCGCGTCCTTCAGCAGCGTGACCGTCGTCAGGCTCCAGACGATGGAGCCGTCTTTGCGGATGTAGCGCTTTTCGAGCGAATACGCGGGAATTTTACGAGCAAGGAGCGGTTCTACGAGCTTTTGCGTGGCGATGAGGTCATTCGGATGGGTGATGTCGACGAAGGTCAGGCCTCGCAGTTCCTCGCTGCTATAGCCGAGGATCTCCGAGAACTTGTGGTTCATCTCGACGAAGTGCCCGTCAAGTGCGGCGACCGCAATGCCTACCGCGGCCTGATCAAAGATGGCCCGGAGCCACTCCTCGTTTTCCCTTAGGGCTTCCTTGGTACGCGAAAGCTCGTCTTCCGCTTGTTGTCTCGCAAGCTGGATGCTCTGCGCGGTCTGTTCCGAGACCCCCCGAAGCCGATCCTCGTCGTCCAATGTCGCCACTGACACTCTCCAAGCGCCGCACCGCCGTAGCGTTCCGGTGGTCGTCGCCAGAATACATTGGGAAGAGGCGGGTGCCCACGTTGGATGCAATGGAGGTGCCGTGGCTTGAGAAAAGCCAGGTCGAGACGGGTATCATCTGCCTGAGGCTTTAACGGAGTGCTATGACGCTACGCGAACTTCAGGCTCTGCTGGATTTTCACTATTGGGCGCGGGACCGGGTCCTCGAAGCTGCTCAGAGCCTTACGGTCGAGCAGTTCACCCGATCGCTCGGCGGTAGCTTTGGGTCCGTCCGCGACACTCTGGCGCACACATACGGCGCGGATTGGATCTGGCACGCACGGTGGGTCGGAGAGGCACCGACGGCTTTGCCGGACCCAACTCAGTTTCCCGACCTCGCCGTCCTGCGGACCGCCTGGGACGAGGTTGAGGAAGGGACGCGCGGTCTCGTGGCCAGCCTGGGCGAAGCCGGTATTCAGAGGCCGATCGAATACAGGACGGTGGATGGTCGTGCCTTCTCGCAAGTGTTCTGGCAGATGGTGCAGCACGTGGTGAACCACGGCAGCTACCATCGGGGACAGGTAACGACGTTGCTTCGACAGCTCGGCGCCGCGCCGCCGCGCAGCACCGATCTCATCACCTACTATCGTGAACGGGCAGGCGCATAGTTCGCGACGCTATGCGAGGCGTAACAGTTTGAGCACTGTATTCCAGTTGCGACCCGTGGCGCGGGTTCCAAGTGCCCGTTCAATAACGGCAGTGGTGAGGCGCGAGTTCCCGATCCCGTCTGGGTACACCACGTAAAGCTCCCGTCCCTTCGCACGTACCGACTCCCGGCCCCTGATCGCGCCTTGCAAAGTGGCGATGGCCGTCGCGGCCGGTCTCGCTTTCAGAAACATCGCCACGAGATGGCCCGGGTCGTTCGCGGCCTCTTTGTGAAACGGGTTGGCGGCAACAAGATTCACCAGGGATCGCTTGGTCCTGACCATGAAGTCGGTGCTGAGGCGGAGTTGCGTCCTTGCGCCAGCTTCGAGAATCCGTTCGAGTTCAGATGAAGAAAGGTCGCTCTCGAATACCGCGTTGCCACTTTGGAGAAGCGTTCGCGTGTTGCGCATCCCCAGCGTGCCCAGCAACTCCCGCAGATCGGCCATCGCCACCTTGTTATGGGCTCCGAGGTTCACGGCCCGCAGCAAGGCGATGTAGGTGGTGCTCACCAGGGAAAGAAATACTTCAGGGTCAGGAGTGCCGCCATCGCGGCAATCGCCGTCAGCGTGCCCCGCTCGCTGAAGAGCACTTCGCTCCACGGATGCAGTTCGCCGGTCTCGGCCGGGGGGATTGGTCCGCTGGGCCACCATCGCGGCACCGCGCGCAGGTATTCCGCATACGGTTCACCGAAATGGGCACTCAGGCGCTGCTCTTCCCACCGGACGATTGCGGCGTACTGAAGCCCGAACACCAGCCAGGCGATCGGCAACATCCAGAGAAGCCCCGACCACACAACGAAGCCGGTCCACAAAAACCAGTTTCCAACGTAGATCGGGTTGCGGACGAGTCGATACGGCCCGGAGACGACAAGGGGACCCCATCGGGCCGAGCGAGTGCGGGAGATGACACCGATCTGTCTCACGGTCCAGAAGCGCAGAAACTCGCCGAAAGCGACGAGCGCGATCCCGGCTCTGACCGGGATATCACCCGGGATCTGCCAGGCTCGAGAGAACAGTAGGACAAGGGCGATCGGAACGGGCAGCCACGAGCGTTGCTTGAACGCCCATGCGCCGGCCTGATGCCAGGCGGAGGGGGAGTAGGACACCGGGTCGATGATAACGCGCTGGGGGAAGGGATTAGGGGTTAGGGGTTAGGGACTAGGGGTTGGGGATTAGGGGTTGGGGACTACGGGACATGAGAAAGGCCGGCTCCCGGAAGGAAGCCGGCCGGTCAGTTCACGCGATGCGCGTTAGTTCGTCGCGAAGCAGTAGAGGAGGCCTGCGCCGCCCGTCGTGATCAGGTTCGGCTGGCTGCAACCGCGGCTAGCGTGCGCCGCGTTCCACGAGCCATTGGGGCCGCCCTGCTTGTCGGAGTGGCCAAGCATCGCGGAAGGTCCCGGAGCAGGCGGAGCCGCTGGAGCGCCCTGACCGCGCGCGGGTGCTTCAACATTTGCGTTGCTCGTCCAGTTATTACAGGTGTGATCGGCTGCGTCGGTGAAGGCCCGTCCATCGGCCTGCGAGCCAGTCAGCACGTCGTGCTGGTTCGGCATGTCGCCGACACCGTTGATCACAGTGTTCTTTTCGCTGAGTGAAAGCTGTTTGCCGAGCCGATTCCCCAAGCGCGCCAGTTCGATGGTATCGCCGTGGAGCTCGGCGAGGTTCGCCGCAACCATCTGTCCGCGGGCGTTGTACCACGGGCCGGCACCGATCCGGTCGCGCGCGTTCACTGCACCTGGACCCTGCGTGCTCAGATACGCGCGCCACGTGGCGGCGCCACGGCCTGCTGCCACTGCCATCTGCTGGCAGTAGGCGTCTGCACCTGCGAGTCCGCCGTAGTTGGCGCCATCGCCCTTGCCAACGCTGGTGACGAAAAAGCTCATCGGCTGCGGAGGCGCACCACCTGCCCGACCACCACCTTGCCCGCCGCCTGCCGGAGCCGCCGGCTGCTGCGCGAATGCCAGCGCACCGAAAAGAGTCACGGCCAGCGCCAGGGCGCCGAGATACCGTCCATACTGTTTCATCGCTTTTCTCTCCATGAATGCCGGGCTCAGACGAACCCTTCGCCCTTTGCGCGCGCATCTTACCATGGCGCCGAAGCGCAACAGCGGACGTCAGCGATTCCAATGCGGCAGCACAACTGCGGACTGCACAGCTTCATCGCGAGCATCCCCCTCGTAGTAGACGCGCTCGAGAAACAGACCCGCTGCGGGTGCCGTCAGTTTGGCAGGGATGTCTGAGGCCGCTCGAAGCATCGCCGTCGCGGCCTCCTCGGTCAGACCCCCGCGGCCAACCTCCACGATCACGCCGACGAGCCGCCGCACCATTTTCCATAGAAAATGCGATCCCTCGATATGGACGAGCAGCAGGTCGCCGTCTTCGTACAGCTCGAATGATTCGACCTCGACGGCCGTTGATTTCTCGTCCGGGTCATCGTCTGAGAATGCACGGAAGTCGTGCCGACCGACGAAGTGCTGCATGACCTCGCGCATGCGCTCGAGGTCGAGCTCCTCCTTGACCCACCACACGTACGCCTTCGCGAACGCGCTTCGCCTGCGTGCGATCTGATACACGTAGCTGCGAGCGACCGCGTCGTGGCGCGCGTGAAAGCGGTGGCGGACCGGTTCGACGCGGAGGATGTTGATATCGGCCGGCAGCTCGTCGTTGATCCGCCGGCGAAGCCCTTCCGCGGGCCACGTGCCCTCGATGTCCAGATGTGCGACCTGGGCAAGGGCATGCACGCCGGCATCAGTACGGCCGGCGCCGTACAGCTCGAACTCGCGGCGACCTGTGGCCGCCTCGATGGCTCGTTCAATTTCGCCCGCGACGGTCCTGGCGTTCTTCTGCACCTGCCAGCCGTGATACCGCGAGCCGGCGTATTCGATGGTCAGCTTGACCCGCAACGAACGTCAGCGCCCCTGTTGCATCCGAGTGAGCGTCTCGCCGAGAAGACGGATCTCCTCGCCGTACTTTGCCCACTCGCCCGCGCGCTGCGCTTCGATCGCACGCTCGTAGTGTTGTCGGGCCTCCGCGGCGAGAGCAGACACATTGCTTCCTGGCCCAGAGCCTGGGAGCCCGGTGGCAGCTCCTGCGCCCGCCGATGCCGGTGCAGTCGATGTCACGGCCGTCGACCGTGGGGCGCCCGTATTTCCACCAAACAGACGTGCCAGACCTTCTTCGAGCGTTCGCTCCATCACGATCTGGTTCTGATAGACCACGATCACCCGCGTGAGCTCTGGAATTCGCCCTCCAGCCCCTCGCAGATACAGCGGCCGCACATAGATCAGGGATTCCTCAATGGGAATCACCATCAGGGTGCCCCAGATGATCTGCGAACCCTGCTGGTTCCAGAGCGTGATCTGGGGCGAGATCTGCTGGTCTTGATTGATGCGGGCCACGACCTGTCGCGGCCCGAAAATCACCTTCTGTTTGGGAAACTGGAACACGCGGAGCTTGCCGTAATGCTCGCTGTCGCTGCGGGCCGCGAGCCACGCGGAGAGATTGTCCTTCCGTCGTGGCGTGAACGGCAGCATCTGGATGAACTCAGGGTTGCGCTCGCCGGGCAGCCGCATGATGGTGTAGTACGGCTGCATCGGCGTTGCGTTCTGGTCCTGGTCAACCGTCGGCACTTCCCACTGGTCCTCGCGGTTGTAAAAGACCGCGGGTTGCGTCATGTGGTACGTGGCATACACCGACGCTTGAATGCCAAAGATGTCCTCGGGATATCGAATGTGAGCGCGCAGCGCGGCGGGCATCTCGGCCATCGGCCGGAAGAGTGTTGGAAAGATCCGGGCATAGGTCGCCGCAATCGGATCCGTCGCATCGGCGAGATAGAACGTCGTCGTGCCGTCATACGCGTCGATCGCCACCTTGACGGCGTTGCGGATGTAGTTCACGCCACCAACCGCAGCGGTGGAGTAGGGATACCGGCCGCTGATTGTGTAGGCGTCGTAGAGCCAGACCAGACGCCCGTCCGCGATCACGATATATGGATCACGATCGAACGTCAGGAACGGCGCGATTTCCTCCACCCGCTCGCGGATGTTGCGATGGAAGAGAATGCGGCTCTCCGGCCCGATGTCGTCGCTGAGAACGATCTGGTACGCGCCGAAGCGGAACGCAAACAGCAGTTTCCTGAGCACGCTGCCAAGCGAGACTCCACCCTTCCCCGCGTAGGTCGTGAAGACGTTGTCTTCGCCCTTCGGGTAGTGAAACTCGCGCGTCTTCGTCTTGACGATGGCGTAATCGTTGGACAGCTCGCCGAAGTAGATGCTGGGCTCGGATATTTCGAGATCCGGAATCGTCTCCGGCGGTAGATTCCGCACGAACAGCTCCGGTAGTCCCTCGCTCGTAACCTGATTCACGGGCCCAAGCGTCAGTCCATAGCCATGGGTAAAGGTCATTCGCTCGTTGACCCAGGTGCGATTGGGGAGGCTGGCTGAATTGAGCTCCCGGGCTGAGAGCATCACCTGGCGATTCTGTCCGTTCAGGAGATAGCGGTCGTTGTCCACGGACACGAAGTCGTAGTACGTCCTGATTTCCTGAATCTGGCCGAAGGTGTCGAGCAGCGGCTGGTGATCCCAGAGGCGCACGTTGTCGAGCGTCGTGGCATTTCTGGTGATGTCCTCGCGCGTCAGCAACGCATCGCCGGACAGTTCCTGAGCCTCCACCGTGTCGAGGCCAAACGCGCGGCGCGTGGCGTCGATGTTGTGCTGGATGAAGGGACTCTCTCGTACCTGTTCGTTGGGCGTGACGGCGAATCGTTGAAGGAGGCCGCTGTAAACTTCGCCTCCCACCACTGCGACGAGATAGAGAACCGCCGCCAGCGGAATCGGCCAGTTGCGCCTGGTCGTTGCCTGCCAGAGCGAGAGACCGACGCCGAGCACGGCGACAGCAATCACGAGGAGCGCAGCCGGCATTCGTGCGTAGACGTCGGCGTAGCTGGCGCCCGTCAGGAGCGTGGACGGCGTGATGAGGTGTTCGGCGCGTCCGAGCCAGGCGCCAAAGGCCAAGAGGGCAAGGAAGGCTCCGGCAAGGAGAGAGAGATGCCGTCGCGAGGCCTGCGTCAACGTAAAGCGGGCGGGGAAGCCGGTGGTCAAACTTCCAGACACAAAATAGAGTGCACCCGACGCGATCGCCGCGAGGATGACGAGAAGCTGACCGAGGCCCTGGAGTCGCTGCAGCGCGGGCAGCGTGAAGACGAAGAAGCTCGCGTCTCGATTCAGGATTGGGTCGGGCTGTCCAAATGGTGCCGCGTAGCGCCACGTCCACCAGATCTCCCAGTCGCTCGATATGAAGAGTCCCACCAGTACCGCGATCACGACAGCCACAAGGGGCACGAGCGCCTGCATCTGACGACGGCCGGGAAGGGTGACGGCAATGCCTTCGCGCGTGGTAAAGACCGGACGAACGTCGCTGACCGCACCAACGGCTGCACGCAGGTTGAGCGTCATCCAGAGGGCGGTCACCGCGAACGCCACAACGAAGACGCCCCCCTGCGCACGAAACGCGGTGAGATACACCGCCTCGAAACCGACCTCGCTGAACCAGAGCCAGTCCGTATAGAAGCGGAGGACAGAAGGGACAGCGATAACGAGAAGAATGCCCAGTACGGCGATGAAGAGGCGAGCGGGTCGAGACATCTACTGGCCTCGTGAGTAGTTGTGCGCGGCCGCCTCGAGATCCTTTCGAAGCTCTCTGGCCAGCGCCGGTGGTGTCAGTACTTTGGCAAAGGGGCCCCAGCCAAGGATCCAGCTTCGCAGCGCCCAATCATGACAGACATTCATCGTCAGCAGCAGGCCACCTTTCTCAGCGTCGCGCGTTTCCTGGGAGCTGTGCCAAACGCGCGCGCGTACATAGGGTGCAACCTCTGCGGCGAACGCGATCTCGACCTTCGCCGGCGGACCGGTGTTCACCCCGAGTGAGTTGGCGAAGACGTCATCACCGATGACCTGTTTGGGAGTGAATGTCTGCTTCTCGAGCGAGACCGAGGCGATTCGATCGATCGCAAACGTCCGCACATCGTCGTATGCCGGGACGTATGCGATGAGGTACATGCCCCCTTGCGCGAAGGCCAGGCGATACGGGTGCACTTCATAGTCCTTGACGCGAGCGCTCGAGACCGAGTGATAGCGCATCCGCGCGACGCGGAAGTGGAGCGTGGCTTCGAGAAGACGCGCGGTTGAATCCGTGGCTGCCGCGCTGCCGCGGGCGCGCGGCCCTGGCTTGGCGGCAAGCACGCCGGGGAGGCGATCGAGAAACTGCCGCATCCGTGGCGACAACATCTTCTCGAGACGGGTGAAGGCGTTGCTCAGGTCACGCTGAAACGGCGTGCCCACGACCGACTCGAGCAGGTTTCGACTCAGATAGAGCGCGCACATCTCGGCCAGCGTAAAGCCGGTCTCGAGTCCCTTGAGCACCTGGCCATCGAGCCTCCACCGCGCACGGCCTTGATCGTCGTGCTCGTCGTACAGAGGGAACCCGGCTTCCTGGAGCGCGGCAAGATCCCGGCGAATCGTCCGCGTGGTGACACCGACGTCCTGGGCGAGCGCGTCGATCGAGACGCCGTGCCGCGATGATTCAAGCGCGTGCAGGACCTTCCACTGCCGAATGACTTCCTGGTTGCGGGGCACGGAGTAAGTATGCAGTAGGCCACGGTCGATCGGCGGGTCTGAAGACCCGCCCTGCGTACAGATGGCCGACGTACACGGGGACTCAGGGTGTAGGCCGGGTCTTCAGACCCGGCAGCGGACGCCTACGCCTTGCCTCGCGCGGTCCGAATCTCACGGCGCCGGCGACGGTCGGGCGTGCCGGCGGCGCCAGCCGCCGCTCGATAGGCACGCTCGGCACGGCGCGCTTCGATCTCTTCCGGCGTCGGTTTCGGGGTGACGTCGTCGTAGAGAGCGCGCGCTTCGGTCTTGCGGACATGCTCGGTGAGCACGATACGGACAATGACGTCCTGATGGCGGCCGAAAGGACGACCGATGCGTATCCGATCGCCCTCCTTCACGAGGCGATGAGGCTTGGCGCGCTCACCGTTCACATCAATCTTGCCACCCTCACACGCACGCTTGGCTTCTGAGCGCGTCTTACAGAGACAGCTCACGTCGAGCCACACGTCAAGGCGGGCCGCGTCGCCTAAGGCGCTGTCACTCAGATGAGGATCTCGACCTTGCCCTTTGCGACCAGGGCTTTGATGAGAGTCTGCGTCTGTTCCTGCCGCACCTGGTTCTCGAGGAACTGCTGCACCTGCGGACGCACCTCGTCGAGGGGAATTACTCGTTCGGGCTGCTTGTCGGCGAGCTTGATGATGTGAAAGCCAAACTGTGTTTCGACGATGTCGCTGACGTCGCCAACCTTCAGGGCGAAGACGGCCTGGTCGAAGGAAGGGACC
>Ga0075430_100002722_pt1 | contig 14747 bp, 15 predicted proteins | sample RhiMetdeltSRZDD4_FD_75294 | JGI IMG/M metagenome (GOLD analysis project Ga0075430, IMG submission 75294) | Populus rhizosphere microbial communities from Tennessee, USA - Rhizosphere MetaG P. deltoides SRZDD4 | ecosystem: Host-associated > Plants > Roots > Rhizosphere > Soil | place: USA... | reverse complement strand
GTCTGCGGCGGCGGTATCGTGCTTTCCGCGACGCACACGGCTACAAGCCGTGGAAGTACTATCGCGGTCGCGATCGATGGACGGATTTGCCGCCCGAATTCCGAACGCGAGGATAAAGCTGAATTGACGGATTTACGAATTTACGGATTGCCAAGAGCAACGACTCAATTGAACCAAAAGCAATTCGTCAATTCGCAAATTCGTCAATTCGTCAATTGCATGATTCAGTCAAGGTCGAAGTCGCGCAACGGCCGCGTCACCGGCTCGCGTTTCGCCTCTCGCAAGGCTTCTTCAAAGCGCTTGGCAAGCGCGTCGTCGCGCCCCTTCTCGGCTTCGACCGACTGCTTGAACATCGCCTCGCGTCGTTCGTCCTGGGCCTTCAGAATGCTCGCCGCCTGGTCGAGCTCGGGTTTGTCAGCCCGCTCCGGCTCGCGGTGCGACACGACGCGCCGAAGATTCGTATCCACGACGAGCGTGGATTGGCAGCAGGGACAAATCACCTCGACCTCGCTCTTCAGCTTCGCCATGGAACTATTCTAGTCGAGCCGAATGCCCACTATTCGCGTCGCGACCTACAACATCCACCGGTGCCGCGGGCTCGACGGCCGCACCAGTCCGAGTCGAATTGCCGACGTCATTCGAACGATCGATCCCGACATCATCGCGCTGCAGGAAGTGGTGGGCGCAAGTCCGAGGTCGGCGGGACACGCCGAGGAGCTGGGCGCCCAGCTCGGAATGGGATGGGTCATGGCGCCCGCGCGGCATCTGCGTCATGCGTTGTTCGGCAACGTCGTGCTCAGTCGGCTGCCGATCCTCCACCATGCGCAATACGACCTGTCGTGGAAGACATGCGAGCCCCGCTGCTGTCAGCGTGTCGACATCGCGGTCGGAAGCCATACGCTGCACCTCTACAACGTGCACTTGGGCACCGCATACCTGGAGCGGCGATACCAGGCCTCTCGCCTCGTCTCATTCGTGCACGACCGGCGCGTGGGTCAGCCGAAGATCGTGCTCGGCGACTTCAACGAATGGATGCGGGGACTCGCGACGCAGATGCTGAGTCAGCGCCTGAATAGCATCGACCTCCGGGCGCACCTGCGCCGGCGCCGTACATATCCGGGCGTCTTTCCTCTTGTGCACCTGGATCACATTTACTACGAGGGAAAGGTGGAGGTTGCTCGGTTGGAACTGCCTCGAACGCGTCTGGCGCTGCTGGCGTCAGATCATCTGCCGCTCGTGGCAGAGCTGACGGTCGAATTCAGCTGATCTCAGCCCTCTTCTTCGTACTCTTCTTCTTCGATGGGAAGCAGGCGAGTCGGAGGACGAAGGGCTTCGCGGAAATCGTAGATGGGCAGATCGCGAACGTGAAGCGGCATCACGCAGTGTGCGCCCTTTTCTTCGATCACCACGATCACCGGGCTGCCCTCGACGCCTTCGCGGAACACCAGGCGACATCCGCAGGCGAGTCGGGCGTGCGTGAACCCCTTCAACATACGGGGATCATACTACAGCACCGACTTGACGTATTCCTCGAACTGCTCCTTCGATGCGATGCCTGAGTGCTTCTTGTGAACCTTGCCGTCGCGGTCGACAATCACGGTTGTTGGAAGGCCCCACATCGGACCGAAGGCTTCTTCGACATCGGTCCGCTTGTTCGCATCGAGCATCGGATAGTTGACGCTCAATTCCTTTGCAAATGCCCCAACCCGAGAGAACTCGTCCAGGACATCGATGCCCAACACGACGAGATCGTCCCGATACGCGTTCTGAAGCTCGATGAGCGCGGGAATCTCCACGCGGCATGGTCCGCACCAGGTCGCCCAGAAGTTGATCAGGATCACCTTTCCCTTGAAGGACGCGAGGTGCACGTCCACCCCGTTCGTGTCTTTCAGCGTGAACTGCAGCGGAGCATCCCGACCTACGGCGAGTGTGCCGGCAGGCGCCTCGGACGCACCCCCATCCGCGGCCGGCGGTGGAGCGTCAGGGTCGGGCGCCGGTCCCGGAAGCATCAGCAGCAGCGTGAGTGCTACGATGACCGCTCCCATGCCAATCCAGGCACGGGTCCTGGGACTCAGGCTCCGTTTGCGATTGTCGGCAGGGACGGGGTTCGGGGACGGCACCTGTCCAGGCGCGAGATCGTCGGAAGAGGAAGGCGCATCCATCACGCTAATTATCTCTCAGGTGGCACGCCGCGGGACGTGGCGAACGCAGAACAGGACAATCGCTGCATCATCGGGCCGTCTTTTGGCGCCGACTCTTGATTTACCAGCGCTTTTCCTCGAAGTCATCGGTACATCCTTTGCTCTACGCGCGCTTTACGCCCTGCCGGGCACGGCCGGCGAACCGCAGTTTTGCCGCGGCCAATCCGTCGGCAGTAAGATGGCTGACACCGCGGAAGATCGACATTGCAAGTCGTGAGGAGAATTCCCATGAGGCGGACCATCCTGGTCGCTATGGCAGTGATAGTGGCGGCGGTCGTCGTGTGGCCACGGCCGGTCGCGGCGCAGACTCCATTTTTTCCATACTTCGGCAAGAACCAGATCCGCTATGACAATTTCCGGTGGCAGATCTACACGACCGATCATTTCGAGATTTACTACTATCCGGAAATCGAGCAGCACCTGGAGCGTGTCGCCGGGTACGCGGAGAGCGCCTACCAGCACATCAGCTCCGAGCTGAAGTACGACCTCGCCTTCAAGATCCAGCTGATCCTCTTCAAGACGAGCGCTGAGTTCCAGCAGCAGAACGTGATTCCTGGAGCGGCGCAGGAGGGCGTCGGCGCCTTCGCAGAGCCTACGCGGTATCGAATCGTCATGCCGCTCGACGATCCCCCCGATCTTCTCTATCGCTTGATCGTGCACGAGCTGACCCACCAGTTCGAGTTCGACATCATCCCGACTTCGCTGATACGCCGCAATATCCCGTTGTGGGTCAACGAAGGTCTGTCGGACTACATGACTGGAATCTGGCGCCCCATCGATCTGATGACCGTGCGCGACGCGGCGGTGGCCGACATCGTTCCGAAGATGAGCGAGCTCGAGGGGTACACCAACGTTGGCAGCGTGCGCATGATCTACAACCTTGGGCACGCGGTGTTCGAGTTCATCGAGTCGCGCTGGGGCAAGGAAGGCATCAGGCAGTTCCTGTTCTCCCTCCGCAAATCGGTGATCGGCGGCGGCGAGGATGCCTACATGGAGGCGCTGCGCCTCTCGCCTGAGGAGTTCGACCAGGAGTTCGACAAGTACCTGAAGGATCGATTCAAGCCGTTTCGCGACAAGGAGCGCCCCGCCGACTACGGGCGCAACCTCGCGCCGAATCCGGAGAAGGGGGTGTTCATCGGCGCGGCGTCGATCGAACCGTCCCCCTCAGGCGACCTCATCGCCATGGTCACCGGGAATCGCCGCGACCGCGAGATGGACATCGTGCTCGTCTCGTCGAAAGATGGGTCCGTCATCCGGAATCTCACGAGCCAGTTCGATCAGGACAAGGGATGGGAATTCATCATCCAGCCCGGAATGCGATTCAACACTGTCCCGTGGCTGTCGTGGGCGCCGACAGGCGACCGGCTCGCGTATTTCGTGCGCAGGGAAAAATGGCGCACCTTGATCCTGCAGAATGTGATTACCACCGAGATCGAGCAGCGTCTCGAGATGCGAGAGGTCGACGACCCTGAATCGCCCGACATTTCGCCTGACGGTACCAAGGTTGCGTTCGCGGCGTTGCAGGGCGGGGTCGGTGACATCTGGGTGATCGACCTCCAGTCGCGGCAGCTGACCAACGTCACGAAGGACAACTTCGCGGATTCAGGTCCCACGTGGTCGCCCGACGGACAGTCGATCATCTATGTCGCGCGCGTCAGTGGCAATGAAAAGCTGTTCCGTCTCGACGTCGCGACGGGCCAGAAGACCCAGCTGACGTTTGGGACGCATGACGATTCAGCAGCGCAATTCCTCGATGCCGACACGCTGGTCTTTTCGTCGACGGCCACTGATCCGGGCAAACCAATCGAGGCGGACGTGGCGCGAAACGGCAATGTGTACAACGTATGGACGCTCGGCCTCAAAGCCGGCGAGTTGCGTCAGTACACGGATACGCTCGGCGGCAACACGTCGGCCGTCGTGCTTCGTGCAGGCAGGGCCGAGCCCCGAATCGCCTTCGTCAGCTATTACAAAGGCGAATGGGAGCTGCATTCGCTCGATCGGCGCGATCCTATCGCGATGGCCGCCACCGCCGACTTCGGTGCGCCGGGGCCGATCATCGACTTCCAGGCGCCGCTCTCGCACACGCTGATTGCCGAGAACAAGCGGCGCAAGGGCGCATTCGAGAAGCTGTTCCTCGACGGGCGGCCGCCAGTCAACGTCGGCGTCACGAGCAGCGGCGACGTGTTCGGCGGATCCGCCGTGACGTTCAGCGACGTCCTCGGCGACAAGCAGATCAGTCTGTACGCCGCGTCGATTTCGCAGTACCGCACGCTCGCCTTCTCGTTCTTCAACGCGGCACGTCGTTTCAACTACTCCCTCCAGGGCTTCTCACAAACCCAGTTCTTCTACGGTGCCCTCGAGGGGGTGTTCTACGACCCGGCGATCTCGAGCTTGATCGACCGCGACCTCGCTGTGGCCACGAGAACGGTCCGGGGCGGCACCGCCTTCGGCATCTGGCCGATCGATCGGTACCGGCGGGTGGAGCTGTTCGGCGGCCTCATGCAGTACCGCGAGGAGTTCAACGATCCGACACTGCAGGCGATCTCGCAGGACTACCAGCAGCAACAGTTCGGACGCGAGCTCTTTAGAAGCGGCACCTACATCCCGCTTGGCGTCAACTACGTTCAGGAGACGACGGTATTCCGGGAGTTCGGGCCGCTTGCGGGCAACACGATGCGCCTCTCCTACGAGGTCTCACCGAACATCGGCGACACGCTCGGACGGCAGACCGGCGACATCGATGCTCGCTACTACCTGCGCCTTGGGGGCAGCGGCCTCCTCGCGCTGCGCGCGAAGGCGTTCAAGAGTTGGGGCGACGCTCCCGATTTCATTTACTTCGGGGGCAATTCGGAAATGCGCGGGTACGACTACCTGCAGTTCATCGGCTCAGAAGCTGGATTCCTGAATGCCGAGCTGCGCTTTCCTTTCATCGAAGCGATGCTGACGCCGGTCGGGGTGCTCGGCGGCATCCGCGGGGTCCTCTTTGCAAACATGGGCGGGGCGCGCTTCGAGGGACAGCCGTATAAGTGGTTCTCCAACAACTCGGAGCTCTACACGCCCGTGGTCAATTACACGATTTCGCCGTTTGGCAACGCGTCGCCGGTACTCGGAACTCCGCAGCCCGTCGACGGGTTCCGGCTGGTGGACGCTCGCGCGTCGTACGGCATCGGGCTCGAGACGTTCGCCCTGGGCTTCCCCATCCACTTCGACTGGGCATGGCGAACGCTCTTCAACAAGCCGTGGGAAGACCTGCTCTTCGCGGCGAGCGGCGGCAGTTCCGCGTTCCGCAAAGCGCAATTTGCGATGTGGATCGGGTACGACTTCTGAGACGGGCCACAGAGACGCAGAGACACAGAGTCTGATTTCGAAACCTCTGTGTCTCCGTGTCTCCGTGGCCTTTTGGGATGAGCGTCTCCCGCCGCGCGGCGCTTCACGCACCTTAGGCACCCAAGGCACCACTGGCACCTTAGACACCTAGTACTGACTAGAACTTCTCCAGCCGCAGCTCGCTGCGGGCAGCGTCCATCGAAACCCGGTACTCGCTGAGGAATCGATGACCGACGATGCCGCCCACCTGGAATCCCAAGAGCACGCTGGGCGCCCGGAGGTTGAGCACGGCAAGCCCAACGTTCCGGTACTCGATCTCGTCGAACTCAACGTCGACACCTGGCAAGAGGTAAGCGTTCACATCGATACCGGACATCCCAAAGACACGGAGCGGGATCCGCCGGACAGGCTTCATCGACAGCGCGCCGGCCGTCTCAGCGCTGATTGAGATGAGCTCGCCGCCCGTATCCACGACGAAGTACGCCGGATACGTGGAGTTGAGCATTCCGCGAACCATCGGCAGGCGGTTGATACGCATCGGCAGCACGAAATCAGCATCGCTCTGCGGCAGCGTGCGCGCCAGCAGCACTTCTCGGCGCTGATAGTCGATCGCCACCGACAACCCGAGAGAGAGAGGCGAGAGGCTCTCCCGCTGCCACCGCGGTAGCGCGTTGCGGACCGCTCCACGGATGGCGACCGGGACGTTGCGCATGCGCAGCCCGCCGACTTCGAGCGCCTCGGCGCGGCCCATGTCGAGACGGCGAAGCGATGGAATCCCGACACCAGCGGTCAAGGTCGAAGTGATCGTGCCGATGCCTGCTCGACGTGCCGTGATGTCTGACACCCCTGTCCGCTCTGCGCCCGTGTCGAGCACGAACTCCACGGGAGTGCGGTTGACTCGCCCCTGCAGCACGATCTTCTTGTCGACCAGCTTGAAAGCCACGCGAAATACACGAGACGCGTCCCCTTCGATCTCCTGCGGAACCCGCCCTTTGAAGCTCCTCAGCAGCCTGACCTTGCTCTGAAACAGCGTGGCCATCTGGTTGTCATCCTTCGACGTGCGCGGAGGAAGAAGCATCACGTACCGTTCCAGCGCATCCGCGGCTTCATCGAACCGATTGAGCCGTTCGTAAATGAGACCGACGAGCGCGTGGATCTCGGGGTCCTGCGGCGCCTCGGCGGATGCTTTCTGTGCCTCGTCCAGCGCCTCGTCGAGGCGGGTGCGCGAAGCGAGGGACCGTGCGAGTCCAAACCGGGCGCGGCTGGCCCCTCCTTCGTCCAATGCCTCTGTGTACGCGGCGTCGGCTTCGTCGAAGCGGCCGCTGGCCCAAAGCGCGTCGCCGAGCAGGGTTTGGGCTTCTGCGTCAGCGGCTTCGCGCTGATTGAGCAGGTCCGCCTCGCGCCACGCCATCTCGAATTCGGCGATGCGGAGCGCCGACCGTACCTTGCCCTTGCGCGCGCGAAGGACGAGACCTTCGTCGCCGGTCTGGGCAACCTGTTCGTACGCGCCCAGGGCTTCCCGGTATCGCGCCGACTCGTACAGCTGGGTGGCCAGCTGGTATTGTGCTGATGGATCCTGAGGCGCCACCTGCTCGGCGGCGCGCATCCCCAGGGTGGAAACTGCGGCTCCTGCCGCACCGAGGAGCACCAAACCACGGAAAGCAGACATCTTGGACCGCTCCCATCGCAGGTTCTGCGAATGACGCCTTACTTCTGGAAATACTGTGCGTTCGTCTGAATGAAGTTCTTCCAGTTCTCCGGCGTCTCATCCAGTGCAAAAATGGCCTGAACCGGACACGCGGGGACACACGCCCCACAATCGATGCATTCGTCCGGATGGATGTACAGCATCTCCGCCGCCGCAAACGCCGATTCGTCCTTGCGGGGATGGATGCAGTCCACCGGACACACGTCAACGCACGCGGCGTCCTTGGTACCGATGCATGGCTCGCAGATGATATACGCCACGTGGGTCTCCTCGCAGCCGGGCAAGTATAACTCGGAGCGTCGACGGCACCTGGCGCGCTCGAAAACCTCTGTAGGCGCGCACGCTCTAGCGTGCGCGATCGCGGCCGCGCTTGGCCTACTGACCGGTTTTTCCACGCTGTCCGCTGCGCCGATGTGGCGCGACGCTCCGGAATTACTGCCTCTCTTCGCGCCCGCCGGTCCGAGGTCGACGGCGTATAGCATACGAGTGGCCGACGACGGCCTGGAGGGCGTGCTGCGTCAGCTCGATGGAGACCCGGCCCTTTTGCGCACGCCCGGCGCATGGGACGTCCGCGAGCTCGCGCCCGCCGATGCCTTCGGCAGCGCCGGCACGTATAACCGGTGGCAAGTGGCGCGGCTCTACGGTGCTGAACGGGCGCGGGTTTCACGCGGGGTGCGCACAGAAAGCGGGCGCGCGGTCGAGTCCTGGACGTTGATCTCGCCCTATCCGGACCCCACCCTGCAAAAGTTGGAGCGCGGCACGTTGCTCGTCGTCCTCCGCCTGCCGTAAGTAGTCCCAGGCTGGTTTTGGGGGTACGATTTCCAAAGCCCCGATGGCATCAGTTGCGTCGTCCCTCACGAACCGGGTCTTTGTGGCCTGCACGCTTCTGGCGATGCTCTCGCTCGGTTTTGCGTTTTATTTCGTCAATGAGCGGGCATCGACGGCTGCAGAGAGCGAGCTGCGGCGCGGGCTGGAGGAAGCCGGCACCCTGGTGGATCAGCACGCAGCGACTCGGACCGACCATTACACCCGGCTGACGCGCGTAGTCGCGGATCTGCCGAAGCTGAAGGCGGCGGTGGAGACTGGAGACGCGCCCACCGTCCAGCCGCTGGCGGACGAATATCGCGAAGAGGTGGGCGCCGATCTTCTGATTCTGACCGGTCGGAGCGGCGCGGTGCTTGGCGCAGCGGGTCTGAACGCGGCGGACACCCTGGAGCTCCTGCCGAGTCTGCCCCTCGAGTCGGCGGACGAGATCTCCGCGTTCCTGCCGCACAGGCGCGGACTCCTGCAACTCGTGAGCGCGCCGATCTTCCTGGAGGGTCCAGTACCCGACATTCTCGGTCGCCTCACGGTCGGCGTGCTGCTGGACAATCGGCTGGCCTCGGAATTCAAGAAACTCACGGGGAGTGAAATCGCGTTCGCGGCGCACGGAGACATTCTCGCCTCGACCCTTCCTGCTTCCTCACGTTCGGCTCTTGCGCAGGTAATCGCCTCGCCCTCGCTCGCCTCCGTTCTCCTCGATAACGAGGAGTACCTCGTCCTTGTCAGACCACTGCAGGTGGCCGGCGTTCCCGAAGGCGACGTTCCCGTTGCGCTGGTGCTGCGATCACGCACGGAGCGGCTGCAGTTTCTGGACACGATTCGGACGGGCCTCGCGGGCATCCTCGTCGTGACGCTTCTGCTGGCAACACTGCTCAGCTATGGTGTTGCGCGCACGATGACGAGACCTCTTGCCGCAATCACCAAGGCGATGCGCGACGTGGCGGCGACCGGCGACCTCACCAGAAAGGTGACGCTCAAGAGCCACGCGCTGGACGACGAAGACGCTCGCACGCTCGCAACAGCGTTCAACACGCTGACCGAATCGATCGCGCGTTTCCAGCGTGAGGCAGCTCAGAAGGAGCGGCTGTCTTCGCTCGGGCGCCTGTCCACGGTCATCGCGCACGAGGTTCGTAATCCGCTCATGATCATTCGCGCGTCACTCGCGACGCTCCGGCGCAGCCGCCTCACGGCGGCGGAGCTTCGGGACGCGGTGGCAGACATTGACGACGAGACGAAGCGCCTGAATCGCGTCGTGACCGACGTGCTCGACTTCGCACGGCCGATCCGCTTCGAGCTCGCAGAGGCCGACCTGAACGAGATCTGTCGCGCATCGGTAGCTGCCGCATGGACCGGTGCCGCATCCGACGACGTCACACTCGACCTTGACCCGCGTGCGGTGCACATCGTTACCGACGCCGAGCGGCTCAGAACCGCGCTCGTGAACGTGCTCACGAACGCAAGGCATGCCGTTCATGCTGCCGCGCGGAGCAGCACGGGCACCGACGGCCCCGCTGCGTCGGTGGGCGTTATCGAAGCGCCTGCCGTGCGGCTGCAAACACGGTTCGCCAACGGTCGGGCGATTATCCTCATCGAGGATCACGGCACGGGAATCACTCCAGCGGACCTCGCCCACATCTTCGATCCGTACTTCACGACGCGCCGGGCCGGCACAGGCCTTGGCCTGCCCATCGCCAAGAACATCGTCGAAGGCCTGGGCGGTTCGGTAAGCGTCTCGAGCCGCGTGGGCCACGGCACTGAAATCCTGATCGACCTGCCGCAATCGAGCCCGCACATCGAGGCATGACGTCCCCGCACGGCACGATCCTGCTGGCCGACGACGAAGAGAAGATCCTGAAGCGCCTTGGTCGGGCGCTGCGCGACGAGGGACACGAAGTCGTCGAGGCGACGACCATCCGGCAGGCGCAGCGATACCTTGGAGAACGCTCGTTCGACCTGCTCGTCGTGGACAACCTGATGCCGGACATGACCGGGCTCGAGCTGATTCGCGAGATGTCTCAGACGATGGCGCCGGCCGAGCGGCCTCAGATCGTGATGATGACCGCGCACGGTTCCACACAGATCGTCCGCGAGGCGTTCAAGCTTGGCGTGGAGGACTTTCTCGAGAAGCCGTTCGAGGTAGACGAGCTGCTGGTGCTGGCGCGCCGCGCGGTGAAAAGCCTGCGGCTGCAGACACAGCGACAGTACCTGATTAGCGAGCGAGACGCCGAGTTCAACCACTACGGCATCGTCGGGCGCAGCCGAGCCATGCAGGACGTCCTTGCGCGCGCCGAGCTGGTCGCGCAGAGTAAGAGCACCGTTCTGATCACCGGCGAAACCGGGACGGGCAAGGAGATGGTGGCGCGGCTGATCCACCATCGGAGCGCCCAGCGGGAAATGCCGCTCATCAAGGTCAACTGTGCGGCGATTCCAGAAACGCTGCTCGAATCGGAGCTCTTCGGCCACGTCCGCGGCGCGTTCACCGGTGCGACGATGAGCAAGCGCGGAAAATTCGCCCTTGCCGACGGCGGTTCGATCTTCCTGGATGAGATCGGGACGCTGAGCCCAGCGATCCAGTCGAAGCTGCTTCGAGTGCTGCAGGAGCGCGAGTTCGAGCCGCTGGGGGCGGAACGGACGCACCGCGTCGATGTGCGCGTCATCGCGGCGACAAACCGCGATCTCAAGCAGATGGTGAGCGACGCGCGATTCCAGGAGGACTTGTACTACCGCCTCAACGTGATCCCGATTCCGATCCCTTCGCTGCGCGAACGTCGCGAAGACATCCCGGTGCTCGTCGATCACTTCGTCGCGAAGCACTGTCAGCGTACCGGCAAGCGCATCGAGCGCCTCGATGACGAGGTCGTGCAGGTGCTGCAGCGGTACGACTGGCCCGGCAACGTGCGCGAGCTCGAGAACACGATCGAACGTGCGGTGGTGCTCACGACGGGCTCAGCGATCACCACGGCATCCGTTTCTTTGATTGGCGCCACTTCCACGCCCGCCACGGGTCTGCCGTCCTTACGGCTTCACCAGAATCTGGAGTGGGTAGAGCGCGAGACGATCCGTCGCGCCCTTGATCAGGCAAGCGGCGTCAAGAAAGACGCCGCTGAGCTGATGGGTATCAGCCAGCGGGCGCTGAGTTACTATCTAGCGAAATACCGCATCGATTGAACGCGAGGGGCGCGCCGTTGGGCGAGTTTTCGCGTCTCGTCGAGATTTACCCGTTCGGTAATCCGTCGGAGTCCCTGGAATACGTTTCCGGCGCGATATTCGGGGCGTTCCGATTTTTCTGCGGGCACCGTGCTTGCTCTGGCAAGCGGTCTCCCCCTGTTTCGCCCAATGTGCATCACACGAGCGTCTGTTCTGGCCGTATGCGTGACGACACTAGTTGCAATTCCGGGTCGGTTGGCGGGCACACCATCGCTGCAGGAGTCGGAACGCCGCGTGATCGAGATCACCGTAAAGCGTTATGAGTTCGTTCCCCCTTCCGTCGAAGTCGTCCAGGGAGAGCGGGTGCGGCTCGTCGTGAAGTCGGGCGACGGCCTTCACGGGTTCGGCATCAAGCGGTTCAATGTGTCGAAAGAGATCCCGCGAGGCGAGACCGTCAACATCGACTTCATGGCGGACGCGGCAGGCGAGTTTCCGATCTTGTGTACCGAGTTCTGCGGCGACGGCCACGAACAGATGAAGGGCACGTTGGTCGTAAAAGCGCGGGACGCACAACCGTAACGGTCGACAAGGAGCGTTGAATGCGAATACACATGCTTGCAGCCGGCGTACTGCTCGTTCTCGGCGCGGCATCCGCGGGATGCGACGAAAAGCTGGAAGACCTGACTGGCCCTACCCCCAACCTTCAGCCGACTCTGAGCAGCATTCAGCGGGAGATCTTCGACACGACCGATTCGGCAGGACGGCAGGCGTGCACCAATTGTCATACCGACGCCGGGCGAACTCCGGTGGCCGGGATGAACCTCCGCTCGGGCATGGCGTACAACAGCCTCGTCGGGGCGGCAAGCAGCGCAAAGCCTGGCGCCATTCGCGTCATTCCCGGCGACCCGGAGAACAGCTATCTCATTCACAAGCTCGAAGGTCGTGCGGATATCACTGGTACCCGCATGCCTCGCGGGAACAGCTTCCTCACGGAAGGACAGTTACTCGTCATCAAGCGCTGGATCCAGCTGGGCGCACCCAACAACTAGCCGGCGTTCGATTCTCGTAACTTTGCCCCGCCCACAGGGCGAGACGTCTTGTCAGGCCCGCAAGACGTCACTCTTTCGAGGATTCGGGCCGTCAAGACGTCAGGAGCAGATGATGATTCAGCGACGCGCAGCGTTGTTTCTAGTGGTGCTGGCGATGATCGTGTACTGGCCAGAGCATGCGGCCGCGCAGGCGGCTTCCGCGCCACAGAAAGGTGACGTCGTCGACGATCCGGATCTGGATCTGGTGCCGCTGCAGCCGGATTTCACCGTGATTTCGATGCCGACCGCCCTCAGGCTGCCGCGGTACAAGAGCGCCTTTCGCGTCACCCATCGGTTTGGCCGGCCGCTTGGCTCCGGCGATCTTGGCGACCTGGCCTCAGACTTTTTCGGACTCGATTCGGGCGCTCAGATTGGGCTTGAATACCGATTCGGCATCATGCGCGGTGCCCAGCTCGGGATCAATCGGACCAACGATCGCACTATCGAGCTGTTTGCACAGTACGACCTGATGCAGGAGCGCGACGGTCGTTTCGTGAACCTCGCCGTGATCGCTACCATGGACGGAACGAACAACTTCCGCGACAACTACTCGCCCGCGCTGGGATTCGTGGTGTCACGTGCGATCGCACCGATCGGCACGTTCTTTCTGCAGCCGATCTGGGTCAACAACTCGAATCCGCTACCGTCGGCGCTCACCGACGACAACGACACGTTCATGATGGGGGTTGGGACCCGTATCCGCGTACGGCCGACGGTTTACCTGGTGGGGGAAATCATTCCCCGGTTGGCCGGCGATACTCCCGGCGTGAACCAGGCGGCGTTCGCCATTGAAAAACGGGCCGGGGGTCACATGTTCCAGCTGAACTTCTCGAACGCGCTCGGAACAACGATGGGGCAAATCGCACGCGGCGCATTGAGGAGCGACGATTGGTACCTGGGATTCAATATTTCAAGAAAGTTCTTCTGATGGTCGAACGGTCCCCGGCACGGAGACGTATCTGGCTCGTTGCCTCCTCTTGCTGCGTGGCAACGTTGGTTGTGATGGCCCTGGGGTGCGGCGGCAGCAACTCGACGCCGGCTTCACCGACCCCATCGCCCTCACCCTCGCCGACACCGAATCCCACGCCGGGGACTGCGACGATCACGATTACCGCGAATGCCGTGTCGCCGCGTACAGTGACGATTGCGGCCGGATCACGAGTGACCTTCGTCAACAACGACACTCGCGTCCACGACATGGCCTCAGATCCGCATCCCGAACACACCGCGTGTCCTGCGATCAACGATGTCGGCTTTCTGCAGCCAGGACAGAGCAGGACGACGGGCAACCTCAACACGCCGCGATCGTGCGGCTTCCACGATCACAATCAGCCGTCGGTCACCTCGTTGCAGGGCACCATTACGATTCAATAAACGGTCGTTCACCCTTCTGTGTTCTCGGTTCTCAGTTCGTGTTCAGGTTCGCTGGTGCGACGAACGTGAACACGAACCGAGAAGCGAGAACTGAGAAGCGTGAACGACAGTTGCACTATTCCGACGTCTCCCCTGGTTTCAGCTCGAGCACCTGCACACCTCTGGGCTCGACCAGCTGTCGGAAATCGGCGGGCGTCCCGGTCAACAGTGGAAATGTGCCCCAGTGCATCGGCACCGCCAGGCGCACGCCGAGCAGTTCGCAGGCTTTCGCGGCCGCTGACGGATCCATGGTGAACCGGTCGCCGATTGGAAGAAATGCGATGTCGGGATGGTGCATCTCGCCGATGAATCGCATGTCGCCGAAGAGCGACGTGTCCCCGGCGAAGTACAGCACCATTCCGTCCTCGAGCCGTACCACATAGCCGGCCGCCTCGCCCATGTAGATCGTCTGCCCGTTGTCGGAATAGCCACTGCTGTGCCGCGCGTCCGTCATCGTGATCCGCAGGCCGCCGACTTGCTGCGAGCCGCCCTTGTTCATCGGCAGCACAGCCGCTATCCCCTTGCGGCGCAGCCACTCGCAGAGCTCATACGCGGCGACGACCGGAGCGCCGCTTTCACGCGCCACGCGCACCACGTCGCCCATGTGATCGCCGTGGCCGTGGGTGACGAGGATCAGATCGCATTTCGGCGGCTTCTTCATCGACTCGGGGCACGCGGGATTCTCGACGAGCCACGGATCGAAAAGGACGCGCCTGCCGCCGGGCGTGTGGAGGAGAAAGGTGCTGTGGCCGAACCAGGTGATGCGGAGACGTTCCATTTACGAATTTACGGGATGACGACCGACTGAATATTTTTGACAGTTCGCTGGGCTCGTCAAGCAGGCACTCACACCACGAGCGCGACGGTTTGGCGACGAAATCCGCGTCTGAGTCCGCAGCAGCCCGCTCGGGGACGCGCCTACGGTGATTATCGCTAAGACAACAAGACGCTCTCGCCACCCTTCGACGGGGAGGCATGATACCTCCTCCCGCAAACTGGCTCCGCTCGATTCGCAACGGGGTAAAAGTGACCACCGTGCCC
>Ga0075430_100002721_pt1 | contig 14748 bp, 15 predicted proteins | sample RhiMetdeltSRZDD4_FD_75294 | JGI IMG/M metagenome (GOLD analysis project Ga0075430, IMG submission 75294) | Populus rhizosphere microbial communities from Tennessee, USA - Rhizosphere MetaG P. deltoides SRZDD4 | ecosystem: Host-associated > Plants > Roots > Rhizosphere > Soil | place: USA... | reverse complement strand
GCGACGAGCGCGAGCACGCTCGCGGCCTCGGCTTTCAGCTCGGAAATGCGCTTGGTCTGCGCAGGCTTCGGCTTCGGCAGGAGCTGAGCGCGCACCAGGGTGAGGACCGCGTACTCGTGAAGCGACACGCGCCGGTCGGCGTTCACCACCGCCTCGAGCGCGGCGAGGAGCGTCGACTTCGCCTGCGCTGGTGCGGGCTTCAGGGCCGCGAGGGCGAGGTCGATCAGCGGGAGGTGGAACGCGAGGCCGAGCCGCCGCGTGAGCGGAACCAGGGTCGCAGCGCGCGCAGCTAGTGACCTGTCACCCATGGCTTCCAGCTGCTGCTTCCTCGCTGATTCCGGCTCTGCGAGGAGAAGCGCAACCATCACCGCGCCCGCGCCGTCGGCGCTGCGCACGTTCTCCTGCACGAGATCCGGCAGCGCGGCGAGAAGCCGCGCGGCGAAGCTGACCTTGCCCGAGTCGAGCGTGCCGACTAAGGCCGCGCTTTGCTCGGGGCTGAGACCCCAGGCGGCGACGTTGTCGCTCTCGCGCCGGCCCCTCTGTTCAGCGACGGGGACGCTGGCTTCCCGCCGCGCGCGGTATTCCGCGGCCTGGAAGCGCGGATGCACGCGCTTGATACGCTCTTCGAGCGGCGGGTGCGTATCGAACACGCCGCCGAGCCAGACTTTCACCGCCCGGCCGAAAAACATGTGCGACATCTCCTCGGCGTAGCGGTTCGCGATCAGCGTGCCGGCGCTCGAGGACTTGATCTGGTCGAGCGCGCCCGCGATGCCGTCGGGATTGCGCGTGAACTGGACGCTGGAGGCGTCGGCGAGGAACTCGCGCTGGCGCGCGACCGCCGATTTGATGAGCCGCGCGAAGAAGAGGCCAACGTAGCCGATGATGAAGAGCGCGAGCCCCGCCAGTACCAGGCCGCTCTTGCCGTCGCGAGAGCCGCGCATGCTGCGCATGATGAATTCACCGATCGAGCCGATGAACACGATGCCGGCCAGCACGCCGATCATGCGAACGTTGAGCCGCATGTCGCCGTTCAGGATGTGGCTGAACTCGTGCGCCACCACCCCCTGCAGCTCGTCGCGCGTCAGCGTCTCGAGCGTGCCGCGCGTCACCGCCACCACCGCGCCCGACACGTCCCAGCCGGCGGCGAAGGCGTTGATGCCGCGCTCGGCGTCCATCACGTAGACCTCGGGCACGCGCATGCCGGAAGCGATCGCCATCTCCTCGACGACGTTGCGCAGCCGCCGCTCGAGCTGGTCGGTGGTGTCGGGAGCGACGCGCCGCGCGCCCACCATGCGCGCAACCGCTTCACCGCCGCCGGCGAGCCGCGCGACGTTGAACAGGCTAACGAGCAGGATCAGCGCCGCCGTGGCAAGCGCGCCGGTGGCGTACACGCCCGCCGGCACGGCGCCCATCATCGCGGCGAAGCTCGGCGTTCCCCCGGCTGGCGCGTAGAACTCCCCGCTCCAGACATAGAGCGCGCCGACCACGAGATCCACGGCGACGATTACGGCGAGCACCGCGAGCGCGAAGAGCAGCACCATCACCTTGGTGTTGCGCCGGGCGAGCGCCTGGTGCTCGAAGAAGGTCATGCAGCGAGCGCTTGGGGATCCAGCGCCGCGAGCGCCGGCGGCAGCGGGCAGTCGAGCGTCGCCGCGACCATGCGCACGAGCTCGGCTTCGGCGAGGCGAAACACGCCGTCAGCCGCCGCAGCCTCGAAGCAGGCCTTGAGGATCCCTGGCTTGGCGAAGGGCGAGAGGTGGCGCAGCCGCTCGAGCGCCTCGCTGACCTTTGCCGTGCTTAATTCTTCGCGCGGCAGCGGCGCCTCCCAGGCGAGCCGGAGAACCGCAGCACCTTTTCGAAACGCATTGTGCTCAAGGGCAACGAGCGAGAGCACGACGCGCGCATCAGTTCCGACTTCCTCGATGCGCCGGAACTGCGTGCGAATCGGCTGGCCCGCGCCTTCGCGCAGCCGCTGGCGCAGCAGCGTGAGCAGCACGAACTCGCGCAGCGTCACGCGCCGGTCGGCCTCGACCACCGCGGCGAAGTCGGCGAGAAAGGCGTCGCGCGCGCTCTGCCTTTGCTCCTTGAGCGCCGGCATCGCGAGATCGGCGAGCGTCAGCATGTGGCCGCGCTGCAAAGCGGCCACGTAGGCATACAGCTCCTTGACCTTGGCCACCGCCTCGGCGCCGCGCCGGGCGGAGAGCGCCTGGACCTCCGCCTCGCGCGTCGCCTGGTCGGGCTCGAGCGCCAGGGCGAACATCGCCGCCTCGGCTTCGTCGGCACGGTGCAACGCCTCGCGCAGCCGCGATGGCAGGCGCGCGAGGAGCCGCTTGGCATAGTCCACGTGCTCCAGGGCGGGCTGTCCGACCGACGCGACCAGCGCCACCGCGCTGTCCAGGCGCAGGTTCTTCACCACCGTGCCCGAGCCGTCGATCACCGCGACCTCGGTGCGCGTGCCGTGGCGACGCGCGCGGTACTCGTCGCGCCGGAAGCGCGGATGCGCGCGCTTGATGCGCTCGAGGATCGGCGGATGCGTCGGCCAGCTCCACCAGCGGCTGAACGCCGGGCCGAAGAACATGTGCGAGAACGGCTCGCATTGCACCGCACGCACGACCGTCGGCGCGCGCAGCGCGAGGATCGAGTCGAGCGCGCCGGCGATGCCGTCGGGATTGCGCGTGAACTGGACGCTCGCCGCGTCGGCGAGCAGCTCGCGCTCGCGCGCGATCGCCGCCTTGATCGCATCGGCGGCGAAGGTCCCGGGTGAACCGATGAACGCGACGAGCCCCGCGAACAGCGCGGTCGCCGCGCCCGCGCCGCGCTCTTCGCGCGAGCGGCCGACTTCCCGCCGGGCGGCGTCGTAGATCACGCGCTCCGCGGTGTCGGCGATCCAGGTGAGCCCGGCAAGGAAGGCGGCGAGGCGCACGTTGAGCGCCATGTCGCCGTTCAGGATGTGGCTGAATTCGTGGCCCATCACGCCCTGCAGCTCGTCGCGCGAGAGCTTCTGGACCGCACCGCGGGTCACGATGATCACCGCCTCGTTCGGCGAATAGCCGGCGACGAGCGCGTTGATCGCATCGTCAAAGTCGAGCAGGTACACCGGCGGCACCGAGATGCCCGAGGCGATCGCCATCTCCTCGACCACGTTGAGGAGCTTGCGCTCAGCCGGTGTGCAATGTCCCGGCTCGACATAGCACGCGCCGAGCAGGTGCGCGATCGCCGGTCCGCCATCGGCGAACTGCCAGAGGCGGTAGGCCGAGACCGCGAGGACCAGCGCGCCGACCGCGCCGCCGACGATCAGGTAGAGCTCGAGCGGGGGCCGGGCCGGCGCGCCGGCGAATTTCGCGAGCGCCCAGTAAGCGAGCGCGGCGGCCGCGCAGTAGCTCGCGACGACGAACAGCACCGCCGCCGCGTACCACAGGACGAGCCAGCGCGAGCTGCGGCGCGCTTTCTCCTGCTCGGCGAAAAAATCCAAGCTACGTGAACGAGACCTTCGGCGCCTTGCGCTCCTCGGCCGATTCGGTCGACTGCAAGAGCTCGGCGCCGTCGAAGCGGAAGAGTCCCGCGAAGATGGTGTCGGGGAAGGACTCGCGCTTGGTGTTGTATTCCATCACCGCGTCGTTGAACGCCTGGCGCGCGAACGCGACCTTGTTCTCGGTGCTGGTGAGCTCCTCCTGGAGCGAGAGCACGTTCTGGTTGGCCTTCAGGTCCGGGTACTGCTCGAACACCGCCAGCAGGCGCCCGAGCGCGCCGCCGAGCGCGCCCTCGGCCTGGGCGAGGCCGCGCATCGCGCTCGGGTCGCCGGGCGCTGCGGCCGCCGCCTGCGCGGCGCTGACCGCGGCGCCGCGCGCCTTGATCACCGCCTCCAGTGTGCCGCGTTCGTGCGCCATGTAGCCCTTCACCGTCTCGACCAGGTTCGGGATCAGGTCGTAGCGGCGCTTGAGCTGCACGTCGATCTGCGAAAAGGCGTTCTTGAACCGGTTGCGCAGCGTGACCAGGCCGTTGTAGATCATCACCGCCCAGATCGCGACCGCGACGATGACTGCCAGGACAATCCATCCGCCCGTGCCCATGTATCCCCCGTGGTTGGCCTACGTACTACCTGCCTACCTACTATAGCTTACGCGTACCCGTGCTGCCGGCCGGCCCGGCGCTCGTGCGCGCGGCCGAGCGCCGCCGCGAGCGCTAGGCAGGCGGCGGCGATGATGATCGCCGCCAACGGGATAGAGCGCAGCTCCATGCCCAGCGAGCGCAGCGCGGTAAACAGCCAGCCGCCCGCGGCGTCGGCGCCGCGCACCGCGACGATGTCGATCACGTTCTTGGCCTTGTACTTCTCGTCGCGCGCGACGACGGTGAACAGAACCTCGCGCGCGGGATTCGAGATCGCGAAATTCGCGGTGCGCTGCAGCGCCTGGAACGCGATCACCACGGCCAGCACCGGCGCCGCGGCGAGCACCGCGAACCCCACCGCGAACACGAGCGGCAGCAGCGCGAGGGCCGCGCCCACGCCGAAGCGCGCGATCAGCTTCCCGGTGGCGAGGAACTGGACCGCGATGGTGAGCAGGCCGACGGCGAGATCGACCCCGGCGAAGATGCGCGTGCGCACCGCGGGGTCGTCGGAGGCGGCGGCGACGATGGCGGCCTGCTCGAAGTAGAGGAAGGTCGCGGCCACGGACAGCAGCGCCACCCACAGCGTGATGCCGGCGATGTAGGGCGAGCGCAGCACCATGACGATGCCGTCGATGGCGCCGCCGCCGGTCGCCGCGGCCTCGGGTTGCTTCTCGTCCTCGTGCGTCGCGGTCTCGAGGCGCCGGGCGCACAGCACCGCCGCCTCGAGCAGCAGCGCCGCGACGATCAGCAGGTTCACCGCGCCGATCGTGCCGGCAAGGCCGATGGTGAGCGCGGGCCCGGCGAGGGCCCCCGCGCTGCCGCCCGCGGCGATGAAGCCGTAGAGGCGCTTGCCCTGCGCGGAGCTCCAGACATCAGCCATGAACGACCAGAACACCGAGACCGCGAACAGCACGAACACGCTGATCCAGACGAAGAACACCCGCGCCACCGTCTGGCGCTCGACGTCGAGCGCGAGCAGCACCCAGAACAGCACCAGATTGAGGACGAAGAAATGGTAGACGAGCGGGACGAACCGGCGCCGCGGCACGCGCGCAACCAGCCAGCCGTAGAGCGGCACCGCGGCGAGCATGACGAGGAAGGTCGCGGTGAACAGCCACTGCAGGTTGCGTACGCCGCCCGCCACGCCCATCTCGTCGCGCAGCGGGCGCAGGATGTAGTAGCCGGCGAGTAGGCAGAAGAAGTACGCGAACGACCACAGCATGGCGCGCACCTCCTCGGGTCGAACCGCGACGACGCGTGTCAGCCAGCGAGTCAGGGTCTGAACTTCAGGGCTTGAGCGACAGCGCCTGGCGCAGCTCGGCGGCGGTGAGTATGCGGCCGGAGACCGCCGAACCGAGGTCGAAGGCTTTCGACGCAGCGAGCGAGCCGGCGTCCACCGGATCGAAGCCCGCATCGGAGACAAGCTGCATGCCGAGCTTCAGCGCGCCGGCATCGTCGGCGGCGACCGGCAACGCCATGCGCGGCGCCGGGCGGTTCGCTTCGCGCGCCATGGTGGCGTAGCCCCAGGCATTGAAGCTGCGCACGATGCGCGCCCCGGGCAGCAACGCCGCGCTAGACACGCCGGCGCCCTTCTCGCGCGCGGACACGGCCATCTCGCCATCACGCGAAGGCACCGGGTTGTTCGGATCGATCACCACCTTGCCCTTGAGCTGCGCGCCGACCTGATCTCGAATCGCGGGCAGCGCCATGTAAGGCACCGCGATCAGCACCGCGTCGCCGAAGGCGGCGGCCTCCGGCACGCTTCCCGCACGTGCCTTGGATCTAAATTCGGGTCCCAGTCCGTCGATCGCGCGCTTTACCTGCTCCGCGTCGCGGTCGGAGAACATGACCTCGTGGCCCGCCTTGACCCACAACCCGCCGATCGTCGAGCCAATCCGGCCCGAGCCGATCACGCCGATCTTCATCGGCTTGCCTTGGGCGAACGCGGGCGAAACCACCGTGGCGGCCGCCAGCGCGAGAAGGAATGTGCGTCGCTGCATCGAGCTCTCTCCTTCGGTTCAGGCTATCACAGCTAGAATCGATTGCATGGACCCGCGGCGCCGCGCGCTCCTCGCGCTCCTTGCAGCCGGAGCAGCAAGGCCCGGGTTCGCGCAGCAAGGCATCATGACGAAGCCCATTCCCTCGACCAAAGAGCCGATTCCGCTGATCGGCGTCGGCACCTGGCAAACCTTCGACGTGCGTTCAGATGCGGGCGCGCGCGCGCCGCTCGCGGAGGTTCTCAAGCTCATGACGAACGCAGGCCGCGGCGTGGTCGACTCGTCGCCGATGTACGGGAGCTCCGAAGCCGTGGCGGGCGACCTCATGGCCGAGCTCGGCGTGCGCGACAAGCTCTTCGTCGCCACCAAGGTCTGGACCAACGGCCGCGACGCGGGCATCCAGCAGATGGAAACCTCCTTCCGGCGCCTGCGGGTCGAGCGCTTGGACCTGATGCAGGTGCACAACCTGGCCGACGTGCACACGCACACCAAGACGCTGCTCGACTGGAAGGCGAAGGGCAGGATCCGACATGTCGGCATCACGCATTACACATCGTCGGCCTACGCCGAGATCGAGCGCCTGCTGAAGATGCGGCAGTACGACTTCCTGCAGATCAACTATTCGCTCGGCGAGCGCGACTCCGAAAAACGCGTGCTCCCGCTCGCTTCCGAAATGCGGGTCGCTGTAATTGCCAACCGCCCCTTCGCCGAAGGCGCGCTCTTCCGCCGGACCAAGGGCAAGCCGCTTCCGCCGTGGGCGGCCGAGCTCGGCATCGCGAGCTGGGCGCAATACTTCCTGAAATGGATCGTCTCGCATCCCGCGGTGAACTGCGCCATCCCCGGCACCGGCAACCCCAAGCACATGGCCGACAACCTCGGCGCCGGCGTCGGCAAATTGCCGAATGCCGCCCAACGAAAAGAGATGGCCGAGTACTTCGATGCACAAGCTTGAAATCCGGCGCGAGATCGTCGAGCGCGTGCTCGCGCGACGCGGCCGGCTGCACCTCTTCGATTCGCTCGACCCGAAGCGCAGCGCCTTGGTGGTGATCGACATGCAGAACGCCTTCGTTGCGTCCGGCGCGCCGATGGAAGTGCCCGCCGCCCGCGGCATCGTCGCGCCGATCAACCGCCTCGCCGCCGAGCTCCGGCGCCGCGGCGTGGCGGTGATCTGGGTAGCGCACGAGAACCGCAAGGACGGCCGCGACTGGGCGGGCTTCTTCGACGCCTTTATCGCCCCGGGCCGGCGCGCCGACGCCTCGGCGGCGCTCTCCGCGGGCGCCGAGCTCCAGAAGCTCTATCCGGACCTGGAAGTAGCCCCCGGCGACTTGCGGCTGCCCAAGAACCGCTATAGCGCGTTCATCAAGAACGATTTCGAGCAGAAGCTCCAGGAACGCGGCATCGACACCCTGCTGATCGCCGGCACCAAGACCAACGTGTGCTGCGAATGCACGGCGCGCGACGCGATGATGCTCGACTACAAGGTGGTATTGCTCTCCGACTGCACCGCCGCTCTCTCCGACGACGAGCAGCGCGCCACGCTCGAGAACATGATCCAGCAGTTCGGCGACGTGCTTAGCGCTGACGAGGCGCTCGCATTGCTCGACGCAAGCGAACGCTCGCGCCCAGCCCCGTCCTTCAAGGCTTAGACGGGTCAACCCGCGGCCCGACGCTCCGATGCCAGGCAAGCACATCGTAGGGCTCGGCGGCGGTGGCTTCTCGATGGAGAGCAGCCCGGTACTGGACGACTATATCCTTGGTCTTGCGCGCAGCGAGCGTCCTCGGATCTGCTTCGTGCCGACGGCAAGCGGCGACAACGAGAATTACGTCGTTCGTTTCTATCGTCGGTTCACGAACGGCTCTTGCCAGCCGACTCACCTGGAGCTGTTCCGGCGAAGCGTTCGCGATCTTGCGGAGTTCGCGCGGTCGCAGGACGTCATCTACGTCGGCGGCGGCAACGTCGCGAACCTGCTTGCGGTGTGGAAACTTCACGGATTCGATTCGGCGGTCCGCGCCGCCTACGACAATGGGACGGTACTCGCCGGCATCAGCGCGGGCTCGCTCTGCTGGTTCCAGTGCGGCGTCACGGACTCAATGGGCGACCCCGAGCTCTCGAGCATTGATTGCCTCGGGCTGATCGCCGGAAGCCACTGTCCGCACTTTGATGGCGAGGCGGCCCGTCGCCCCGCGTACTCGAGGCTTGTGCGCGGCGGAATGCCCCCGGGGCTCGCCGCAGACGACGGCGTAGCCCTGCATTTCGTGGACGGCGCGCTGCATCGAGTCGTGAGCTCAAGGCCGTCCGCGCGGGCATATCGCGTCGAGCTTCGCGGGCACGATGTGGTGGAAACGCCAATCGAGCCTGACCTCCTCGCACCATGAGCAGTCGTGTCCAATTGCTGCGGTTTCCGACTGCAGTCGAACGAGACTCCGCGATCGACGCATGGTTCGAGAGTCGCGCAAGCGAGCTCGGTGCGATTGCGCGCCCGTGGTACGAGCGCATGCGCGAATGTGGCAACGACGTACGCGAACTACTCCACGATGGCCATCCCACCGCGTGCGTAGGCGACGCGGCGTTCGGCTATGTCAACGCGTTCACGGCTCACGTCAACGTGGGCTTCTTCCTGGGTGCACACCTTGCGGATCCGGCGGGGCTGCTCGAGGGAACTGGAAAAAACATGCGTCACGTGAAGCTCCGTCCGGGCGCCGAAATCGACCGCGCCGCCCTCGCCGCGCTGATCCAAGACGCGTACTCGCGGGTCAGATCCCAAATGGCTAAACAGCAGTCAGTTTCCGTCGCCATGTTGAAAGCAATCGCCGCTGCGTTCAACGCCCACGACCTGGACGCGATCATGGAGTTCTTTGCCGAGGATTGCTCGCTGGACATGCCGCGCGGACCGGATCCTTGGGGCAAACGCTTCACGGGCAAGGCTGCGGTCCGAGAAGGATTAGCGACACGCTTCAAGGGTCTGCCAGACGTTCACTACAGCGACGACCGGCACTGGGTGAGCGGCAACATGGGCGTATCCGAGTGGCTGCTGACCGGTACCACGCCCGACGGAGTCCGAATTCAAGTACGTGGATGCGACCATTGGGAATTCCGGGAGGGAAAGGTCATCAGGAAGGACTCGTATTGGAAGATCGTTGATAAACCCTGATGAGGAGAAGCGAACGCGAAAAGATGCTGGCAGGCGAGCCCTACGATCCATTCGATACGGAGCTCGTTGCGGCGCGGGAGCGCGCACGAGACCTGTGCCTCGCGCTCAACGGCACGCGTGAATCACAACGAGAAGAGCGGCGAGGGATTCTCAAGGATCTTCTTGGCGCCGGTGGCGACACCGTATGGATGCAGCCGCCGTTCTATTGTGACTATGGTGCCAATATTCATCTGGGTACGCGCGTCTTCTTCAACTTCAATTGTGTCGTGCTCGATGTCTGCGAAGTGCGAATCGGCGACTACACGCTCTTCGGTCCCGGCGTGCAGATTCTTACGCCGCTGCATCCGCTGGATCACGAGCTGCGCAGAAAGCAGGAATTCGGAAAACCGATCGAGATCGGTTCGGATGTCTGGGTGGGCGGCGGGGCTTTGATACTGGCCGGGGTTCGCATCGGATCGCGCGCCGTGATCGGCGCTGGGAGCGTAGTCACGCGCGACATTCCCGAAGGTGCGTTCGGAGCGGGCAATCCATGCCGCGTCATCCGAAAATCCGCTGACAGCGACCGCAGCTCACGGAGACCCAAAGGTGGATGAACAAGACGAGCGCTCGGCGCTGCTCTCGGCCCTGACTACAGAGCACTTCGTGCTGCAAACGGCGAACAATACGACGTACTCCGAAGCTTCGGCGCGCAGCACGCTCTATGTCATGGCGCTTTCGAGCTCGTTGGTCGCGATCGGGTTCGTCGCGGGCTCGACCGATCTGCTGATTCCATTCGCAGCAATCGTGCTACCGGTAGTTTTTCTGCTTGGGATCTTCACCGTCATAAGGCTGGTGGATACCGCGCTCGATAGCATGCAATGCCTGCAAGGAATTGCCCGCATCCGGGCCTACTACCGCACCCTTGGTCCTGAGGCAGCCCGCCTTTTCTCGCCCCAGCATGGCCGGTGGCCGGAAACGGAAGACCCCGCGCTCAGACTCGGTCTCGGACTGGCGCATTTCGGCACCACGGCGAGCATGATCGCAGTCATCAACAACGCGGTGGCCGGCGCGGGGATCGCATTCCTCGTGCGTTTTCTCAGCCCCTCTGCACCCTATTGGGTACCCGGCGTTGCCGGAGTCGTCGGCGCGCTTGTGCTCACGTGGCTGTTTTACGCCTATCAGCGCTGGCGTATCGACGAGTACGACGTCCGAACCCGGCAACGCGCAGAGAGATGAACGAACGCGGGTGCTACTGCGGTCTTTGGCAGAGGACCCCGGCGGTTGCGTACACCGGCAGCTGGTGCGACTACCACTATCGCCTGCTGTCGTTCACCCACCAGTTCGGTTCCTTTGGCGTACTGCTCTACGGCGGCGGACTTATCGCCTTGGGGATCGGACTGTGGCACTTCCTGAGAGCCTGAGACTGACTCAACCGGCGCTGAGCCCCGCGCAAAAATGCCCGACGTAGGGCTGAAGCTTCTCGCCAAGCGCTCGCGCGTCGGCGTTCGCGGCTCTGAGGCGAGCCACCGCTTCCTCGGCCTTCCGCTTGAGCGCCTCGGTGTCCACCGTGAGCAGCTTGCGCTCGCGCACGACCCAGCGACCGCCGATCATGACGCTCTCCACGCCGGTGCCGTCCTCGCCGAACACGATCTGGCTCGCGAGGTCGTTCAGCGGAACGTAGTGCAGCGCGCCGAGATCCAGCAGCACGAGGTCGGCCTTCCAGCCTTTCTCGATGCGGCCAAGGCGCTCGAAGCCGAGCGCCCTGGCGCCGCCCTCGGTCGCGGCGCGCAGCGCCTCGCGCGCGCTCACCCACAGCTCGGGCGGGTTGCCCTTGACGCGCGAGAGGTAGCACGCGAGGCGCATGGCCTCGAAGGCATTCAGGTTGTCGGACGAAGCAGCGCCGTCGGTGCCGATGGCGACGTTGAGGCCACGCTTGAGCATGGCACGCATGTCGGCGATGCCGGAGCCGAGCTTCAGGTTGCTGCCCGGATTGTGCGAGATCGACGCGCCCGCGTCGGCCAGGCGCTTGCGGTCGTCGTCGTCGAGCCAGACGCCATGAGCGACGCAGAAGCTGGGTGTTAGCAATTTCAACTGTGCCAAGTGAGCAACAAGGCTCTCACCATAGATCTTCGGCGCGACCGCAGCCTGCAGCTTCGACTCGGCGACGTGCATCTGGATGCCGAGCGCCTTGTCCCTGGCAAGATCGCGGCACGCCAACAGGAACTCATCGGAGCAGTGGTGCGGGATGGTCGGGCCGAGCGCGGGCTTGATGTTGTCCGGGTCGAACTTCCAGTTCTTCAGAACACCTTCGACTGAAGAAAGCGTCTCCTTGTACGGCGCATATTTCGCTTTGAGTGCCTGCTCCCGCAGCTCGGCCGGCAGCGCCCCTGCGAGGCCGGGGATCGCCTGATAGAAGCTGCGGTCGGCCATCATCGGCGCAATCGCGGCGCGCATGCCCGCTTCGGCATAGGCGCGCGCCACCGCCTCGATGCCTTCGGCCGTGGGCAGCGGGAACTCGCCGAACATGTCGTAGCCCGCAGTGCAGCCCTTGCGCACCATCTCGGCCGCGCCGATCAGTGCCGAGAGGTGCTTGTCCTCGAGCGTGCGCCGGCCCGTTACGCCGGGCTGGGCGTTGAGGTAGGTCTCGAGGTTGTAACGGTCGAAGAGGCCTTTCGATAGCCCGGTCTGCGCGTGGTTATGCCCGTTTACGAGTCCGGGCATGAGCGCGCGCCCACTCGCCTCGACGCGCTGCATGCCTTCACCCTTGACCGACCCGCGGCGCACGACGTCCGCGATCGTGCCGCCGTCGACCAGCACGTCGAGCGGCTCGGCTTCGCCGAGCGGGGTGAGAACCAGCGCGTTCTGAATCTGGATCATGTCGGCAGTCCCGTCGCTATGCGCGCATTCTCGAGGCGCAGCATCGATCCCGTGCCGGCGGCGTCAGCGGCGAAACCGTACGACAGGGTACCGCGCAGCCTTACGAGTTGTCCCGGATCCATCTTGAACCCCGGAAGGGTAATCGCAGGCACCGGTTCAGGCGAGCAATCCGGGCACACGCCCTGCTCGGCCACCAAGAGCATCCCGCTGGCGTCGTGGCTATCGGCGATCCAACCGGCGATTTCGACCTCGGCGCCCGATAGCTCCGCGCAGCGCGCGGCGTAGCCCAACCCCTCGAACAGGTCACTGAACTTCAGCCGCACGCATCACCTCGCGCTCCATATGCGACGTGAGCCGCACGCGGTAGTCGTTGAACGCCGGGTCGGTCATGCGCCGCGGGCGCGGCAGGTCGATCGCGATCTCCTCGAGTACCCGTCCCGGCGCCGCGCTCATCACCACCACGCGGTCGGCGAGCAGCACCGCCTCGTCGATCTGGTGTGTGACGAAGAGGATGGTCGACTTGAAGCCGGACCACACCTCGAGCAGGAACTGTTGCATCAGCACGCGCGTCTGGAAGTCGAGCGCGGCGAAGGGCTCGTCCATCAGGATGAACTCGGGGCTGCCGACCAGTGCACGCGCGATCGCCACCCGCTGCTTCATCCCGCCCGAAAGCTGGTGCGGGTAGTGCTTGGCGAACTTGACGAGCTTCACGCGCTCGAGCACCTCGCGCCCGCGGCGCCAGCGCTCGTTGTGGCTCTCGCCTTTCATCTTCAAGCCGAAGACGACGTTCGATTCGACGTTCAGCCAGGGGAAGAGCGCGTGTTCCTGGAACACCATCACCGCCTTCGGGTTGGGCCCGGCCACCTTCTCGCCGTCGATCAGGATCGCGCCGCCCGAGACCGGCTCGAGCCCGGCGCAGAGCTCGAGCAGCGTGCTCTTGCCGCAGCCGCTCGGGCCGAGGATGGCGACAAATTCGCCCGAAGAGACGCTCAGACTGACCTCGCGGATCGCTTCGACTTGCAGCCCTCCGGGCGCCTGCCACGTCTTCTGAACTCCGCGGATCTCGAGCGAGCTCACTCGGCGGGCCTCCACCAGAGAATCTTGCGCTGGACGAAGAGCAGCAGCGCGTCGACCGCGTAGCCGGTGACGCCGATAATGCAGATGCCGAGCATGATCAGGTTCGGATTGAACATCTCGCGCCCGAGGATCACGATCATGCCGACGCCGTTCTTGAGGCCGACCATCTCGGCGGCGAGCACCGCCATCCACGCGGCGAAGAAGTTGATGCGCAGCATGGTAAACACCTGGGGCAGCACCGCGGGGAAAATCACCCAGACCCAGACCTGCGAGCGCGAAGCGCCGAAGGTGCGCGCGGTCTTGACGAGCCGCGGGTCGACCGACTGCACCGCCGCCACGGTGGACAGCGTGAGCAGGAAGTAGACCCCGGTGAACACGACGAACACCGCGGTCGGGTTGCCGATGCCGAACACGATGATGCCGATCGGGATCCAGGCGATCGGGGCGATCGGCGCCAGGCCGCGGACGATCGGCAGCACCGCCGCCGACGCGACGCGCGACATCGAGACCAGGATGCCGGTCGCGACCGCGGCAATGAAACCGAGAAACAGGCCCGCGACCACGCGGAACGCGCTCGCCAGGATCGCGACCGGGATCGTCATCCCTTCCTTGCCGAAGCCGACGCGGAAGTCGCTCTCGATCGCGAATTGTATGAAGGACGAAGGCGGCGGAAAAAGCGTCGTCGTCATCCAGCCGCGCGCCGCGGCGAGCTCCCACAGCGCGACCACCGCCAGCCACGGGAGCAGCGCGGCCGTTGCCGCCCTCAGCATGCTTAAGCTTTGAGCGCTTCTTTCAGGAAGCGGAAGTCGATCAGGTTCGCGGGCACGTTCTTGATGTAGCCGAGCGCAGTCATGTCCGCGATTGCGGTGCGCATGCCGGCCTCGCCAGCGCCGATCAGGTTGACCTGCGGCATCTGCCGCGGCAGCGCGGCGCGCAGCGTGTCCTTGTCGACGCGGTAGAACTTGGAGGCGTCGAGCACCTCGACCGCCTTGTCGCGGTTAGCCTTGATCGCCGCGTCGGCCTTGAGCAGCGCGCGCAGATACCGGGTGACGGCCTGCGGGTACTTCTCGATGAAGTCGACGCGCGCGTTGGTCACGCAGTCGGGGCCGTCCTTGCCCCAGGTGTCGAGGTTGGAGGCGATCGGCACGCCGCCCAGCTTGTCGACCAGGCGCGTGGCGAAGGGCTCGACGTGGGTCACGAGGTCCACCGCCTTCGCCTCGAACGCCGAAGCCATCGAAAGCGTGTCGCTGAACCAGACCATCTGGAAGTCGTCGTACTTCAAGCCGTTCGAGACCAGCGCACGGTAGAGCATGAGCTCGAAGGTGTTCAGGCGCATCGCGCCGATCTTCAGGTTCTTGCCTTTTTGCTTCTTCAAGTCCTCCATCGACTTGATGCCCGAGTTGCCCTGCGCAAGGAGAAACAGGCCGCCCGCGCCGCTGCCAGCGATGATGCGGACCGGCGCGCCGTTATTGGCGGCGACGATGATGTTGGTGAACGGGATGTGCACGATCTGCTGCACGCCGCCGGTCAGCGCCGTCAGCGCGTCGCCCGGGTTGGGC
>Ga0075430_100002718_pt1 | contig 14767 bp, 12 predicted proteins | sample RhiMetdeltSRZDD4_FD_75294 | JGI IMG/M metagenome (GOLD analysis project Ga0075430, IMG submission 75294) | Populus rhizosphere microbial communities from Tennessee, USA - Rhizosphere MetaG P. deltoides SRZDD4 | ecosystem: Host-associated > Plants > Roots > Rhizosphere > Soil | place: USA... | reverse complement strand
TCCCGAGCGCGTTCGCGAAGGCACAGCTCGCGGCCGACAACTCCTTGCCGCTCAGCGGCGCCGTGTTCATCACCGTGAACGACCCGGACAAGCCGAGCGTGACGCCCATCGCCCGCCGGTTCTACGAGATGGGCTTCGAGGTGTTCGCGACGCCGGGCACCGCGCGCTATCTCCGCGGGCGCGGCATTCAGGCGAAGGACGTGTTCAAGGTGCACGAGGGTCGGCCGCACGGCATCGACTACATCGTGAACGGGCAGATCCAGCTGCTCATCAACACGCCACTCGGCAAGCACGCTCAGCGCGACGACTACACGTTGCGGCAGGCGGCCATCGCGAATCGCGTGTCCTACACGACGACCATGTCCGCGGCGAGCGCGGCCAGCGAAGCGATCCTGTCGCTTCGCTCGCGGAAGCCGACGGTCAGGTCGCTGCAGGAGTGGCATGAAGATCTTCGCAAGCGGCGCGAGGAGGATGCCGTCGCGGCGGGCCGAGTGACGCCGGCCTCCATTCCGGCGGCCCGTTAGGCGTCGATGTCACGGCCGTGAGCCTCTTCATCCACGAGTCGAGCTACGTCGATGACGGCGCCGTCGTCGGCGACGGGACGAAGATCTGGCATTTCTGCCACGTGATGCCCGGCGCCGTGATCGGCGAGCGGTGCAACCTGGGCCAGAACGTCGTCGTGATGCCGGGCGTGCGGATCGGCAACAACGTCAAGATCCAGAACAATGTCTCGATCTACGAGGGCGTCGAGCTCGAGGACGACGTGTTCTGTGGCCCGTCTATGGTGTTCACGAACGTGATCAATCCGCGCAGCCACGTCTCGCGGAAGTCCGAGTACATGCGCACGCTCGTGCGGCGCGGCGCGACGATCGGCGCGAATGCGACGGTCGTGTGCGGCGTGACGCTCGGCGAGTACGCGTTCGTTGGCGCGGGGGCGGTCGTCACGAAAGACGTGAAGCCGTTTGCGTTAGTGACCGGAGTGCCCGCTCGGCAGGTTGGATGGATGTGCCGGTGTGGGGAACGGCTGCGGAAACCGGGACGAGGGACGACGGACGAGGGACTACGGAGAAGAGTCGCCGAGTCCTCAGTCTCCGGTCCCCAGTCCCACACTGTCTGCTCAGCCTGCGGAACCGCGTACGATCTGAACGATGACAACCTCCGCCTCGCCGAGGCGCCATGACTGACGCCGCGCCGATTCGTATCGCGCTCGTCGGCTGCGGCCGCATCAGCCGCAATCACCTCGAGGCCATCGAGAAGGTCGACGGGCTCGAGCTCGCGGCGGGGTGCGACATCGTCGGTGAGAGAGCGCGCGCGGTCGCGGCGCGCTATGGCGTCCCGGCGTTCGAGTCGCTCGACGAGATGCTCGCGTCAGTCCGTTGCGATGCCGTGGCCGTCTGTACTCCATCCGGGTTGCATCCGGCGCACGGGATCGCGGCGGCCCGGGCGGGCAAGCACGTCATCTGCGAGAAGCCGATGGCGATCTCGCTCGAGGACGCCGACGCGCTCGTGCGCGAGTGTGACTCCTCGGGCGTGCAGCTGTTCGTGGTCAAGCAGAATCGACTGAACCCTTCGATCCAGCTGCTCAAGAGGGCGATCGACCGCGAACGGTTCGGCCGGATCTACCTCGCGAACACGACGGTGCGGTGGACGCGGCCGCAGGAGTACTATGACCAGGCGCCGTGGCGTGGAACGTGGGAATTCGACGGCGGGGCAATCATGAATCAGGCGTCACACTACGTGGACCTGATTCAGTGGCTGGTAGGTCCCGTCGAGAGCGTCGTCGCGAAGACGGCGACGTTGGCGCGCCGTATCGAGACCGAGGACACGGGCATCGCGGTGCTCAAGTTTCGCTCGGGGGCGCTCGGGGTCATCGAGGTCACGATGCTCACTTATCCTCGCAACCTCGAGGGATCGATCACGATCCTCGGCGAGAAGGGGAGCGTGAAAGTCGGCGGCACTGCGGTGAATCGGATCGAGCACTGGAGCTTCGCGGACTACGACGACGACGACAAGCTCGTCGAGTCGACGGCCACGAACCCGCCGAGTGTGTACGGGTTCGGTCACGAGGGCTATTACCGAAACGTGCTTGCGGTCCTGCGCGGGCATGCCAAGGCGGAGACGGATGGCCGCGCGGGCCGAAAGTCACTCGAGCTCATCCTCGGTATTTACGAGTCCGCGAAGACAGGGCGGGACGTACCGCTTCCGCTCGTGACGCGGCATTGACCGCCGTGTCAATCCTCGCTGCGCTCGGAATGACGCGGCGGGCGCTAGCTTTCAATACGAACCAGATCTCACTCCCATGCCTGTACCTCTACTCGACCTCCGCGCCCAGCACGCGACGATCAAGGACGACGTCGTCCGCGCTTTGATGCGCGTGGTCGATGATCAGCTGTTCATTCTCGGCGAGCCGGTCGAGCGTCTGGAACGGGATGTGGCCTCGCTCTCGAACACGAAGCACGCAATTGGCTGCGCGAACGGAACCGACGCGATTCTGCTCGCGATGCGAGCGCTCGACATCGGTCGCGGCGATGAAGTCGTCACGACGCCGTTCACGTTCTTCGCGACGGCGGGGACGATTCATAACGTCGGCGCGACGCCCGTGTTCGTCGATATCGAGCCCGACACGTTCAACATCTCGCCTGCCGCGATCGCGGCCGCGATCGGGTCAAAAACGAAGGCGGTCATTCCGGTCGACCTGTTTGGTCAGATGGCTCCGCTCGAGCGCATCGAAGCCGTGTCGAAAGGGCTCCCGATCATCGAGGACGCGGCGCAGTCCATTGGGGCTCGGCGCCGCATCGGGGGCCAGTGGGTGATGGCCGGCCAGCGCGCCACGGTCGGGACGTTGAGCTTCTTCCCGTCGAAGAACCTCGGGGCATACGGCGATGGCGGCATGATGCTCACGCAGGACGATGCGCTGGCCGCGCGGCTCAAACGGCTCCGCGTCCACGGCGGCGCGAAGACGTACTATCACGATGAGGTGGGATTCAACAGCCGCCTCGATGCCCTCCAGGCCGCAGTCCTGCACGCGAAGCTGCCACACCTTGCCGTGTGGAGCCAGAAGCGCCGCACGAACGCGGCATATTACGACGCCGCCTTCGCGGACCTCCCGGACGTGCGTACCCCGGTCGTCGAGGCCTGCAACGAGTCGATTTTCAACCAGTACACGGTTCGCGTTGCCCGTCGAGACGCTCTCCAGTCCTACCTGAAGGAGCAGGGCATCGGGACGTCGATCTACTACCCGCTGCCGCTCCACCTCCAGCCGTGCTTCGCCTATCTCGGCTACAAGGCGGGCAGCTGCCCCGAATCGGAGCGCGCGGCAGGAGAAGTGCTCTCGTTACCCATCTACCCCGAGCTCACCGAGTCGCAGCTCGATGAAGTCATTGGGGCGGTCCGCGCCTTTTACGGGCGCTGATCGCTCCCTTTCCGTTCACACAGCGAGCAGAATGAAGGCCCAACTCCTCTCTCGAATTCAGGACCGGTCCGCGAACGTCGGCGTCGTCGGACTCGGCTACGTGGGATTGCCCCTCGCGATGGAATTCGCGAAGGCAGGATTCCACGTCATCGGGTACGACGTGAGCGAGCGAGTCTGCGAGCTGCTGATGCGCGGCGAGTCCCACATCCAGGACGTCCCGGCGGCAGAGGTCGCCGCGATGATCAAGGCCGGTCGGTTCGAGGCCACGACCAACGAGACCGCGCTTGGCCGCTGTGACGCGATCTCGATCGCAGTGCCGACGCCATTGAGCAAGACGCGTGATCCGGACATGCGCTTCGTGCAATCGGCCACGGAGGCGATTGCCCGCAATGCCCACCCGGGGATGCTCGCGGTGCTCGAGAGCACGACGTATCCGGGGACCACCCGCGAGGTGATGCAGCCGAAGCTCGAGGAACGCGGGCTCACGGTTGGTGAGGATGTGTTCCTCGCGTTCAGCCCCGAGCGCGTCGATCCGGGCAACGCGAAGTATCACACGAAGAACACGCCGAAGGTGGTCGGGGGGATCACCGCCGCCTGCACCGAGGTCGCGGTCGCGCTGTACTCGTCGTGCATCGATACCATCGTTCCCGTCTCGACCACTGAGGCGGCGGAGCTGGTGAAGCTGCTCGAGAACACGTTCCGCTCGGTCAACATCGGGCTCGTGAACGAGATGGCGATCATCTGCGAGAAGCTCGGTGTCAACGTGTGGGAAGTCATCGAGGCCGCTGCGACGAAGCCGTTCGGTTTCATGAAATTCATGCCGGGTCCGGGTATCGGCGGGCACTGCATCCCGCTCGATCCGCACTACCTCGCGTGGAAGATGCGCACGCTGAACTACAAGACGCGGTTCATCGATCTCGCGAGCGAGATCAACAGCGAAATGCCTGCCCTCGTCGTCGACAAGGTGGCTGTTGCGTTGAACGACGAGCGGAAGGCGGTGAATGGAAGCCGCGTGCTGGTGGTGGGTGTGGCGTACAAGCGAGACATCGACGACATCCGCGAGAGCCCGGCGCTCGACGTGATTCGGATGCTCGAAGAGCGCGGTGCCGAAGTGGTGTATCACGATCCGTTCATTCCGCGTTTCCGCGAAGGCGACCACGATGGGGGCGGAGCGCAGGAGGTGGAGCGCGTGAGCGTCGCCCTCACTGCGGCCGAGCTCGGCAAAGCCGACGCGGTAGTCATTGTGACCGATCACTCGCGGATCGACTATCAGCAGATCGTGGATGACGCCGCGCTCGTGATCGACACGCGGAACGCGACGTCGCGTTCGAGCCGCGGGCGCGCCCGGGTCGTGTCCCTCGCCGCCGATCCCAAGCCGGGGGTGGGCACATCCCCGAACCCGACACCGCGCCGGATTGCCACCGTGCGCTAAGCGGCCCCACCTGCAGGACGGATCGACGCCCGGTCGCTGACACGACCGGGCGTTTTGTATCGTCGGTCTCGACCGTGGCCCAGCGCTTGCCAACAGAGCCGTAGCCACGGTCCGGCAGAGGTCGCCGGCACTGGTTTGCTCGCGTCAAGCCGTCGCACACCACTCTTGTGCGCGCGGCGCCACTGCGTTCACGCCGGCCAACCTTCGACTTCACACCGCACTGCGTACGATCCGCCGCTTCCGGACCCGAGGTTGTACGGCGACACACGCCCGTGTGGTCGTCGCCGTCGCGGCCGTTGCCGCGCTCCAGCGCCCGGTGCTCGCACAGCACGCACTCACGACGCTGCCGTTAGGCGATGCGGCCTATGTGCAGCTCGAGGCGCTCGATCGGGCCGGCTGCCGCGCCGCTCGCGTGTCGCCGCATCGGCCGTTCCTGGTACGGGACGTCGAGCGGGCCATCGGGCGGTTCGCGGATCAGCCGGCGTGTGCGGGTCCCGTGGGCGTTGCGTTGCGCGAGCGTTTCGTCGCGTTGCGGGCCCCGACGGTGCCGACTGATATCGCACCGGATCTCGCGGCTGCGGTGCGCGAAGCCGCCGCGGATTCGCTCGACGATCTCCGACTCGGCGCGAAAGTGACGGTGAAGGGGACCGCGCTCGCGCGCGGGGAATTCGAGCCGCTGTGGGCGGGGGTCCGCTCGCGCGACGAAGGAACACCGCCGGTGGTGGCCGACGCGCGTGGACGCATCGGCTGGTCGTCGTCGCCAAAGCTGGTCGCCGTCGGCGAGGTCTACGCCCAGACATCACGGCGCAACGACCCCACCGTACGCCAGCGTGCCCTCCGCAACACGTCGGGGATCGTGGACTTCGGCGAGTCCTACGTCAACGCGGCGTTAGGCAGGCTCGATCTGTCGTTCGGCCGCGGATGGGCTGCCTGGCTCGGCGAGGGAACGGAGTCGCTCGCGCTCTCCGCGAACGGACCGTTGATGGACCGCCTCGAACTCGGGATTCGGTGGCGCGTCGCCGAAGTGCGCGCGCTCGCGGGCACGGTGAACGACGTGGCGATGACGGCCGAGCAGGACAGCCTCGAGCCGGGCACGGACGTGCGGTTTCGTCGCTGGATCTACGGCCACGTGCTCACGATCAAGCCGAACGACGGCCTCGAGCTCACCCTCGGCGAGACGGTTCTGGCGTCGCGTACCACGAGCGGGTTCGATCTCGCGTACGCCAATCCACTCATGGCATTCATCATCACGCAGAATGACACCGCGCGCACCGGCGCCGACCCTCGCGACAATCTCGTGCTGTTCGGAGGCGTTCGCGCGCGGATCGGGGGTGGAGCGCTGGGCGGCGAGCTCGTCGTCGACGACGTACAGATCGATGACGTCGATCGTGAGCGCACGGCCGACCAGCTCGCCTGGCGCGTGTTCGCGCAGGCCCCGATTCCGGTGGGTACGGCGTCGAGTGCGACGCTCGAATACCGACGGACCGACAGCTACGCCTACCTGCGCGACTTCTACACCGACGTTTATCAGACGTACGACAAACCGCTCGGCTCGGTACTCGGTGCTGACGCCGACTACATCCGCGCGGGGGGTGAGACGTGGTTGGGCGGCAGCATGCGGCTGGCAGCCGGCCTCGGCCGCTGGAGACAGGGGGCGCTCCGCATCGACCAACGGCCCGCCGACGGGCCGAACGACAATGCTGGTCAGCCCTTTCCGTCCACGAGCGAGGCGCGCCCGGAGGTGCAGTCGGCGTTCGTCGCCGATCTCAGAGCGGACCGGTTGATGCAACGGTTTCCGGTGTCATTGCAGGTGCAGATGGCTCGAATCGAGAACGCGGCGAACGTCTCCGCCGCCGCGGCCCTATATGTGCGGGCAACGCTCACGGCGTCCTATGCATTTCGATATCCGTAAGTCTCCGCCACACCGTCGGCGTCGTCGCAGACATCGCCGGACGGCAATCAATCGCGTCGCGCTCGTCGTGTTTCTGACCTTCGTCGTGGCGGGCTTTGCGCTCGCGCAGGACACGACGAGCGTGGCCGGCAGCGCGGCTCAGCGCAGCGTCGGCGCGCTCCGTCCGGGCGACGTGTTGCGCATCGTGGTGTTCCGCGACAAGGAGCTGAGCAACGAATATCCGATCGACGCGCGTGGGTTCGTGCAGATCCCCGGACTTGGCGTGATCGAGGCCGCCGGGCTCAGCCCCACCGAGGTGACGGACAGACTTCGCCTCGCCCTCATCGAGCGCGGGTTCGCGCGTCCCGAGATCTCAGTGCAGCCGCTCATTCGCGTGTCGGTGCTCGGTGAAGTGCGATCGCCGAACGTGTATCCGGTCGACCCAGGAACGAGCCTGCTTCAGCTGCTCACGGTCGCCGGCGGTCCGACGGACCGGGCGAAGCTCGAGGACACGCGAGTCATTCGTGACGGGCGGGCGTTTCGCGTCGACATGGAAAGTGCGCTGGCGGGAAGCGCCGCCGGCCGAATCGTACTCTACTCGAACGACGTCGTCGTGGTCGGGCGACGGAGGGGATTCACGAGCGAGAACCTCGGCCTGACGTTGACGGCCGCGTCTCTCGTGCTCGCTGTGTTGAACATCGCGTTCCTCGTGCGGAACCAATGAGAGCGCCGTATCTGATGCCCGTAGTCAACGGCGAGGATGCCGGTGGGGGCGGGGAATCGTTCTCGCCTCGCGAAGTCCTGCTCGCCGTCCGTCGCCGCTGGTGGGTCGTCCCGATCGTGTTCGTGCTCGTCGTCTCGTTCGGCATCTGGCGAACGCTGCGCGAGCCTCATATCTACCGCGCCGCTACGACCGTCCGGATCGAGAACTCCACTGCGCCCATCGCCGGGGTGCAGACGAGCGCGCCGACGTACGACTATCGCATCGACCCGATGGTGTCGGAGCAGCAGGTCATCAAGAGTCGCATGGTGGCCGAGCGAGTCGTAGACGCGTTAGGGTTGCGGCTGCGAATCGTGGAACCCGCCGGGTTACAGCGGTACACGCTTTTCGGCAACGTGCCGCCGATCGTCGATTCGGCCGCGCCACCGGGCGATTTCCGACTCACGCTCGGCGAGCGCACCTACACGCTGAGCACCGGGTCGATTCGTTACGCCACCGCGTCGTACGGCACAGCGGTCTCGGGCGGAGGCATCCGACTCGTCGTGCCGGCACGGCCACCAGGCATCGAGCCCACCGTGCTGCTCGAAGTCATGCCCCTCACGGCAGCGGCCTCCGAAATCCGCGGAGCCATCGGCACGAAGGTGCTGCCGCAGACCAACATCATCGAGATCTCGTACTTCGGAACCGAGCCACGCCTCGTCCGCGACATCGCGAACACGGTCGCAAACGAGTACGGGGCCGTGTCGAGCGAGATGCAGCGCACGACCGCGCGAGCGAAAACGACGTTCATCGCATCCTCGCTGGTGGATCAACGGGCGCGTCTCGACTCGGCGCAGGGGGCGCTCAAGGATTTCAAGGAGCGTGAGCAGATCGGCGATGTGAATGCGGAGCAGGGCGCGCTCGCGAACAGCATTCACCGCATGGAGGAGGCGAGGCAGGCGGGGCTCGTCGAGCAGCAGATCTATTTCACGCTCGTCGGGAAGCTCACCGCGGCCGATACGGCCGACGAGGAGCTTCGTCGGCTGGTTGGCACCGACGCTGTGGAGAGGAACCGCTACATCGCGAACCTGTACGACCGATGGTTCAGCCTCGTGAAGGAGCGCGAGACGCTGTACGCCCGCGGCCGAACTGACGCAAACGAAGATGTGAAGGCCGTGCACCGGCTCATCGGGCGCACGAAGGAGGACCTGAGGAGCGCGAGTCAACTGTACCTGCAGGCGCTGCAGTCCCGTCTCGGGTCGCTCGAAAAGACAATCGCCAATCTGCGTCTCGAGACGGAGAAGTACCCGAAGCTCGAGGCCGAGCAGGCCAGCCTCTCCGCGACTGTCGGAACGATGCAGCGGACGTTCGACAACCTGCAGTCGGAGTACCAGCTGGCGCGCATCTCGGAGTCCGTGGACGGCGGTCGCGTTCAGCCGATCGATGAAGCGACGCTGCCGACGTTCGCCGTGTCGCCTAACAGGAAGCGCGCAATCACGTATTCCGCGCTCCTCGGTCTGCTGCTCGGCTTCGTCGTCGCGTTCGCGCTCGATCGGCTCGACGACTCGGTGAAGTCGCCGGATGAGCTTCGCGACCAGATGGAGCTACCCATGCTCGGCTTGATTCCAGCGATTCGAGCCGACCGGAGCGGCCGCCGAGCGGCCGACGCCACGAGCGGACGACTCATCACCCATGTCGACCCTCGGTCGCCGGTGACGGAGGCGTACCGTTCCCTGCGAACGAACCTCGCGTTCGCGCGGGCGCAGCAGTCGCCACAGGCCATCGTCATCGCGAGTCCAGGTCCGGCCGACGGCAAGTCCACCACCGCCGCCAATCTCGCGATCACGTTCGCCCAACAGGGGCAGCGGACGCTGCTCATCGATGCCGATCTCCGTCGGGCGGTGCTCGACAAGGCGTTCGGCGTCGACCGGTCGCCGGGGCTCACGGAAATAATCGTCGGCGAGACGCCGCTGGCTGACGCGATCCACACGACGGAAATCCCGAATCTCTCGATCCTGGCGAGCGGGCGGTTCCCGCCGAACCCCGCCGAGCTGCTTGGCTCGTCGCGCATGCAGGAGATTCTGCGAGACGCCAAATCGACGTTCGATGTCGTGCTGCTCGATTCTCCTCCGCTGCTCGCCGTCACCGACGCGGCCGTGCTGTCGACAATGGTCGACGGTGTCGTGCTCGTCATTCGCACGCAGCGCACGAAGCGCGATGCCGTGCGTCGGGCGATCGGTCACGTGCGCTCGGTCCGCGGACGACTCCTCGGGGCCGTGTTGAACGACGTGGACATGCGGAGCGGCGCGTACTACGGAAGCTACGGCCACTACTACTACTCGTATTACGGTGGCGAGCGGCGAGTCGAGCCGCGTGACGCTCGTGCTGCCGTTCGCCGACTCCGCGAGCTCGTCGGTCGCGGGACGTCATCGAATGGCCACAGCGATGATGCGTGAGGCGCGAATACATTCGGCCGTGGCCGCGGCGGTTCGTCTCGCCGCGGGCGCACCGGGTGTCGCCGACGGCGCCGCGCACTGGCCAACCGTATTCCAGGTCGCGATGCGTGAGCTCGTCGCGCCACTCGCCTGGGCCCGGTCGCGACGCTTCATCCAGCGACACGCCGACGAGGATACCACGGGAGCGTGGCGCCGCGCGGCGATGGCGACGCATCTCCGCGCGCAGCGCCAGCTTTCGATCACGCGTGATACCGTGCGGGCCATGGAGTCGCGCGGCGTCGCGGCCGTCGTGCTCAAAGGGCTCCCGTTAGGCGAACGGCTGTACGGTGACGCGTTCGTCCGCTCCTCCTCCGATATCGATCTGTTCGTGGCGGCCCCCCAGCGGACGATGGCGAGCGTCGCGCTCCGCTCGCTGGGCTGGATGAGCGACGACGGGGCCCCGCCGTGGCACGAGGCGTGGTCCCGCGAAGGGGCAGAGGGCCGTGAGCATCTCGAGCTGCACTCCTCCCTCGTGTGCGATCACCTCGCGCACCTTCGCGTTGCCGCGCCAGCCGTTAGGCAGCGCGAAGTCGGCGGGGAGCCGCTACGCGTGCTCGACGGGCCGTTCCTGCCGGCGTACCTGGCTGTTCACCTCGCGACCCATCAGATGCCACCGCTGTCATGGCTTCTGGACTTTGCGACGCTCTGGTCGTCCCTCTCCCACGCCGAACGTGATGCCGCGACGACTCAGGCCAAGGCGTCTCGGGTCCAGCGCTACCTCGCATGGGCAAACACCCGCGCCGGGCTGCTGAACCGTGTCATCGATGGCGATGACACGGCGCTCGGGCCGCTTGGGTTCGGGCGGGACGGCCGCCGGGACGTGCACTCGGTCGTTCGTCATCTGAGCCTCGCGGCGTCCGTCCGCGACCGCCTGCACGTGCTCGCGGCGTTCGCGGTGCCTCGGAAGGCGCGCGCCAGCGTGGGTGAGCTCGTGCGGTATTCCCTCGCGCGGGTTCGGACGCGGTTCGGGTCACTCGCCGGTGAGCGACGGTCGTACGACGCTTCCGAGCTCGCGACGACCCCATCGTGGACCGGCAGCGGGCCGCGCCCGTTACGCGTGGAGCGAACCGAGATGGTCTCACTGGTGCGTGAGGTCGTGTACGCGGGCGGGGCGCTTCGCGTCCGGGCACCCGGCGGTAGCATGCTGCCCACAATCCCTCGCGGAGCGCTCGTTCGCATTCGGGGTGTCCCCGACCGCGGCGTCGAGCAGGGCAACGTGGTGCTCGCGCTGACCGCAGACGGAGAGCCGGTACTGCACCGCGTGATCGCGATCGACGGTGAGGTGCTCATCACGCGCGGCGACGCCGCGCTCGCCGACGACCCGCCCACGCCTCGCTCTCGCGTGATTGGCGTCGCGACTCACGTCTCCTATCTCGGCACGGAACGCGAACTGCCTCGACGCGCGCCGCGCTCGCTGTCCGTTGCCGCGTTGAAGCTTCGACGACGACTCGCACGGGCGGTCAGGCGTGGTGGCTGAGATGGCAGTCTTGCGCGTCGGAGCGGTTGCCGGAATTCCAATCGTTCACGAGCTGTGCGACGGGATTCGACTGGAGCGGCTCGACGTCGTGGACTGGGCCGGGACCAGCGAGGTGAGCGAGCCGGTGGTCATTCGCCACGAGCTGGGCGACGCCACGACGACGCGCCTCCGGCGCATGCTCGATGTACCGCCGTGGTGCACGTTCCACCTCGATGCCGCCGGCGAGCCGGCGGCGCTGTTCTACGGGGTGTTCGGTGAGGTGGACCGCTTGCTCACGACGGTCACGCCGGGCACGCGATATCGCGTCAGGTACGCCGCGGCTCCTTCCGACCCGGTGGTTGCGCTGCAGAGTGAGCTCACGGCTTTCTCGTTCGCGATTGCAGCGCGGGGCGCGGGGCTGATTGCACACGCGTGTGCGTTCATAACCGCCACCGGCCATGGCGTGTTGTGTCCGGGGATTTCCGGAACGGGGAAGACCACACTGGCTCGGCTCCTGCGAGACGCCGATCCCGCGGTGGAGCTCCTCACGGACGATCGCGCCATCGTCACCCTCGATGATCGCGGCGTACGCGTGTGGGGATCGCCATGGCCAGGCGCGGGCAAGGTGGCGGGTGTTCGATCCGCCCCCCTAACGACGCTCGTCTTCATTCGCCACGGCCAGCGCGTGGAGCAGCGCGTCGTGACGCCGGCCGAGGCGTTCCGCCGAATCGTGAACACGCTGTCGATGCCGCTCTGGGAGCCAGCACGCTGTGGGCGACCGCTCGAAGTCATCGACGGCATCGTCTCGAGGGCGCGCCTCATCGAGCTCGCGTTCCCGCCGACGACTGATGCCGCGCGCTGGGTCGTGACGGAGGCGGACGATCGGTTCGCCGTGAGTGCTGCCTGATGGGCACGCAGAGCCAGGTATCCGCCGGCAGATGGACCCGCGCCGCGACGGTGCTCGCGCGGCGCGTCGCCGGCGAGACAGTGCTCGTACCGCTGGACTCGCGCGCCGACGACCCCGAGTACAAGGGCGCACGGCTGTACGTGCTGAACGAGACGGGCGAGTTCCTCTGGGCGCTCCTCGAGACCCCGCGGAACGCGGCCGACCTGGCGCGGAACTTGACTCTCGAGTTCGAGACCGCGGAAGACCGTGCGCTCGCGGACGTCGAGGCGTTCCTCGTTGCGCTTCGCGACATCGGTGCTGTCCGTGAAGCCCCCGAGCCCGATGTCGAGTGAGCGCAATGCGGATGTCGATGGATCGTTTCGAAGAGCGACTGGGTGCGCGCGCGCGACGCGAGCGGCATCCGCTGTCGTGTCTCTTCGAGATCACGCCACGCTGTAATCTCCGCTGCCACTTCTGCTACGTCGCGCTCGATCCGTACGTCGGGCCGTATCTCTCCACGGACCAGTCGTATCGGGTGCTCGATGTCATCGAGCGCGCGGGCGTATTGTGGCTGACGCTGACGGGCGGCGAGATCTTCTCGCGCCGAGACTTCGCCGCCATCTACGAGTACGCGTTGTCGAAGGGGTTGCTCGTCACGCTGTACACGAACGCGACGATGGTCACCGAGACGCACGCGGCGTTGCTGCGCGAGCGTCCGCCGTTCTCGGTCGAGGTCAGCATCTACGGTGCGGACGCCGAGCATTACGAGGCGACGACCGGAATCCGCGGCTCGTTCGCGCGTTTCGAGCGTGGCATTGAGCGGCTTCGTGACGCGGGTGTGCCACTCGTAATGAAGTGCCCGATCAGCACACTCTCCGTCGACCACGTACGCGCCCTCGTCGGTTGGTGCACCGACCGCGGGCTGCCGTTCAAGGCTGATCCCGTCATCGACGCGCGGCATGACGGCGGGCCGCAGCCGACGCTCTACCGCATCGAGCCGCGGCGCGTTGTCGAATTACGCGATGAGATTCACGAGCTCCGCCACGGCGTGCCGCGCGCAGCCGGCCCGCTGCCGGAGTGCTCGGTTCGCGGTGACGCGACCGGACCGGAAGAGCTGTACACGTGCGGCGCCGGACGTATCGCGTTCTTCGTCGACGCTCTCGGCAACGCGAGCCACTGTGTCATCGACCGTGAACCGTCGTTCCCGATTCTCGACACGCCGTGGGACGATTTATGGGCGCAGATGGGCCGGTGGGTAACGCAACCGCTCCCGGCCGACGCGCCGTGCAGCGGATGCTCACTTCGCGGTGGATGCAGCAATTGCCCGGCGCGCTCCCGCTTGGCGACGGGCAGCCCGTTTCTGAAGGACCGATATCAATGCGACATCACCCACGAGATCCACGGCCTTCCGCCCGACCGCGACGGGTTCACCGGACCGGTTCGTCCGATCGCGGCCTGTACCGCCTAACGCGCGGACGCCCAAGGATGGAGACATGACGCCAGATCGCCCCGATATGCCTCGCGCGAGCGGACCCGCTCGACGCCCGTATGAGCCTCCCGCCGTCCTCGAAGTCTTCGTCGACCCGGCCAAGGACATGCTCGTTGCCTGCGCGCCCGGAAAGCTACCCAGCACCGGCACGCCGACCTGCAACGCGGTCCAGTTCACGTGAGCCGCTAATCCGCGACCGCTCCCGCCGTTCGATCGTCCTCAGTCGAGCCTGACGCCCGGCGCTTGGGGACGGTCATCGTCCTCCCGCTGCGCCAGGACCAGGCGGCGATCCCTCGCGTCGATATCGACTGCCATCGAGACGCCCAAACAGACGGCAAACTCGAGCGGTTGCGGCAGCAGGGCTGCGCGGATAAGCTATTGCGGCACTTTAACATCAACGAATCGGAGCACGTGTGAAGATTGCGGTCATCGGATCGGGATACGTAGGGCTCGTCGTCGGCGCCTGCCTGGCCGAGACGGGGAACGACGTCACCTGCGCGGACGTCGATCAGGGGAAGATCGACGGTCTCAAGAAGAACGTCCTTCCGATCTACGAGCCCGGGCTCGATTCACTCGTGGAGCGGAACCAGCAACAGGGACGACTTCACTTCACAACGGACGTCGGCGGTGCCGTCTCGACTGCCGAGGTCGTGTTCATCGCCGTTGGGACGCCGCCGGACGAGGACGGCTCGGCCGATCTGCGTCACGTGCTCGCGGTCGCCGATACGATCGGCGAGTTCATGAAACGGGAGCTCGTCGTCGTGACCAAGTCCACCGTTCCGGTTGGTACGGCCGCTAAAGTCGCCGCCGCCGTGTCCAAGCGCGCGCGGCACCCGTTTCACATGTGCAGTAACCCGGAATTCCTGAAGGAGGGTGCGGCCCTCGACGACTTCATGAAGCCCGATCGCGTCGTGCTCGGCGTCGATAGCGACCACGCCCGCAGCGTCATGGCCGAGCTGTACGCGCCATTCGTGCGCACCGGGAAGCCGATCATCTTCATGGACAT
>Ga0075430_100002717_pt1 | contig 14773 bp, 32 predicted proteins | sample RhiMetdeltSRZDD4_FD_75294 | JGI IMG/M metagenome (GOLD analysis project Ga0075430, IMG submission 75294) | Populus rhizosphere microbial communities from Tennessee, USA - Rhizosphere MetaG P. deltoides SRZDD4 | ecosystem: Host-associated > Plants > Roots > Rhizosphere > Soil | place: USA... | reverse complement strand
CGGCGCGCGCGCGCTATCACTAGCGCGCGCTACCTTCACCTGCCGAGTGGAACTGCACGAATTAATTCGATCAGACAGAGCACGAACACGGCAGGCCAGAGCGGAGAACCTTTCATCGCGGAGTGAATCGTGAGACCGAGAGCGATCAACGCGAGCAGAATCATCACTGTGATCATGTTTGTCTCCTGGTGAAGTGTAGCACGGATCCGCGATCGTCTGCGGATCCGTCTGCGAAGTGCTACCGTGCTACCTCACTTGTTTGCCTCGAAAACAGTTCGCTTGAACTCGTATTCGTTGATCTCGCAGATTAATTTGACGTGCCCACCAGATGCGACGTCGAGACCATCGTTCTCGCGTATCGTGTCTTCGATGTATTTCGTCGCTTCTAGCAGCGCATTGTCTCCGATGAACTCGTCTCCATACCAGTCGTCGTGATCCTCGAAACGCCAGCGTGCTTGAAAAATCGCTTGTCTCTCGTGTGAATGCACTCGACCGTCCTGAATCTCGCTCATGATCAGAATCCTTTCCTGGATGAAATTGTGCGGAAGATGGAGAACCGTTCGCGCTGCCTGCGTGCGAACACGCGAGCATCGTAAATGCGACACGCGATCTCGTCACGCTGGCGATCCATGCGAAGCGCTCTGCGCTCTGCGCGCTTCTCAACGATCGTTTTCAGCATGTCTTCCGTCAGTGGCTTGTGTTCGCGTGTCGGTCTCATGATTTTTTTCCCTTCTCTGCGGAGAGTATCGATCGTTTGTTCGCGAGCGCTGCTGCAATCTGAATGAACCGATGCTGGTCTGCCTCTGGAAGCTCCAGGAGACCGTTCACGATGTCTCCTGGAGGTTGATTCTCAGTGACGTGCCAGAATGCGTCTACGAATGCGCTCATGTCGCGAGTGAACGTGCCTTTGAATCGTGGTGACATGATTTACTTTCCTCCGTCCAGACTGCGCAGCCACTGTTCAACATCGGACCGATAGAATCCGCGTTTATTCACTCCGCCGATTTTAACCTGCTTCTGGCCTTTCTTCACCTTCGTATTCGATGCTGAGAGGAGGTCGGAGAGCAGAACTTTCGTCAGTCCTGTTCCTTTGTAGGTTCGCCACGGGCCAGTCAGAATCACCTTCATGCGCTCGATCGCTTCCTCGACATGGATCGCTTTCTCTCCGTGCTTGAACACCGAATGCAGGTCGCGAATCGCGCGATCGTGGAACTGCTCATCATTCAACGCGGATTCTGCCTCTGCGCGAATCTCACGGAACGTGCGTTTCGCGGTCGTAGACTTCAGCGAGTTCAGGTCTACGGCGATACTGACGATATCGCGAAACGAGTTCGGCGCGAAAATCTTTGCGAGCGTCAGGATCACGTTCCAGATCTCTGCTTCGCGTCCGTCCAGGTATTCGTAGACGTCGAAGTCAGAGTCCGCTGCATCCATGATCCGATTAATCTCGTCTCCATCGACCGCGATCGCTTTCGCGCAGTTCTCTGCTTCCGTGCGTCGATAGGGTTTCGGTGCCTTGCCTCTCACGAGTTCAACGGGTATCGAGCGATCGCGCAGTGTGTCGTTCACGTCTCCGATCAGGATGAAACACTTTGGGCCAAACGCTGGATACTCGATAACCTCATCGGGTCCAGTTCCCGGCATGTAGACTTTCCCTCCTCTGCGGTTCCCTGCGTTCAGGTATTCGCGCTGCGCGCTCGCTGCTTCGCTGTTCAGGCTCTCTGCTTCATCGAAAAACATCGATGAGCCAGAACCGATGAGACGTCGCATCACAGATGCCGTCATGGATGTTCCGAACGCTGGCTTGTGGGAGACAAACGACACGAGTTCAGCAAGCGTCGTCTTCCCTGCGCGCTTCGTGGATGCTGTGATCACCATGTATCCGAACGTGTCGAAACGGTCGTAGACGTGCGTTCCCATTGCCCATAGTGCGCAGATATCAGCGTAGACGGGATTCGGGAACGCGATGTAATCCATCAGAAAGGCTCTGATTCTCAGGAAAATCTGGTTATCTTTGCTCATCGTCGTGTTCTCCTATGCAGTTTCGGGTAGCAAGTGCTACCTTGCTACCTTTTACTGCGAACAGTGTGCCATTAGCGCTCGTTCGTGTGGTCCATCATCATGATTCGCTTCAGGTAGTCGTTCTCTAGCAGGTCGAAGTCTCGCTCCAGTCTGCGGAGTCGTGACCAGTGGATCACGTTCGTCACGATCTGCGCGAGCGCAAAGATCGAGAAGTAAAACGCAGACACGTTCGCGTTCATGGTCGCGCTGATGAACTCGTTCATGCTTTTCTCCTGGTGCTAGTGCGTTTGGTTTTTGAGATCGACCTGCGCTTGTCCGATCGAATACGCGAGTCCGATGATGAGGTCTTTCGCTTTTTCGCAGTCCATGACGAGGCAGACAGCTTTTTCGTCGGTGCATTCGTCGTCTTCGTTCTCGAAGTAGAAAAGTCGAACGTAGACGTCTCCCGTGGATTTTCCCGTGCGTTCGATGATGTGCGTCCCGATGTCGAGTCCATGCGCTTGCGCATCGTCTCCGAGTGGTTCAATCGTTCCTGGTGCTGCTCGCTGTTTGAATACTGGCGGCATAGGCCCTCCCATCGGTCGATTATCTCATCATCGAACGTCGCAAGTCTCAGCGCTAAGCGCTCGATCAGTCGCTCGTGCAGGTTCGCTGCCTCAGCGATGAAGCGTGCGACATACACAGCACCACGAGTCACGATCGGTGCTGCTCGCAGGTCCAGCCAGCACCTGGATCGCAACCGCAGGGCTGAGCGCTGAGACTAGCGGAGCTTCCTGGAGTAGAGGAGGTTCCATCGCTCTCTCCAGAAGGGAGAGGTAACTGGCGTGCGTCTGATCGCGAGCGCTCGCATGAGATTGAGAGCTTCCCTCCGTCTGTCAGAACCGCAACATGCTTGAAAGGCGATGAGTTCGGCGGGCTGCAGGTGATCTCGAAACCAAACGACAAGGTGCCATCCACGCGACGTGCGTCGATAGCAAGTCCACATCGGGGACACTCCCACGATACGACTAACGGCACAGATCGATGCATACGATGGAGGTCGCCTGCGATCGACATCAATATACGCGGCAGTAGGTGCTGCAACATGATCAACGACTCCGAATCTTCTCGTTCTGCTGAATGATGATGGGTGCTGATGGAAGGAACCTCCCGAATCTGATCCACTCTTCGGCAGTGTTCTTTGCGTCAGTCCAGTTCGCGTCCTTCCCATGTCGCCAGCGAAGGATCTGCAGTTCGATTCCTGGTGTCTCCTCTCCGGTCTCAGCGCGACGAATGATCGCCTGACGGATGATCTTCTCCGTCAGCGGTCTGCGGTTCTTTGGCTTCGCAATACGAGCGCTGATTTGAATCTCGATCGCTGCGTGTCTGCTGCTCATCGTGTGAATCTCCGATTATTGAACGGATGCCGATCGTCTGTTCGATGCGAGAGCCGATGTTCGCGTAAGCAGTGGATCCGATGGTAGTGACGTCCGCAGAGACCGCATTTTTTCAACTTTCCTCCAGGTCTCAGGCAGCGACGGCAGATAGATCGCTCGTTCATCAATAATCCGCGTTCGTCTCTACTTCGATGTAGTCAATGTCTCCGTCCCACTCCTCCCACGAGTCGATCCAGTCGTCCAGGTCTTCGTATTCTGGCCCGTCGTCTTTGTCGTCTTCCTCTTCAAGCTCTTTGACCGTGCGAGCAACGACGATCGGGTGTCGCTTCGTCTCCGCTGCAGTGTCCCACTCGCGAGCACTGCGCAGAGCGTTGACAGCACGCCTAGCGATCGCGCTAGACGTGCCAGTCATGGACTGAACCGCGTGAACCTGTCGCCAGTAGCGATCGATTGAACGGTTCGCCATTGGAGTTAGAAGGGTATGTCGTCGTCGTCAACTGGAGGAGCAGCGCTCCGTCTGCGTGGTGCCTCTTCTCCATCGTCGGAGATGATCGCCACGTATGGACGGTTCGCCTGACTGATCATCGTCGTGAGACCGATTGACTTCCCTGGATTGTCGATCAGGTGCTCAACGAAGAGTCTCAGGTTTGGCTTGTCAACACCGATGCCCCACGAGAACGTCTCACCAGCCCTGTTCTGGACGTCCACAACCAGTTGCACTCCGAATTGACCGTTCAACGTGCGAACGCTTCCAGGAACTGGCTTCCAGGAACTGTTACGCCCGACGTCAGACGCTTTCAGGAACGGAGGTCTGCTCTCGGCTCTCTGGTGCTCTGGCTCTCTCCTGGTGGTCGCTGGTGCTCTCCTCGCTGGTGCTGCTGGTGCTCGCTTTGCTGCTGTCTTCTTTGCCATGCTGTCTCCTACGCTTGCTCTAGTGGTCTGCACTCCTGGATCGAGATGAAGCGATCAACTGCGCGCAGAAAATCCATATCATCGGCAGTGACCTTCGATCGCCCATGTCGCAGAGCATGGGCACGAACTAGGGTGTGATAACTCTTCAGCAGTCGGATCCCGATCTGACCGAGCGTGACTGCTCTCGCGTCTGCGAGCGCTCTGATCGCTCTCGTTTGATGGCTGTTCACTGCGATCGCTTTCGCAGTCGGTAACTTCTCCGGCAGACGGTTCGCGGTGAAATGCTTACCCTTGTCGATCCCGTCTTTGATGTTCACAATCAATTCAGCATTGTATTCGTAGGAGAACGGCAGCATCCTGGAAACGAAACCCATGTCTTTCCAGTGCGCTCGCCTGTCAGCGAACACTTTGAACGGCATGCACGCGATGATGCCCAACTGCCGATCGATCTGGTAGATATCCTTTCCAGCGAATCGCGCTTCTCCTGTCTCTCCCTGCGTGATTTGATTGAGCGTGTTAATCAGCAGAGCAGTCGTTGCTTTCGAGAGCGAACGAACGACTGCGAGATCGTTGAAGAGAAGAAATTCGATCTCTTTCTCTCCGATCATCTGCATCACGCTGCGAGCAGTCACGACGACGACTCGCTTAACGTGTTCGCATTCTGCTGCTGTGGCGATCGTCGTCTTTCCTGACTCTGGAGCAGCGAGGAGGAGGAGACCGATTCGATCGCGTCCGTTGACTAGGTGCGACAGAGCGACGCTCTGCGCGAGGTCTTCAATCAGTGACGTTCCGATCAACATGCGAGCGACGATCATATGCTCCAGGTGGACCTACGTCAAGCAGGGATAGGTCTAGACCTACCTTCAAAAAACTATATGTCCATAGATCAGCCCTCTCTATACAGGACATATATTTTTCAGAACATAGGTCCACTTTGACAAGCGCTCCAGGTCTGTGAATCAGTCTCCAGGAGGTAGCAAGGTAGCACTTCTGGGCCTAGCATGAACCATCTACGTCTGTCAAGTGCTACGGTGCTACCTTTGACATGGGTCCACCTTGTAAAATCTGCAACCATGCGAAAAGAAACGAGAAGCAAAGCAGCCAAGCGCAGGTCCAGTCCTGCGACAGAAACACCCATCACAAGCGCTCCAGAGGTCTCCAGGGAGGTCAACCATCAGGAGCACGCAGCAGCAGCAGCCACGCAGACAGAGCGTTTAGCGCTGCCTCTCAACGAAGACGGAACGATTGACACGGAGTCGATGCGATCGACCACGCGAGAACGACTGAAAACCGCGTTCAGCGATCCATCGCTCGCAGGTAAACTCGGTCTGCAGTCAGAGCAACCACGCTCCGCTGAAACGCTGTTCACGCCGATGGTCTGCAGCATCCTGTATGAAGCAGCGTCAGGCGTTGCAATGGCGATCGCGGTCTCGCGTGGTGGATACACACCAGAGCAAGCGAGCGTCCTGAAGTTCACTCGCGATGAAGTCGAAACGCTCGCTCCTCTCACTGGTCGAGTGCTCGACAAATGGATTCCAAGTAGCGCGAAGTATCAGGATGAAGCGATGCTGGCGCTGGCTCTCTTCGGCATCATCAATGGAAAGCTCGCGATGCTGCGACGTCCAGCAAGCGTGATCCATATGGTTCCAGATCAACCGCAGTCGCCGGAGACTCGCCCGTCATGATCTACCTCGTGATCGGCAGACGCACGCGAGGGAAGACGACTCGCGTTTACTCTCTCGCTCGCAAAGTTCGGAAGCGAGTCATGATCGATCCGCGCAGAATGATCAAGCGCGTGGATGTCGAGATCGTTCACAGAAGCGATGAACTGCGAGCAGCGCTCTCTGATCTCGTGGTCGATCCTGCTGTGAATGAGGTTGTCTTTCAGCCAAGCGACGACGACCTAGACGGTTCGTTCATTCGGTTCACGATCGCGGTGAAGGAACGGATCATCAGAAACCCGAACGTGCCGATCGCAGTCATTGTCGATGAAGCATCGTTCTTCAACCTCGACGATCATCGCTTTCAATGGCTGGTCAAATGCACGGACCGAGACCTGGTGCATATCCTCATCACTGCGCATCGACCGCAGGACATACCGACGTCAGTTCGCGGTCTCGCAGATCACTGGATCATTTTTGCGACCACGCAGGAACACGACCTGAAAGCGATCGAGCAGCGCTCTGGATCAGAGCGAGTGACGCACGCTGTCAGGCAACTGCGCGATCGTGAATACGTTCACTGGGACGATTCGCGCGGTTCGTTCGATATCGTTCGCGACTCCTCTACGTGGAATATTGCGATGCGCAGTGGAGAACCAGCAAGGCAAACCGTCAGCGTGCTTGAACCTGCTGACGAAGAGTTCAAATTGAATTGAGAGGTTCCTTTATGAGTGGTGGTGCTGGCGATTTGATTCCCCCTGCTCCTCCGACTCCTCCCGATCCGCCGAGGAGAACGAAAGCGATCATCTGTCAGTTCTGCGAATCCGATCTCTCGCAGGCTGGCGACGTGTTGAAGCTCAGCGAACGAGCGAAAGCGCTCCGAGACTTTGAAGACGACCTGGAAGACATGCGACGCGAACACACGAATACAACGAAGCTCTTAGACGAAGCGAACCAGACGATCCAGAACCACGTTCAAACGATCGCCCGTCTGGAGGCAGACCTGAAGAAAGCAAAGCGCATTTTCTAGGCCTATCCCAGAGGTAGCAGGGTAGCACCTACCTGCCCTATGCATAGGTCCACTTGCGTAGAATCTCCGCTGCAGATAACCTCTGCGGCGGAGACTTTCACCCACAACTGAGAGAGGCATCGCATGTCCGACAATATGAAGTCGTTCTGGATCATCTTCGGCGCTGCGCTCGTGGCGCTGGTCGCTCGCCCATTCGTGGCGAAGTTCGGAGTTCCCGTCTAGAAAGGATTCGAGATGGCCACAAAGATCGCAGTCGCTGCAGGAGCGATCCTGCTCGCTTTCGTCGTGAATCGGATGATGAAGCTCGATACGCTTCTCGCTGCGTAAACCTCGATCGGTGCTTGAAGATAGCGGCACCAGAGAAAGAGAGACAGCATGGGAACACCGATGGCAGCAGGAGAGTTTAGACGCTTACTGATGGCGTCTGCATCGACTCTCGGACGGTATCAGGGTCCAGAGCTTTTCCAGTCACTGACGGTCGCACTCGGCACACCGCAGACCGTCGTTCTTCCCCGACAGTTGAACATCAATCGCCCGTTGCACTCGATCCTGATCTCGCTCTCGTTCAGAGTGACTGTCACGGTCGGAGCATACGCAGACGTCTCTGTCGAAGCTCCGCAGAGCATCCTGCAGAACATTCAACTGCGCGGGATTCACCGCAGCTACGGATCGCTGATTCCGTATGACGTCAGCGGTGCAACGTCGTTCGCATACAGCAAGCTCACGCAGCAGAATCCGCTGAGCGAGCGCTTCATCAGTGTCGGTGGTGGTGCGCTCACTGCTGCTGCTGCTCCTGGAGTCCCGTTCACGTCTCCGTTCACTGGAGCAGTGAACACCCACGACATGATCCTGAACTACTTCGTGCCGCTGGTGCCGCTGATGGGCATCGGTCAGAGCGTGAAGCGTCAGCAGACGAACTACCTGCTGATGCCTGACGACTGGACCGACACGCTGCAGCTTGAACTGCGTTTCGGTGATGCGTCCGGTCTCGGCGATCCGACAGGTGCGACGGTCGCGTTCACGGCATTCGGTTCTGCGTCTGGAACTCCCACACTGGAAGTTCACCTGAACCACGGCATCCTGGGTCCGTTCGCTCGCGGCATGCGCTCTGGCGTCGTGATTCGGAACGAGCGCCAGTTGACTGATGTTCAGTCGCTTGCCACGCAGCAGCGTCTGACGTCGCTGCAGAAGCGCATCACGAATCTGATCCTGGTGAAGTCCGGTCTGATCGAAACGACCGGCATGACGTCAGGCGTGCAGGTATTCGATACGCTCTCCGACGCGATGCTCAATCGCACGCAGATCGAGGTTGACAACAAGCCATTGAGACAGAACGACAACAACCGTCTGCAGCGCACCTACTGCGGCGGCATGTTCAACACGACGAGCATGGAAGGGTATCTGCCTCTCTGCTTCCTGGAAGGTCAGAATCCTCTCCTCGCGTATCGTGGCGACGGTCTGTCTGGTGGATCGACCTACGAGCTTCTGACGGACATCATCGCGGCGAACGCAGCGAACCGCGTGAACTATCTGCAGGAGCAGGTGATCGGCGGAGCGTATCCAGAATTGAGAGCGTGATCAATGCCGTGGTATCGAGGCGAAGTCGTAACAGACGAGTTCCTGCAGGGCCTCTGGAATGCCTACAGGAACTGCAATCGATACGCTGACGCAGGCGACGCGATCATTCGCGATCGCCTGGAGTCAGCAGGTGTTACTTCTACAGCTGAAGCGTGTTCGCTTGGCTCTCGTGATGAAGCAGACGTCGCTGCCCACCTTAACGCGGGAGTCGGAGAGTCGTCAGCAAAGATCGCGGTTCAGACTGCGACTATTCCTGGTGGATTCCAAGGCGGGCAAGCTCCTGCTACTCCTGACGTCGTATACACGTCTCCGCAGCCGCAGGGACAGGTGATCATGACGGCAGGTTCACCCATGCAGGCACCATCAGACGCGACGTCTGGTCCTGCAGGAGCGTTCGGCGGATGGACCACGCAGACTGGCGCATCGGCTTATCAAGGCGGAGTCGCGATGCCTGCTGGTCCTGGTGGCGCTCCTGCTCCTGGTGGATTCAACTGGACGTGGATCCTGCTCCTAGTCGCTGCCGGAGTCGGGATCTACTTCGTGACGAAGAAAGGATAACGAATGGCAGGCCTGATCCCGTCTTCGTCGTATCCAGTGATGGCGCTCGCTCAGCCCGTTCAGCAGCAGAACGTTCCCATCAGTCAGACCGACTGGGGACAACTGATGCTGATCGGCAATGACATCGCGCTGCAGTGGTATTCGGCGCTCGCAGACAAACCAGCACCAGTGCCGCAGCAGGTCGCGCTTCCAGGTGGAGGCGTGATCCCGACTGCGATCGTGCAGCAGCAGGGAACGATCTTCCTGGTGCTGCTGTTCGGCATTGGTGCGCTTCTGCTGCTTCGCAGGTGATCCGATGATCATGGCAGCGAATGTCCCGGCTGGAACTGTTCTCGATTTCACGGTTCGTGGAACCACGGAGTGGAGTCAGTTCCAAGTGTTCTTCACTCCGACCATGCTCCAGGGCAACGTTCAGAACATTCTGTCTCAACGATTCGCGCAGCCTGTCGCTGTTCGTGTCGAGACCGGAGACACAGTGATCACCGGGACGATGCCTTGGAGTTACACCGCAAGCGTGCGCGTGAAGACCATCGACGCGCACGCATTCCAAGCAGACGTCGGTTCCATCATCGCGAACGCTTTCTATCAGGCGTGCGGCACGATGCCGAACGTCTCCTACGCTGGCGTGGGTGCTGATGCCGATTTGCCTGCTCCTGTTACGTTCGATCTCCCGTCGTTCTCGTGGCCTACTGCGCTGGTGGTCGCTGGCGTCGCAGTCCTGGTGCTCGCATGGAAGTTCTAGGATTCGCGCTCATCGCTGCTGGTCTGTATGTCGCAAAGAACAAGGGAGTGCTGTCCTCGCTGCCTGCGACGGATTTTCCTGAAGCTCCGACCGAATCGCCCACGACCTACACTCGCGGTATACGCGAGATGGCGCAAGCGATCGCACGGGCTGAAGGTTTCTACGTTGTAGGCAGCGCACCGAATCGAGCGCACAATCCCGGAGCACTGAAGTCTCCTGGCTGGCAAGGTCCAACCACTGGAAGCGCAGGTATCAACGTCTACGCAGACGATCAGGACGGATGGAACGCGCTCTACTATCAACTGCAACTGATTCAATCAGGCCGATCGAGTTACTACCGAACGGGCATGTCGATCCAGCAGATGGCGAACGTCTGGACTGGCAACACGACAGAAGGTCTGAACTGGGGCGCGAACGTCGCTCGCGTGCTCGGTGTTTCCACTAACACGACGATCGGAGCGGTGCTCGCATGATTTGGATACTCCTCGGCATCGGAGGTCTTTACCTCTGGAAGAACAGCCAAGCAGCCGCAGTGCCGCAGACTGGAGAAGAGGCATTGAAGACGAACATCAAACCGGCTCCATACGTGCCCTGGAGCGTGTCTCAGTCGCCCGCAGCAGCGACAGGAGACGGGACAGGCACCAGCGAGACTGGCGTGACGAATCCTCTCACGGCCTTTCTAGGGCGCTTTAAATCGCTGTTCCCTGGTCCGGTCTCGGAGATGGCTCCCAGTGGCGCTGGCGGAGCGACGATCCTTCCTGCTGCCAGTGGTGCTCCTGCAGGAGACTCGCTCTCAGGCAAGCTCCCAAGCTCGCCTGCGACCTATCCTGAATACGGGCTGAACAATCCCGCGATCATGGCAGATCCGAAGTATTGGTATATGCAACTGCCGATCGACGTCGCGCTGATTGGCGGAGAAGACGTCTCCAAGGCGATGAGTGATCCGTCGCAGTTCGATCTTGCTGCGTCGTATTTTGATTCGTCGCTCGGCGTCGAATGGAGCGCTCTGTGATAGGCCCGCCGTATGCTCCTCCTCCTCCTGGTCTCACTCAGGCATGGTGGGCTCCAGGATTCTCGGACATCATTCAACTACTGCGTCTCATCGCTGGCGATCCGATTCTCGCAGAGCGAGCGCAGCTACTGATCGATGCAACGACCGTCACTGATGCCGCGATCGTGACGATTCCAGAAACGCAGGATTTCGCGCGCACCTATTCAACGATGGTGCTGCGTTTCACGGTCGCCAGCGGGAACGGTCGATACGACATTACCGGCGGCAATCCCACGCAGACGAGAGGCGTGCAGATTCCGACAGGTGGAGGAGAACTCACGATTCGTGGTGCTGAGAACATCAGGCGCTTTCGCGTGATCGGAGAGGTCGGACAGGTGCTGAACTTCTCTGGCTTCCTCTTCTCTTCTCCACTGTGGAACGATGTTCAACAGTGACGTGCGATCGTCGGCGGAGTTCAACGCGAACGGAGCAGCCGCGACCGTCGAGAACGCTCTATTCACGCTGACGAAAGCGCAGTTCAACGCGCTGAACTCTTCACCGTTTCTGCTCGTCCCTGGAGAAGCGAACGTCATCATGCTTCCGCTTCGGTTGTGCGTTGAACTCACGACGCTCGCTGGCGTGACATTTACCGATGCGACGCTGACAGCGATTCACGATGGCATACCTGGATTAACGCTCATGCAGGCTGTGACCATCCTGACGACTACTCCTCTCACGACGTTTACGGCTATGACACAGTGTCAGGGTGCCGTGCATACCGTCTCAGTGCGCGGTCTTGGCTTGCGATTGTTCGGCATCACTGGCGACAATGACGCGAACATCGCGCAGGCGAACGTGTTCTTCTCGTTTCAAAAGTTCCGACTCTAATGTTCAATAGCAACGCGCGCTCATCGGCAGAGTTCAACGCGAACAGCGCAGGAGCGCTGCTCAATCCAGTGAACACGATCTGGAATGCGTGGCAAGCATCAGCGATCGCGATTGGTGGAAACGCTGTCCTGTCGAATGCGTCAGGCTCTGTGAATCCGAACGTCGCTGCGCAAGGTCTCATCCAGTCCGCGATTGAAGGTGATGCAGGCTGGTATGCACGCCAGCGATCGAACGCAGTGATCAACAATCCATTCGGGTATGTCTGCTCTGCGGTCGCGTTTCACTGGCGAGTTCGATACGCTCCGCTGCTGCGTGTCTACTTCCGAACGGGTCCGAGTCTCAGCAACATTCGGATCCTGGTTGGATACGGCGGGAACAACTTCCTGACGAACACGTTCGGCACGGGCAACGTGAACAGCGGAGGGATTCGTTTTTCCACGAGCAGCGCTGATCCGTCCTGGATGGGAGTCGTCAAGAACACGTCAGGAACCGTCGTCGAGAGCAATCTCGGCATGCTACCGACGATCAACACCGAATACATTCTCCAGATCGAGTTCTCGCTCACAGAGGTCACGTATCGCGTGAAGAACATCGGAACCGATCAGAGTGTTCGCGTGTCAGTGCCGAACATCATGATCACTGGTGGCGGTTTCACGTTTCCTGATCTTGCGATGGGTGGAGAACTGCTATTCGGTGGAGTCACGCTGGATGGAGTCGCGAAAGAGTGCAGCATTCAGCGAATCATGCAGTATTATCGTGTGACTGAAACAGTTCAGGAGTAGCGCATGAATCCAGGAATGCTGATCGGTTTCGCGCTCATTGGAGGAGCGCTCTACTTCCTGCTGAAGCCACAAGCGGCAGCAGGTCTTTCCGCTGCGCTCTCTCCGCTGCAGCAGGCATTCAACACCCAAGCGCAGAATGCTGCTGTCGCAGAGCAACGCTACCTGCAGGAGCAGGCGATCGCAGAACAGAAACGGCGTCAACTGGGAGGAGTGCTAATCGGTGCTGCAGGCACTGCTGGATCGCTCATTCTCGCTGGTGGTGGAACTGCCGCTGCCTCTGGTGGTGCTGGTGCTGGCGCTGCTGGCGCTGGTGGTGTGGCTGGTGTCGGTGGTGCTCTCGCTGCTACTGGTATCGCTGCTGGCGCTGCCCTGGTCGCGTGGGGAGTCGTTGAGAAAGGCTGGTTCCGTGGTGGGTGGGAAGGTGTCACGGGCAATGACCTACGCGATCGCTTTATCAATCAGTTCGTCGAGGTCTACTATCCAGGTGCTGGCGTCGCGATGCAATACGAAGCGATGGTTCGCGCGCTCGCTGAAGTCGGAGTCGTCGGACAAGCAGCAAGCGATTTGATCGCGCAGTTGTATGCGGCCGATCGTGAAGACGAGATGAAAGCAGCAATCCTCGCGTGGCAGAAGGTGTTCTTCGCCGCAGGCATCAAGATCGCAGTTCCCACGCAATACTAGGAGGAGACGTGATCCCGAATTACTTTGCAGTCATGACTGACTCGATCGCGAACGTCGTGATCGCTGCGATGTTCCAGGACGAAGCGAAAGCCACGAACTGGCGTGACGCGAACGAACCAACGATGAGCGTTCGACCGATCGTGATCAGCACTGCGTTCGTCGCGCTCAATCTCTCGTAGTAGGAGGTCGAATGTCTGTCCTGTCGTCAGCGCAGGTCGTTAGGCAATACGGCGGAGGGCTCTACAACCTTCCCGGACAAGTCTCCTCGCAGAACGTGTCGCTCGAATTTCCTCTCTTCGGCGGTATGTCGGCTTACCCTGAAACCATTCCGCACAACCCTGTTCCGATCGATATCGAGAGCACTCGTCAACCTGACTTCCGAACTGGCGTCGATGAGTTCGACTGGTTCAGGGTGCTGCTGCTCCTCGCTGGCGTGCTCGTCGGAGTGTCGATCGCGAGGTCGTTATGACAGAGAATCGCTTTCTGACGATTCTCCTGATCGTCTACTTCTCGGTTTCACTGGTCAACGAATGGCGCAAGCTCGTGAAGGGCTGCAACTGCTAGGAGGAGACAATGACAGACGCAGAGATCGGGCAACTATCAGCACTCGTGGGAGGTCTCATCGCGACAGCGCTTGCGCAGGCAGTCGTCACGGTTCCTGGTGATCTCACGGTTCCCGTCGATCGCGATGCGCAGTTCTTTCTGACGAAAGGCAGCGCTGCTGCCATCACGCTTCCAGATCCCGGAGCAGGGAACATCGGTCGCCGGATCTCGTTCATGGCGGGCAGCGATTTCGCGCATGTCATCACGACGACAGCAGCGCTCGCGAACGGAACTGCAGTGAAGAACACCTGGACGAGCGCAGCGTTCATCGGCTCAACGCTGAACCTGCGAGCCGCGACAGCCACGCTCTGGGGAGTCGAGTCCAACGTTCTCGGGACGTTCGCGTAATGGCGATCGGACGTTCGGCGCTCCAGTTCATTCCAGGACAGGCACCAGCATCGACAGCAGGAAGGCAACCCATGACGAAGGCTGAATTGATCGAGTATCGGAAGACGCTGCATTCGGCAGTCTCTGATCTCGCAGACACGTTCGCGTCGCACCTGACGAACTCTCAGCGCTGCGCTGAAGAACTGCAGCGCGTGTTGAAAGAGCATCCATACACACCAGCACCGCCAGCGGAACTCCCTCCTCCAGAGCCAGAGCCAGTTGAACCAGTGAACGACATCACGCCGATCGACGGGTAGCACGGTAGCACTTCCCTCCACCATGCGAGCGCTTGACATCACGAGCGCTCGCGACCTACACTCTGCGCGTGGAGGTCGCCTATGGAGTAACCGGCATACAACCGACTGCATCACGAGATGAGTGTTCTCTACTGGGTGCGCGCATCCTGCCTAACTCGCGTCTTCGCAGGGTGCGCGCTTTTCGAGCGCTCTCGACTCCTCGCTCCTCCTCCAATGCGCGCAGCTACCAGCAACTGCACGATTTATTTTCTGCACGCAGTTGCACGGTAGCAGTATCACTTGCACGCAAATGCGCGCGCGCGCCG
>Ga0075430_100002716_pt1 | contig 14777 bp, 14 predicted proteins | sample RhiMetdeltSRZDD4_FD_75294 | JGI IMG/M metagenome (GOLD analysis project Ga0075430, IMG submission 75294) | Populus rhizosphere microbial communities from Tennessee, USA - Rhizosphere MetaG P. deltoides SRZDD4 | ecosystem: Host-associated > Plants > Roots > Rhizosphere > Soil | place: USA... | reverse complement strand
GCATGCGCTTCACCATCGCGCCGTACTGCGCGGCCATCAGGCCGGCGGATTGGGTGCCCGCGATCCCAAGCGCGTGCACTGTTTTTTCACTACTAAGACGTAGACCGCGGGCGGCGGCCGCCCCGGCGGCGAAGACGCCGACGGTCGCGCCCGAGTGCCAGCCCTGGCCGATGTGCTCCGGGCCCATGCAGAGGCCGACGCGCGGGCCGGTCTCGTAGCCCGCCGCGGCGGCGGCGAGGAATTCCTTGCCCGAGAGGTTGCGCCTGACCTCGGCGATGGCGAGGAGCGCGGGCAGCACCACGGCGCCGACGTGCAGGACGCCGGCGCGGTGCACGTCGTCGAGCTCGAAGCTCTGCACTTGCGTGCCATTGGCGAGCGCGGCGTGGGGGGCTGAGAGGCGTTCGCGAGTCCCCCAGATTGAACAGGTTCCGGATTGATCCACTTCTAACAGCGTCTTGTTGAGGATGCGGCACCACTCGAGGTGCGCGCCGTAGAGCGCGCAGCCGAGCGCGTCGAGGATGAGGAGCTTGAGGCGCTCGCGGACTTCGGCCGGAATGGCCGTGTAGGTCAGGGACGAGCCGAATTCGGCCAGTCCCCGCGTATAGGGGTTGTCCACGTTCTTTGTTTTTTTCCTATTCGAGCTTGAGGCCGGCGGCCTTGATCGCCTGGCCCATGCGCCCGAGCTCGGACTTGATGTGCGCGGAGAACTCCTGCGGCGTGCTGCCGATGACGTCCGCGCCTTCACCGGCGAGCCGCTTCTGCACCTCCGGATCCTTCAGCGATTTTACGATTTCGCGGTGCAGCCGATCGATGATCGCCGGCGGCGTTCCCGCCGGGGCGAGGATCCCATACCAGGAGCCCGCCTCGTACTGAGGCCAGCCGGACTCGGCGATGGTCGGCACGTCCGGCAGGAGCGATGAGCGCTGTTTGCTGGTGACGCCGAGGGCGCGCAGCTTGCCGGCCTGGATGTGCGGCAGGATGGCGACGATGCTGTTGAACATGAGCTCGATGCGCCCGCTCATGAGATCGGTGAGCGCGGGCCCGACGCCCTTGTAAGGCACGTGCGTCATCTTCACTCCAGCGTTGGTCTCGTAGAGCACCGCCGCCATGTGCGACGAGCTGCCGTTGCCGTTCGAGGCGTAGTTCAGCTTGCTCGGGTTCGCGCGCGCATAGTCGGCGAACTCCTTGATCGTGCGCGCCGGCACCGAAGGATGCACGACCAGCACCGAAGGGGCGGAGGCCACGAGCGTGATCGGCGCGAAGTCCCTGACCGGGTCGTACGAGAGCTTCGGATGCAGGTGCGGGTTTACGGCGTGGGTGGCGACGCCGCCAAGGAAGATCGTGTAGCCGTCGGGCGCCGCTCTCGCCGCCGCGTCCGCGCCGATGATGCCGCCCGCGCCCGGCCGGTTGTCCACCACGATCGACTGCCCGAGCGCCGGACCCACTTGCTGCGCGATCGCGCGCGCCACGGTGTCGTTGCCGCCGCCCGGCGGGAAGGGAACGATGAACTGGATCGGCTTCGTCGGATAGGTTTGCGCGCCGGCGAGGCCGGCCGCGCAGAGGAGTAGAACGCTCGCTGCAAGGCGTAGGGTTTTCATGCGGGCTTGGGCGGAGGCGGCGGAAGGTTCTCAGGGTGGCACTCGGTCGACGGGTCGATGTGCGACCACGCGGCGGCGGTGGAGGTCCAGATGTTGCCCACGATCTTGAGGCCGCTCTTGTCGTCGAGGGTGCCGGCGCGCACGACCACGAAGCCGGGGTTCGGGTTGCGTTGGCTGTAGATGGGTGAGCCGCAGTTCTCGCAGAAGTGCCGGCTCAGGGTGCGGCCACTGCGCGTGGCCGAGTCGTCGTACTTGCGCGTCGCGCCCTTGGTGATCCTGAACTTGTCGGTCGGCACGACGGCGTTAACGCTGCCGCCGCTGCCGGTGTGCTTCTGACAGTTGATGCAGTGGCAGGCGCGCAGGCCGGTAATCGGTGCGTCGATGGTGTAGCGAATGGCGCCGCAGAGGCAGCCGCCGTTGTAGGTGGAGGGCATGGGCCGATTCTACCGGGCAGGCGGGCGCTACCTGAGCGCCCGGTAGAGAAAGGGAAGGCTCGAGTCCATCCGGTAGTCGATGTCGGAGTGGTTGTCGTCGAACTCTTCGTAGGTGTGGTGCACGCGCGCGGCGGCGAGGCGGGCGGAAAGGAGGCGAGAGCCGAAGTGGATGTGGTACTGGTCGCGCCAGCCGCAGTCGATGTATATGCCGCGCAGGGTTTTGAGGTTTCTCGCGTACCGCGACACCAGGTTGATCGGGTCGTGCCGCCGCCATGCGCGCCAGCGCGCGGGCAGGGCCTCGCCGGTCTCGAGGTTGAAGGGCACGCGGAAGCCGAGCGGCGCGCGCGGATCGGCATCGTAGGTCGCGGCCATGCAGAGGTTCATGATGGCGTGGCCCTCCGCCGTCGAAAGCTTTTCCTTGCGCCAAACGCTCTGCAAGAAGCGGGCGATGCGGCCATCGTCCTTGCCATCGGAGAGACGCTTGTATTTCAGCGCGTCGTAGCGCCCGGGCTTGCGCTTCGGGCGGCGGTGCCGCGCGAGCTCGTTCAGGGTGTTGGGCCAGTCGTGCCAATAGACGAAATCGAAATACGCGTCTCCGGAGTGGTTAGCGATCGCGCCCCAGTACTTCGCGTACTTCATGCCGTGCAAGATCGCGCCGTAGCCGCCCGAGGACTTGCCGAAACAGCCGCGGTGCTCGCGCGAGGCGAGGGTGCGGAATTCGCGGTCGACAAAGGGGATGATCTCGCGCGTCAGGTAGTCGGCATAGGCGCCGATCGCCGTGGAGTTCACGTACTGGTTGCCGCCGAGCGAGGTGAAGCAGTCGGGGAAGACGATGATCGCCGGGCCCATCTTGTCCGCGCGCATCAGGCGCGCGGCGCGCTCGGGGACGTTGTCGCCGAAGGGCTTCCAGCCGATGTGCGAGAGACCCGAGCCGGTGAAGCCGACGAGGTCGTAGAGGACGGAGTAGCGGCGTTTGCCGGTGGCGTCGTAGCCGGGCGGCAGCCAGACGGCGAGCTTCCTTACGTGCGGGTCGCCGAGCGGATTGTCCTTGAGGATCGCGGAGACGTGCTCGAGGACGACGATCTCGCCCGGGTCGCCGTGATATCGCTTAAGGGCCACGGCGGCTCAGAAAAATCGCCGGGTCGACGGCCACCGCGTTGAGGTAGACCGAGAAGTGAAGGTGCGGGCCGGTGACGCGGCCGGTCATGCCGACCTCACCGATCGTCGCGCCTGCCGCGACGCTTTCGCCGGGCGCCGCATGGATGGCATTGAGGTGAGCATAGAGCGTGAGCAGTCCTTGCCCGTGGTCGAGGATGAGCGTGTTCCCGAGGAACAGATAGTCGCCTGCGTCGATGACGCGCCCGGCAATGGCCGCCGCCACCGGCGTGCCGATCGGCGCGGCGATGTCCATCCCGTTGTGCGGGCTGCGCGCGTTGCCGTTGATCACGCGGCGCAGGCCGAAGGTGCCGGAGCGCCGGCCCTCCACGGGTTGCAGCAGGCCGAGGTTGGCCGGGCCCGCTTCGCTGAAGGTGCGCAGCACTTGCGCCAGGTGCTCGCGCTGCCGCTGATAGAGCGCCACCTGCTCGGGCGGCAGCTCGGCCTGATCGGGCGCAACAGTGAGATGCTGCGTCGCGTATTTCTTGGCGATGACCGCGACCGGATGGACCTCGCGCTGGCCGTTGCCATAGAGGACATCGACCTTCAGCTTCGTGCCCGCTTTCGCGCTCAACGGAATGCCGGCAAGCGCGACCCATTCGCTGCGCTCGCGCCTCACCATCAGGCGCCGGCCGTCGAGCGTGGCCTGTGGTGCCGGGCCGGCGCTTCCGAGGCGCAGCCGCGCGACGCGGCCGGGCGCCTCGGTGGGAACATCCGGCGCGGGCAGCGCCGGAAACGCCAGCAGGAGCGCGGGCAGCATGAGAAGCGAGCGGCGGCGCATCGTCAGCGCGCTCGGCCCGAGCTCAGGGCGACGACGTCGTCCCACCAGCCTTCGCGCCGGAAGATTTCGCCGGCGAAGTCGGCGAGCGCGCGCACCTTGGCGGACAGGTAGCGGTTACTAGGGTAGACGACCTGTAGCGGCGGCGCGGGCGCCACCACGTCGAGGAGAAGAGGCCGCAGCGCGCCGGAGGTCAGCAGCGGCATCCCGAGCACGTCGGGCACCTGCGCGATGCCGATGCCGCCGACCGCGGCGGCCATCGCGCCCTCGAGCGAGCTCACGCCGAACGTGCCGCGCGGCGCGAAGCTGATCTGCTCGTCGCCCCTCGCGAAGTGCCAGTCGGCGCTGCGCCCGGTGGACTGGGAAATGAAGCGCACGCAGTTGTGGCGCTCGAGCTCGGCGATCGAGCGCGGACTGCCGTGCTTCTCGAGATAGGCGGGCGATGCGCAGGTCAGCCAGTTCACTTTCGCAAGCGTACGCGCGACGAGCGTCGAGTCGCCCGGAACCACGACCGCGCGCAACGCGCAGTCGAGGCCTTCCGCGATCAGGTCGACCGCCCGGTCGGACATGAACACCTCGACCTCGAGCTGGGGATAGCGTTCCAGGAAGCGCGGCAGGTTGGGCATGAAGGCGAGGTGCACGAAGGAGTGCGGCGTGCCGACGCGCAGGCGGCCGCGCGGCAACGCGCGCGCCTTCGACAGCGATTCCTCGGTCTCCGCCAGGTCGCCGAGGATGCGTACGCAGCCCTCGTAAAACGAGCGCCCGTCCTCGGTGAGGCTCAAGCGGCGCGTCGTGCGCTGGAGGAGCCGCACGCCCAGCCGCTCCTCGAGACGCCCTACCGCCATGGTGGTGGTCGGCCGCGCCACGTCCAGGTCCTCGGACGCGCGAGCGAAGGAGCCGAGCTCGACGACCCGTACGAAGACCCGCATGCAGAAGAGCTGGTCCATGGGCGGATTGTTAATTCTGATTGAACAATCAATTCACGGCAAATGGCTTTATTTGGTCGGGAGTGGCTAATAGAGTGCGCTCCCAGCTTCAACTCCAACCAAACCGAAAGGAGAGAGAAATGGAAAGGAAAGTCATCGCAGTACTGGGCGCCACCGGCGCCCAAGGCGGCGGGCTGGTGCGCGCCATCCTCGCCGACCCGCAGGGCGGCTTCGCGGTGCGCGCTTTGACGCGCGACGTCGACACACCCAAGGCACGCGCGCTCGCCGCGCTCGGCGCCGAAGTCGTTGCGGCGGACGTGGACGACGAAGCGAGCATGCGCCGCGCCTTCGCCGGCGCCTACGGCGCTTACTGCGTCACGTTCTTCTGGGATCACTTCTCGCCGGAGCGCGAGCAGAAGGAGGCGCGCATCATGGCGGCCGCCGCGCGCGCCGCGGGGCTCAAGCACGTGGTGTGGTCGACGCTCGAGGACACGCGCAAGTGGGTGCCGGTCTCCGACTCGCGCATGCCGACGCTCGGCGGCAAGTACAAGGTGCCGCATTTCGACGGCAAGGGCGAGATCGACCACGTGTTCACCGACCTCGGCGTGCCGACCACGTTCCTGCTCACCTCGTTCTACTGGGACAACCTGATCCACTTCGGCATGGGGCCGGTGCGCGGCGCGGACGGCCGGCTGGCGTTCGCGCTGCCGATGGGCGATCGCGCGCTTCCCGGCATCGCCGCCGAGGACATCGGCCGCTGCGCCTACGGCATCTTCAAGCGCGGCGCCGAGCTCATCGGCAAGACCGTCGGCATCGCGGGCGAGCACCTCAGCGGTGCGCAGATGGCGGCCGCCCTCGGCCGCGCAATCGGCGAAGAGGTCGTGCACAACGCACTCTCGCCCGAGGCCTACCGCAAGCTCGGCTTCCCGGGCGCCGACGACCTGGGCAACATGTTCCAGTTCAAGCGCGACTTCAACGAAGACTTCCGCCGCCCGCGCGGCGTCGAGTTCTCGCGCCAGCTCAACCCGGCGCTGCAGAGCTTCGACCAGTGGCTCGCGGCGAACAAGGCCCGCATCCCGGTTCCGGCCAGAAAGGCGGCGTAATGAACGCGCGTATCGCAGTACTCATGCTCGTGCTGGCGCTCGGCGCCGCTGTGCTTGCGGGGCTCGCGCCAGCCTCGGACGACCCGATCGTCGGCGACCTCGGTCGGTGCCCGGCGCCCCTGGCGCAATCGGACCGAGCCTCCTAGCCCTGCAGCTCCCGCGCGAGGGCTTCCGGGGCAACCGGCTTGAGCAAGTGGGCGTCGAAGCCGGCTTCGGCGGCGCGCTCGCGGTCGGCGGGCTGGCCGTAGCCGGTGATGGCGATGAGGCGCATCGCGCCGTTCGGGACGGCGGCGCGGATGCGGCGAGCCACGTCGTAGCCGTTCAGGCCGGGAAGGCCGAGGTCGACCAGGGCGATGTCCGGCTTGGTCGCCAGCACCCGCGCGAGGCCAGCGTGGCCGTCGGCCTCGGCGGTCACCTCGTGGCCCCAGTACTGGAGGATCGACGTCAGGCTTTCGCGGATGTCGTCGTTGTCCTCGATCACCACGACGCGCTGGCGCTTGCCGTGTAGCACCGGCCGCTGCGCGGGCTCGGGCTCGGCAAGGCCCGCGGCGAGCGGCAGGCGCACGACGAAGCGCGCCCCTTTCGCAGAGCCGGGGCTCGAGCCCACGACCGAGCCGCCGTGGAGCTCGACCAGGCGGCGCACGATGGTGAGCCCGATGCCGAGGCCCCCGGCGCTGCGCTCGAGGGTCGGATTCACCTGGAGGAACGGCGCGAACAGCTTTTCCGCGGCCTGCGGCTCGAAGCCGACGCCCGGGTCCTGAACCGAGACCACTGCCTCGCCGCCGATCGAGGTGGTCTCGACGACGATCTCGCCGGGCGCGGGCGTGAACTTGATGGCGTTGTGCACGAGGTTGCAGACGATTTGCTCGACGCGCACGGCGTCCGCGTCCACGGGCAAAGCATCGGCGTTCAACCGCACGCTGACCTTGTGGCCGCGCGGCTGCGCGGCGGGCAGGCAGCTGTCGACCGCGGAGGAGACGACGCGGTTGAGGTCGACGCGGCGCCTCTGCAGCGTGACCTTGCCGCGCTCGAGGCGCGCCACGTCCATCAGGTCATCGACGATGCGCACGATGTGGCCGATCTGGCGCTCGAGGATGGCCGAGCTCTGCTGGATCGTCGGATCCGCGGTGCCCTGCGCGCGCAGCAGGTAGAGCGCGTTGCGCATCGGGGCGAGCGGGTTGCGCAGCTCGTGCGCGAGCATCGCGATGAACTCGTCGCGCAGCCGCAAGGCGCTCTCGCGCTCGGTGAGCAGCTCGCCGACCTCGCGCTGTCGCGCGGTGGCGCGCAGCGCGACCTGGACCGCCGACACCAGCGTGTGCGGGTTGAGCGGCCGCTCGAGCAGGGTCACGTTGCCCGAGTCGGGGAAGGCGCTGGCGCCGAGCAGCACGAGGGGCGACACCTCGCGCGCGATGAAGATGAGCGGCAGGTCGGCCCAGGCCGGTAGGCGCGCGATCGCCTCGCGCAGCGCCGGGATCTCCGCGGCGACGAGCGACTCCTCCGTAAGCACCGCGCAGCCGATGCGCGTGTCGAGCCCCAGGGCCAGCTCGGTGAGCGACTCGAAAACGAGCGCCCGGATGCCGTGGTCGCGCAGGAAGTCGACGGCTAGCCGCGCGTCGGCCTCGTGGGGCGACACCACGCCCGCCGCCGGCGGCGCCGGCGCCGAGGCGCTCACCCGCGCAGCGCGCCGCCCCGGCCGCCGCCGAGGTAGGCGGGCACGCCCGTGAGCACGCCCTGGAAGTCGGCGAGCGGCGGCCCGACGCTCACGCCGCCCTGCGACAGGGAGAGCTCGCGCACCGCGCCCTCGTGCGTGCCGCTGCGCTTCTTGATGATCGAGATCGCCTTGCGGATGGTGCCGCGCGCCTCGAAGAAGCGCGTGATGATCACGCTGTCGGCGAGGTAGCTCACGTCGATCGGCGTACCCATGCTGCCGATCAGGCCGTGCTGCGCGAGCACCATCAGCGTCATCACGCCCTGCTGGTTGAGGTAGGTCAGCAGCTCGTGCAGGTGCAGGTGCAGGAATTCCTCGTGCGGCATCGCGGTCACGTAGCCGTTCAGGCTGTCCAGCACCACCACTCGGCTGTCGTCGTCCTCCACCGCGCGCTGGATGCGGAACGTGAGCTCGCCGGGCGAGATCTGGGCGGGGTCCATCTGCCGGATGCGTAGCCGCCCGGACTGCATGAACGGCGTGAGATCGAGACCCATGTCCGCCGCGCGCTCGCACAGGGTGGTGACCGTCTCGTCGAACACGTAGTAGTCGACCTGCTCCCCGCGCTTCGCCGCCGCGTGCGCGAAGACACTCGCGATGGTGGACTTGCCGCTGCCCGCGGGGCCGATCAGCAGATTGCTCGTGCCGTAGTGCAGGCCGCCGCCGAGGAGCGCGTCGAGCTGCTTGTTGCCGCTCTGCGCCAAGGTCTTCTTGAAAGGGGTGTGGTGCTCGGCCGCGATCAGGCGCGGGAATACGCGCAAGCCGCCGGTCTCGATGATGTAGTCGTGGCTACCCTCGCGGAAACGCACGCCGCGGATCTTGGTGGCCACCAGCGTGCGGCGGAAGATGCCGTACTTGAGCGGCGCGGCGTCGAGCGACAGCGCGCCGTGCACGATGCTGTGCACCTGCACGTCGGTGCCCGACGAGGTGCGGTCGTCGAGCAGCAGCACTGTGCAGCCAAGCTCGGCGAACTGCTGCTTGAACGAGAGGATCTCGCGGCGGTAGCGCAGCGCGCTCTGCGCGAGGAGCCGCATCTCGGAAAGCGAGTCGAGCACGACGCGCGCCGGCCGGCTGCGCCGCGTCTCCTCGAGCAGCAGCTTGGCGAGCTGCGCGAACTCGACCTCGGCGGAATGGAACAGCGTGCTCGCCCCCTTGCCGCCGATGGCGCGCTCGATCGCGGAGAGCTCGATCACCGTGATGCCGTCGAGGCTCCAGCGGTGCGAGCGGGCCACCGCCTCGAGCTCGGCCTTGGTCTCCGACAGCGTGACGTAGAGCCCGCGCTCGCCCTGGGCGCGTCCCTCGAGCAGGAACTGCAGCGCGAGCGTGGTCTTGCCGACGCCGGGATTGCCTTCGATGAGGTAAAGACAGTTGCGCGGCAGGCCGCCGCCAAGAATGCCATCGAGGCCGGGCACGCCGGTACCCAGCTTTTCATGCGTGGTTGTCGTAGTCATCGTTGTGTCTGTCAGCGGCGGCGCATGCCACCACCATGGCCGGGGACCTGCGTTCGGGAACTCGAGTGTACGTGCCGGCCCGCCCGAAAAATGTCGGGCCCGGCCCGACAAGGCACGGCGATTGCGGCGTTCTGGCTTTCAAAGGAGATGCCATGAAAGCGGTCGTTTTCCACGGAATCGGGGATATCCGCCTCGAGACGGTGCGCGACCCGAAGATCAAGGAGCCGACCGACGCCCTGATGCGCATCACGGCGAGCGCCATCTGCGGGACGGACCTGCATTTCATCCGCGGGACGCTGTCGGGGCTTGAGCCGGGCGCGATCCTCGGGCACGAGGCGGTGGGCGTGATCGAGGAGATCGGCAAGGACGTGCGCAATTTCAAGGTCGGCGACCGCGTTGTGGTGCCGTCGACGATCTGCTGTGGCTACTGCTCCTACTGCCGCGCCGGGTACCAGTCGCAGTGCGACGTGGCGAACCCGGAAGGCCCGAGGGCCGGGACCGCGTACTACGGCGGCGGCATGCCCGGCTTCGAGGGGTTGCAGGCAGAGTACGCGCGCATCGCGTACGCGGCGGCGAACCTGGTGAAGCTGCCCGACGCGGTGGACGACGACCAGGCGATTCTCATTTCCGATATTTTTCCGACGTCGTACTTCGGCGCCGACCTGGCGGAGATCAAGCCGGGCGACACGGTGGTCGTCTTCGGCTGCGGGCCGGTGGGGCAGTTCGCCATCGCGAGCGCGAAGCTGAAGGGCGCGGGGCGCGTCTTCGCAGTGGATTGCGTGGCGTCGCGCCTTGAGATGGCGCGCGACCAGGGCGCGGAAGCGATCGACTTCAACCGCGAGGATCCGGTCGAGGTGCTGATGCGCATGACCGGCGGCATCGGCCCGGACCGCGCGATCGACGCGGTGGGCCTCGACGCGATGGCGCCGAGCAGCGGACCGGCGGCGAAGGAAGCGAAGAAGCAGCGCGCCGATTTCCGCAAGGAGCTGAAGGAGCTCGAGCCCGAGGCGAACCTGCACGGAACGCAGTGGCGCGCGGGCGACGCGCCGTCGCAGGTGCTCCAGTGGGCGGTGAAGAGCCTCGCCAAGGCGGGCACGCTCTCGATCGTCGGCCTCTATCCCGAGGGGCGGCTGTTCCCGATCGGCGACGCGATGGACAAGAACCTTACCGTCAAGGCGGGCAACACGCCGCACCGCAAGTACATCCCGTACCTCGTGGACCTGGTCGAGAGCGGGGTGCTCAATCCGGCGGAGATCCTCACGCAGACCGAGCCGCTCGCGGACGCGATCGAGGCCTACAAGGCGTTCGACCGGCGCGAGTCGGGCTGGGTGAAGGTGGAGCTCAGGCCGGAGCGAGGGGACCGCAAGGCCGCATGACCGCCGGCTCGCAGAATGTCACTTCGTCCAAGGATGGTACGGAAGGCCGGGGATGCGGGGGGCCACCGGAACAGGGACGCGTTGCTTCTTCGGTTTCTTCTTCTCTCGGTTGCTGCGTTGCTGTCCTTTGGCCATTTACAGCAGTACACCATCTCATGCCGCGGCGGCTGGCTCTGTGCGCTGGAGCGCTTAGTCCTGGAGCGACTTCAATTTCTCCTAATGAGTGTCAGCGCACTGTGCCGGGCGTCGTTGAGTGAGAACGTAGGGCTCTACAGGAGATAACCCAATGACCCGACTTCCTTTTGTTCTTCCCGCGATCGCGGTCGCCGTCCTTGCCGGATGCGCCGCCGAACCGAAGACTGCACCGGCACCCGCGCCGGTCGTCGTGTTGGTGCCGCAGCCCAGTCCCAGTACTGCGGGGACGGTTGCCGTTGCCCCCGCGGTCGTTGCCCCCGCGGTCGTCGCTCCCGCGGCTGTCCCACTGCGTGCCGGATACGGACGCATCGAGTCGATTCTGGCCGTTCCGAGCGCCGCTGCCGGCGCCGGCGCGTCGACCCCGACCCGGCGTATCGCCATGCGCATGGACGACGGCTCGGTGCAGCAGTTCGACACGCAGGTCCCGAATTTGACGGTGGGCGACCGCATCGAGATCACGACCAACGGCACCCTGCGGCACCCGGCATAGACGCTATGGGGCGTAGATCCAGAAGTCGGCGGTGAGCGCTGCGCCGGGAGCGGGCAGCGGCGCCGGAACCTGGACGCAGACGAACGGGTGGGGCTGCTTGCCCTGACGGCCCGTCCAGGCGAGCGCTACGCCGGCGAATTTTGTCGCGTCGGCCATGAACCACTGCGCGCGCACGATGTTGGCGAGCGAGGTGCCGGCGGCGCGGCAGATCTTGTCGGCAAAGCCGAGGACGGCGAGCGCCTGGACCTGCGAGGCGTGCGCGAGGCCGTCGAGAGGATCCGAAGCGGGAAAACCGACCGGCATCAGACCCGAAGGGAAGACCAGCTCGCCCGCGCGCACCACGGCGCCGTACATCGACATCGCGGGCAGGTCGACCTTTAGCACTTCTTTCTTGCGCTTGGCGCCGTCGCGCAGGGCGAGGAGGTTGATCTCCACGATGCCGTCGACGAAGCCGAAGCCCTTGGTGGACACTGCGGTGAGCGCGCAGGGGTGCGAGCCGACGTGCTGCTGCCAGACGTCGAGCGCGTCGGGAATGTCGGCCGCGGTCGGCACGTAGATCTGCGCCTTGAGGGCGTGCTGCCACGAAGAGCCGCCGGCCTTGAGCGCGGGCTCGAGGCGCTGCTTGATGATGAACTCGGTCTGGCGGCGCACGGCGTTCGGGCCGCCCCAGTTGCGCAGCTCCTTCGGCAGCCGCACGCTCGGATCGAGCGCGTTTTCGTCGCTCGCCATCTGCCCGGCGACGAACACGAAGTCATTGCAGGTGATCGCCGGGACGAAAAACGAGCCCACCGGCACCGGCACTTCCTTGGGATAGAGCTTGCCGATCTCGTAGTCCTTGCCCGGCACCACCGCGATCATCGACATCGAGATGTGGGAGTTCGCCTTGAACAGGCGCTCCATCAGCACCGAGGTCGAGGGCGGGATGTAGTCGCCGAACTCGCCGTGCCTCGCCAGTTGGTACGCGCGCACGGCTTCGAACACCGGGTAGTACTGGTCCACGCGCACGCTGTTGCGGAAGTCGGAGCCGAACTCCGCCAGCGTCTTGCGCATCCGTTTCAGTATGTATTCGGCTTCGCGCTTCAGGCGCGGCGCGCCGAAAGAAGGAAAGCCCGCGGGCCCTTCGACTTCCGGCGCGGGGCCGGCGGCGAAATCGAACGCTTCGTGCCCGGTGAGGAAGAGCCACGGCCCGGCCTTCACCGCGTAGGCGTACGGCACGGCGGTTCCGGCGAGGCTTTCGACCGAGCGGATTTCGATGTTGGCCATGCGTTAGGATACGACGAGGGGGGTGAGACGCCGTGCTCGCGGTGCGAAACGTCAGGAAGTCTTTCGGCGAAAGTCCGCACACCTACCTCGCGCTCGACGGCATCGACCTCGAAGTCTCGCAGGGCGAGTTCGTGTGCCTGCTCGGCCCTTCCGGGTGTGGCAAATCGACACTGCTCAACATCCTTGCCGGCTTCGACCAGGCGAGCGCCGGCACGGTGGACTTCGAAGGCGCGCCGGTGCGCGGCGCGGGCAAGGATCGGGTGATGTTCTTCCAGGACGCGGGCGCGGCGCTGCTGCCGTGGCTCACGGCCGAGGAGAACGTGCGCTTCGCGCTGCGCGTGCGCAACGTGCCCAAAGCGGAGTGGCCGGCGATCATCGACAAATATCTCGAGATGGTCGGCCTGAAGGAGCACCGCACCAAGTTTCCGGCGCAGCTCTCGGGCGGCATGCGCCAGCGGCTGCAGATCGCGCGCGCGCTCGCGGTCGAGCCCAAGGCGCTGCTGATGGACGAGCCGTTCGGCGCGCTCGACGCGCTCACGCGCCGGCGCATGCACGGCTTCCTGCTCGACATCTGGCGGCGCACCGGCACGACCGTCGTCTTCGTGACCCACGACATCGCAGAGGCGGTGACGCTGGCCGACCGCATCTGCGTCATGTCGGTCGGCCCGGGCTCGCGCATCACCGAAGTCATCCCGGTCGGCCTGCCGCGGCCGCGCGATCTTGCGGACCCGGATGCAGCCCGGGTTTTCAAGCGGGTTGAAGGCTTGCTCGGATGAGAGCGGCGGGGCTATTCGCAGGCTCGATCATCGTCGCGTTCGCGGTGTGGCAGCTCCTGTCCACCGTGGTGTTCAATCCGTTCCTGATTCCGCCGCCGCTCGTGGTGTTCAAGACCATGGTGCCGATGGTCGAGAACGGCGAAATTTTCAAGCATGTCGCCATCAGCCTCGCGCGCGTCGCGGTCGGCTTCACTACGGGCTGTGTCGCGGGAATCACACTCGGAGTCATTCTGGGAAGGATCAAGCTGGTCAACGAGCTGCTCGACCCGATCATCGAGCTGCTGCGCTACCTGTCGCCCACCGCGATGATTCCGATCGCGGTGATCTGGTTCGGCATCGGCGAGCTGTCGAAGTACTTCCTCATCTTCTGGGGCACGTTCTTCATCGTGCTGATCAACACCACCGCCGGGGTGATGCGCGCGCCGATCATTCGCCAGCGCGCCGCCGAGTGCCTGGGAGCGAGCCCGCTGCAAATTTTCCTGCTGGTGGTGATCCCGTCGGCCGCGCCCTACATCGTCACCGGCATGCGCATCGCGATGGCCTCGTCCTTCATGAGCATCATCCCGGCCGAGATCCTGGCCGCCGACTCGGGCATCGGCTTCCTGCTGCAGCAATCCTCCGTGCTCCTGCAGACCAACCGAATCTTCGTCGCCCTGCTGACCATCTGCGTGCTGGGATTTGTCACGGACCGGCTGTTCCGCATCGCGGTCGACCGGATGCTTTCGCGCTACATGTCGTATATTGCGTTGACCTGAGAGGAGGGCTCATGAAATCCATCGTTGCCGCGTTGCTTCTCGTCCTGGCGTCGGCCGCCCAGGGCCAGGCGCTGAAGAAGGTGGTCCTGTTCGGCCAGCCTTCGGTGAACAACGACGCCATCTGGATGGCGCTCGAGTACGGCTACTTCAAGGAGCAGGGGCTGGACGTCGAGTACCGCGTGTTCCCGTCGGGCACGACGGCATTCCAGACCTTCCGCACCGGCCAGGGCGACATCGTGATGACCGGCGACCTGCCGAGCGTGCAGTACTTCTTCAACAACCCGGGCCAGTACCAGACCTTCGCCGCGATCGAGCGCGACGCGAAGGGCTACGTGGTGATCGCGCGCAAGGACATCCGCAAGCCGCAGGACCTCGCCGGCAAGACCATCGCCACGCGCGTGGGCTCGACCGGCTCGTGGTTCATCTCCGAGTACCTGACGAAGAACAAGGTAGATGCGAAGACCGTGTCAATCAAGAACCTCGACACGCAGCTCCTGCCGGCGGCGCTGTGCAAGGGCGACATCTCGGCGTTCTTCATCTGGCAGCCGATCGGCTCGCGCACGCTCGAGATCTGCCCGAACGACGCCCACCAGCTCTCCGATGCAACCGGCTACGTCCAGGGCTACCTGGTCGCGGGCGCGCGGCCCGAGTTCCTCAACACGCCCGACGGCGCCGACAAGGTGACGCGCTTCCTGCGCGCCATCATCAAGGGACGCGCCAAGGCCGAAAGCGATTTCAAGGCCGTGGCGGCATTCGCGGCCAAGACCTACAG
>Ga0075430_100002711_pt1 | contig 14795 bp, 15 predicted proteins | sample RhiMetdeltSRZDD4_FD_75294 | JGI IMG/M metagenome (GOLD analysis project Ga0075430, IMG submission 75294) | Populus rhizosphere microbial communities from Tennessee, USA - Rhizosphere MetaG P. deltoides SRZDD4 | ecosystem: Host-associated > Plants > Roots > Rhizosphere > Soil | place: USA... | reverse complement strand
CGGGCTTCCTCGACCGTCGCGTAGCAGCGCTCCGCCTTGGTCGTGCTGTAGAGCTCGCCGTCCGGCACGTGGTAGACGCACCGTCCACCGCCCGTGTAGGACGTCTGCTGCCCCTTGATCGGCTGCTGCGCCGGACACCCCGAGTTGGCTTCAGGTGCAACGCCGCGTCGGGTTTCGGCGGTCCGGCGCGGGGCGGGATCGACGCTGGTCGGCGTGGTCGGCTCCGAGGCATCGGCCCAGACACCCCGCCGGTTGTCGCGCGCCTCCTGCTCGAGGCCGACGAAGAGCTCTCGGTGACGCACGTTGGGCTGGATCGTCATGACCTCCGCGGAGCCGCGGCGGACGAGCTCGGCGTTCACCATTTGCTCGGCGACGTAGACGTATGCGAGCAGCCGACCGTCCCGGTCTCGCTCCTGCGTGTCGAGCTCCATGCGCACCTGCTGGCGCGCCACCAGCTGTCGGTTCGAGTGGGCCGATTCAACCGAGGTGGTCTCGCCGTTCGGTTGCCGGCGATTGGGCTCCTGAGTCTTGATGCCGATGTAGCGGACGGTCTCCGAGCGATCACCCAGGTTGACCAGGATCGTGTTGCCGTCGATGACGTCGACCACCTGGCCGACGAGCATCTGCGGGGCCGCCGCTGCCGCGCTGATCTGCGCCGAGGTCGCCCACGCCGCCCAGAGCTGCTGCCGCGGCATGACCAGCTCCTGGTCGGGCAGGAGCAGGCGGCACTCGATCGCGTTCAACATCAGCTCAACCCGGGCGCGCGCGATCTCGTAGACGGCGCCGTCCTCCGCGCGGGTCAACGCCACGGACCAGCGCTGGCCATCGCAGGTCAGATCGATCGTCGGATAGACGGGGGCGCCCGAGCCGCCGATCCGGATGTAGCGGTGGCCATTTCTCGAGTCGCTGCCGAGGGTCATTCGTGGGCCCCGCTGAGCCGTGTCCGAGGCAACGGCCGGTTGGGCGAGGGCCTGCTCGAATGACACGACCGGCGCCGAGAGCGCGGCGAACGCGACGAGCAGCAGAGAAGCCAGCGGCGCGAGCGGGGCGCGCCGAGTCACTGGATCACAACGGAACCGGAGAGCGGTGCTAGTGCCACTCCCCGGCTCCGTTCGTCATGCACCGTTCACTTGCTCTTGATGCGGAAGTCGGAGCGACGGTTCTGGGCCCGGCATTCTTCCGTGGCGTCGGTGCAGCTCGGCCGCTCCTTGCCGTAGGACACGGTGGACATGCGGTCCTTCGTGATGCCGTTGGCCTCGAGGTAGTCCTGAGTCGACTTGGCGCGCCGATCGCCGAGCGCCAGATTGTACTCGGCGGTGCCGCGCTCGTCGGCGTTGCCCTCGATCAGCACGAACGTGTCGGCGTTGTCCTTGAGCCACGACAGGTTGTTTGACAGCGCATCCACCGCGTCCGGTCTCAGCACCGACTTGTCGAAGTCGAAGAAGAGCGACTTCAGCTCGGGCACCGCCACGTAGTCCTCGTTCCGGGGCCGCTGCGCCGGCGGCTCCGCCTTCGGCTTGTCGGGCTCCTGCGCCTGGGGTGCTGGCGCCATCGCGACGGGCGGCTGCTGCGGGACGACGGGCTGGCTCGCCACGATGGGCGGCGGCGTCAGCTGGGCGGCCTGCGGCGGAACGTCGCGCGCCGGAGCGTTGGACCGCGCCTGACGAGCCAGGAGCAGGCGGACCTTGCGGCCCTTGACCTCGCCTATCATCTGGTCGCCCATCACGACCATGTTCGCGGTGAAGAGCCGGTCGTCCTGCTCGTGGACCAGCTTCACCTTCGAGCCGTCGATCTCGGCGAAGACGCGAATGCCGCCGAGGCCCTGCATCCGGATCTGCCAGGGAACCGATTCGGCGGCGACGGCGTTGTCGAGAACCATCCGCCCGTAACCGTTGTCACCCTTTTGCACGATCTCGAGGGTGAGGTTCTCTTGCCGCGGAGCATTGAAGAGCCCGGCGCCGACCCATGAGCCAACCCACTTGCCGGAGATGTCCGTCCCCGCGACGGACGGCGACGGAGGCGTCGGGTTGACCGGTGCGGGCATCGCCGTCGCGGCAGGCGCCTTGGCGGCAGGCGGCGCAGCGGGCGCGGGCGCCGTCGACTTCTCGGTCGGGGCCGCCGATTTGGTCGGCGTCGACGCTCCCGTCGGCGACGAAGTCCCGCTCGGTGTGGACGCCGCGGTCGACGTCGGGGTGAGGGTGGCGTCGCTGGGGCTGGTCTCGCCCGTGGGGACACCGGTGCTGTCGGTGACGCCCGCGACGGTCTCAGCAGGGGGAGTGTCCGCCAGGGACGCCGGCGGCTCCGACGAGCTGAAAACGGAGCACGCGGCGAGTAGAGGAATCAGAGCCAGCACCAATAGCACGCGCATAGAGCCTCCCTTGACGCTACCAGCGTTCATATGTGCCACTGGCACGTGGCGTGCCAGACCGCGGAACGCTAGTAGTGGAGACACTTAGCGCGCAGAGAGGCTGCGCGAGGTGCCAGCCTTACACGAGCCGTCGTGACAGATTTGGCAGAAACGAGTGGCGCGACGGCCGGCGAGAGCCTCAGCGGATCGTCGCGGTCAGCGCCATCGTCGTCTCGGTCGAGCTCTCGCTGGCGCGATAGCCGAGGATGCGCCGGGTCAGCTCGTGGGTCTGGGTGGTCGCGCCGCCCAGCACGACCGGCCGGCCGCTCGGCACCACGAGCTCGGTCGAGGCTTCGTTGACCTCGATCACGCCCGACCCGTCCGCTGAAAACCAGCTGACCGTCGGCGTGAGGCGGACTCTCACCTGATTGCCGGGAAGGATCGCGGCTCGCACCTTGAGCGACGTCCCAACGTCCCGGAACTGCACGCTGGTAGCGACATAGCCGGCGCCGGTCAGGTAATCGCGATAGAACGTGACCTGGGGATACGGGACCTGGCTGGCCACCAGCATCGTCGACTCGCCCCCGTCCTGGACGATCGTGAAGATCCCGGTCGACGACCGCACCCGGCGCTGCGTGCTGTCGACGCCGACGCTTCCCGACGAGCGCGCACCGCGGTCCGTGATGATGACGCGTCCGCCGGCGTCGACGGCGTCCCGATTCTGGGTGCTCGACTGGCGAAAATCGAACGACACCCTCACCTGCTTGCCGCTCTGGGCGACCGCGAGCGCGGGTAGCCCGGCGGCGAGCATGACGATGAGCACGAGAGCCTTGGCGGTGGCCATGAAGACAGACTAGCGTTTTCGCCTGCGGGCAGCCAAAAAGCTTGAACCTTTGGACGCCGATTGGCACCCTGCTGCCATGTCGCGTGCCCGGTCCCGCGCCGCGCTGGTCGCCGTACTGGCGTTCGCGGCGCTCGTGCTCGGGCTGCCGGCCGGTCGCGCCCCGATCTGGGATCCGAACGAGGCGCGCTACATGCTGCTCGCCCGCGACATCCTGGACAGCGGCCGCTGGCTCATCCCCGACCTGCGCGGCGAGCCGTACCTCAACAAGCCTCAGCTCTTCTTCTGGTCGGTCGCAGTCGCGTCGCTTCCCGGCGGCGAGGTCACCGAGCGGACCGCGGCGCTGCCCGCCGTCGTCTCGTCGGTCGCGACCGTCGCGGTGGTATTCGCCATCGGCGCCCGGACGTGGAGCCTGGGCGCAGGCGCCATCGCTGCGCTCGTCCTCACCTCGACGATCGGCTTCTTCGCGATCGGGCACCACGGTCAGTCCGACGTGATGGTGACCGCGTGGACGTGGTGGGCGCTCTACGCCCTGCTTGCGGCCCGGCGTGCCGGGTATCCCATGCTGCGCGTGGCCGCTTTCTATGCGTGCATCGCGGGCGCGATCATGAGCAAGGGACCGATGGGGCTGCTCGGACTCGCCGCCGGCTTCGCCGCCGTCGCGTTCGTCGACGGCTGGCGAGACATGGCGCGGCTGCGTCCGGCGTTCGGCCTCGTCGTCGTCGCGGTGCTCCTGACCCCGTGGTACGCGCCGTATCTGGTCGGCCACCGCGCGGCGTTCGTTGGCGAGACCGTCGTCGGGCACTACGGCAGCTGGGCGTTCCGCCGCGGGGCCCTCGCGCGGATCGAAAGTCTCTGGGTCATCGCGTACGCGCTGCCCTGGACGATCTTCGTCGTGGCCGCGGCGACCTGGTGGCGACGAGTGGCCGATGCCGAGCGCCGGCTGATCGTCGTCTGGACCCTCGCGATCTGGCTGATGGTTGGACTCAGCGGCATCCATCGGGCGCGCTATCTGATCCCGATCTATCCGGGGCTTGCGCTCCTGGTTGGTGAGTTCCTCACGCGAGCCGCCGCTCACGACGGGGCGCGCGCGCTTCGGCGCGCGTTCTACGTGTTCGCCGCGGTCGCCGTGGTCGCGGCGGCGTTCGCGGTCTCACCGGTCGCCCGTCGGATCGGCGGCGAGGGGCGCCCGTGGATTCCCGACACCGGCGTCGAGTCGGCGCTGATCGTCGGCTTGCTGCTGGCGACCGCCGCGGCCGCCGTGCTGGCCGCGCGATCCGCGGCGTTCGCGCGCGGCGGGCTGATCGTGGCACTCGGCGTGAGCGCGATCTTGCTGATCGAGGGCGCTCGCTACCCCTCGAGGTTCGCGTATCAGTTCGACGTCCGCCCGATCGCCGCGGCCGCGCAGGCACTGACGCCGCCCGGTGCGCCGGTCCGGGTGTACCCTGACATCTGGTTGACCTACGACTTCTATCTTCGGCGACCGGTCGTCGAGCTCGATAGAAGTCGCGTCGAGCAGCTCCTGGCGGGGTCGGCCAGCGGAGCCGTGATCATGTCGCGGAAATCGTGGACCGGGCTGCAGCCGCTCGCGCATCCGACGTGGCGCGTGGTCGCGTCACGCCGCATCGCGAACGACGAGATGGTCGTCCTGGGCGGCGGCGCGTGACACACGAGTCGGTCGAGCTGTCGATCGTCCTGCCGGTGTTCAACGAGGCCCAGAGCCTGCCCGTGCTCTGGGAAGAGCTCCAGGCCGTGCTCAAGACCGTCGAGAAGTCGGCCGAGGTCATCGTCGTCGACGACGGATCTACCGATTCGAGCGTCGAGTTCGTGCGGCTGGCGCAGGCGACCGACGCGCGGGTACGTCTGATCCGGCTCGCGCAGAACCGCGGGCTGTCGTCGGCGCTGGCCGCGGGGCTGCGCGCGGTCCGCGGGCGCATCGTCGTCACGCTCGACTCGGACCTCCAGTCCGATCCCCAGGACATTCCCCTGCTGCTGGCCGAGCTCGATCGCTGGGACGCCGCGTGCGGCTGGCGGCGCGACCGGCGCGATCCGTGGCTCAAGCGGCTGTCGTCGCGGATCGCCAACCGCGTGCGCGCGGCGGTGCTCGGCGACCAGGTCCGCGACAGCGCGTGCTCGCTGCGCGCGATGCACCGGCGCTGCGTCGAGAGTCTGCCGTTCTTCGACGGCTTTCACCGTTTCGTCCCGGCGCTCCTGCGCCAGGCGGGCTACCGGGTGATCGTGATCCCGGTGCACCATCGACCGCGCCGGTTCGGCATCTCGCACTACGGCGTGCGCAATCGCGCCTGGCGAGGTGTCGTCGACCTGTTCGGGGTTCGCTGGCTCCAGGCGCGGCGCCTGCACTACGAAGCGCGCGAGGAGCCGCCCGGAAGCTCGTGAGCGCTAGGGCCGCCGCGTCGCGATGTAGATGACGTGGGGGTACGGCAGGAAATCGAGCATCGCGTGACGCCGCACTTCGAACCCGGCCGCCCGTAGAGCCGCGCCCAGCTCCTCCCCGCTCCAGTACCGCACCGGCGCCGTCGGCGCCATCAGCTTGTCGAGCGCCCACGTGAACCAGCGCTTGGGCGTCGGGCGCGTGTCGACGTCCTTCACGATCAGGATGCCCCCCGGGCTCAGGCAAGCGTGCAACCGGCAAAAGAGCGGCGTCACCGTGTCGGGCGGAATGTGATGGACGATGTCGAGCATGTACGCCGCCGCCACCTCGCCGTCGCCCTTGAACGTGCGGGCGTCGCCCTCGTCGTAGGCGACGTTGTCGACCGCCAGACGCGCCGCCGCCCGGCGCGCCATCGCGATGCGGCGCGGATTCAGATCGACGCCGCGAACGAACCGAGCCGGCGCCGTCGCCGCGTAGTAGAGCGAGAACAGGCCGAAGCCGCAGCCGATGTCGAGGACCGGCCCCGACTCCGGCAGGTACTGGCCGATCTCGTCGAGGAACCGCTGCCGGAGGATCCAGAACCGGACCCAGCAGTACGCGCGCACGATGGGGTCGTCGTACGCGCGGATGATGCGGCGGATGATGTCAGCGCGCATAGACGATGTAGCCGTCCCCGCGGCGGTCGACGCGGTAGCCGAGGAGCCGTCGGCGAAGCCCGGGGAACTCGTCGACCCGCTCGTAGCCGCCGCCCGGCCACCCCCGCTCGAACAGCACGACGAACTTCGGCGGGTGCGCGTCGAAGCCCGCGAGGAACTCCGCGCGCAGCCGCTGGACGGTCGGCGTCTGGTCGTCGTGATAGAAGTGGAAGTCGTAGATGAACCGGGTCGGCTCCACCGCGCGCAGGCGCAGCAGCGCGTGCACGCCGGCTTCGGTCGTGTCGAGCACCTGCACGAAATCCCCGGGCCCGATGCGGCCGTCGAGATCCGCGACGAGTGCCTCCACCCGATGCTGCTTGGACGCGATCCACGCCGCGTCGGAGGCTTCCAAGCCCTTGAGACCGAGCATGATCGCCGCTGCAACGACGCACGCCGCCACCGGGAGCGCCGCCCGGCGGCCGGCCTCGACGAGCCGTTCGATCTCGGCAAAGAGCGCGACGGCAGCGAAGGCCGCCAGTGGGTAGAGGTGGTACTCCCAGCCCTTGCTCTGCACGAAGAAGTGCGCGACGCCGTAGCCGAGGCCGAGCGTCACGACGGCGTGCCGCACTCCGAAACGCCGGCTCGCGAGCGCCGAGCCGAGCGAGAGCGCCACGCCCGCGGCGATCGGGATCCACACGTGCCACCGGTAGAAGGTCCAGTGGGCCGGCCGTCCCAGCCGCGAGTAGAGCGGCACCAGGTAGCCGACGACGAGCTCGTACCACGCGGCGAGCGCGCCGGCGGCCGCGAGCCACGCCACGACCGCCAGCACCGGCCCGACGAGCGCGGCCGCGAACGTCGCGACCGGGCGCGTCGCGCCGCGCGCGACGACCGCGACCAGCACGAGCAGCGCGGCGGCGAAGAGGCCGGCATGGGGCTTGACCGTGATGCCCGCGCCGAGCGCCAGCCCGCCCCACGCGAGGCTCGCCGGCCTGGTTGGACGCTCGGCCCAGCGCGCAACGCCGAGTGCTCCGAGCAGGAGAAACGGACAGAGCAGGAAATCGCGCTGGCCCGTCTGCCAGGCGCCCGCGGCCAGGTGGTACAGGGCGAAGAACAGACCCGCGCCCGCGGCGGCCAGGCGTCCCCAGGGCGCGGCGAGCGCGGCGGCGGCCAGCGCGGTCAGCGCGAGCCACGTGAGATCGAACGCGCGCCAGCCGGCGTCGCCGGCGCCGAACAGCTTGAGCGCGATCAAGTGAAGCAGGTACACGCCCGGGAAATTCATGTCGAACACGTCGCGGTACGGGACGGCGCCCTCGCCGATGCGCCAGGCGATGTAGTGCATCAGCGGCGCGTCGTGGATCAGCGGCCAGGCGCGCGAGCGCCACGCGAGCACACCCACGAGGCCGGCCAGGGCGAGGACGATCAGCGCGACGACGGCGCGCGGGCGCTTCACCGGCGGCGTGCGGCCGGCCGCACTACTCGCGGAACTCCTGGTCGAGGATCTCGCGGATGAAGCGGTCCAGCGCGACGGGATAGAAGCGCGCGTCCGGAGTCGTGATGACGCCGGTGTCGATCACCTCGCGCCGCGAGAGCTCCTCGAGCACGCGCTCGACGTGACCGTGGGCGTCCCGGTCATGGCGCCGGATCTTGAGCTCCTCGCTCTCGAGCGAGACCCGCGAGGCGTAGCGAAAGCTGAACACACGCGCGATCAGGCGCTGGTCCATCAGCTCCGTCTCGCCGAACATCTCGCCGTAGGTCGGGCCCCCGCCGCCGCCGATGATGAGTCGCGGCGAGACCTTGATGCGGCCACGAACCTCCACGGAGCGGCCCGGCTGGTCGTGCTCGGGTCCGACGAGGATGTAGGGCAGCACGTGATAGCCCGTGATGATCCCGGTGAGGGGCTTGCGCACCACCTGGGTCTCGTCGAAGACGTGGCGCAGGAACTCTAGATCTTGCCAGTCCTCGGCCATGCGGGGTAGTGTACCAGCGGCATGCAGTCGCGCCCGAGCCCGCGTCCTTCCGTCGCGTCGCCCACGATCCCCAGGCCCGCGTCCGGCACCGAGTGGGTGCATCAGTGCGAGCGCTGCGGCGCCCGGATGGAAGAGCGACAGTGCAAGATCGTCTGTCGGAACTGCGGATGCTTCAGGGATTGCTCGGATCCCTGATCCTCGAATCTCGCTCGCGATAAGCCCGTATCGGTGTCGACCGCGTCCGAGCGTGCGTGGGCTCTCTTTCCAGCCGGCTCGCCGGGCGAGTACAACCTGCCGCGCGAGCTCACGGTGGTGCTCGCCCGCGGCGAGGGCGCCACGGTCTGGGACACCGAGGGCCGCGCCTTCACCGATTTCACGATGGGCTGGGGTTCGGTGCTCCTCGGCCACGCCCACCCGGCGATCGTCGAGGCGGTGCGCCGACGAGCCGGTCTCGGCTCGAACTTCGCCTACCTCACGGACGCCTCGCTCGAGCTCGCCGAAGCAATAGCGCGCGCGGTCCCGTGCGCCGAACGCCTGCGGTTTTGCGCGTCGGGCACGGAGGCCACCGCGTACGCCGTGAGGCTCGCGCGCGCCCATGCCGGGCGTCCGCGCGTGCTGAAGTTCGAGGGCGCCTACCACGGCGCGAACGAGGTCGGCACCGTGAGCCTGTTCCCCCAGCGCCGGCTGGCGTTTCCCCAGGGCGAGCCGACGTCGGCGGGCGTGCCGGCGAGTGCCGTCGCCGACGTGCTGGTCGCGCCGTACAACGACCTGCGCACGACCACCGCCATCCTGGCCGCGCATCGCCAGGAGGTCGCCGCGGTCATCGTCGAGCCGCTGCACCGGTGCACGCCGCCCCAGCCCGGCTTCCTCGCGGGCCTGCGCGAGCTCACCGCCGAGCTCGACGTGCTCCTGATCTTCGACGAGACCGTCACCGGCTTCCGCCTCGCCTACGGCGGCGCACAGGAGTACTACGGCGTGCGGCCGGACCTGGCCACGTTCGGCAAGGCGCTCGGCGGCGGCTATCCGATCGGCGTCGTCGCCGGACGCGCCGACGTGCTCGATCTCGTGCGCGAGGACCGTCTCGGCGAGGACCGCTACGTGTGGTTCGCGTCGAGCGTCGGCGGCAACGCGATCTCGGCGACTGCGGCGCTCGCGACCTTGGCCGAGCTGCGGCGCGCCGGGACGTACCCGCGGCTCTTCGCGCTCGGCGAATCGCTGTGTGCCGGGCTCCGCTCGGTCCTGAAGGACGAAGGGTTCACGGCGCAGGTCCAGGGCGATGGGCCGCTCGCGGCGATCGTGTTCACCGATCACGAGGTCGTCGACTACCGCACCGCGTTCGACTCCGATCGCGCTCGCGCCCGATCCTTCCTGCTCGGCCTCTTCCGCCGCGGCATCTTTCTGAATCCGATGTCGACGAAGCTCTACCTCTCGCTCGCCCACACCGACGCGGACATCCGCCGCTTTCTCGATGCGGCGCGCGCGACGCTGCGCGAAGACTGCCGCGCGCGCTGAGCCCGTGCGGCGGCTACGGCGCTTCGGGCGGGCGCACCGGCGCGGCGGGCGCCGAGCGCGGTGAGCCGCCCGGCGCCGGAGAGTGATCCACCGGCGCGATCTCGCCCATGTCGGGCTCGAGCTGGAGCGTATCGGCGATCTTCGTGTAGCTCGAGAACATCTGCGCGACGCCGAGCACCTCCATCACGCCCTGCTCGCCGACACCCAGGCGCCGCATCTGGCCCAGGTGGAACGCGGTCCCGAACGACGAGCGCGTCGTGACCGAGACCGCAAACGCCAGTGCTTCCTTGTGCCGGCGCGTGAGCCGCTTGTCGTCGAACGCCCGGCGCGTCGCGCCCCAGAGATCGGCGAGATATCCCGGATCGGCGGCCACGCGACGAAACACGGCCGGCACCTCCGCGACCTCGTAAAAGGCGCGGATCTCGGCGAAGACCGCCTCGGCCTCGGCGGTCGGGTGCGCCGGCTCGAGCGAGGCGAGCGGTGAGTCGGCGACGACGTTGAGCGCGTTCGTCACGCCGACCAGCAGCGCCGCCTCGTACCACGGTCCGTCATCGGACAGTCCCTGCAGCTTCCCGGCTGCAGTATGGGCGCGTACTCAGTAGGCGCAGGCGTTGGCGCCGCTCACCACCGCGGCGACCATCTCCTTCTCGGCGCGCGTCCATTCGCCCGGCGTCATCGCGCGCTTCATCGCGCGTCCGTGGAAGGCGCCGAGCTCCGCGTCCCACGCCATGACCCGGCTCATCGCCGGCGGCTCCGCGAAGTCATAGTTGAACCACGCCTTCGCGAGCTCGAAGAGCTTGCGAATGGGCTCGGGATACTCGGCGGCGTGTCGCAGTCTGACGGTCGGCATGCGTTCGCTCCTTCCGGTAGGCGCCGGGGCTAGCTCGCGGCGGCCGCGTGGATCAGCCAGCGCCCAGGCCAGCCGTCGACGGCACAGTCCGCGCGGAGCGCTCGCGCGCGCGTCAAGCTCTTCACCGCGCGCGCGATCTCGTCGCCCGGCAGGCCGAACAGCCGCGCGAGCGCGCGCTCGCTCGTGAACACGGCGCCCCGCGTGTAGCGCTCGATCAGTCCGGCGATCGCGGCCTCGCGCGAGAGACGCCGCCCCACGGCGACCGCTTCCGGCAGCCACGACTCCACGAGCTCCCAGCGATACGAAAACGTCGGCTCGTAGCGCTCCTCGCTCTTGACGACCCAGAGTCCCTGCTGGAGCTCGGCCATCGCGCGCTCGAAGCCGCGCGTCTTGCCGGGCTCGAGCATGAACACGTTCGCGCGCAGCTCGCGCGTGTACTGCGGATGCTCGTCGAGCATCGCGTCCATGATGCGCCGGGCCGTGTGCGACAGCCGACCCGCCTCGTACTCGACCCGGTAGTCGCGCGCGCGCTGGCGGCCGCGCACGAGCGCGTAGAACATCGGGAACACGTCGAGCGCGACCAGGAGCGGCCGGCCCTTGAGGAGCTTGCCGTAGTACACCCGCTTGGTGGTCGGCAGCACGTCCTTCAGGCTCCACGTCAGGCCGATGCCGGCGTCGTGGTGCGAGTGACGCGGCCAGCGCGGATTCGCGCGCCCGGCGACCGCCTCCCACAAGCACGCGACGCCTTCGGGGAACCGATAGAACGTCGAGCAGAACCCCACGTCGCGCACGAACGCGAGCGCGCCGCGCTCGCCCTGCACGCGATGCGCCGGCAGCCGGCGGAACCGGCGATCGCGCAGTCGACCCAGCGCGGCGGCGCTCGGCGCCGCCGGTGTCACGAGCGCGGACGGCGTTCGGACTCTCACACGCAAGGCCTCTCATTGACCATATTTCTGTCGCTGTTGTAAAGTGCGCACCATGAAAAAGAAAAAGGCGACGCCGAAGGCGGCGGCGCGGAAGCGGGTCAGCAAGAAGGCGGCGGCGCCGAAGCAGGCGAAGCCGGCTGCGACGTATACGCCCAAGCCGGTCCAGGGAAACGGCTGGGCGCCGTTCCGCTACCCGCCGCAGTAACGGACGCTCCTGGATAGGCTCCTGCCCCACCTGGCGCCCGGCGCCGTGCTGCTTCTGGGCGCCACGGTCATCTTGCAGTCTGCGTCGATGCGCGCGGCGGTAGCGACCTCGGCGTCGGTCTATTCCTGGGTCATCTTCGGCGTCGGGATCCTCCTCGGCTGGCGGTTCAAGCGAAGCCAGCTCGTCGTCGCGCTGGCCGTGCTCTTCGCCGCCGAGCGCGCGGTGGCGTACTTCCCGGCGGTCGGTGAGACCGCCGCGGTCGGCCGTGTCGTGTTCTCCGCGGTCGCCCTGCTCCTCCCGCTCGATCTGGCCGCGATTGCCTGGCTTTCCGAACGGACGATATCCACGTGGCTGGGCCGGGTGGTCCTCGGCGTCATCCTGGCGCAGCCGCTGGCGATCGCGCTCCTCCTGCGTCCTGAGCTGGCGCCGCTCGTTCAGGCCCTCCAGCAGGGACTGGTGGCGGGCGGGCTTCCGTTCACGCGGATCCCGCCTCCAGCGCTCTTCGCGTTCCTGAGCGCGATCGCGCTCGCGGCGCTGCGATTTGTGGTCCGGCGCACCGTCATCCAGGCGAGCCTCGTCTGGGCGCTCCTGGCGGCGCTCCTTGGTCTACACGGCGACGGTCCGGCTTCCACCGTGTACCTGGCGACGGGCGGGCTCATCCTCATCGTGTCGCTGATCGAGACCTCGCATCGCATGGCCTTCAGCGACGAGCTGACCGGGCTGCCGTCTCGGCGCGCCCTCACGGATGCGCTCATGCGGCTGCCGGACGTCTATACGGTCGCGATGATCGACATCGACCACTTCAAGAAGCTCAACGACGAGTACGGTCATGCCGCGGGCGACCAGGTGCTACGCCTGATCGGCTCCACCTTGACCAGGACCGAGGGCGGCGGTCGGCCGTTCCGCTACGGGGGCGAGGAGTTCGCGGTGCTGTTCCCCGGCAAGCCGGCCGAGGAAGCGCTGCCGTACGTCGAGGACCTTCGCGAGGCGATCGAAGAGTCGACCTTCACCTTGCGCGGACACGATCGGCCCAAGATCCGCCCTGAGAAGCCCGTGCGCGCGACCGGCGGCCGGCGCACGATCTCGATCACCGTCAGTATCGGCGTGGCCGAGCCGGACGAGGGCGGCGCCGATCCGGAAGACGTCATCCGCGCCGCCGACCAGGCGCTCTATCGAGCCAAGCGCACGGGCCGCAACCGCGTCTGCCTCGCCGAATAGGCCGGGGCCCGATAAGGGCCCATCTGCTGGGCCCTTCTCGGCCCCCGGTTAGTCCATGCCCCAAGTAAAGACGTTGACTGGCGTCACCTCAACGATTACTGAGTCCGACTCGTCGAGCGTGGCGTCGCGCTTGTACTGCGCGTACTTCTTGTAGAGGAGCGCGCGGATCCGCCGAAAGCGGGGGCCTTTCGCGAAGAGCCGCGTCGTGCCCTGCACCATCGCGCCCTTGATGTGGGTCCAGTCGTCGGAGTACACATCCACGGTCACCGCCACGCGTGGGTTGTCGGCCAGGTTGCGCACCTTTCGGACCTTGCTCGCCGAGGCGTAGTAGATCTTGCCGTCCGCCACGACGGGGCACACGGGCACCAGATGCGGCATGCCCCGAGCGTTCGCGCTCGCAACGCGACAGACGCGCTCCCGCTCGAACCAGCGCGCGACCGACTTCTTCATCCGCATCGCGCTCAGGCCTTTGCCGGGTCGCCGACGAATCGCAGGATCGCTTCGATCACCGCAGCCGGCTGCTCCTCGGGAATGAAGTGGCCCGAGCCGGGCACCGCGTGGCCGACGACGGACGCGCAGCGCTCCTTCCAGACGCCGAGCATGTCGGGGACCTGCGGCCTGCGGCCGCCCGCCTCGCCCCACAGAACGAGGGTCGGGGCCGCGACCGTCTTGTCGCGGTCGGCGCCGTCCTGCTCGAGGTCGATCGTCGCGCCCGCGCGATAGTCGTCGAACGCCGCACGCATCGCGCCGGGCTGCCGGAAGCAGCGCACGTACTCCTGCACCGCCTCCTCCTCGATCGCCGCCGGGTTGTACGCGGAGGTCCGGTACATGTAGCGAAGGTAGATCTCCTCGCGGCCGGCGGTCAGGGCTTCGGGCAAGTCCGGCAGCTGGTGGAAGTACCAGTGCCAGCGGGCGCGCGCGCTCACCTGATCGGTGCGCGCGAAGACGTCGTATGTCGGCGCGATGTCGAGCAGTACCAGCCGCGTCAGGAGCGCCGGATGGTCGAGAGCGAAGCGATGCGCGACGCGGGCGCCGCGATCGTGGCCGACCAGCACGACCGGCCCGATGTCGAGCGCCTGGATCACGTCGGCGATGTCGGCCGCCATCGACCGCTTGTCGTAGCCGCGGATCGGCCGGTCGGAGTCGCCGTAGCCCCTGAGGTCGGGCGCCACCACGGTGAAGCGCTCGGCGAGCGCCGGCATCACCTTGCGCCACATGTGGCCCGTCTGCGGATAGCCGTGGAGCAGAACCAGCCCCGGTCCCTGCCCGAGCCGGCGATAGTGGATGCGAATCTTGTCGCGAACACTGACCACGTCGCGGATCATCGGCGATAGTCCTCCGCCCGGTCGCGCGGCTCGAACCCGAGAACGGCGCGGGCGTGCTCGAGGTCGCGGTATCCCCATTTGTTGTTGGACACGGCGTAGAAGATGTCGAACTTGAGCTCGGGCGGTGCTGTGATGCAGAGCTCGAGCATCCGCACGACGTCGCGCTGGCTGCAGAAGACCGAGAACTCGCGGGGCGACGACGGGCGGTCTTCGGCCCGCACGCGTCCGATGCGCACGCAGATCGCCGACAGGCCGTGCGCATCGGCGTAGTGCCGCGCGATCGCCTCGCCCCAGATCTTGCTGGCGCCGTAAAGTCCCGCCGGGCGCACCGGCATCTCATGCGTCATCGTCTTCCACGACCCGGCGTCGTCGTAGCGTCCGGCGACCAGCGCGCTGTACGGCGGATCGCGCTCCCATGCGCTCACCGTCGCGCCGCTCGAGGCGTAGACGACGCGGCTGACGCCGGCCCGGCGCGCGGCCTCGAAGACGTTGTAGGTACCGACGACGTTGGCCTGCAGGAGCTCCTCGAAGACCTCGCTGGTCCCGGTGCGCGCCGCGAGGTGCACGACCGTGTCGA
>Ga0075430_100002698_pt1 | contig 14820 bp, 9 predicted proteins | sample RhiMetdeltSRZDD4_FD_75294 | JGI IMG/M metagenome (GOLD analysis project Ga0075430, IMG submission 75294) | Populus rhizosphere microbial communities from Tennessee, USA - Rhizosphere MetaG P. deltoides SRZDD4 | ecosystem: Host-associated > Plants > Roots > Rhizosphere > Soil | place: USA... | reverse complement strand
ACGAAAATCGGCATCGATAAGATAGACACCCAATGGGGCTTGATTGAGCAGAGTTTCGAATTGTTGGGCGCGTAAACGAATGGATTCTTCGGCCCGCTTACGTTCCAATACGTCGGCAGCTTGTCGCGCGAGCACATCGAGCAGCACCAACTCGCGATCTCCCGGGACGTGAGGTTCACGCCAATGCGTGGAAATCATTCCAACGACGCAACCATCGCGCGAGACAAGCGGCGTTGATTGCATCGCCGCGATGCCGCTCAGTTCATAATGCTTGCAATGGTCGCTTCCCTTCAGAAACTCGGCGCTAGCGACGTCCGGCACAATGAGCCGTTCACCGGTCCGAAGGGCTGCGCCGCAGGAAGTGATGGACCCATGGGTGATTTTCCCCCAATAGGCCGCCGAGTCAGGGTGAAACCCTTTCCAGGCCAGAAGACAGAGTGCTTTCCCTTCGGGGTTAAGCATTTGAAGGCTTCCCATATCGGAGCGCATCACTCCGATGGCGGCGTCGAGAATCTGCTCATACAGCACCTCGATGTTTTCTTCTTGAACAAGCAGGCTGCTAATCTTCTGCAACTGTTTGGCATCGTCGAGTTCCCTCACCAACTGAGCTTCGCTCGCGCGTAATGCCTCTTCGACCTGTTTGCGTTCCGAGATATCCGTCCAATAGAGATTGGCATATTGTTCCTCGAGGACGGGACTGATCGTAATCAGATAATGACAGGCGCCAAGCGTATATTCGGCTTGTTGTGCCTCCTTCGCGTCGAGGGCCTTAGTCACGGATAGACTGAGATCGGACGGAGCACGCTGCCCCAATTGTAAACCGAGATCGCGAAGGAGGTCCTTTGAAGCAGGATTTATGTACAGCAGAATACCTGCCCTGCTGATTCGCAGGACCGGGGAGGGGTTTTGGGAGGGGAATAAGGCAATAGCCTTGACCACTTCGTCGGCGTGCTTGCGCTCCGTAATATCGAAACTAATGCCGTTGACTCGTATCGGCTGGCCTTGCTCATCGAGTTCGACCTGTCCTTGTCGATGAATCCAGCGAATTTCCCCATCCGGCTTAACGATACGAAATTCCATGTTCTGATTGCTTTTGTCTTTGATGGAGTGGCAATAGGCGGCTAGAACGTGCTTTCGGTCTTCGGGATGAATAGTGGAAAGCCAAGCATTGACGGAGGGTTCCGTTGAAGGTGGTATGCCAAAAAGTTCGTAATAGGGCTCTGACCAAGTGATCCGGTCAGTGCGCAAATCAATTTCCCACACGCCAGCCTGCGCTCCGCGTTGGGCACGGAGCAGCAGATCCTCAGTCTTTTTTAATTTGCGCTCCGTTTGTTTCCGGTCAGACGTGTAGAGAGCCGCCCGGAGCTGGACTTCTAAATCACGTTCCCTGAAGGGCTTAAGGACATAACCAAATGCCCCACAGGCACTTGCTCGCTTGACGGTTTCTGGGTCAGAGTGTGCCGTCAGAAATAGGAAAGGTATATCAGAATGCTCCTTGAGGCGAGTGGCGGTCTCAATGCCATCTAATGTTCCGCTTAATTTGATGTCGAGCAAGATCAGATTCGGAGGGTTGGCTTGGCTAATCTGCAGTGCGGCCTCACCGGTGGAAGCGATATCCAAAACACGATATCCGAGAGCCGTGACCTTTTGGGCCAGATCTTCAGCGACGACCGCCTCGTCTTCAACAATCAAAATGGCGGGCTGACTCATCTAGGCTTGCTCCGATTGCGCGTAATCCTACTAGGTGAACTTGTAGAAATCTAGATGGGATTAAATTATTTGGGACCCTCGAAATACTACCGTTCACAAGCCACTGTTAAAACCCTTCTTTCACACTTAAGGCGAGGGCCCTGGGTTCGAGTCCGAGGCGGCTCACCACTAAATCAGATAACTTCTGGTGATGTAGCAGCTTCGACAACTGATCTTAGAAAGGTTCAAGGACAACGGGTTGGTTTCGAGCTGTCTTACTGTGTGCCGTGCCGCAGCTTGTGGTGACAAGCACAGATATGAGAGGCCGGTTAGACGGCTGGTTTCAATCGTAGAAAATCGACAGAGAAGACTCGCGGGATAGACATAGCCGGTCGTCGACACGCCTGACCGACCATTCCATTAGGGTGAGTCAATAAATGCTTTGGCTCACCTCGTTAGAAGCAATACTCTCCACTCCACTGCCATCATAGTCGGTTACAGTAAAGTAGTAGGTATTTCCGATACCGAGATTGCTGATCACGTATGAGGTGACGTTCCCTACATTAATTGGCGCGCCATACACTCCGGAGGTCGTTCCCACATAGACGTTATAGCCCGCGATGCCTGTGCTCGTTTCAGGGGGATCCCAAGCCAACGAAACAGTGCTACTACTTGTAGTGGATGTCGATGTCGTTGTCGATGTGCTTGCGGCTACAGTCAACGTTACAGGAACAGAAACACTGCCACCTTTATAAACAGTAACTGCGACCGTGGCAGTATACGTGCCCGGTGTTAATCCGGCTGTATTTACCGCAACGACAATCTGTGACGACTTCGTAATGCTTCCAGTTCCAGGAGAGACACCCACCCAATTGGCGCTGTCGGATGCTGTCCAGTTGGTGGCTTTGGTGTTCGACTTGGACACGGTGATTGACTGGCTGGGGGGATTACTTCCACCCTGTACGGCTTGAAAGGTTAAGGATGTCGGATTCGCTGTTAACGCCCATGTGTCGGGGGAATTCCACAGGCCCAGCGCCAAGCATAGAAACAAGATCTTGCCCGCACACCGATGGAGACGCATGGAGACCTCCCTCGTCGCGTTGAGGATTTATGTGTCACCCCTCGTCTGAGCAACGAGCGTTGTCCTTGCGCCACGCGATTCGATTTCCGGATCCTTCACTAGCAATAGCGATGCCATAATACATTTCCAGCGAAAACCGAGGCGGATAAAGTAATTACGACGACTCTTCGAGCCATAGACAGCTTCCAGCCGTTCTCAGTTGTACTCGCAGATATTCACTATGGAGGAAATTGTTCAGCGCTGGTTCGGCGAATGAAAGCGTACGTTATCCAACCAACGACATAGGAGCGGGAAGAAACAATGAAGCATTTGTGAACCGTTGCCCCGCAATTTGTCTAATCACCATCAGGTTTATGTCCACGTGTCGAGTTGCAGAGCCGATGAGATTAGAAAGTTATGAGGACGTTCTCTGAGCGGAGTCGCGAACTAACAAACCGCAGGTCACTTCCTCGGAAGAGGAAAAAAAGGTTTATTCATCTTCCATAGAACGCTCCTTCTTGTATCGTTTTGCATAGGCTTCATAATCCGTCCAGGCTCTCTGAGCCTCCTGCGAATTAGATGTCGCCTTATTCACCATTTCAAAGTAGACGCCGTAGAGCCGGTTCAATTCGCTGAGCGTCGTCGTAAGTGTCGCAGTTGGCATTTTCTTCCTCACTTCCTTTGTTTCGAATGAAATCGAAAAAGTGAGTCGAGGAGGGACGGCTGTAACTCGATTAATCGAATGAGGGATTGCTTTGAAACTAGAGAGGTGGGGCGTTGTTTCTTTGGTCCCAAGGAAGAAGCAGCCTGGATTGTTTTTGGCGGGTCACAACCGTGACGGTAACGGGAGGTTTCGCATTCTTGGGGGCGGCGATACGAAGTCATTTTCCCAGATCTCGTATCTCTTAAATCTTAGGGAAGCCACTATAAATGAAGCGCAAGCGGAACGCTAGCAGGGAGAAAACCTTAGATAAGAGGTGTGAGCGCTGGCGAGACTTCACCGTCATTGAATTGGTTTGTGCTTCTTCATCCGCCGGAATGCGTGCTGCGGGAGCGTGGAGTCGCTCTTAGGTTCAGTGATCATGAGCCTAAAAGCAGGACGCCGAGCATCAATAGAGCGAACGTGCTGGCCACGATGAGCAGGTTGAGGATGATGTCACCCACATACTGGAATGCACTTGAGGGAAATGTGACGCGATCTACCCAGGGTCTCATAGCATAGCCCTCCGTGTGAGGACGTCAGTCTGCCTCACTTCGATGCGCTTAGATATACGTCTGTAGGGTTAAGGCCGTGTTCATAGGTAGGGGGTTTTCTTAAGGCCGCATCATTTCTGCATCGCCATGATCTGGTGTTTCCTGGCCCCACAACAACTTCCTCAATAGAGGCGCTGACGAGGGAGCGTGCCCAAACGACCTGTAAACTAGGGTGCCACCAAGTCGGTAATTGTACCGCTCTCTTGTAGTATTAAGGCAGTGCTCTTGCACGTTCCCGAGGGAATTATACCGACTACAGATGTAAAGAAATGAAGGACTGGAGAAACAATATCGTCAAAGACGTGGAAGGGATAAGGCACGTTGTGTTGGCTACCAAACGCGTGGCTGTGCTCGGCATCCGAAGTGAGAAGGATTGCTCTCGGCCGGCCTTCTATGTGCCGCAGTATTTAGTTTCAGCCGGGCTTCACGTGATTCCCGTGCCCGTCCACGATGTGAAGGTACAGAAGATTCTGGGCCAGCGGGTGTTTCGGCGACTGACAGACATCCCGGGCGAGTTGGACCTAGTTGACGTATTCCGCCGCTCAGAAGACATCCCCGGTCATCTCGATGACTTGCTCGCCAAAAGACCTACGGCGGTGTGGTTTCAGTCAGGAATACGCAATGATGAGGTTGCGGAGTCTCTCGCTCACGCTGGCATCAAAGTCGTGCAAGACCGCTGTTTGATGGTGGATCATCGAAGGTTCGCCGATCACGAGAAGGCTTAACTGCCGCGACGAAAGGTCCTTCGCCAACCCGATATAGTCAATCAACGAGGAGGTTGCCAATGGGAAAAATTGTTGAATGTTCCAAAGTTGATCCGTCGTCCGGATGCAAACATGTTGTACGGGGGAACACCGAAGAGGAAGTGTTAAAGAATGCCGCGGAACACGCAAGGCAGCATGGGATTCGGGAGGTTACTCCGGAGCTCGAGGCTAAAGTAAAGGCAGCAATCAGAGATGAGAAATAACTTCCTCCTCCCCCGATAGACATTATCTGCTTGACCTCTGACAACCGGTCCGGTGCCTTCCCAAGGTGTCAACCATGAATGCAACAGGACCATCTTCGCAGACAACCCCGGAGAGCGTTAAGATTGACTATATAGTTAGGGCTCTGCTACTTAATGTGCGCCGGATAGCCGGAGGCAGGCACCAAAGATTGGATTCTTACATAAGGAGGGCGAGCTATGAGTAGGAGGGCCCAGGTATGGCGAGCGATCACTCCCATTGCAGTGTGCGTCATGGTTTCTGCAATCAGCGCACCGTCGATTGTCACGGCAGATGAGGAAATGAAAGTTGACGTTACCATTACTGACAGTGGCTTCGACGTGAAGGGACATACGACATCAGGTTCCCTGACGAAGATCGTCGTGCAAAACAAAGGGACCATGACCCATGGGATCAGCTCTCCGATGTTCAAAGAGGGCGTCGTGAAAAAAGAAGGAGCCGGCGCCGAGATCCGAGGTGAGAAGGGCAAGGGCTATCGGGCCTACCATTTGGAGCCGGGGCAGACGATGACGTTACATTTTCAAAAAGCGTCGAAGTCGGATCCGGCCACGGGAATCAGCGAAACTATGCAGATACCTTTCTGGTGCGATATCCATAAACACATGAAGGGAGAATTCTTGGTCGTTGAAACAAGAGGTGAAGTGGGCGGCGGCTGATATTTATTACCCTCCACTATCCCACACAAGTACCGGAGACGGGTCGTAGAAGCGGTACGCTCACGACCCGTCTCTTTACACTCCGCCTGCAAAGGCAGATCGCTTGAAAGAGGCGTGCATGAGAATTCAGAGAGGTTCGACTGGAGCGATGATGTTCATTGCGATGGCCATGCTCTTGTTGGCAGAAACACCCGTCGAGTCGCAACCGGAACAGGTTGTGGAGGTGGTCATCAAAAATTTCACGTATGTTACCAAACAGAAAGCGTTGCGATTAGGCGTGCCCACCGCTATTAAGGTCGTGAATGAAGATGTCGAGCGGCATGACTTTGGTTCGACGATGTTCGAGGGTATTCCGACAAAGGTTGAACAGGACGGCATCAGCGTCTACGGCCGGGGTGTAGGGGGTGTCATGTTAGACCCTCGACGCAATGTGGTCATTCGATTCGATCTGGAACGTCCGGGTCGCCATGAGTTCCGGTGCTCGATCCATTCCAACATGAAGGGTGAATTGCTCCTTTTGAGCGTGGAAGCCGCCTAAGAGCAAGCTGGTGAGCTTCTGGCACTTCTTCCCGATCCTTATGAAAAGGCAGGGGTGGTAGGCTTAAGCCATTTCAGACCCCCGTTTCGCGATCACATTCCATGACATGCTGTCGTGACACTGGATCCTTCCAGTTTCGACGAAATTCCCATCGATTTGCGTTCTTCCTAAGACCGCATTGTGACTGGCAAATAGGAAAAAATAAGCAGAATGGTTCGTGTGCGGGAATCAATGTCACGAGTCGTAGATGTCTACGAGCGGGTGGAGGACACGATGCGGATTGAAGATGCCAGGTCCATCTTCCAAAGCATAAAGATGAGCCATTTCGACGGATCGAAGTTATACCAACGAGGGCCGTTGCGGTAGTCGCTTTGATAGGTGTGGTGATAGTTGTGGTAACCTTCGCCAAATGTCACGAGCGAGACCAGCCAGCTGTCTCTGCTGGAATCCGCTTGGCCGTGAGGCTGGCTTCCCCAAAGATGGCAGATAGAATTAATGCAAAATGTCGAGTTGAGCACAGCGAAGGTTCGGCCCACACCGGCGAGCAGAAAGCATCCAAGGCCGCCCATCCAGCCGTTGTAGAGAAATCCCACGGCAAAGGTGAGTCCAAGACCTGAGAGCACGATAGGCAGGTAGTAGCGGTGCTGCCACATGACGACGGGGTCTTGTCGCAAGCGCGAAGCATACTTCTCATTCGCATGGCCATCTGTAAAAAATAACCATCCGCAGTGGCTATACCAAAATCCCCGCTGGGCATTGTAGGGATCATGTTCCTGGTCGGTATGCGCATGGTGACGAATGTGGTCGGCTGCCCACTTGAATGCGGAGTTTTCGAGGGCCCATCCTCCCGCGATTAAGAACCCGGTTTTGACCCAATTAGGACAGTCGAAACTGCGGTGTGCCATCAGGCGATGGTATCCCACCGTAATGCCTAAGCCGGTCATTACATAGAGAATGCCGAACATGGTCCAGTCCATCCAACTATACCCATAAAAGAATCCGTAGAGCGGGACGCCGATCAAGGCGCCAATCGAGATGAGGCCGAACAAGATGGCGGTAGCGTAGTTGGGATAGGCTCGCCTCAGGTCGTCTGTTGGGACAGCCGCGTTAAGCATTTGGGTGTTGTTCTTTCAGTTAATGAAGAAAGGAAGCGGTTGCCACTGGGCATCTGGCTTCCTCATTGACGCGCAGTTCTTGCCTTGAACTTCCAGATCTCGATTAGCAATGCTGGTGCCGCTTAGTTAACTTTGCCAAGGATGAACCCATGTCCCAAGGCCATAGTCATAATTCCAGGTTTTCGCTGGGACGTCACTTGTGGATTGAATTTTGAGGGCTGCCATCTTCGTTATATCCATATGTGGCCTGGCCGCTTCCATGGCGTCCTCAAACTCCTCGAAGATTTCCTGCACTCTTTGTCCGTTGACGTGAAGAAAGTAGCCATACACTTGTTCACTCATAGGCCGTTCCCCTTATTCGATTTCGGACGCGGAAAGATGGGTAAGACGCCGTCGGCAAGCTAGGTCAGCGATGAGGGCGCCAGGTTCCGCCTTGATATTCTTCAATTCGTAACCATGGCAAGCAGCCGCCTTTGATGAGGATCAGCAGGCCAATCGTATCCTTATCTTCTTCCATTACCTGAGCAATTTTGACCACCCTAGACATTTCCCTGGGACTATTATTTCTGCAGCTCCATCTTTTAGAATTCACCCTTTGTGACAAATGGTTTCAGTGCCGTAGGCTCTTCTATGCTGTTGGAAGAACATTTACCTGAGACCGGGCAACAATCGCGAACTCGCGAAACCATGATCCGCGCCCTTCCCGCGCCCGCATGTCGATGCGCATGGCAGCGCCTGGCTAGACGGCGATGGTTGGATCATCTGCTCAGCTGGGTGGGATGGTACCCATGGCAGTGTAGGCGGTGCCATAAGCGCGCCTACGTCCGTTTTCGCTTCTGAGCTCCCCCTTGCTCCCGCCGGGCCCGGGCTACATCCAAGACGCACGTGAGCAGTTTTGACCACCTACTTGGACCTCTATTCAGCGAGAATGGTGTCTGTCTTCATCACAGACTCTACACACGATACCGTGCGGGAATGGAGGGGACGTGAACACCGCTGGCTGTCTCTGCTATCAAGTCGCACCAATCGGCTACGGGGTGAGTGACCTATGGAACTGTCCCAACTGTAAGCAATCCTACCACCGACAATACGAGGAGAATTCTGGCATGTGGATCTGGGTGGTATCTTCTGCACTGCGAACTGCCTCTCAACATACCGACTGCCGACGGCCTCTTGAAAGGCCGTACCGGGCGACATACTGACCAAGACGGTTGCCCAATTATCTACTGATCGACGAGGCACGATGTCCACGCGATATCTTCCTCGGAACCAAAAAGATCGTGGTTTGAGCGCGGAAGCATGATCACTGCCCGCCCTCGGGAACCGCTTCTCAGACACCAGTCACCGGTTTATCGCACGACTGGTCTATCCCGCAGTGACTTCCTCATCAGGGCGGTCCATCTATGACCAATTATCCAGAGCTGGAAGAACCGATTCGGGCAGAGCTTTTCGGGGTCGAGCGGCTCGAACAGCATGCTGAAAGTCTCGCGGCTGCCCAGATCATTGCCGGCGACTTACGGCGAGGCCGATTACTCACGCCACGAGTCTTGGAGAATGGACGGGTCTTGGTGAAGTCCTACCGGACCATTGCCCGCGCGATTCGGGAAGAGAAAACGATTACACCTGCCGCCGAATGGTTGGTCGACAACTTTCACATCGTGGACGAGCAGCTTCGCGAGATCATCGATGATTTACCTCCCGGGTATTACAGGCAATTGCCCAAACTGGCATCCGGCCACCTGGAGAATTATCCACGGGTCTTCGGAGTGGCCTGGGCATTCGTCGCTCACACGGACAGTCGATTCGACCCGGAGACACTGCGCCGTTTTGTGGCGGCCTATCAGCGCGTGCAGCCGCTGACTATCGGCGAATTATGGGCGGTGGCCATTTCGCTGCGTGTCGTGTTGGTGGAGAACCTTCGCAGACTAGCGGAGCGGATCGTTCACAGTCGTGCGGCCCGGCTGCAAGCCGACGAACTCGCCGACGGTCTGCTGGGTACCGGGGTCTCGGACGTAGACACTTCGGCAACGGCTCTGCGCCGTTTTGAGCACAGACCGTTGGCAACGGCGTTTGCCGTGCAGCTCGTCCAGCGACTACGTGATCTGGATCCCAAGGTGCGTCCGGTCCTCCTGTGGCTCGATGAGCGCCTTGCCGCGCAGGGGACGACCGCCAACGACATCGTGCAGGCCGAGCACCAGGAACAGGCGGCCATGAGCGTCACTGTGCGGAACATCATCACCAGCATGCGATTCACGTCAGCATTTGACTGGGCGGAATTTTTCGAGCGCGTCAGCCTGGTGGATGACATTCTGCATCGCGAGCCTCGATACACCGAAATGGATTTTGTCACCAGGGACACCTACCGCCACGCCATCGAGGACTTGTCCCGTGGCTCGGGTTTCTCAGAAATCGACGTGACGACACGTGTTGTAGATCGTGCCAGGCGGGCGGTGATGGAGCCGCACGTGAGTGAACAAGTAGAGCGGCATTCGGACCCTGGCTATTACCTCATCTCGCAAGGACGACGAGCGTTTGAGCGGGAACTCGGCTACAGCGTGTCCTGGAAGCGCCGGCTCCTGCGTTGGTATGTCCGGGCTTCCGTGCCGGGCTATCTCGGATCCCTCGCAGTGGTGACCGCCATAGTCATGGCCTTGATGCTGTGGCGATCTGGGGAAGCCGTCGAGACAACAGCGGGCCTTGTGCTCCTTGGTCTCCTTGCGCTTGTGCCGGCCTCGGATCTCGCCATGGCACTGATCAATCGCACGGTCATGGCGATCCTCGGACCTCGTCCTTTGCCTCGAATGGCATTGCGGAACGGCATTCCTAAAGAGTTGCGAACGATCGTGGCAATTCCCACGTTGCTCACGAATCAGCAGGGTATCGAGGAGCAGGTGGAGCGATTGGAAGTCCATTATCTGGCAAATTCGGATGATGACCTACGCTTCGCCCTGCTCTCAGACTGGAGAGATGCCCCGAGCGAAAGTATGCCAGGCGATGCGGAGCTACTCGCCACGGCAGTCGAAGGGATCTCGCGCCTGAATAAGCGGTATGGCCCTGCGTCCGGCGGTGATTCGCGGTTTGTGCTGTTTCACCGCAGGCGTGTCTGGAACAAGTCCGAGGACGCCTGGATGGGGTGGGAACGGAAGCGAGGCAAGCTGCATGAGTTGAACCAGTTGTTGCGCGGCTCGACGGCCACGACGTTCATGTCAGTGGACAGCAAGCCCCCTGAAGGCATTCCTTCTGTGCGGTACGTCATCACGCTTGATGCGGACACTCGGTTGCCGCGCGGAGCCGCGCTCCGCTTGATCGGCACGATGGCCCATCCTCTGAACCGGCCTCGGTTCGACACTCTCTCCGGACGCGTCGTTGAAGGGTACGGAGTCGTGCAGCCACGGATTACGCCCTCGCTACCGACAGATGGTGAGGGCTCCTGTTTTCAACGGACGTTTTCCGGCCCCAGCGGGATCGATCCCTATGCATCCGCCGTGTCGGATGTGTACCAGGATCTCTTCCGTGAGGGATCTTATACCGGCAAAGGCATTTACGACATCGACGCCTTCGAGGCCGCCTTGGCGGACAAGGTGCCGGACAATGCAATGCTCAGCCACGATCTCTTTGAAGGGCTCTTCGCTCGCACGGCGCTCGCGACCGACGTTGAGCTGTTCGAAGCCTTTCCTTCCCATTACGAAGCCGCGGCAGCCAGGCAGCATCGATGGGCACGGGGCGATTGGCAGTTGTTGCCCTGGCTTCTCGGGCGGGGCCATACCGGATCTGAGCCGCATCGCGCGGTCATGATTCCCGCAATCGGTCGGTGGAAGATTCTCGACAACCTCCGCCGTACCCTGTCGGCTCCCGCCGCATTCCTGGCTTTGTTAGCCGGGTGGCTGTTACCACAGGGGGCTGCCTGGGTCTGGTCCTGCTTTATTCTGGCCACGATCGCGATTCCATCGCTCTTGTCTTTCGTTCTCGGACTCTATCCACGCCGCCGCGGTATTTCCATACGCAGTCACCTTCGTGGTGCAGTGACCGATCTGAAGTTAGCCGCGATTCAAATCGCGTTGACGGTCACCTTCCTGGCATACCAGACCTGGCTCATGTCGGATGCGATTCTTCGAACCCTCAGCCGGCTCGTCATCACACGGACGCAGTTGTTGGAGTGGGTAACCGCGGCACAGGCTGAGGACGCCTACACATGCAACCTGGCGGGTATGTATCGGCGCATGGCTGGCGGTATCGTCCTCACAGTGATGGCGGCTTGTGCAGTCGCACAGTTTGGATGGAATGACTCCTGGGCTGCAGCGGCCCCGTTCATCCTTCTATGGATGGCGGCTCCAGCGGTGGCGCGCTGGGTCAGCCTGCCTCCTCGGCGCACCGGCGCCGGGCCGGTTTCGCCCGCCGATGCCCGGACGCTCCGGTTGATTGCGCGCCGGACCTGGAGGTTCTTCGAGACATTTGTGTCACCAGAAGACCATGCGCTGCCACCGGATAACTTTCAGGAAGATCCGAAGCCCGTCGTGGCCCACCGGACGTCTCCAACCAATATAGGGCTCTATTTACTCTCGACTCTGGTTGCCCGCGACCTTGGTTGGTTGGGCACTCTGGAAGCGAGCGAACGACTGGAGGCCACGCTGGCGAGCATGAACGGTCTCGAGCTATTTCGCGGGCACTTTTATAACTGGTACGACACAGTCACCCTCCATCCGCTTGATCCCAAGTATGTGTCCTCCGTGGATAGCGGCAATCTCGCCGGACATCTGGTGGTCTTGAGCAACGGATGCCGAGAGTTGATTCAACATTCTACTGTCAACGTCAATCTGTTTGCTGGAATAGACGATGCCATCCGGTTGTTACGTGAGGCGCTTGACGAGATTCCCGGCCAGCGACAGACGCATACCGTCACACGGAAACAGCTGAGCCAGGCCGTCGAAGCGCTAGCCATGTTGCTGCTGTCGCGGCCGCTCGATGCCATGGGCTGGACCACGCGGTTTGGGCGGCTGACCGCATTGTCCAACACCGTGGCAGATATGGCGCAGGCCCTGGCAATGGAGCGCTCGGACGGGGCCGAGGGCGAGTTGCGCATCTGGGCGGATTCGGTCAGGAAGTGCGTAGAGAGCCATCTCCGGGACGCGGAACTGTTGCTTCCGTGGGTCCGCTTCAGTGCGAAAGATCTTGCGTCCATGTTCGACAGTCCCTCCGGGGCGGTACTGGAGTGGAAAACCATCGAGCCGTTTTTTCATTCCGTTCCCACGCTGGCGGCCGCCCCTGAACGTTTCGCGGCTGCGCTCCGTGCGCTGGAGCGTTTGCGGGAAGACTCGCTCAGCCATCCGTTGCAGAACAAGGCCAGCCTGGCAAGGATAGCGCTGCTGGCTGATGCCATTCGGCAATCGGCCGCCGATGCCACTGCTCTCATCCGCCTTCTCGCGGTCATCGCGCAAACTGCGGAGCAGATGGTGCGCGCGATGGATTTCACATTCCTTTTCGATCCGGAACGCAAGCTGTTGTCCATCGGTTATCGTGTCGCTGAGAACAGCTTGGATCCAAACTGCTATGACTTGCTTGCGTCGGAGGCCCGCCTGGCCAGCTTTATCGCCATCGCCAAAGGGGACGTGCCGGCATCGCACTGGTTTCACCTGGGCCGGGCCTTGACGCCACTTGGAAACGGTTCGGCGCTGATTTCCTGGTCGGGCTCCATCTTCGAATATCTCATGCCGGCGTTGGTGATGCGTTTCCCGGCAGGCAGTTTGCTGAGCCGGACGTATGAGCTGATTGTCCGTCGACAGATTCAATATGGTGCAGAGCGCCGCGTGCCGTGGGGTGTCTCGGAGTCCGCCTATAATGCCCGCGATCTCGACTTCACGTATCAGTACTCGAGCTTCGGTGTGCCGGGGCTAGGACTCAAGCGCGGCCTCAGTGAGGATATCGTCATCGCACCATACGCCGCTGCACTCGCGGCCATGATCGATCCCGCCGCGGCCACGCAAGACTTTGCCCAACTTGCCGAGGCCGGTGGCAAAGGAACCTATGGGTTTTATGAGGCACTGGATTATACCGGCACGCGGGTGCCCGAAGGAAAAGACGTCGCCATCGTGCGCGCCTATATGTCGCACCATCAGGGGATGTCGTTGGTCGCAATCGCAAATGTTCTGAACGATGGAGTGATGAGGAGCCGTTTTCATGCCGAGCCGATCGTCAGGGCCACCGAGCTCCTGCTCCAGGAACGGACACCGCGCGACGTGCCGGTCGCGCGACCACGCGCGGAAGAAGTCTCTGCCGCGGCGCAAGTCCGCGACCTCATACCTCCGATGTCGCGGCGCTTCACCTCTCCCCATGAGCCGACCCCACGAACCCATCTGTTGTCCAACGGCCGATACGCCGTCATGCTGACCGTCGCAGGTTCAGGGTACAGCCGGTGGCGCGACATTGCGGTGACACGCTGGCGCGAGGATACGACGCGGGACTGCTGGGGCTCCTACATTTTTCTGCGCGACACGCAGACCGGGTCTGTGTGGTCGGCCGGGTACCAGCCAAGCGGCGTCGAGGCTGACGACTATGAAGTGTCCTTTTCCGAGGAACGGGCCGAAATCATCCGACGGGATGGCGACTGGAGCACGACCTTCGAAGTGGTGGTGTCGTCCGAGGACGATGCGGAAGTGCGGCGCATCTCCGTGACTAACTTGGGGACGCGCGCGCGCGATCTACAGGTCACCTCCTATGCCGAGCTGTCCCTGGCTCCACAGGCTGTCGATGTGGCCCATCCAGCCTTTGCGAACCTGTTTGTGCAAACCGAATTTGTACCGGAGATTAGCGCGCTGCTCGCGACGCGCCGTCGGCGATCGGATGATGACCCAACGGTGTGGGCTGCCCAGGTGGTGGTCGTCGAAGGCGAAACCGTGGGTGAACTGCAATATGAAACGGATCGCGCCAGGTTTCTCGGACGCGGGCATCATGTCCGTACAGCTGTCTCGATGATCGATGGGCGACCGCTCTCGAATTCCGTCGGGTCCGTGCTCGATCCGATGCTGAGCTTGCGCCGCACGGTCCGAGTGCTCCCCGGCGGGACCGCACGCATCGTGTTTTCAACTATTGTCGGCGCCTCGCGCGACCAGGTGGTGCATCTCGCTGACAAGTACAGTGACCCGCGAGTGTTTGAGCGTGCCCTGTCGCTCTCCTGGACGCAAACGCAAGTGCAACTGCATCACCTCGGTATCGGCACCGACGAAGCGCAGCTGTTCCAGCGGCTGGCCAATGCGGTCCTGTACTCCGATGCCGCGCTGCGTCCCTCCTCCGAGATCCTGGAGCCCGGCACGCTGGAGCGTGCGTCGCTGTGGGCACATGGCATCTCCGGCGATCTACCCATCGTGCTGGCCTGCATCGACAAGGCAGAGGATGTCGATATCGTCCGACAATTGCTGCGCGCACATGAATACTGGCGAATGAAGCAATTATCAGCCGACGTGATCATTTTGAATGAAAAGACGGCGTCCTACGAGCAGGATCTGCAAGG
>Ga0075430_100002695_pt1 | contig 14826 bp, 13 predicted proteins | sample RhiMetdeltSRZDD4_FD_75294 | JGI IMG/M metagenome (GOLD analysis project Ga0075430, IMG submission 75294) | Populus rhizosphere microbial communities from Tennessee, USA - Rhizosphere MetaG P. deltoides SRZDD4 | ecosystem: Host-associated > Plants > Roots > Rhizosphere > Soil | place: USA... | reverse complement strand
ATGGTGACGTCGAGCGCGGTGGTCGGCTCGTCGGCGATGATCAGCTTGGGATTGCACGCCAGCCCGATCGCGATCATCACCCGCTGGCGCATGCCGCCGGAGAGCTGGTGCGGATATTGCTGCAGGCGGCGCTCGCCGTCGGTGATGCCGACGAGCTGGAGCAGTTCGATCGCGCGCGCGTTGGCCTGCGCGGCGGTCATCTTCAGGTGGATGAACAGCGGCTCCATGATCTGCTCGCCGATGGAGAGGACCGGGTTGAGCGAGGTCATCGGCTCCTGGAAGATCATCGAGATTTCGCGGCCGCGGATCGCGCGCATGTCGTCGGCGGAGAGCTTGAGCAGGTCGCGGCCCTCGAACAGCACGCGCCCCTTCGTCACCCGGCCGGCGGGCTTCGAGAGCAGGCCCATGATCGCCAGCGACGACACCGACTTGCCGCAGCCGGACTCGCCGACGATCGCGACCGTTTCGCCGCGATTGACCGTGTAGGAAATGCCGCCGACCGCGTGCACCACGCCGCGCGACGTGTCGAATTGCACGTGCAAATCCTCCACCGCGAGCAGCGGTGTGGGCGCGCTGGCAGCCGCGGCGGCATCCTGCGACGCCGCGGTTTTCACTGACGATGGGTGGTCCAGCAACGTTTCCTTCCGGCGCGGATGATGAGTTTTTTTTGATTACTTTGGCAGAAGCCTATAGCGGATCGAAACCGGGTGACACCCCGGAGCAAATTGCCGCGCTGCTACTTTGGTCGAGCTTGTCCGCGCGCGATTTATCGCGCATTCGCCGCGGTTTGGCGCACTGCGTTCATTGCAGTGCGGCATGAAAATAAGGCGCGGTTCTGTTGCCGGCGTCTCGCCCGGGGAAGGTTATTCCCCGATCTCCCGCAGGATCTCGTCGGTATGCTCGCCGAGCCGCGGCGACGGGCGCTCATGCGCCATCGGCCGCCCGCCGATCACCAGCGGCGCGCGTACGCCGGGGATGGTTCCGCCCTTGGCGTGGGCGCTCGGCAGGTCGAGCTTGACGCCGCGATGGATCACCTGCGGATCGCTGAATACCTGATCGAGCGTGTTGATCGGTCCGGCCGGCACGCCGACGGCCTCGAGCTTCGCCAGGATGTCGGCGCTCTTCATGCGCTTGCAGAGCTCGGTGAGCCGGCCGACCAGTACCTCGCGATGCGCCAGCCGGCGCGTGTTGTCCTTGTAGTCCGGGTTCTTCGCCAGTTCGGGCTCGCCCAGCACGCCGCACAGCTTCGCGAACTGGCTGTCATTGCCGGTGGCGATGATGATGTGGCCGTCCGCGACCGGGAACACCTGGTAGGGCACGATGTTGGGATGCGCATTGCCGATCCGCACCGGCAGGTCGCCGGAGACGAGATAGTTGAGCGCCTGGTTGGCCAGCATGCCGACCTGCGTGTCGACCAGCGCGCCATCGACCAGCGTGCCCTTGCCGGTCTTGTCGCGCTCGTGCACCGCCGCCAGGATGCCGACCACGGCATAGACGCCGGTCATGATGTCGGCGATCGGGACGCCGGCACGCGTCGGCTCGCCGTCGGCGTCGCCGGTGAGGCTCATGAAGCCGCCGATGCCCTGCGCCATGAGGTCGTAGCCGGCGCGCGCTGCATAGGGGCCGGTCTGGCCGAAGCCGGTGACCGAGCAGTAGATCAGGCGCGGGAATTCCTTCGCCATGCTCTCGTAGTCGAGGCCGAACTTCTTCAACCCGCCGACCTTGAAATTCTCGATCAGGATGTCGGAGCGCGCGGCGAGCTTCTTCACCAGCCGCTGGCCCTCGGCGGTCTCGAAGTCGAGCTCGATCGAGCGCTTGCCGCGGTTGGCGCCATGGAAGTACGCGGCGCCGAGATGGCCGCCGTCGGCGGCCGGTACGAAGGGCGGGCCCCAGCCGCGGGTGTCGTCGCCGGCGCCCTTGCGCTCGACCTTGATCACGTCGGCGCCGAGATCGGCGAGGAGTTGTCCGGCCCACGGCCCCGCCAGGATGCGGGCGAGCTCGAGAACGCGCAGACCGGAAAGCGGACCCGGCATGAGATTTGCTCCTTAATACTAATGCGACACGCCAACTCTGACTCGATTAGGGCATCGAATCAGTGTTTCTCTGGCGTGCTGGCGTGAACTTGTCCAGGGCCGAGTGCGACTGAACCAAAGCTGCATCAGCGCGTTAAGCCGCCGGTAGCGAATTGCGCGGCTTTCATGACGTACCTATCTCTCTTGACAGGCACAGCGGATTTGCACCCGTGAACAGCTCATTTTTCGGCGACATGCTGCAAACGATCGCAGATCGCGGCCGCGCGCTGGTGGCCCGCGACCGGCGTCCGCCGTCCGAGCAGCTTTCCGCCAATCTGGTCGATCTCTGCGAGGATCTTCTGTCCGGGCGCGGCGAGGCCTCGGGCGTGGCGCTCGCAAGCGAGATCCTGGCGCGCTACGGCGAGTTGACCTCGGGTTCGCGGGTCGCGTTTTTCGAGAGTCTCGCGGCTGACTTCGGTCCCGACCAGGAGCGGCTCGCGGCCGCGATCGAGACCTGGCGCGCGGGCGCGACCGACGTCACCGCCGACGCGGTGCACAAGGCAGCCGAGCCGCGCCGGCAGGAACTGCTGCGGCGTCTCAATCTTGCGCCCGGCGGTACCGCGGCGCTGGTGCGGATGCGCGAGCATCTCCTTGACGCGCTGGCGCGCCGCGACGACCTCGCGACCGTCGACCGCGACTTCGTCCACATGTTCTCGTCGTGGTTCAACCGCGGCTTCCTGGTGCTGCGGCGTATCGACTGGTCGACGCCGGCCAACATCCTCGAACGCATCATCCGTTACGAGGCCGTGCATCGCATCAACGGCTGGGACGACCTGCGCCGGCGCATCGATCCGCCGGACCGGCGTTGTTACGCCTTCTTCCATCCGGCGCTGGTCGACGATCCTTTGATCTTCGTCGAGGTCGCGCTGACGCGCGACATTCCCGGCGCGATCGATCCGATCCTCACCGTCAATGGCGAGCCGCCGGAGCCGCAGCAGCCGACGACGGCGGTGTTTTATTCGATCTCCAACTGCCAGCGCGGGCTGAGCGGCGTGTCGTTCGGCAACTTCCTGATCAAGCAGGTGGCCGAGGAGATCGCGCGCGAATATCCCAAGCTCACGCGGTTCGTCACCCTGTCGCCGGTGCCGGGATTTGCCGGCTGGCTTCGCCGCGAGCTCGCGGCCGAAGCGTCGAAGGCGATCAAGCCGGAAGACCGCGAGGCGCTGACCCGGGTCGAGACCGCGGGCTGGTGGCGCGCCGAGCCGGAGCCGCTCAAGGATCCGTTGTTGCGCGCGGCGGCTTGGTATTTCCTTCATGCCAAGACCCGCAATGGCGGGCCGGTCGACCCGGTGGCGCGCTTCCATCTCGGCAATGGTGCACGGCTCGAGCGCATCAACTGGCTGGCCGACCTGTCCGAGAACGGCCTCGGGCAATCGCACGGCCTGATGGTGAATTACCTGTACGAGCTCGCCGACATCGAGAAGAACCACGAGGCCTTTGCGCAGCAGCGCACGATCGTGGCGTCGAGCGCGGTGACCAAGCTGGTGAAGACGCCGGCGTTCGATCTCACCTCGCTGGTGGGATAGTCACCTTCCGCTCGTCCCCGCGCAAGCGGGGACCCAGAGCTGCAATCCCGAGCTTTTTCCAGAAGTGCTGGATTCCCGCTTACGCGGGAATGAGCGGAGAGATTTGTGACTCTTACGACTTCCCGTACACCGGCACGATCGCGCCGCGCGTTACCTTGTTGTCCGGCGACGCCAGGAACAGGATCGTCGCCGCGACCTCTTCGACCTTCGGCCACAAGGCGTGATCCGCCTTCGGCATCGCCTCGCGGTTGCTCCGCGTATCCATGATCGACGGTGCGACCGCGTTGACAAGCACGCCGTTCTTCGCGACTTCCTCGGCCAGCGCCACGGTCATCGCCGCGACCGCCGCCTTGCTCGCGGTGTAGGCGACCATGCCGGCACCGCTGCGCCATTCCAGCGCCGGACGCGCCGCGACATTGACGATGCGTCCGCCCGCGCCGGTCCGCGCCATCGCGCTGACCGCGGCGCGGCAGCACAGGAACGCGGTCACGAAATTCATCTCGACCTGCTGCATCAGGTCGGCGCGCGTCGTCTCCGCGACCGGCTTCATCGCGAAGCCGCCGGCAACGTGGATCGAGGCCCACAGCGCCGGCACGCCGCCGAACAGGCGCGCGACCGATGCTTCGTCGGCCAGATCAGCGACCGGGACCAGCTTGACCTGCGCGTGGCCGCGCAAGCTGAAGCGTTCGGCTTCGGCGGCATCGACGTAAGGAACGTGGCAGACCGCGCCGGCCTTGACCAAGCCGTCGGCAATGGCGGTGCCCAGCGCGCCGGTCCCGCCGGTCACGACCACATGACGATCGGAAAAGTCCACGGGCGCTCCCAATTTTTCCCCCCGTCATCCTGATGTGGCCGCGAAGCGACCCTCGAAGGATGCACGGCCCGGGCCGTCGCCCTTCGCGGCCCTCGCTACGCTCGGGCACCTCAGGGTGACGGACCAGAGTGTAGCACTGGTCCGATAAGGCACACACCGGCTTGAGCAGCGAGGGTACGCCGCGCGATGCTGTCGCCTGGAGCGAATCATGAGCGATTTCGACCTCGCCATCGTCGGGGGCGGCATCAACGGCGCCGGCATTGCCCGCGACGCCGCCGGCCGCGGCTTGCGCGTGCTCCTGGTCGAGCAGAACGACCTCGCATCGGGGACCTCGTCCGCGTCTACCAAGCTGATCCATGGCGGGCTGCGCTATCTCGAGCACGGCTGGTTGCGCCTCGTGCGAGAAGCCTTGATCGAGCGCGAGGTGCTGCTGCGCATGGCGCCGCACCTGATCCGGCCGATGCGGTTCGTGCTGCCGGTCGAGCCCGCGATGCGGCCGCGCTGGATGCTGCGGCTCGGGTTGTTCGTCTACGACCATCTCGGCGGCCGCAAGCTCTTGCCGGCGACCCGCGCGGTCGACCTCGCCGAGGGTCCGCTCGGCGCGCCGTTGAAGGGGCGCTACCAGCACGGCTTCGAATATTCCGATTGCTGGGTCGACGACGCGCGGCTGGTGGTGCTCAACGCGGTCGATGCGGCAGCGCGCGGCGCAATCATCCGCACGCGCACCCGCTGCGTGCGGGTCGAGCGTGGCGCCGATTGGCGACTTGTCCTTGAGGTGCGCGGCCGGCGTGACGTCATGAGCGCGAGCGTCCTGGTCAACGCCACCGGCCCGTGGGTCGGCGCGTTCAGCGAGACGGTGCTGCGCCGCCCGCCGTCCGGCAACGTCCGGCTGATCGCCGGCAGCCATATCGTCGTGCGGCGGCTGTTCGAGCACGACCGCGCCTACATCTTCCAGGCGCCTGATGGCCGCGTGGTGTTTGCGATACCGTTCGAGCATGAGTTCACGATGATCGGGACCACCGATCATGATTTTTCCGGCGATCCGGCCAAGGTCGAAGCCAGTGCGGAGGAGGTCGGCTACCTGTGCAAGATCGCGACCGATCATTTCCGTACGCCGGTGTTTCCCGCCGATGTGATCTGGTCGTTCGCCGGCGTGCGGCCGTTGCATGAGGACGGCGGGCAAGCAGACGAAAAGCCACAGGACACACCGCGCGACTACGTGCTGGAGCTCGACCGGGTCGCCAACGAGGCGCCGCTGCTGACGGTCTACGGCGGCAAGATCACGACCTATCGCCGTCTCGCTGAAGAAGCCTACGAAAAACTCGCACCGGTGTTCGGCGCGCGGCCGGACTGGACCAAAGGCGCGCCGTTGCCGGGTGGCGACTTCGATGTCGATGGCATCGAGCGGCTGATCGCCGGGCTGCGGCTGTCCTATCCATTTCTCAGCGAGGGCCACGCCCGCCGCCTGGCGCGCGCCTACGGCACGCGGGTCCGCGACATCCTGGCGTCTGCCAAGAGCCTTGGCGACCTCGGGCCGAACCTGGGCGCCGACCTGACCGCTGCCGAGGTCCGCTATCTGATGACGCAGGAATGGGCGCAAACACCCGACGACGTGTTGTGGCGCCGGACCAAGCTCGGACTGCGCGTTTCCCGCGACGAGCGGGCCAGGCTTTCGTCGTTCATGACCGATGCGGTGGGTGGTTTGGGTGTCGGCACGGGTCAGCCCGATCGATAGTCCTGAACCAGCTATTTCCAGGTTGAATAACTCGCTCTCTCGCCGCTCGTCCCCGCGAAAGCGGGGACCCAGGGCTAAGCAGGAAGGATTCCCGCTTGCGCGGGAATGAGCGGAGGAGAGGGCCGTACCAATGGGAAGCGCTTTAGAAATATCCTGAAGCACCTCATTGCTGCATGGATACGAATGGCGTTGAATGTGCCCGACACGCTGACCCACGGCGACAACCACGAACGAGTATCTAGCTAACGAGGTTCACATGGCCTTGTTCGGAAAGTTCTGGGACCTCGTCGCGCCGCCGCGGCAGGCAATCCGCCTCGATCCCGGGCGTTCGGCGCGGATCGACGAGCGTGTCAGAAGCAAGGTGCGCTCCGGCGGACCGGGATTGTCGATCGCCATCGTCAAAGCGGGGACGACCGTACATGAGGCCGGTTACGGACTGGCCGACATCCGCAGCCGCATGACGATCGAGCCGAACACGATCTTTCACATGGCCAGTTGCGGCAAGCAGGTCACCGGCATCGGGATCCTGATGCTCGCCGAGGCGGGTAAGCTCGGTCTTGACGATCCGCTCAGCCGCTATCTTCCTGAGCTCGGCGGATTCGACCGGAGCGTCACGATCCGGCAATTGCTGCATCACACGTCAGGCATTCGCGACCTGTACGACGAGAGCGGCATGCAGGAAGTGCTATCCCGCTGCGAGCGGCCGTCCAACGCCGACGTCATTCGCACCTATGTCGACCTGCGTTGCCCGATGGCGAAATGGGGCATCCGGCCCGGCGACGAGTGGGTCTACAGTAATTCCGGCTACGATCTGCTCGGCTCGCTGATCGAGCGCGTGTCGGGCCAGAGCTATCACGACTTCTTCGAGAGCCGCGTCTTCAAGCCGCTTGGAATGAAAGACACCTTTACCGCTCCCGACCGCAGATTGAACGATCGCCGGGTGGCGACCGGTTATGCCCTTGGCGATGCCGAAGGCGATATCGTCGAATTCGGCGGCAGCGACTTCGATGATCTTGTGGGCTCGGGATCGTTCTATACGACCGCCTCGGACTTGTGCCTCTACGACAAAGCTCTGGCGACAAACGCCCTTGTCACTCCGGCCAGCATGGATGTGGCGCTGACCAGCGGCCGCACCAATGACGGCGCGCTGACCGATTATGGTTTCGGCTGGTACATCGGCGAGTACGAGGGCATGCGCTATGCCGATCATGACGGCGAATGGATCGGATTCCATTCGTACATCTGCCGTTATATCGACCAGCCGCTGAGCATCTTCATCCTCTCGAACCATCCCGATCTCGATCTCGTCGAATTCGCGAATCTAGCGACCGCCGTCTACGCTGATCGCTAAGCGCGCGCTAAACGAGAACAGGCACCGTGGCGGACTATCTCCTCGCAATCGATCAGGGCACGACCTCGACGCGCGCGATCGTGTTCGACGCGGCGCTCAAGCCGGTCGCGTCCGCGCAACAGGAATTCCGTCAGATCTATCCGGGGCCGGGACAGGTCGAGCACGATCCGGAAGAAATCTGGACGACGACCGTCGCGACGGTTCGCGCCGCAATGGCGCAGGCGGATGCGGAAGCGCGCAACATCGCCGCGATCGGCATCACCAATCAGCGCGAAACCACTGTGGTCTGGGATCGCCAGAGCGGTCGGCCGATCCATAACGCGATCGTCTGGCAGGACCGGCGAACCGCCGACGCGTGTGCCACCTTGCGACAGCAGGGCCACGAGCCGCTGATATCCGCGCGCACCGGGCTGCTGCTCGATCCGTATTTCTCCGCCACCAAAATCGCCTGGCTGATCGACCACGTCGACGGCGCCCGCGCGGCCGCCGTGCAGGGTAGGCTGGCGTTCGGCACGATCGACAGCTTCCTGCTGTGGCGCCTGACCGGCGGCAAGCGTCACGCCACCGACGCGACCAATGCATCGCGGACGATGCTGCTCGACATCGGCAGCGGGCACTGGGACGCAGAGCTGTGCGCGCTGTTCGGCGTGCCGGAGGCGATGCTGCCGACGGTCCACGATTGCACCGGCGATTTCGGCGCCACCGAGCCGGAATTGTTCGGTGGCCCGATCCGCATCCTCGGCGTTGCCGGCGATCAGCAGGCGGCGACGATCGGGCAGGGCTGTTTCGAGCCCGGCATGATGAAATCGACCTACGGCACCGGCTGCTTCGCATTGCTGAACACCGGCGCCATGCAAGTCGCGTCGAACAACCGGCTGCTGACCACCATCGCGTACCAGCTCGGCGGCAAGCGGACCTACGCCTTGGAAGGCGCGATCTTCATCGCCGGCGCGGCCGTTCAATGGTTGCGCGATGCGCTCAAGCTGATCGCGGCCGCGCCCGATGTGAACGCGCTCGCCGCCGCCGCCGATCCGGCCGAACAGGTCTACCTGGTGCCGGCATTCGTGGGGCTTGGCGCGCCCTGGTGGGACGCGAATGCGCGCGGCGCCATCTATGGCCTCACGCGCAATGCCGGCGTGGCCGAGCTCGCGCGCGCCACGCTCGAAGCCGTCGGCTACCAGACCCGGGACCTGCTCGACGCGATGCGCGCCGATTGGCCGGCTGCGGGCGACACGGTGTTGCGGGTCGACGGCGGCATGGCGGCGAGCGATTTTACCATGCAGTTCCTCGCTGACATCCTGGCGGCGCCGGTCGATCGCCCAGCGGTGATGGAGACCACGGCCGTTGGTGCCGCCTATCTCGCCGGGCTCGCGGCCAGCGTCTGTCCCGACCTTGCGCAGTTCGCCGCGCGCTGGACCTGCGAGCGCCGCTTCACGCCGCGGATGGACGCGACGACGCGTGAGCGGAAATTTGCCGGCTGGCGCGATGCGGTGGCGCGGACGTTGATGGTGCATTGATACCGCTAGTCTGATTCGGCGACAGCGGGGCCAGACTGGTCCGACGCGACTGCTCCGTGCCGGGTTTTCCTTGTGATTTCCAGGCCACAGGATGTGGGAATCACGACTGGGCTCAAAATAGGCATTTGCCGCCGAGTCACGAAGGCGTAACGTCTGCGCAACGATCGCGGACGGGGGCAAAATGCGCAGACTGACCGTTTCGGGCCTTGTGCTCGCCGTCATGACTGGCGGTGCACTTGCTGCTGACCTTCCGGTGCGGACGCGCGCACCGGCTATCTCCCCGCCGCCGGTTGTTTTCGCCGTGAACTGGACCGGCTTCTATCTGGGAGCGCAGGCCGGTTACAGCTGGGGCAAGAACGACGTCTGCCAGTATTTCAACGGTGTGCTGGCTGCGGCCAGTTGCAGGGATTTGGGAGCCGACAGTTTCGTCGGCGGATTGCACGCAGGCTACAACGTGCAGTTCGGCCAATTTGTCCTCGGCATCGAGGCCGATGTCGAAGCGGCGCGGCGGAATGAATCCGACAGCTGGGGTGGCGCAACCGGCTACAGCTATGAGACCCGTTCGAATTGGCAGGCGTCGTTGCGCGGCCGCGCCGGCTACGCCTTCGATCGCGCCCTGATCTACGTAACCGGCGGCGTCGCCTATGCGCCGCGCAAGCACACCTACGTGGCGCTGCAAGATCCGACGACGATACAGTTCTCCAGCCGTGACACCGGTTGGACCTTGGGCGGCGGACTTGAATACGCCTTCGCGTCCAATTGGACCGCGCGCGCCGAATACCGCTACACCGATTGGGGCACGATCACCGACGTGGCTCCAAACGGCATCACGCCGCGTTTCGATGGCGTCAGCTTCCGGCACGAGCCGAGCGACCACACGGTTCGCGTGGGACTGAGCTATCTGTTCAACGCCGCGCCGGTTGTCGCGCGGTATTGAACCGTCGATGCGGCGATAGCCTTCGTCGCTGGTGTCGATCCGGTTACACCGGCTGCAACGGTCGGTGATTCCCCGGCGGCAATATCACAGAAACGGCATCGCCTGCCGTCACCTCGCCGCCGGCGACAACAACGGCCATGACTCCGGTCTTGCGAATAAGATTGCCTTGCGGATCGCGTCCGAGCACTGCCGACAACAAGCCCGGCCGGAACGCTTCGATTTGCCTGCAGGGATTTCTCAGACCCGTAATCTCAACCACCGCATCGGCGCCAAGCTGAAGCCGTGTGCCCGTTGGTAGTGCAAGAAGGTCGACCCCGTGCGTGGTTACGTTCTCCCCCAAGATACCAGGCCGCAGATCGAAGCCGGCAGCGCGGAGTTCGTCGAACAACTCCTCGTGGATCAGATGCACCTGCCGCAGATTTGGGACGTTCGGTCCCTGCTTCCGAATGTGAGACCTGTGCTGCACCTTCTCGCCCATGTGGGCGTCACCTTCGACGCCGAGACCGGCGACAAGGCGAATTGTCAGTTCGTTGGGTTTGCTGAATGTGTGATGCTTGTTGCGGCTGACAGGAATTACGGCGGCCATCTCGTTGGCTCTTTAGGTTTGTCGGACGGATAGCGTGGCTATCTTGGACCATTTCGCGCACACGGTCATCAACTTGGTTAATGGTCTCGCGCGGCTATCGCAATTTCCTGCCAAATCCTTTCTGCACATGCTGCAAATGCAACAATCTCATTTTACCTGACCGAAATCCGGGTGTGATTGGATGGGGTTGTCGGCGGGAACAGGGCCGGCGTTGGGCCTTTCCGCATGCCAGTCTCATTGTCGAAGAGCGACCTTGAAGGGATGATCCAGGGCCTCAGCGTCCTGGTCGTCGACGACAACCAGTACATGCGCAAGATCGTGCGCAACCTTCTCATCAATATCGGCGTGCGCAAGGTCTACGAGGCGAGCGACGGCATCGCGGGCCTCGATGCGATCCGTATCGTGACGCCCGATATCGCGATCATCGATTGGGAATTGCCGCTGCTCAACGGCGCCGAGTTCGTGCGCATCGTGCGCTCGCCCGGCGTGTTTCCGTTCGCCGACATTCCGATCATCATGCTGAGCGCGCACGGCGAGCGCTGGCGCGTGGTCGAGGCGGTGCGCATCGGGGTCAACGAGTATCTGTGCAAGCCGGTGTCGGCGCAGGCCTTGCTCGACCGGCTGACATCGATCGTCGCCAAGCCGCGCCGGATCGTGCAACTCGGCGACTACTACGGTCCGGAACCGCGCAAGCTGCTCACCGATCCGGTCACGACGCCGTCCATCGCGCGGGCGCCCAACGGCACCGTGCTGAATTGATCTAGTGTCGAATCCATCCGATAGTCCCGCGGGGACTTTGGATGAACGGCCGCGGCAATCAATCTGACAATCCGGTACCGAACCACGGGCACTTCGCGCCGTGGGTCGATCCTTCGGCGCAACCGCTGGTGCGCTTCGAGGGTGTTGCCAAGCATTTTGCCGGCGTGACCGCGGTCGACGCGGTGTCGCTCGACATCTACCAGGGCGAGTTCTTCGCACTATTGGGTCCGTCCGGCTGCGGCAAGACCACGCTGCTGCGCATGCTTGCAGGCTTCGAGACGCCGGATGCGGGCCGCATCCTGCTCGACGGAGAGGATATCACCGGCGTGCCGCCGCATCGCCGGCCGGTCAACATGATGTTCCAGAGCTACGCGCTGTTTCCGCATCTCACGGTCGTGGGCAACATCGCGTTCGGGCTCAAGCAGGACGGTCTGCCGAAGGCCGAGATGGACGCGCGCATCGCCGAGATGCTGGCGCTGACCCGGCTCGAAGGGCTCGAGACGCGCAAGCCGCATCAGCTTTCCGGCGGGCAGCGCCAGCGCGTCGCGCTGGCGCGCGCGCTGGTCAAGCATCCGCGCGTGCTGCTGCTCGACGAGCCGCTCGCGGCGCTCGACAAGAAGTTGCGCGGCGAGACGCAGTTTGAGCTGATGCGGCTCAAGCAGCGCCTCGGCCTTACCTTCGTGATCGTGACGCACGATCAGGAGGAGGCGATGACGGTCGCCAACCGCATCGGCGTCATGAACAAGGGACGCTTGATCCAGGTCGCGACCCCGTCCGAAATCTATGAGCAGCCGAATTCGCGCTGGGTCGCCGACTTCATCGGCGACGTGAATTTGCTGGAAGGGCGTGTGGCCGAGATAAGCGCCGACGTCACGACCATCGCAACGGCGTCGGTCGGCACGCTGCGCGCGGCGGCATCCGAGGCGAAAGTGGGCGAGGCCGTCGCCGTCGCGCTGCGTCCGGAGAAGATCAGGATCAGCCGTGAAGCGCCACCGGACGGCGCCAACCGCGCGGAAGGCGAGGTCTGGGAAATCGGCTATCTCGGTGACTTCTCGATCTACAAGGTGCGGTTGGCCGACGGATTCGTGATCAAGGCCGCCGCCGCCAACGTCACGCGGCTTGTGGAGCGTGGGATTACAATTGGCGATCGGGTCTGGCTGTCATGGGCCGCCGACGCAGGCGTGGTGCTGACGCAATGAGCGCCATGCCGACAGCGAGCCGCAATGCAGATCGTAACCCAGGTCGCAAATCTTGGGGCCAGCGGCTGGTCATCCTGATCCCGTATCTGTGGCTTGGCGCGTTCTTCCTGGTGCCGTTCCTGCTGGTGTTCAAGATCAGCCTGTCGGAATACGCGACGGCGCAGCCGCCTTACATGCCGCAACTCGATTTCAGCGAAGGCATCGCGGGCTTACGCGACTTCTTCGCCGGCCTGTCGTTCTCGGGCTATGCGCGGCTCGCGAGCGACTCGCTCTATCTCACGTCGTATGGCCGCAGCCTCGGCATCGCGGTGGTCTCGACCGCGATCTTGCTCGCAGTCGGATTTCCGATCGCCTATGGCATGGCGTGCGCGCCGCGGCGCTGGCAAGGCGTGCTGTTCATGCTGATCGTGCTGCCGTTCTGGACCTCGTTCTTGATCCGCGTCTACGCCTGGATGACGATCCTGCAACGCGACGGCCTGCTTAACCAGGCGCTGCTCGCGCTCGGCATCGTCGATACGCCGCCGGTCTGGATCTCGACCGATTTCGCGATCTTGATCGGCGTCGTCTACACCTACCTGCCGTTCATGGTGCTGCCGATCTACGCCACGCTCGAGCGCATGGACGACACGCTGCTCGAAGCCGCCGCCGATCTCGGCTGCCCGCGCTGGAAGGCATTTTGGCTGGTCACGGTTCCTCTTGCATTGCCGGGAGTCATCGCCGGCGCGATCCTCTGCTTCATTCCGATCGTCGGCGAGTTCGTGATCCCGGATCTGCTCGGCGGTTCCGGTTCGATGATGATTGGGCAGACGCTGTGGCTCGAATTCTTCAACAACCGCGACTGGCCGGCTGCGTCGGCGGTCGCGGTGGTGCTGCTCGCGATCCTGATCGTGCCGCTGGTGTTCTTCCAGCACATGCAGGCGCGACGGCTGGAACGCGGAGGCTGACATGCGCCGCGGGCTTTCGTCTTTCAACATGGTCTCGGTCGCGCTCGGACTGGCGTTTCTCTACCTGCCGATCGTGATCCTGGTGATCTATTCGTTCAACGCGTCGCGGCTGGTCACCGTTTGGGGCGGTTGGTCGACGCGCTGGTATGTTTCGCTGCTCGGCAACGAGGCGATGCTCGCGGCCGCGTGGATTTCGCTGCGCATCGCGTTCCTCACCGCCTGCGCGGCGACCGTGCTCGGCACGCTCGCCGCGCTCGCGCTGGTGCGCGCTGGCCGCTTCCGCGGTCGGCTGCTGTTCAGCGGGCTGGTCTATGCGCCGCTGGTGATGCCGGAAGTCATCACCGGCCTGGCGCTTCTGTTGCTGTTCGTCGCGATCGAGATCGAGCGCGGCTTCTGGACCGTGATGATCGCGCACACCACGCTGACCATGGGCTTCGTCACCGTGATCGTGCAGGCGCGGCTGCTCGGCTTCGACCGCAGCCTCGAGGAGGCGGCGATGGACCTCGGCTGTCCGCCGTTCCGCACCTTCATGACGGTGACGTTGCCGCTGATCGCGCCTGCGGTCGCCGCCGGTTGGGTTCTCGCGTTCATGCTGTCGCTCGACGACCTCGTGATCGCGAATTTCGTGACCGGACCCGGCGCGACGACGCTGCCGATCCGGATTTATTCGGAAGTGCGGCTCGGTGTGAAGCCGGAGATCAACGCGGTGTGCACGATCATCATCGCAGTGGTCGCGCTCGGCATCGTCGCGGCATCGCTGCTGACGAAGTTCACCGGCGCCAAGCCGGGATCGAGCGGTGCGCCGCTCTAGGGGCATGATCCGGTTAGTCGCTGCGCGCGCGCGGCGGCCGGAACAGGTAGATCACGAACCACACCGGCATGATCACCAGCGCGCCGAGCGTCAGGTTCGGCAGCGCCCAGGTCATGCCCTGCTGCGCCAGCTCGAGCGCGCGATCCGGCGTCAGGCCGAACGCGCCGATCAGCTTGTCGGCGGTGACGCCGAAATGGGTCATGCCGGTGCCCACGATCAGCGATGCGATCGCGAGCTTGACCAGCGTCTGCACGAAATCCTGGATCATCCCCGAACCCGTCGCTCGTGGCCGTCGTCCGATGGGTTCGTGAAGGACAGCCCGCGCGCAGCCTGGAACGTTAGGCCAAAGCCGTTATCAGGGCGTTATGCCGCGCAAAGCCCGGCTAGTTATTCGGCCTAAGTCCCCGTTATCTCGGGGAAAACGGGGCCGCGGCGGGGGCTGTAGCGGCCGGGCCGGCCTCGCCGGCAAGCGTCGGCGCCTGCTCGCGGCTGAGCTTGTTGCGCACGGATTCGAGCAGGGGCGCGGCCGCGCCGGAGCGGCGGATCAGCATCTGGATGTCCGGCCAGAACAGCGG
>Ga0075430_100002694_pt1 | contig 14826 bp, 6 predicted proteins | sample RhiMetdeltSRZDD4_FD_75294 | JGI IMG/M metagenome (GOLD analysis project Ga0075430, IMG submission 75294) | Populus rhizosphere microbial communities from Tennessee, USA - Rhizosphere MetaG P. deltoides SRZDD4 | ecosystem: Host-associated > Plants > Roots > Rhizosphere > Soil | place: USA... | reverse complement strand
ACCCGAAGAACGCCAACACGTGGAACGGCCTGGGCTGGAGCCGCATGCGCAGCGGCAAGCACGCGGAGGCGGAGAAGGCCTTCGCGGAGGCCGTGAAGCTCGAGCCCAACCACCCGGCTGCCTTGAACGGGCTCGGGCAGGCGGCGTTCCTGCAGCGCAAGTACGACGAGGCGGAAAAGCACCTGCTCAAGGCCGCGCGGACCGCGCCGGCGTCGCACTTCGGGCTGGCCCGGCTGTACCTGCTGCAGGGCAAGTACGACGAGGCGGCCAAGTGGGCCGAGAAGGCGGCCGCCGAGGCGCCGGACGACGCGGAGATGCAGCGCGTGGTGGAGGCGGCGAAGGCGAGGAAGGTGGACGCGGACCTGCGGCGGCTGATCGAGCCGGCGGCGCCCACTGAGGCGGTCTCGGACGACGTGAAGCGCGGCTGGCAGTTCATGAACAAGGGCATGCAGCGGCAGGCGGTGGAGGCGTTCCGGGCGGCGCTCAAGGCCAACTCGAACGACGCCAACGCGCACAACGGGTTGGGCTTCGCGCTGCTGAACGCGGGCAACGTCGCGGAGGCGAAGAAGCACTTCGAGACGTGCCTGAAGCTGGACGCGAACGCGGCGGGCGCGATGAACGGCCTGGCCCGCTGCCTCAAGGCCGAGGGCAAGACGGACGAGGCGGTCGCGCTGTGGGAGAAGATGGTGAAGCAATTCCCCGGCGTGAACGCCGCGACGGTGGGGCTGGCGCAGACGTACTACGAGCAGAAGCAGTACGACAAGGCGGTCCCGTACCTCGAGCAGGTGGTCGCCGCAAGTCCGGAGGACGCGGACATGAAGCGGAAGCTGGAAGTGGCTCGGAAGGCCGCGAAGTAGAAGGAAGTGAACCACGAGGCCACGAAGGGCACGAAGCGATTCACTTCGTTCCACACCCTCCTCCAATCCGACGGTGGAGGGGATGTGGGACGAGAGCAACCGCTTCGTGTGCTTGGTGGTTTCGTGGTTTTATTTGCAACCCGTGCTACTGCTTCCCCCCCGCACGGGCGGTCGGCGGTTTGGGGGCGGGCTTGGTGGGCTCGGGCTTCCTTTCCTCTTCCTTCTTCTCCTCCTTCTTCGGCGGGGGGAAGCCTTTGCCGTCGGTGGCGGCGTAGGCGAGGAGGTTGCGCATCACCGCGGTGGCCGTCTCGGCGTCGTAGCCGAGGACGCCGTCCACCGGGTTGCCCACGAGGCCCGCGCTGAGGTCCTCGCGGCTGTAGAAGACGGCGGGCCGGCCGTTGACCTCGATCGCGGCGACGCGCGGGTTGTTGAGGCGGCCCACCAACCGCCCCTTCGCGTAGTTGCGGTAGCCGACCTTGTCGATCTTCATCTCCGGCAGGTTGTACAGCGCGTGCGTCGGCGGCAGCGGCGTGACCAGCGCCTTGGCGGCGCCGCCGCCGAAGAGGGTGGCTAACTCGTCGGCGATCGCGTCGGCGAATTCGGACGAGCCGCCGGCGGCGTCGACGATCAAGGTCCCCCCGGCGTCGACGAACTGCTTGATCTCGTCCTTCTGCGGTTTGCTGAGCTTGACCTTCGTCGTGCCGGTCAGGTGGGCGATCTTGTGGCCCTTCAGCTTGCCGCCGCCCAGTTTCACCGGTTCGGTTTCGAGCGTGGCGACGCTGGCGTTCTTCAGGACCGTGCCCAGCCGCCGCCAGCCGCCCGGCTCGGGGTCGGGGTTGTTGCCGATCAGGAGGCGGGCCACCTTGATCGCGTGCTCCGGCTTGCCCTTGTCGTTGTCCTGGACGATATAGGTCTCGCCCTTGAAGCGGCTGAACGCTTCCTTCACCGAGTAGAAGTAGGCGTTGGCGGGGAGCATGAACAGCTCCTCCTTCTGCCGGTCGAGCTGCGCCTGCCACGCCTTGGACAGGTCGTCGCTGGGTACGAGGACCATCAGCTCGCGGACGCCGTTGCCCAGCGACAGCACCTTGGGCCTGCGGCGCCACTTCTCGGCCGGGAACTGGCCCTTGAAGATGGCGTGGCTCTGTTCCAGGTCGCGGAACTCGTACGTGGGGAACAGCTTGTGCCCCAGGGCGGTGAACGAGCGGGCGAACTTGTTGTTCCCGCAGTCGGCGTTGCCGAGGATCATGCCGCCCTCCTCGACGTACCGACGGAGCTTCTCCATGTCGTCCTGGCCGAACGCCAGCGGCTCGCTGCCGGCGATGTAGAGGATCGGGGCGTCGTGCAGCTCGTGGGCCTGCACCTTGAGGTTGACGACCTGCCAGTTGACGTGCTCGTTGTCGAGGGCGCGGCTCATCCACTTGGAGAAGTTGGACAGGTCGCGCGGCCGCTGGTTCCAGTTCAGGATGGCGCCGTTCTTGGCCGGGATCGCGTACTCCAGCTTGTTCATCATCACGCGGCCGCGGCCGCGGGTGAGGAAGTAGATGCTGAAGCACGTGTTGGGGATGGCCTTGGCGTTGTGGCCGCCGTCCGGGTCGCCCCAGGAGCCGTTGGGCTTCTGGTGCTTGACGAGGAAGTCGGAGCCGTACTGATACCAGTCGAGCTTGCCGAAATACTTGCGGCCGCTCGCGACGCCGATGCGTTCGACGCCGTACATGCCGTAGAAGTTGCCCTCGAGCAACTGGCTGACGTTGCGGTCCATGAACGCCAGGCCCATGTCGATGTTCGTGTTGTTGACGTTGCCCTGGCAGTCGCGGCGGAGGTCGACGAGGTAGTCGTGGGTGATGAAGAGGGTGGCGACGCCGGCGGCCGTCATGGTGGCCGTGCTGTCTTTGCGATCGTCGTTGTAGCCCCACCCCCCGTCGGGGTTTTGCTGCTTCTTCCAGACGGCCTCCTGGAGTTCCCAGAAGTCGCGGGGGATCTCGGCGCCGCCCTGCTCGGTGGCCCAGACGCCCAGGACCGCGTACTGGCTGTTGCTCAGGTCCCAGTGGCCGTTGTGCTTGGGGAAGTAGCCCCAGAAGCCGAAGCCGTTGGCGTTCTTCTTCTCGATGAAGCCGGTGAGGAGCAGGTCGCGGTCGCGCTTAATCGCGGCGCGGATCTCGGCGCGCTTCGGGTGCTTGTCGGGCAGGAACGGCCAGACCTGCGCCCGCAGGCCCACCGCGTACGTGCCCTTGATCTTCTCGGAGTTCTCCGGGTTGAGCAGCCAGTCGATCGCCTTGGCCAGGCGCGCGTCCTTGGGGTCCTCGCCGGCGGCGAGGAGCGCGTAGGTGGCCATGGCGGTGAGGCCGCCCCACTGCCGGCCGGCGACGTCGGCGTTGCCGTCGCCGCGGGGGGCGGGGGCGAGTTCCCAGTCGCCGGTGTCCCGGTTCTGGATGTCGTAGAGGTACTTGACGGCCTTCGCGACGGCTTCGTTGACCTTCTGGGGGGTTGCGCCGCGGGCGGGAGCCGTAACGGGGGCGACTGAAACAAGGACCAACGCCACCCACGCCGCAACGATGCGCCACCGGAATCTGTTGCTCATTCGCGTCACCCTCAACCGCGCCTGCCCAATGCCGCACCGGCTCCCGCTACTGCCCGCGCCACAGGTACAGCGGCCGGGGCGTGGTGAACTCCGTCAGCTCGCGCAGCAGGTCTGAATCGATTGTAACGTTAATGTTCCCACCCTTGCCGCCGCCCGAGGCGAACGCCCCGATACCTTCGGACTTGCTCGAGAGCAGGACCTGGAGGAACGACGGCGGGTCGTAGTAGCGGACGACGGTCGGGTTGGAGAGTCCGGCGGCGGTCTTCGCGTGATTCTGCGCGTCTTCGGCGTAACCGATCTGGTCGATCAACCCCATGCTCAGCGCCGCGGGCGACGTGAACACTTTTCCGTTGGCGACGTCTTCCATGTTCGCCTTCAGCTTCGACGAGCGGCCCTTGCTGACGACGTCCTTGAACTGCGCGAACGCGCTGTCGGCCAGTTCCTGCATGTACTTGGTTTCCTCGGGCGATTCCGGGCGGAAACTGGAGCCGGCGTTCTTGAACGTCGCGCCGGTGGAGACGATGGTCGTTTCCTCCACGCCGTACTTCTCCATCAGCTTGCTGAAGTTGTAACGGGGCATGAGCACGCCGATGTTGCCGGTGAACGTAGTGGGCTGTGCGAAGACGTGGTCTCCGGCGCAGGCGGCGTAGTAGCCGCCGCTCGTGGCAAGGGAGCCCATCGAAACCACGACCGGCACGCCGGCGCGCTGCGTCTTGAAGTTGTTGATCCGGTGGTAGATCTCGTCGGATGCCGTGACGGTCCCGCCTGGCGAGTCGATCTCGATGACCACCGCCTTCACGGCCTTGTCCGCCTCGGCCATGTCCATGAACCGGTCGAACTGCGCGGACAGGTTGCCGTCGATGATGCCCTTGAGCGGGACGATCGCGAGCTTCTCCCGGCCGTTGCCCGCCTGCACCGTCTGCTGCGTGACCCCCGCATGCCCGGCGGCGCCGCCGACGCTGGCGACGAGCAGTACCAGGTTCAGCCCGATGGATCCGAGCAGGACGACGATCAGCATTGTCATGATGATCGCGCGCCCTGCGCCTCCGCGGCGCGGCGGCGGAGCGGGGGGCGGGTATGGCATCGGCATGTAGCCGTGCGGCATGGGTCCGGGCGGCATCATCCCCGGCATCATGTTGTAGTTCGGCGTCATCAGCGGAGCTCCCCCTGGCTGCTGCGCGGCATTCGGTTGCGGATACTGCTGTTGCGGTTGCTGCGGCTGCGACGCCGGCGACTGGAACTGCGCCTGCTGGGGGGCCGGCGGAAGCTCCGGTTCGCGGAAGCTCTGCGGCCGCGGCGCACCCCCGGCCTGTCCGGGCGGGGAGAATGCGTCTCGCGGGTCGATCGGCCCTTGTCCGGGAGGTGGTTCGGGAATCATCGCTGTGGTTTCGGCGCGACCTGAGTGGTACGAAGGCGCGGCTCACCGTCGAGCCGGCGGCAAAGACATTCTATCTTACGGTTAGAGCGGGGGTTGCTCCACACAAATTCCACCCCCCCACTCCGCGCCGGACCGGCCGTTTGTTAAGATGCGCCACATTCCCGTCGTACATTCTGGACTTCGCCAGGCGCGGAATCCGACGGAGGCATGTGTTGAAACCTTCCCGCAAGCGCAATCCGCGCCGGTCGGTGACCGAGTCCCTGGAATCCCGCACGCTTCTCGCTGGAGCCGGGCCGACGCTCGTCGTGACCGCCCCACCGGCGGCCGAAGAGGGCAAGCCGTATGCGATCTCGTTCGCGGCCGAAGTCGGGGGCGAACCCGTTTCCTCCTGGACGATCAACTGGGGTGACGGCGAGGCGACCACGCTGCCCGGCGGCGCCACGTCCGCGTCTCACGTCTACCGCGACGGGCCGCGGCTGCACGGCCTGTGGGTCCGCGCCACCACCGCCACCGGCAGCTACGCCGCCTACCCCGCGGGCGAAGCGCCGGGATCACTCGACACGACCTTCGGCGGGGGCGACGGCATTGCAGCTTCCGGGATGATCGGCGACGTCGCCGTCCAGCCCGACGGCAAGCTGGTGGCGATCTGGGGCGGGGAGCCGGAGCTGTCGGCCCCCTGGCGGGTGTTGCGCTTCAACCCGGACGGCAGCCCCGATGCCACCTTCGGGACGAACGGCTATGCGACCGCTTCCCCCGTCGCCGACCAGTCTTACCTGATGGCGGTGGCGGTTCAACCGGACGGGAGGATCGTCGTTGCCGGCTATTCCCCCGTCAGCCCCTTCGACAGTCGGCGGCGTCCTACCTTGGCGAGGTACAACGGCGACGGTTCACTCGACACGACGTTTGGGACCGGCGGATTCGTCGTGACGCCAATGGGGACGAATGCCTTCGGCGTCGGCACGTTCGACAAGTTTGACGACGTCGCGGTGCTTCCGGACGAGTCCATTCTCGCCGGTGGCCACGCCGCCTTCAGCAACGCCGACCCCTCGCAGCACGACGCGTTCGTCGCGAAATTCCGGCCGGACGGCTCGATTGACACCTCCTACGGCGTCGGCGGCCGCACCGTCCCGGTGGACTTTGGCAACCAGCAGCCGAACCGGATGTGGGAACTGGCGGTCCTGCCGGACGGGCGCGTGCTGTTCGCGGGCGAGAAGTCATTCGCGCGGGAACTGGGGTTGATCCGCTTTACCGCGGGCGGCGCCCTCGACCCGACTTTCGGCAACGGCGGCAAGGTCGTCGCGCCGCTGTCGCCGCCGGGCGTCTCCGGGCAGGCGCTGGCGGCGCTGCCGGACGGCTCGGTGTACGTGGCGGGCGACGCGCTCGGCCCGGACATGCGGACGCGCCACTACGCCATCGCCCGCTACCGCCCCGACGGCACGCCCGACCCCGCCTTCGGCGGCGACGGGTTCCTGCCGTTCGACTCCCTCGTCTATGGCCTGGCGGTCCAGCCGGACGGGTACCTGCTGATCGGCGGCGGCGGCGAGAGCGAGTACGCCCTCACACGGCTGGCGCCCGACGGCCAACGCGACCCGTCGTTCGGCGACGCCGGCAGGATGTCTACGCCGATGGGCGGCGCGCCGCGCTTCACGGTGATCCGATCGCTCGAGTTTCAGGGCGACGGCACCGTCGTCGCCGCTGGATTCGGCGGGCTGGCCAAGTACCACGTCGGCGCGTGGCCGGTTTCCGTCGCGGACGTCACCCCGACCCTAATCCTGTCCGGTCCGGCGACGGCCTTCGCGGGGGACGAGGTGCGTTTCAACTTCTTCCGCCAGGATCCCGGCGCCGACACCGGCCAGGCGTGGGTCATCGACTGGGGCGACGGCACGACCACGACACTCGCCCCCAACGCGAATTCCGCCGCTCACACGTACACCGCGGGCGGCCCCTACACCGTCCGCGCCACCTACACGGACGAGGACGGCGCCCACTCCGTCACGCGCGACTTCCACTCGATCGCGTTGCCGACGCTCACGGACGACGGCACGCTGGTCGTCCGCGGCGGGCCGCTGGCGGACACGATCGATTTCGCCGACGTCTTCGCCTCCGGCGCGATCATCGTCACCCTCAACGACAGGCGGTGGGTGTTCGACCGTGACGACGTCGACCGCATCGACGTGGCCACGCTGGCGGGTAATGACCTGCTCCAGTGGCCGGTCCTCGGTATGCCGCCGATCAGCTTCGACGGCGGCACAGGGCGGGATGAGGCGCAGCTGTGGGGTTGGGGCGGTGACGACGTGTTCGAACTCAACGAGACCGCCCTGACGCACCACGGCCGTGCCGCCGGGAGCATCAGCACGGCGGTCGAACAGGTTACGTTCGTCGGCAGCGCGGGTCACGACACGGTCCGCGTATCGGCGACCGTTTCACCCCAGCTCGGGACCGGCACCGGCGTGTTGCTCGACGGCGGCGAAGGAAACGACACCCTCGACGTCCGGTCCGCCGGCTATGCCCGCTTGATCGGCGGCTTCGGCAACGACGTCGCCATCCTGCCGGACGAGATGTGGGCGGGCCCGAGCTCGGTCGACGGCGGCGACGGGAACGACTCGGTCACCTGGAACGCTTCCGACAATCCCACCGGCGGCATCAACCAGCCGCCGAGCATCCACGACGTCATTTTCGTGAACTCGACGTCGTTCACGGGCGGCGGCATCAGCCCGATCCAGTACAGCGGCGTCGAGACGATGACGCTGAACGGCAACCTCGGCGACGACCGGTTCCTCGTCGTCACCCCCATGCCGACGGCGCGTCTCGTGCTGAACGGCGGCGCCGGGGATGACGTCGTCGAGTCGTTCGCCTCCGGCGGGACCCCCACGGCCAAGGTGTTGAACGGGGACGTGCTCTTTAACGGCGGCGAGGGGGGCTTTGACTCCGTCACGCTGGCCGACTTTACGCGGGAGGGCTGGTTGTTCGACGTGACCGATGCGGGGGTCGCGATCTCCGCCGCGGGCCGCACCAGCGGCCAGCTCGGCTATTCCGGCGTCGAGTTGCTCACGCTGCACGCGAATGACGGCGTCGACTCCGTCGGCGTCACCCCTTCGGCGAATACGACTTTCAACCTCAACGGCGGCACTCCTAACGCCGCGCCCGGGGACGTGCTGACCGTCAACCCCGCCGGCGCGACGCTGACGAACTTCCACCCCGGCGGCCGCTACGAATTCGCCGGCCACCGGCCGATCGTCTTCAGCGGCATGGAGTCGTACACCGACCTAGTCCCGCCGACGACGCTCTCCGCCGGGTTCGAGCCGCCCACGCGGACGCTCACCGTATGGTTTAACGAGCCGCTCGACCCCGCGTCGCTGGACCCGTCCGACCTCCGCGTCGTCAGCCGGCTCACGGGCGCGGCCGTCGTGCCGGAGTCGGTCACCTGGAACGCGGCGGCACGGTCGGCGCGGTACACGTTCGGCCCGCTCGATCCCGGCGTGTACGGCGCCACGCTCCTCGGTCGCGCCGTCTCCGACGTGGCGGGCAACTGGAACGTGGGGGACTCCGACACGGTGTTCGCCGTCAGCGGCGTGATCGCGCGGCACGTCTTCTACAACAACAGCGCCTTGGACGACTACGACTCTCGCGAGGTCGACGCCAATAACCGGGCGCTGGCAAGCGACAAGGTCGCGCTCCTCCCCGGTCAAGCCGCCTCCTTCGCCAACGTGACGGGATACAGCAAGGGGATCAATGGCGTGATGATCGACGTGGCGGGGATCCCCTACGGCGGCGTGTCCACGCTCAGCCCGCAGAACTTCACCTTCCACGTCAGCCGCACCGGCCGTGCCGACGACTGGACCGGGGCGCCGGCCCCCCGCGAGATCTTCGTCACGTGGGGCGCCGGCGTGGGCGACTCGGACCGCATCGCCATTTCGTGGCCCGACGGCGCCATCCGCAACACCTGGCTGAGGGTAACGATCGGCAACTACAACGACGAGACCCGGCTGCCGGGGGTGGACACGTTCTACTTCGGCAACCTCGTCGGCGAGACGGGGCTCGGCGCCCCCGGTTCGCAGTTGTCGGTGGGCCCGTCGGACCTTGTCGCCACGCGGAACGCGTCACTTCTCCGGTCGGCCGGCGCTCCCGTCCCCGTCACGAACCGCTTCGACCACAACCGCGACGGCCGCGTGAACGCGACCGACCTCGCACTGGCCCGCCGGGCGCTGTTCTCGTCGATCCCGCTGATTGCACCGCCGGCGGCTGCGCCGGCCGCGGCGGTGCTCGCCGGCGGTGCCGAGGACCGACTCCTCTCACCCAACCCGTCGCCGCTGGGCTGACTGCCCTGTTCCGGGCATCGGCTGCCGCGTCACGGGCACGCCTATAGTCCGAGCCTATAGTGGGGGATTCACGCGCGGCGTGCCGGCGTTCAGGCGCGACGAGCGGGTCAGTGGGAGTGCCGATCGAGACGGGTCGGCGACAGGGATGCTAAGTCGCTTGAGATCTCACGCGGTAGTGGTGCCCGTTCTTGCGGTTGCGTTGTTGACCGTACTTGCCGGCTGCGACCGCCAGAGCGGCGCCGCGTCCCCGCCGGTCCCCCCGCCGCCAACGGTGAGGGTGTCGCAGCCGGTCCCGCGGGAGGTGACGGAGACGGACGAATACACCGGGCGGCTGGAGGCGGCCGAGACGGTGGAGGTGCGCGCCCGCGTCAGCGGTTTCATCGACTCGGCGCCGTTCGAAGAGGGGTCGGTCGTCAGGGCGGGCGACCTGCTGTTCGAGATCGACGCGCGGCCGTTCCAGGCGGAGGCGGACCGGGCCGCGGCCGAGGTCTCCCGCGCGCAGGCCCAGCTCGCCCGCGACGCGTCGGAGCTCAAGCGGCTCGAGAGCATCCGCGGCGGCGCCGTCAACGAGAAGGAGATCCAGGACGCCCGCTACAACAAGGCGGCGTCGGAGTCGGCGCTGGCCGCGGCGTGGGCGGCGATGGAGTCGGCCCGGCTCAACGTCCAGTTCACCCGCGTCACCGCCCCCATCGGCGGCCGAATCAGCCGCAAGTACGTCACCCCCGGCAACCTGATTACCGCCGGCGGCACGGGCGGCAGCGGGACGTTGCTGACGACCATCACCTCGCTCGACCCGATCTACGCCTACATCGAGGCCGACGAGCGGGCGGTGCTCAAGTACCAGCGGCTGAACCGGGAGAAGAAGCGGGAGAGCGCCCGGGAGACGAGGATCCCGGCGTTCATGGCGCTGGCCGATGAGCACGACTTCCGGCACGAGGGGTACATTGACTTCGTGGATAACCGGCTGGATCCGGCGACGGGGACACTGCGGGCGCGGGCGTCATTCAGCAACGCCGACGGGTTCTTCACGCCGGGCCTGTTCGCCCGGCTGCGCATCCCGGGCAGCAGCCCGTACCCCGGATTGCTGGTGGCCGACGAGGCGATCGGGTCGGACCAGGCCGAGCGCTTCGTGCTGACCGTCGCGCCGGACAACACCGTCCAGCGCCGCCCGGTGAAGGTCGGCGTCGCGTTCGACGGGCTGCGCGTGGTCGAGGGCGTGAAGCCGGACGAGTGGGTGGTCGTGAACGGGCTGATGCGGGCGCGGCCGGGAATGAAGGTCAACCCGCAACAAGCGCCCATGCCGACGCGGGCCCGGGCCGGCGGCACTATCTCGCGGCCGTCCACCCGCCCCGCCACGCGGCCTTCCACGAACCCGGTCGCCGCCGTCGGACTGGGGGTGGCCCCGTGAGGTTCGCCCACTTCTTCATCGACCGGCCGGTCTTCGCGTCGGTGATCTCGATCGTGATTGTGATCGTCGGGCTGATCTCGATCTTTACGCTGCCTGTCTCGCAATACCCCGAGATCGTCCCGCCGACCGTTGTGGTGACGGCGACGTACCCCGGCGCCAACGCCCAGACGATCGCTGACACCGTCGCCGACCCGATCGAGCGGGAGATCAACGGCGTCGAGAATTTCCTCTACATGTCGAGCCAGGCGAGCAGCGACGGCCAGTTGCGCCTGACCATCACCTTCAAGCTTGGCACGGACCTGGACAAGGCCGCGGTGCAGGTGCAGAACCGCATCGCCATCGCCGAGCCGCGCCTGCCGGAGGAAGTCCGGCGGCTGGGGGTCGTGGTGCGCAAGAGCTCGCCGGACTTCACCATCGTGGTGCAGCTCTACTCGCCCGACGGGAGCCTCAACCCGCTGTACGTGAGCAACTACGCGCTGCTCCAGGTACGCGACGAGATCGCGCGGCTGCCCGGCGTGGGCGACGTGTTCATGTTCGGCAGCCGCGACTACTCCATGCGGCTGTGGCTCGACCCGCAGAAGCTGGCCGCCCGCGGCATGACCGCCGGCGACATCGTCCGGGCGGTCCGCGAGCAGAACGTGCAGGTGGCGGCGGGCGTGATCGGGGCGCAGCCCCTGCCGCCGGGGGCGAACGAATACCAGCTCACCGTAAACGCCGAAGGCCGGCTGACGAGGCCCGAGCAATTCGGCGAGATCATCGTCAAGACCGGCGCTGACGGAGCCATCACGCGGGTGCGGGACGTCGCGCGGGTGGAGCTCGGTGCGCGCGACTACGCCGTCAGCTCCTACCTCAACGGCAAGCCTGCCGTCGCGATCCCGGTCTTCCAGCTCCCCGGCACCAACGCCATCCAGACCGCCGACGCCGTCAAGGCGAAAATGGCGGAACTGAAGGCGAACCCGAGCTGGCCGGCGGGACTGGACTACCACTTCCCCTACGACGCCACCGTCTTCGTCCGCGAGAGCGTCCGCGACGTGATCAAGACGCTGCTCGAGGCGACCGCCCTGGTCGTGATCGTCGTGCTCGTGTTCCTACAGAGCTGGCGGAGCACGCTCATCCCCCTGCTGGCCGTGCCCGTGTCGCTGATCGGCACGTGCGCGGTGATGGCGGCGCTGGGGTTCTCCTTCAACAACCTGACCCTGTTCGGCCTGGTGCTGGCCATCGGCATCGTGGTGGACGACGCCATCGTCGTCGTCGAGAACGTTGAGCGCTGGATCGAACAGGGCTACGCGCCGCGCGAGGCGGCGTACAAGGCGATGGACGAGGTGACGGCGGCGGTCATCGCCATCGCGCTGGGCCTCTCGGCCGTCTTCATCCCGGTCGCGTTCATCAGCGGCATTACCGGGCAGTTCTACCGGCAGTTCGCACTGACGATCGCCGTCTCGACGCTCCTGTCGGCGCTGAACTCGCTGACGCTCAGCCCCGCGCTCGCCGCCCTGATGCTCAAGCCCAGGCACGGCAAACAGGACTGGTTCGCCCGGGTGCTGAACTTCCTGTTCGGATGGTTCTTCCGGCTCTTCAACCGGGGGCTGGAGCGGTTCACCGAAGGGTACGCGGCGCTGCTGCGGCGGGTGGTGCGCTTCGCCGTCGTCGCGCTGCTGCTCTACGCCGGGCTGCTGTTCCTGACGTACCAGGGCTTCCGCACCGTCCCCACCGGCTTCATCCCGACCCAGGACAAGGGGTACCTCGTCGCCAACCTCCAGCTCCCCGACGCCGCCAGCAAGGAGCGGACGGACGAGGTGATCCTGCGAATGGCGAACATGGCCCTGAAGACGCCGGGCGTGAAGGACACGTTCGCCGTCGCCGGCTACTCGTTCCTCAGCCAGACGAACCAGTCAAACGCGGCGGCGATGTTCGTGACGTTGGAGCCTTTCGAGGAGCGCGTCAAGGACCCACAGAAGTCGGCCGACGCGATCGCCGGCAAGCTGATGGCGCAGTACGCGCAGATCAACGAGGGGCTGGCGCTGGTGTTCCAGCCCCCGCCGGTGCAGGGGATGGGTTTCGCCGGCGGGTTTAAGATGCAGGTGCAGGACCGCACCGGCCGCGGCACGCCGCAGGAACTCCAGGCGGCGACCGAGCAGTTAATCGCCTCCTCGACGCAGACGCCATACGTCAACCCGATGGGCACGATCACCACGTTCCGGTCGAGCGTGCCGCAGCTATACGTGGACGTGGACCGGGAAAAGGCCAAGACGCAGGGCGTGTCGGTGACGGACGTGTTCGAGGCACTGCAGGTGTACCTCGGCTCGCTGTACGTCAACGACTTCAACTTCCTGGGCCGCACGTACCAGGTGGTGGCGCAGGCCGAGCCGCAGTTCCGCGCCCGCTCGGAGGACATCCGCCAGCTCAAGACGCGGAACTCCGCCGGCGAGATGGTGCCGCTGGGCGCACTGATGGACATCCAGGACTCGACGGGCCCGGCGCGGATCAACCGCTACAACCTCTTCCGCTCCGCCGAGATCAACGGCCAGGCGATGCCCGGCATCAGCAGCGGGCAGGTGACGGGCGAGATGGAGCGGGTCGCGCGGGAGAACCTGCCGCCGGGCTACGGCTTCGAGTGGACCGAGCTGACGTACCAGGAGAAGCTGGCGGGCAACACGGCGCTGTGGATCTTCCCGCTGTGCGTGCTGTTCGTCTGGCTCACGCACTCGGCGGAGTACGAGAGCTTCGCGCTGTCCACGGCGATCATCCTGATCGTCCCGATGTGCCTGCTCTCCGGCATCTTCGGCGTTTGGCTGCGCGGCATGGACAATAACATCTTCACGCAGATCGGGTTCGTCGTGCTCGCCGGCCTGTCGGCGAAGAACGCGGTGTTGATCGTGGAGTTCGCCAAGCAGCAGCAGGAGCACGGGAAGAACCGGTTCGACGCCGCGATTGAGGCGGCGCGGCTGCGCCTGCGGCCGATCCTCATGACCAGCTTCGCGTTCATCCTCGGCGTGGTGCCGCTGGTGATCGCCACCGGCGCCGGCGCCGAGATGCGACGGGCGATCGGGACGACGGTGTTCTTCGGGATGCTGGGCGTGACGTTCTTCGGGATCTTTTTTACGCCGGTGTTCTACGTGGCGATCCAGTGGCTGGTGGAAAGGGGCTGGCGCGACCGCCGTCGCGGTGAGAGCGCGGACGGCCGGCGCGAGGCCATCGCCGAGCCAGTCCCCGCTGCCGCCGGCAATGGGAACGGCGGGACTTCTCACCACACTGGCAACGGCGCCGACTGGCCGGACGCGAACCGGAGGCCGTAGTGTGTATCCCGCTTCACGCCGTATCTCCCCGCAGGCACATCACACTGTGGTATACTCGCTCGCATGGACCTGTCGCTTGACCCGGGCACGCAGCGGTTGATCGAGAAGCGCGTGGCGTCCGGTCGGTACAAATCTGCCGAGGAAGTCGTCGCCGCGGCCATCGCCCACCTTGACCAGCAGGACGTGACCGCGGAAATGGACGCGCCCACTCTGGAACGGTTTATCCGGACATCCGGGCGGCGTTGGCGACGGGGCTGGCCGAGGCGCGCGCGGGGCACCTCCTGGACGGCGAGCAGTTCTTGGACGATCTTGAGTCCGAGGACGGCGCCGCGCCGGACGACGTTGGCCGTAAGAGCGCGTAGCAGGTCATGGCGCGGTACGTCCTAACGGAATCTGCCGCGGACGATGTGCGGGAGATCGTGGCGTACGTCCGGCAGCGGGAACCGAAAGCCGCGCCCAAAGTGCGGGCAAAGCTGCGCGCGGCGATGGGCCTCCTCGCGTCATTCCCGGGCCTGGGCCGCTCCCGCGAAGACTTGACGGACGAGCCGCTCCGCTTCTGGAGCGTGTACTCCTACCTGATCGTCTACCGGCCGGAACCAAGCCGCTACAAGTCATCCGGGTCCTGCACGGGGCGAGAGATGTGGGCGCCATTCTGAGAAGGTAGTGAACGCCCTACCGCTGGCGCCGGTTTGTCCCGTTCCGACCGGCTTCCCGCGCCGCGTCGTATTCCACCGTCACCGTCCCCGCGGTCCCGCCCCGGACGGCGAAGTCGCCGATGACCGTCATTTTGCGCGGCTTCAGGACGGCGACGAGGTCGTCGAGGATCGTGTTGGTCACGGCCTCGTAGAAGATTCCCTTGTTGCGGTAGGAGAAGAAATAGAGCTTGAGGCTCTTCATCTCCACGCACTGTTGGTCCGGGACGTAACGCACGGTGATCGTCGCGAAGTCGGGCTGGCCGGTGACGGGGCAGACGCTGGTGAACTCGGGGAA
>Ga0075430_100002692_pt1 | contig 14828 bp, 10 predicted proteins | sample RhiMetdeltSRZDD4_FD_75294 | JGI IMG/M metagenome (GOLD analysis project Ga0075430, IMG submission 75294) | Populus rhizosphere microbial communities from Tennessee, USA - Rhizosphere MetaG P. deltoides SRZDD4 | ecosystem: Host-associated > Plants > Roots > Rhizosphere > Soil | place: USA... | reverse complement strand
GCCTGCTCGAGGGTCAGCCGAAGTCCGGGCGCATGGGCATATCCCCCAAGAATGACATCGAGAACCGCATCGACCTTCGCGAACTCACAAGAGAACATGGTCATCGAACCGCTCCAACCAGAGATCCGGGTTCACCGCCAAAAGCAACGCCTGTGCCGGCAGATTTGGCTAAACCTGAAGGCCTCGTCAGCCGTCTGAGCACAGAAGCCTTTTACAGAAACGGAGCGTTGAAATGGGTCCGTGGTTCCGGAAACGCGCGACGCCCGCAGCCAGAAGCGACGAGAGCCTGCCCATCATCCGGCTTCAGGGCGTATCGAAGACGTTCAAGGGTGAATCAGACGACGACACGGTCGCACTCGACAACGTGACCGTGGATATCAATCGTGGCGAGTACGTCTCGGTGTCGGGACCATCGGGGTGCGGCAAATCGACGTTCCTCTCGGTCCTCGCGCTCCTGGAAACACCGAGTACAGGCCTGTACTGGCTGAATGGGCGCCGGACCGATCAGCTCACGCACGCCGAGCGCGCCCGCGTCCGAAGTCTCGATGTGGGGCTGATCTTTCAGAGCTTCAACCTGATTGGGGACATGAGCGTGTATGAGAACGTCGAATATCCGCTCACGCTGCGAGGCAAGTCGGCGCAGGAGCGCGCCGAGCGCGTGCACGCCGCGCTCGAGCGCGTGGGGATGACCTCGCGGGCCAAGCAGCGTCCCGGTCAGCTATCAGGCGGCCATCAGCAGCTCGTCGCCATCGCCAGGGCGATCGCGGGCCAGCCCCCGATCCTGCTGGCCGACGAGCCCACGGGTAATCTCGACTCGAAGACCGGCGACGCGCTGATGGAGATGTTGTCGGAACTGCACGCGGACGGGGCCACGGTCTGCCTGGCGACGCACAATCCGCTCTACATCGCACGGGCCCAGCGGCATATTTATCTGTTCGATGGGAGAGTGATGGCGGAGCCGTTGTAAAAGGCAAAAGGCAGAAGTTGCCTTTTGCCTTTTGCCTTTTGCCTTGACAGCGACAGTGCCCTACCTGCCCTGCTGCCTTGCAATCCCCGCTCGTAGCGCCTGGATCGTCGCCGGCGACCCGGTGAACAGCTCTTCGGGGAAGCGGGTCGCGTACTTCAGCATGTCGGCGTAGATCACGTCGCTCTGATACAGGTTCAGGCCCAGGCCGGCGAGGTACTGCAGCCTCAGGTTGCGATCGCGATTGATGTTCGCGTCGGCCATCCACGGATCGAGATCCGGGCGCTTGCCCGCGTAGGTCGAGAACAGGTCGGTCGCGGAGAACATCCCGATTTCCGAGAGCGAGTGTGCGACGCGCGCGTACTCCGGGCTCTTCATGGTCTGTTCGATCCGATCGACGTCGATCTTGATGGGGTCGACCGTGCCCATCAGGACGAGGTCGTAGCCAGCGCCGTTCTGCGTGTTGCCCCAGACCACCCCGTTCGGAAAAGCCTCGAGAAAGGTGGCGATCTCGCTCTTCACCGCGGCCGGGTTGCTTTCGTAGAGCTGCACGAACAGCGTCATGACGCCGCCCGGATTCAGGTGCTCCTTCACCTCGTCGAAGAACTCCCGGGTGTAGAGCGCGGCGGCACCCTTGACCCACGGGTCCAGCGGGTCAGAGGTGACGGCGTCGAACTTCTCGTTCGTCGTCATCAGGAAGTGCCGGCCGTCGTCGAGCACGAGCCGCGTCTTCGGGTTCTTGTAGACGTCGAAGTTGTGCGGGCCGAAGTGCTGGGACGCCATCACCGGGACGAGCGGCTCGATCTCGGCGATTGTCACCTGTTCGAGCTTCGGCTCGATCGATACCGCACCGGCGGTGACGCCGGCGCCGAAGCCGATGACGAGTACTCGCTTCGGTTCCTTCGGAATGAGCGTCGTCATGTGGCCGAGCATGCGCTGCAGCCGCATGTCCTGGGGTTCGCTCGACGCCTGCACCTTGCCGGCGTTGTGATAGTTGAGCACGCCGTTCGAGAGCCGCGTGACCGCGATCGACGCGTTCCAGCCTTCACGCACGTCGATCACGTCGGCCTGGCCCAGGCGGCTGGCCGCGTAGCGTCCGTAAGCGACGAGAATTCCGGGGACCGATCCGACGTTGCGTGCGAGCCACGCCGCGAGCATGGCGGCGGCCACGATCAGGATCGTGCCGCCGAGGCGCATGCGGCCCTTTGCGGGCTCTTTGTCGGCGGCTTCGGAGGAAGCCGCGTCGAGGGCGACCAGCGAAGCCATCACCGACAGCACGATGAGCAGCTGCTGCGCCCGCTGACTGCCGACCCAGACGACCAGCAGCATGCTCGCGGTCAGCGACCCGATGATGGCGCCAACGGTGTTCGCCGCATACACACCGCCAACCAGCTTCGCCGGATCCTGTCTCCCGGTGGCGACCGACGCGAGCGCCAGCGGGAAGCTCGCGCCCCAGAGGATCGCGCCCGGAAGGATCGCCCACAGAGAGCGCACCAGATCGAGCTGGAACGTGAACCACGGGCTGCTCGACGCGGAGGGATCGATCGGCCAGTACGGCAGCGACTGCGTGAGCATGTATGCCGCCCAGGCAATCGCTCCGGCGAGCATCATCTGCACCCAGGCCAGCGCCAGTCGAGGACGTGCCATGTTGCGCGAGAGCGCCGAGCCGAGGCTGCTGCCGATGCCCAGGCCGAGCAGGAACACGGCGAGGATCAGGGCGAAGGTGTAGACGGTGCCGCCGTACAGCAATGACAGGATCCGCGTCCAGATGACTTCCGCGGCGAGCGCGGTCATGCCGGAGATGCCGATCGTGACGTAAATCGCCAGCGAGCCCTTCGGCTGCTCCGCCGCCCCCTGCTCTTCGACGACTGGTTCGTACGGAGCCATCCGCGCGATCAGAAGGGCGACAACGGCGACCAGCACATTCAGGCCGACCGCCGTGAAGGTCGCGAACGCCATGTCGTGAACGCGCAGCAGATAGAAGCCGGCGGAAAGACTGCCGACGACGGCGCCGGCGATGTTGCCACCGTAGAAGAACCCGAGCCACGACACCCCTTCCGGCGTCGTCTTGACCCACCGCGCCATCGCCGGCAGGGTCGCGCCCATCAGGAGGGTGGGCGGCAGCAGGCAAATCGCTGCGGCAACACCGCGGAGGAGGATGCCGATGATGCCGGTGCCGGCAATCGACGTGTAGAGACCGGTCAGGAGCGGCATACCGAACAGGACGAGGATGCCGATCGCGCCGATGCCAAGCTCGAGGTAGGCGTAGACCTTCAGCGGATGATGCACCGCGGAGATGCGCCGTGGCAGCAGGATGCTGCCGAGGCACATGCCACCCATGAACGTGCCGAGCAGGACGCCCAGCGACACGGCCGACGAGCCGATCGTCAGCTGCAGGAGCTGGAACCAGACGACTTCATAAATCAACGCCGCACAGCCGCTGCCGATGAACAGCAGCAGCAGTGCAGGCAGGAACCGGCGAGCGGTCATGCACACACCCTTGAAGGCTTGTAAGACGGCGTCTTCGGGACCCCGCCAACGTGTCTCGTGTCAGCCGGGGAACAGAGGGGCCAGGCTGGAAAATCGGATGGTAGCACGGCTCATCGGGGCTTTACGACGGCCGTCAGAAGACCGTTACCCACCTTTGAGGTTGGGAGTGCATTGGAGCTTGGAGCTTGGAGCTTGGGATTTCAACGCTATGATTCCCCTCACATGCCCAGATTCGATCAGGCTGCGGCTCCATTCGAGCGCCAACGACTGCGCCGCGGATTCACGTGGCTCCTCCCGGCCTGCGTCCTGGCCTTCGTCGCCGTGGACACGGCGCGCGTCGAGCCGCAGACCCCCGCCGGGCCGCGAATCGTTGTCGTCGGGGACATTCACGGGGCCGGGACCAACCTGGCCCAGATCCTCCAGGCGGCGGGCCTGATCGACGCCCAGCGGAAATGGAGCGGCGGAACAGCCCGTCTCGTCCAGACCGGCGACGTGCTCGATCGCGGTCCCGAGGTTCGCGAGGCGATTGACCTGCTGATGCGGCTGGAGGGCGAGGCCCGCCGCGCCGGCGGGCGCGTCGACGTGCTGTTCGGCAATCACGAAGGCATGAACGTGCTCCGCGACTACCGCGACGTGCTGGCGGGCTTCGAGCGCTTCGCCGACGCGCGCTCCGAAGAACGGCAGCGGAAGGCGTTCGAGACCCACTCGGAGATCGCCAAGCGCGCCGGCACGACCCTCGATCGAGATGCCTGGATGAAAATCCACCCGCGGGGATCGATCGAGTACGCCGATGCCTTCGGCCCCGCGGGCAAGTACGGCCGCTGGATCCGCGCGCGCAAGCCGATTCTGCAGATTGGCGACACCATCTTCATGCACGCGGGCCTCAACCCCGAGCGGACCATCACGATCGATGACATCAATCGGCAGGTGGAGCAGGAGGTGCGCAGCTGGGACGAGCTCGTCTCGACGCTCGAACGGGAACGGCTGGCAGCGCCGTTCTTCACGCTGCAGGAGATCGTTGACGCGGCGCAGCTCGAGATCGGCAGGATAGGGATCGCACAGAAGACGCAAGAGCCGCTTCCCGATTACATAACCCAGGAGTTCGTCAAGCGGCTGCAGTTCCTGCTGAACATCGACAAGCTCGCGCTGGTCGAAAGCGACGGGCCGCTCTGGTACCGCGGCCTCGCGACGTTGCCCGACGATCAGCAACCCGCGATCGAAGCGATGTTGAAGCGCTACGGGGCAGGACGCATCGTGATCGGCCACACCCCGCAACTGCCGGGAGCGAAGATTCGAGCGCGTTTCGGCGGCCTCGTGGTGCTGATCGACACCGGCATGCTCAACAGCTACTTCAAGGGCGGGCAGCCGTCGGCGCTCGAGCTCCAGGACGGCCGCATGACCGCGATCTACTCGTCTGGCCGCGAGCCGCTCGTCAGCAGCTCGGCGTCGGGCACGCCGGTGTGGGCCGCCGCGAACGCCCACTGATCCGCAAGCTCCGCGATCCGCTTGTCGGTGGGCCGGTACCCGTGGGAGGCCTGCGTCTCGACTCGGATCAGCACCGGCCGCTCGCAGCCCTGGGCCCGCTGCAACGCCGCGATGAACTTGAACGAATGACTCGGGACGACACGATCATCGTAGTCGGCGGTGCAGACCAGCGTGGCGGGATAGCATCGGCCGTCGACCAGATTGTGAAGGGGTGAATAGGCGCGCAGGAACCCGAACTGCTCCGGATCGGACGCGCTCCCGTACTCGGTGACCCACGCCCGGCCGCCGGTGAACAGATCATAGCGAAGCATGTCGAGCACGCCAACGATCGGCACCGCGGCGGCGACGAGCTCGGGGCGCTGCTCCATCGCTACCGCCACCAGCAGCCCGCCGTTCGAGCCACCCATCATCGCCAGGCGCGAACCCGAGGTATAGCCGTCCGCGATCAGGCGCTCGGCCACGGCGATGAAATCGTCGAACACATTCTGCTTCTGCTCGCGCATCCCCGCGCGATGCCACGCTTCGCCGTACTCCGATCCGCCGCGCAGGTTGACCGTGACCCACATGCCGCCGAGCTCGAGCCATGCCGGAACATCCGGCCGGTAAACCGGCAGCATGTCAACCGAGAAGCCGCCGTAGCCGTACATCATGGCCGGTGTGGTGCCGTCGCAGGGGAGATCGTTTCGCGCCGTCACGAAAAACGGGACGCGTGTCCCGTCGCGCGACGTCGCGAACATCTGCCGGGTCTGGTAGCCGGAGAGATCGACCGGTGGAGAGGCTGGTTCGAACGCCACCCGAGTACCGGAATCCAGGTCCACGGAATAGACGGTTGCCGGCTGCAACGGCGAGGTGAACGTCAGCCAGACCTGCGCGAGGTCGGCCCGCGCGTACATGGCCGCAACCACACCCGCACCCGGCAGCGCGATCCGATCGATCAATCTCCCCTCGCGGCCGTCGAACATTTCCACCCGGCTGGTGACCTCGACGAGTGACTCCGTCACGAGGCGGCCTCCGGCAAGCATCACCATGCCCAGCCGATGTTCCCGCTGGGGGATGACGACGCGCCACGCCGGCTCGTGCTGCTCGAGGTCCAGCGCGAGCACACAGCGATTCGGCGCCGAGAAGTCGGAGCGGACGTACAGCGTCGTTCCCTCGACACCGATCGGTGCGTATTCCGCACCGTCCCGCTCCATCAGTGGACGAATGGGGGCGTGCACGTCCGGCGCGACAGGATCGATCAGATCCGCCACGTACAACCGGTTGTTGTTGGTCGCGCCTTCGTAGAACCCGATGAGCAGGTACCGGCCATCGTCACTGACCGTTCCGTGGACGAACCAGCTCGGGAGATCGGGACGCTCGAAGATCAGGACGTCTTGCGATTGAGGCGTCCCGATGCGGTGGTAATAGAGCGCATGCCCCGAGAGCGCTGCTTCATAGGTCCTGCCGACGGGTGGTTCCGGAAATCGCGAGTAGAAGAAGCCGCGTCCGTCGCGGGTCCAGGAGAGAGCGGAGAACCGCATCCACCGAACGCGATCCGCAAAGTCCTCTCCACGGGCCAGGTCGCGGACATGCACGGTCTGCCAGTCCGCGCCGCCTTCAGCCAGCGTGTAAGCGAGGAGTCGCGCATCCGGCGATGGCGCGAACGCCATCAGCGCCACGCTGCCATCAGGCGACAGCGCGTTCGGATCGAGCACCAACGCCGGCGGCCCGTTCAGCCCGTCACGCATGTAGATGGCTGGCTGCTTCTCGAGGCCGGTGTTCTTCTGGTAGAAGAGCCGTCCGTTCTCGACGACCGGCAGCGATACCTTCGCATAGTTCCAGAGCTCGGTGATGCGGGCGCGCAGTCGTTCCCGCAACGGAAGCGACGCCAGATACTGATCGGTCACCGCATTCTGAGCCTCGATCCACGCCTTGACTTCCGGCGTGTCGAGGGCCTCCATCCAGCGGTATGGGTCCTCGATGCGATGGCCGTGGTAGTCGTCTGCGGTGGTGGTTCGCAAGGAATGGGGATATTCGAAGTGCACGCTTGGCAATTCTCGCAGTTTTGATGATGCTTTCAACGTGAAGACCCTCGAAACCTCCGGCGTGGTGCTGCGGTACGTGCGCGAAGGCAGCGGCGTACCCGTGATTCTCGTGCAGGGCGTCGGCGTCATCGGCGAGGGCTGGCGGCCGCAGATCGCCGCTCTCTCGGATCGCTATGCGATCGCGGCGCCGGACAATCGCGGGATCGGCGGCAGCGCGCACGGTTCCGGCGCCTTGACGATCGAAGACATGGCTGCGGATGTGATCGCGATTGCCAACGCCGAGGGCTTCGAGCGGTTCCATCTTGCCGGCCACTCGATGGGCGGCCTGATCGCCCAGGAGGTCGCGCTCCGCGCCCCGGGGCGGGTGCGGAGCCTGGCGCTCCTCTGCACGTTTTTCCGCGGGAAGGAGGCCGCCCGCCTGACGCCCGACATCATGTGGACCGGCCTGCGCACCCGGCTCGGCACGCGCGCCATGCGCCGGCGCGCGTTCATGCAGCTGGTGATGCCGGACACCTATCTGCGCACCGCCGTCCCGACGCTCGCCGACGACCTGGCCGTCCTGTTCGGTCACGACCTTGCCGATCAACCGCCGATCGTCATGAAGCAGCTGCGCGCCGCTTCACGCTACGACGCGAGCGCGCGGCTCGGTGCCCTCACCAACATTCCCACGCTGGTGGTGAGCGCCACCCACGACCGCATCGCGTTGCCGAAGTTCGGCCGCGCGCTGGCCGGTGCGATCCCTGGCGCCCGCTATGTGGAGATCCCGGATGCCGGCCATGGATGCACCATCCAATGCGCAGCGCTAATCAATGGGCTGCTTGCGGAGCACTTCGCAAAGGCCGCCTCCGCCGGCCGGGTCTGAAGACCCGGCCCTACAAGGGTCAGGGAAATCTGCTCTCCACCTTCCTGAGCTCCGCCTCGATCGCCTTCATCTCCGCAAGCAGATCGTCTAGACGACGCCGCGACTCGGCGCCGACCTTCTGATCGGCGCCCCCCTCGGCTCGCGCGATGTTGCCGAGTTGATCGATGAGCATGCCCTGCTCGTAGGTCCCGGGCGCGGTCACCAGCCGGGCCCAGATGCGCTGGAGGGGGTGGTTGTATTCGATGTTGTTGATCGACTGGCCCGGCCCCGGTGAACGGGCCGGCTGTATGTCCGCTTTCTGCATCGCCTGTTGCGTCGCCGTCCGCAGGCGGGTCGCGTCGGCGATTGCGTCGCGCAACCGGAGCAGGAAGTTCTGCTGGTCGACCAGATCCGCCACTGTCATCCCATCGCGCAACACGCCGGGATCGACCTGCACTTCGAATTCACGACTCAAGTGGGGCGGGCTGGCCGAGCCGGCTGACGCCGATGCGAGCGACGCGACGTATTTTCCGGGCGCCACCATCGGGCCGTTGTTGGACCAGCGGTAGTCCCACATGTATCGGTTGTGACCGCTTCGGGTCGTGAGAGGCGCGGCGGCGCCCCGGCCGCGGCCCGCCGCCGGAGCCATGTCCGGATCGACCGGTTCGTCAGGCGCCGTGGTGCCACGACCCTGACCTCGCCGTCCCGCTGCCGTGCTGTCCATCGTGCGGACGTTGCGCCCCTGGGCGTCCGAGATCGTCAACGTGAGCGGACCGGAGAAGCCCTCAGGCACGAGATAGTCGATCGCGAGCGCGACGGCAGGATATTGGGGCGCGGCGCCGCGCCCGCCGCCGGCCCGGCGATACCGAATCCGTGAGGAGGGCCGAAGCAGCGTCAGCTCAGTGCCGGCGCCCGCCATCTGACGAAGGGGCCCGATGTCGTCCATAATCCAGAACGACCGCCCCATTGTCGCAATGACCAGATCGCCGCGCTGCACGCGAATGTCGGTGACCGGCGTGGCTGGCAGGTTCTGCTGAAGCGGCTGCCAGCGCAATCCGTTGTCCAGGGACACGAAGATGCCGAACTCGGTGCCTGCATAGAGCAGGCCCGCCCGCTCGGGATCTTCGCGAACCACCCGCGTCGGATGATCGTCGGGGATGCCGTTCGTGCCATCCGTCAGCCTGGTCCAGGTCGCGCCGTAGTCGTCGGTCCTGTAGATGTAAGGCTTCAGATCGTGCTCACGCAGGAATCGGTAGACGGCGACGTAGGCCGATCCCTTGCGAATGTGCGAGGCATCGATGTTCTGGACGCGCCCGCCCGGCGGCAGATCCGGGGGCGTCACGTTCTTCCAGGTTTTGCCACCATCGCGGGTCACGTGAACGGGCCCGTCGTTCGCGCCAATCCAGATCACTCCGCGCTCGAGCGGTGACTCGTCCATCGAGTAGATGCTGGAGTACACCTCTTCGCCGGTGACGTCGCGCGTGATCGGTCCGCCCGGAACGACCTGGTAGTCCTTCTCGTGCGCGGTGAGGTCAGGGCTCATCACCTGCCACGTCACGCCGTCGTCGGTCGATCGGTGAAGGACATGTGACGCCTGATAGATCGTCTTCACGTCGTGCGGCGAGACCATCACGACTGTCTGCCGCGGAAACCGGAACTTGATGTCGTCGGGATGGTGACCGTAGCGATCCTGCGGGTAAATCCAGCGGCCCTGCGCCTGCCCGGTCTCCACGTTGAAGCGCTCGACCTCCCCTTTGCAGGCTCCCCAGATCACGCGGCCATCAGGCGTCGGCCAGATCCCGCCGGTCTCGCAACCCGACGCCTGCGTCCACGCCTGGGCGGGATGATTGAAGCCGAATGACACGGTCGGCACGCTCGGCACCACCACCGTGGAGTTGTCCTGCTGCGGTCCGTACAGGAGGTAGGGATGCTGATCATCGACGGCAACCATGTAGAGCTCCGCAGTCGGCTGATTCAGGATGCTCGACCAGGTGCGCCCACCGTCCGTGGTCACGTTCGCGCCACCGTCGTTGGACTGTATTGCGTAGGACGGGTTGTCGGGGTTGAACCAGATCCCATGGTTGTCCGCATGCGGGGTGGACACGGCGCTGAAGTTGCCGCCGCCATCGCGCGACCGCTGGAGCGTGAGCGTGTTGACCCAGACGTCGCTCGGGTCCTTGGGATTCACGTCGACGTAGTTGAAATAGAAGGGTCGGCTGCGCAGATTCGCGGCGTTGTTCACCAGCTTCCACGACGCGCCGGCGTTGGTCGATTTGTACAGCCCGCCTTCCGCGCCTGGCGCTTCGATCATGGCGTAGACGGTCGACGGCTGACTGCGCGCGATGCTGAGGTCGATCTTCCCGATCAGCGTCGACGGCAGGCCGTTCGACAGCTTCGCCCACGTCTCACCGCCGTCGGTCGATTTGTAGATGCCTCCCTGAGTCGCCGGCCCGCCGCTGATGATGTCCCAGCCCTTCCGGAACCCCCGATACATCCCGGCATAGAGCTCGTTGGGATCGGAGTAGTTCACCGCGACGACGCGACCGCCGGTTTCGGTGTTCACGAACAGGGTTTTCTTCCAGGTCTTGCCGCCATCGATGGTCTTGAAGATGCCGCGCTCCTGGTTGGGACCAAACGGCGATCCCAGCGCCGCCAGCCAGACGATGTCGGGGTTGGTCGGGTGAATCACGATGGCGCCGATTTGACCGGAGTCTTTGAGGCCCATGAACTGCCACGTCCGGCCCGCGTCGGTCGAGCGATAGACGCCACGGCCGATGATGACGTTGCTGCGAATGGCGGCGCTGCCGGTGCCGACCCAGACCACGTTCGGGTTGGACTCGGAGACATCGATCGAGCCGATCGATCCGGTCGCGATCTGGCCGTCGCTGATCGGCGTCCAGTCGGCTCCGCAGTTCTCCGTCTTCCAGACCCCGCCGCCGGTCGCTCCCATGTAGTAGATGCACGGCTGACTGCGCACGCCGGCGATCGCCGTGACGCGCCCGCCACGCGTCGGGCCGACATTGCGCCACTTGAGATCCTGAAACGCGCGCGCATCCGATCGACCCGCCGCGGTGGTTGGCGAAAACTGCTCCCTCGCACGCGCGCCCGTGGATGACGCGATGACCCACGCACCAACGATCGCAAGCGCAGCAACAACCGCCAGCCGAGTGTGTGACATAAGGTCACAGTGTCGCACGTGGTTGCCCTGCCGGATCGGCCGGGTCCAAAGACCCGGCCCTACAACGCCAAGGAGAACGTCGAGCCACGGTTAATTGCCGTAGGGCCGGGTCTTCAGACCCGGCCGATCCGTGTCCGCCCGTTGCAGGTGAGCGGACGGCGTGGTACATCCCGAGTGTGCCCGAGCTCCCCGATGTCGAGTTGTATCTGCATGCGCTGACTCCGCGCGTAATCCGTCAACGGATTGAGGGCGTTCGGATTGGCAATCCCTTCATCGTCCGCAGCTTCGATCCGCCTGTCACTGAAATCGTCGGTCATACCGTCAACAGCTTGCGGCGGCTCGGGAAGCGGATCGTGTTTGGGCTGGACGACGACCTCTTCGTCATCGTCCATTTGATGATCGCCGGCCGATTCCGATGGCGGGAGCGCGGTGCCGCGATACCCGGGAAGGTCGGGCTTCTCGCCTTCGATTTCACGAACGGCACGCTGCTGCTCACCGAACAGGGATCCAAGCGTCAAGCGTCCGTGCACGTCGTCCGCGGCGAGGCGGCGGTCGCCGGACAAGATCCCGGCGGTCTCGAGGTGCTCACCACCGATCTCGCGGGATTCGCGCAGCGGCTGACCGCCGAGAACCATACGCTCAAGCGCGCGCTGACCGATCCGCGCATCTTCAGCGGGATTGGCAATGCCTACTCCGACGAAATCCTGCACGCCGCGCAGCTGTCCCCGATGAAGCAGACGGCGACACTGACCGATGAAGAAGTCGAGCGGCTGTTCCACTTCGTGCGAGAGACCCTGAAAGGCTGGGCCGAGCGGCTCAAGGAAGAAACCGGTGCGGACTTCCCCGAGAAGGTCACCGCCTTCCGTCCCGACATGGCGGTGCACGGCAAGTTCGGCAAGCCGTGCCCGGTCTGTGGCGAGCCGGTCCAGCGGATCGTATACGCGCACAACGAGGCGAACTACTGTGCGCGGTGCCAGACCGGTGGCCGGCTGCTCTCGGACCGGGCGCTCTCGAGATTGCTCGGCCAGGACTGGCCGCGGACACTCGAGGAAATGGAGACCCGGAAACGCGGTTGAGCCGATCAGCCTCAATTCCACGCCTTCACGGGCATGGGGACATCCGGGCTTTTTCAGCGGTGGATCAGGTTCAATGGCGTCGGGGCGCTGGGTTCGGGACTGCAGCTGGCGGTGGTCGCGTTCCTCGTCCGGGCCGCAGGCGTTCATTATCTCTGGGCAACGGCCGCCGGAATCGAAGCCGCTGTGCTGCACAATTTCTGCTGGCATGAACGCTGGACCTGGGCGGAGAGGCGCGCGGGCCGCGGCACCGCTGTCGCGCGACGCCTGGTGCGATTTCACGCGGCCAACGCCGCCATTTCGCTTGCCGGAAGCCTGATGCTGACACGCGTGCTCACCGGTTCGTTCGGCGCCGACCCGATCGCCGCCAACATCGTTTCGATTCTTGCCTGCGGCGCGCTGAACTTCGGCGCCAGCGAATGGCTGGTGTTCCGCCGTGCCGCCGCGGCAGCGGTGATTGTCCTGACCGTGCAGCCGATGTTCGCGGCTGCCCCCGATGCTGATCTGGGATCCGTCGACCTTCGCGCGCACACCCTGCAGGCCTGGAACACGTACGAGCAGCGCGTCGACCTGCGCTACGATGGAGCGGGCGCGGCGACCGCTCCCTTCTTTGCGCTCGACGCATTCGGCGCGAAGGACTGGCGGGCAACCGCAACCCGCGGCGTGGTCGCGATGTCGCGGATCGAGTCCTCGCGGCCCGGCGACGGGGAGCCTGCGATCGAGGACGGCAAGATTCACCACTGGGCGGGAGCGATCTTCGTGCCCGGCGTCTCGGTGGACGGCCTGCTCAAAGCGCTCGCCGATCTCGCTGGTCAGGAGCAGCGGCACTATGAGGACGTGCTCGCCTCCCGCCTGCTCGCCCGCGACAACGATCACTACCGCATCTACATGAAGCTCCGGCGGTCCAAGATCATTACGGTCACGTACAACACCGAGCACGACGTGAAGTACCGGCGCCTCGGCTCGTCGCGCGCCACCGCGCGGAGCGTTGCCACGCGAATTGCGCAGCTCGATAACGCCGGCACCCCGCAGGAGCGCGAGCTGAAGGTCGGATCTGACAGCGGCTATCTCTGGCGACTGAACGCTTACTGGCGTTACGAAGCGGTGAACGGCGGAGTGTTGATCGAATGCGAATCCGTGAGCCTGAGCCGCGCCATCCCGTTCGTCCTGCGGCCGTTCGCCACCGGGGCCGTGGAAGGCGTCGCGCGCGAGTCGCTCGAGCGCACGCTGGTCGGCTTGCGCCGCTATCTCACCGCGCAGTAGCCAAAAGTATTAACAGGAGGGCCAGGAGTTCAGGAGGAGCTCTTTTGGAAAACAAGGCTCTCCTGAACTCCTGGCCCTCCTGTCAGGTTTTTCGCAAGCGGCTGTCGGTTGGCCCTGGCACCTACGCGATCACTTGAACAGGTCGTCGAATGCCTTACGCGCGCTGGTTGGCGCGGTCGATTTCGTCTCGCGCTCGACCGTGGTCTTCGGTTCGTACTCCGCGCACGTGTTCTTGACGTCCTTCGGCGAGATCCGCACGCGGATCGGGCGTTGGCACTCGTAGGTGGCGCTGGTATCGAAGTGCGCACACTGGGCGCAGGTGTGCAGGTCCGTCCCGCACCGCGCGCACGTCCCGTCCGGACTCCACGCCGTCGCCGCCATCAGCTCGTTCCCGCAGCGCGCGCATCGCACCGCTTCCCGGAAACCAGGCATGTTGAAGGTCTTCGGCCGATCGGGCGGCTGTCCCCGCGGTGTGTATTCCCTCTTCGGCCCGGGCGCCTGCTCGCGCCGGGGCTCACGCGGCTCGTCCTGGTATCCCCGCTGACGGTATTTGCGATCGGACATGGGGTTGCGGGGGGATGATAGCGCAGCGCATTGCCAAAATTGCCAAGATTGCCAAAATTGCCAAGATTGGAAACCGCGAGCTCGCGAGCCCGCGAACCGCGAACCCGCGACGACCGTATTAGAGCCGAGGTGTTTTATGCGAATCGCCCGTCGCTCGGCCATCGCTCTCCTGCCCGTCCTGCTCGTCGCCGTTTCCGGCTGCGACATCGTCACCGCCGACCTCAAAGCCCGTGAGACCGCCGAATGGCGGAAGTCCTACCAGCTCTCGCCGGGTGGGCGCGTCGAGGTCCGGAACGTAAACGGGCGGATCGAGGTGCAGCCTTCGGAGGGCAATACCGTCGAGATCGTGGCCCTGAAAAGCGCGCGAGCCGGGTCGTCGGAGGCGGCTAAAGAAGCGCTGGGGCGGATCGAAATCGTCGACAGCTCCAGCGGCGGCCTGATCAAAGTGGAAACCAGACTGCCGCGCGGTGACGGGATGTTTCACATGGCCAGTTCGGAGGTCAAGTACAACGTCAAAGTCCCGGCGGCCGCGGAGGTCGAATTCGCGACCGTGAACGGAGGCGTCGAGGTCACCGGACTCACCGGGCGCATCAAGACCGAAACTACCAACGGCGGGATCGTGGGACGACAGATTGGCGGACCGATCGAGGCGAACACCACGAATGGCGGCGTGGAGGTGGAAGTCACGCGGATCGCGGAGCACGGTGTCAGGCTGGGGTGCACCAACGGCGGCATCAGGCTCCGGCTGCCCGCCGACGCCAGGGCGACCATCAGCGCCAGCGTCACGAACGGCGGAATCAGCGCGGAGGGCCTCCCGATCGAGGTCACCGAGTCCAGCCGCCGCCGCCTGGAAGGCCGTCTCAACGGCGGCGGTCCGCAGGTGCGACTCGAAGGCACCAACGGCGGCATCAGCATCGGCAGCCGGGATTAGCCGGGAGAGCCTGTC
>Ga0075430_100002690_pt1 | contig 14833 bp, 12 predicted proteins | sample RhiMetdeltSRZDD4_FD_75294 | JGI IMG/M metagenome (GOLD analysis project Ga0075430, IMG submission 75294) | Populus rhizosphere microbial communities from Tennessee, USA - Rhizosphere MetaG P. deltoides SRZDD4 | ecosystem: Host-associated > Plants > Roots > Rhizosphere > Soil | place: USA... | reverse complement strand
GCCCAACGGGACCTACGACGACCTCTGGCTGAACAATTACGCCTACATCAATCTCAATGATCCAATGAGCCGCGTGCCTGGTATCGGACAAGTGCAGATCTTCGGCGCCGGACAATATGCCATGCGCTTCTGGGTGCGCCCGGACAGACTGGCCAAACTCGGGATCACCATTCCCGAGATCCTGGACGCGATCAAGAAGCAGAATACCGTGAATCCGGCTGGGCAGATCGGCGCTGAGCCGGTTCCGGCGGGACAGGAGTTTACCTACACGGTCCGGGCGCAGGGCCGGCTGGTCAGCAAGGAGGAGTTTGAAGAGATCGTCGTCCGAGCCACCACCGACGGATCGATCGTCCGTCTCAGGGATGTGGCCCGGATCGAACTCGGCGCCCAAAGCTACGGGATGAAAAGCCGGTTGAACGGCAAACCCGCCGCCATCGTGGCCATCTACCAGCTCCCGGGATCCAACGCGATCGACACGATGGACCGGGCGACGAAGCTGATGGAGGAGACAAAGGAGCGATTTCCGGCAGACCTAGAGTACGTGATCTCGCTCGACACGACACAGGCGGTCCGGGAAGGGATCAACGAGATCGTGCATACCCTGGGAGAAGCGCTGGTGTTGGTCATTCTCGTCGTCTTCATCTTCCTGCAGGGCTGGCGCGCCACCTTGATTCCGCTGCTGGCCGTGCCGGTTTCTCTGATCGGCACATTCATGCTGTTTCCCATGCTCGGATTCTCCATCAACACATTGTCCCTGTTGGGCCTCGTGCTGGCCATCGGTCTGGTCGTGGATGACGCCATCGTTGTGGTCGAAGCGGTCGAGCACCACATCGAGCACGGCATGTCGCCGAGGGACGCCACCCTCAAAGCGATGGAAGAGGTCTCAGGTCCGGTGATCGCGATCGCGCTCATCCTGGCCGCGGTGTTCGTGCCGACCGCCTTCATCCCCGGGATTACGGGAAGGCTGTACCAGCAATTCGCCATCACGATCGCCTTATCCGTAATCATCTCGGCGTTCAATGCCCTCACGCTCAGCCCGGCTCTCTCTAGTCTTCTGTTGCGACCGAAGAGACCAGCCAGAGGTCCTCTTGGCCTTTTCTTCGGCTGGTTCAACAAATGGTTCGATCGCGCGACCAACGGCTACGTGAATACGTGCCGTCACTTGATTCGCAAGGCCGGACGCTCAATGGTGCTCCTGGCGCTGTTTGCAGTCGCCGCCGGATTCTTTGGCGCCCGACTCCCGAACGGGTTCCTGCCGATGGAAGATCAGGGGTACCTATATTTGAACGTCCAATTGCCAGCCTCGTCCTCTCTCCAGCGGACCGATGAGGTCTCCAAAAGAATCGAAGAAATCCTGAGCCGTACCCCAGGCGTCCAATATGCGTCCACCATTGTCGGCTACAGCCTGCTGAGCAGCGTGAATACCACGTACAACACGTTTTTCTTCGTGACGCTCGCTCCGTGGGACGAACGGACCAAACCCGATGAGAAACTCCTGGCGATCTTTAAGAATGTCAACCGGCAATTGGCGGAGTTGCCTGAAGCCCAGGCCTTTCTCTTCCCGCCTCCGGCCATCCCCGGCGTCGGCACCTCGGGAGGCGTATCGTTCGTGCTCGAAGACCGCTCCGGGAAGGACGTCGCGTTTCTGGCCGGGAACACACAAAAGTTCATCGACGCGGCCCGCCAGCGTCCCGAAATCGCCTCCGTCAACACGACCTTTATTCCCAGCGTGCCACAGGTGAATGCGAAGGTGGATCGGGACAAGGCGCTCAAGCAAGGGGTCAATCTCGGGGACGTCTACCAAACCCTCCAGACATTCATGGGAGGCGTGATGGTGAATTACTTCAATCGATTTGGGCGTGTGTGGCAGGTTTACGTCCAGGCCGACGGCGAGTTCCGGACCAGCGCGGAGAACGTCGGCCAGTTTTACGTCCGCAACGAGTCCAGCGGCATGGTGCCCCTCTCGGCTTTGGTCTCGATGGAGACGATGGCCGGGCCGGAATTTACCATGCGCTTTAACGCCTATCGGTCAGCCCAGCTGTTTGTGTCCGCGAAGCCCGGCTACAGCTCCGGCCAAGCGATGAGAGCGCTCGAGGAAGTCTTCGCGGAGACGATGCCGCGCGACATGGGCTATGACTATATCGGGATGTCCTTTCAGGAGAAGGTGGCGGCGGAAGGGGTGCCGGCCAGCGTCATTTTCGGATTTTCTCTCCTCTTCGTATTTCTCATTCTCGCGGCACAGTATGAGAGCTGGGCGTTGCCGTTCAGCGTATTGCTCTGCACGCCGATCGCCGTGTTCGGGGCGTTCGGTGCGTTGTGGGCCCTCGGGCTGGAGAACGACGTGTTCACCCAGATCGGTCTGGTCATGCTGATCGGACTATCGGCCAAGAACGCGATCCTGATCGTGGAATTCGCAAAGGTGGAATATGAGAAGGGCAAGTCGATCACGGAGGCGGCCCTCGCTGCCGCACGCTTGCGGCTCCGGCCCATTCTGATGACATCGTTTGCCTTTATTCTCGGTGTCGTTCCGCTGGTTCTGGCTTCCGGAGCAGGGGCGCATGGGAGAATTCTCCTTGGCATCGCCGTCTTGGGTGGGATGCTGGCCGCGAGCTTCATTGCGATTTTTTTGATTCCGGTCGCTTATACCGTGGTGGAAAACTTGGTGCATCACCATGATCTTCCGAAGCCGGGAGAACCGACATCCGGCGGCCCAACGCCGTCAGGCGACGGCGAGGCGCATGTCCCAGCTCGTCAGCCGGAAGCGGTCCCGGCTCATGCGCGAACGCAAGGAGCCCATTGAGATGCGTCGCTGGCTGTTGACGGCGATACCGATCATCTTGCTCGCCGCATGCAAGATGGGGCCGGACTACGTGAGGCCGGAAACCCCGGCGGAAGACGCCTGGCGGATGACGCCTGCCAGCGCCGAATCGCTCGCCAATCTGCCCTGGTGGGAGCTGCTCAAGGATCAGGAGCTTCAGAGGTTGATCCGGATCTCGCTGGAAGAAAATCAAGACCTGCGGGTGGCCGTCGCGAGCGTCGAACAGTTCCGGGCTCAACTCATCATTTCCAAATTCGACCTGGCTCCATCCCTGGAATATCAAGGCAGCGCCGTGACGTTTCGCAATACAAATACTCAGGCATTGACGTTTGGGCCGGGCGTGCCGATCCCAAATCCGACCGGGGGTTCGGGTGATGGCACGGATTTTTCAGCTGTGTCTGGGGGCGCCGGGCTTAAATGGGAGATCGATCTCTGGGGCCGCATCCGTCGATCAATTGAGGCGGCGCATGCGCAACTCCTGTCACAAGAGGAAAACCAACGAGCCGTGGTTCTCGGATTGATCGGCAATGTCGCCGAAGCCTATTTCGGTCTCCGCGCGCTGGATCTACAGATAGAGATCACCAAGCGGACGTTGAAGGCATGGGAGGACAGTGTGCGAATCTCCCGCCTGCGTTTCCAGCATGGCGATATTCCGAAACTCGATTTGGATCAGTTTGAGGCGGAACGGGCAGGCACGGCGGCGAAACTGGCCGACCTGGAGAAACAGATGGTCCAGCAGGAAAACCAACTCAGCTTGCTGCTGGGACGGAGGCCGATGACAATCGCCCGCGGTCTCGCGCTGACGGAACAATCCATGCCGCCGAAGGTGCCGCCTGGCCTGCCCTCTGCCCTGCTCCAGCGACGCCCCGATATCGTCCAGGCCGAACAAGAGTTGACCGCGGCAACGGCAAAAATCGGGGTCGCCCAAGCGCAGCGCTTTCCACAATTTGCCCTCACCGGCAATGCCGGCGGAGCGGGGTTCCGGCTCGATTCCCTCTCGACCGGTCCCTTTGCGACCTTGGGGGCAAGTGCCAGCTTGACCGGACCATTACTCAACGCCACTGCTTTGGGCTATCAGGTGCAATCCGCCGAGGCGCAAACGAGGCAAGCCGCGGCCCGGTACCAGAAGGCGATCCTCACGGCCTTCAAGGAGGTGGAAGACGCGCTGATCGCCGTGCAAAAGAGCCGTGAGCAATCGGAGGCTCAGCAACAGCAAGTGACGTCCTTGCAGTCCGCATTGGGATTCGCGACGCAACGCTACCAGGGAGGCAGGGCCAGCTACCTCGATGTGCTGACCGCACAGCGGAATCTGTTCGATGCGGAATTGGCCCTTGCCACGACGCGCCGCACGCAACTGGCCTCCGTGGTCCAACTGTACAAAGCCTTGGGCGGTGGGTGGCTTCCCGAGAATACTGCCAATGCGCCCGTTCTGCTATATAGTGGGAGTGCGAGAAGCGGACCGTAGTATACGTCTCGGTATTAATACACCTCCGGGATAACCTTCCTTCCTTGCAATGTCGCATGATCGTCGTATTCGCCTTTCGTGGATCGCCTGGGTAGCTTGAGTTGCATCTTGCTGCCTTTTAGTCTCCCGGACCGATGCCGACTTCGAATCCCCCTTGGGCGTAATAAAAGACTAACCACTCATACATGAATGTTGTCATGGATGAGAACGTCAAGGCTCGTCGTAGTGTCAAGGTTGGAAAGGTGGTGCAGTTCGAGAGAATGGTGTCCTGCTTCATGAAGGTGTCGCATGAATAAGCAACGAAAGGCGAAGTCTACGTCATAGAGGAAGAAGACACCGAACAAAGAGGGATGGTAGTGGTGCCGTGACGACTATCGCGAGGTAGTTGCTCTTTCTCACTCTCACCCAGGTCCTACTGAGGGAACATTCTTATTTGGTCAGGTTAGCTTGGCTACATGGTGATAGGAATTAAGTTGTCGAGAATACGAAGGAAGGGGGCAAGTTTTCAGCCAGCCCCCATGCGGGCAGAAAGGACGGTGAGCCATGAATGAACCGATGACGATTAATGAATCCATCATGTATTTATTCCTTGTGGGAGCTGTGGCGGTTTTTATCGCCATCATGGCTTTTGACAAGCTACGCGGCTGGTTTTGGGGCTGGTATGACCGGTACAAGCGTTTGCACCAAAAAAGGAGGGATTGACCATGGCACGAAAAGGCGAGTCGATTGGGGTTTAGTCACCCCTACGGAGGCTTCCCTTCAACCACCTACGTTTTTACCATTCTTTGCATGAGCACCTTTCGTTGAGGACTATCACGCACTACCGAGTTAGGTTCTGAGCCGATTGACACCCATCGAGCATGCGCGTACCCTGCTACCCATATGGAGCGTTCCATGTGCGTGAGCCAACAACGACCATTCCTCGGTGTCACCTTAGCTCCCACGGCGGTTCTCTTGGGTCTGTTATTGAGCGCCTGCGTTTCAATGCCATTTGCTCCGGCGGCAGTCGTACCAACAGTGCATCCGTTGCCCTATAGTGCTCAGATACAGGTGGTGGAAATCTCTTCCTATCCCGTTCAACGCGGCGCGACGCTCACAACCGATCCGCGCACTCAGAACTTCGCTGAGCAGATCAGCTCGATTCCCCCGTTACTCCAAGAGCAATGGAAGAAAACCATTCTGGACTATGTAGCCCTCAGGCAAACCTTTCGGCGCATCAGCACTACCGAACAGTCCGATGTCACACTGGCGTTACGGGTGTTCTTCTACGTTGATCCGGCCGTAGAAGATGATTTCAATTACACCTATCTCGCCAAAGCGCATGCTAACCTTATCGACCCTCAAACTGGTCGCGTCGTGACGCATTATACCGGCTTCGGAAAGAGGTTCAGCCCTTCCGCGCGCAGGTCGATGGAAGACGCTCAAACCATGCTGGACCCATCCCTGCATTCCGCGCTCCTGGACCAATCCCTGTACTCCGCGCTCAACGATCTTTTCGACAAAATCGAGTCCGATACCCAACTCGCATCGCTTTGACCCCTCCATAACAGTTCCACCAGTCGTTCAGCCTTGCGCGCTGTGTCGATAGCTTGGTGATCTTTTCGCTATCTTCCAAGACTCTTTTCAAGTGGGCCAAAATGACGGAATATCTTGTTTCCACCAGAGACAAAACCTGGTTTGTACAAGAGGGCAGTAAGCGAACGCCCGCCGGATGTCAGTCAAGACAAGAGGTAGCTGCGATATGGGCCGTTGAAGTAGTAGAGAGATTTGCAGTGTGCCAGGTACCGAGTTTACAAGTCGCAAGAGCGTCATTTCATCGTAGCCGCCATCCACATAGATCACTTCCCCGGTAATCCCGCGTCCAGGGGGCTGATGAACCACTGTCCGGGCCCGCAATAGTGTCCATAGGGCGACGGCGCGGGCATGACAAGCTAGAAGTGGAACGAGAGCCCCCCGACCACATGATTGGCCTGGTAGTCACCTTTGAATCCTCCGATGGGACCATTCGTCAATTCGAGTGCCGCCCAGTTGTATTTGTATTCACCAAACAGGGCGATACGTTCGGTGAAGTAATAGCGCACCCCCGCCAAGGCATTGAAACCTGGCACCGCATTGTCGGACACGCTGTTGCCATTGTTCGATAGATTGGCAAAGAAGACGCCAAGTCCCACCCCGCCATAGGGTTGCAGCCGGCAGAACTCCCGCTCGTATCGGGTTTCATAGCGCATCGCTCGCTCCGTTTGTGCATAGCGTATCTCTCGGTCCGTTCGTGTCTCCGTGCGCAAAGTTTTCGTCTCACACCCGAATTTCAGCCGACCGATAAGATTGAAGGCCAAGGTCGTGACCCGAAAATGGCTCCCGGGCAGCAGTCCTTGCTGCTCCACATGGGGCGTCGTATTGAATGCTTCCATCTCGACGCCCAGCCAATCCATTTGATCGCCAAAGAAATGGCCGAGCTTTCCGCCATAGACTCCCGCATCCGCAAGATCACGATCATTGAGATTGAGGCCGGACAGGAAGCCCGTGCCTTCCACGTCACTGATCTTCCCGCCGAAGGTATAGCCCCCGAATCCTGCAAGGTACGTTTCACTCGGGCGCAGCACTTTTCGTTCAATTCTCGGCTCGGCCGCTCCCGCTCGTTCCGCCTGTCTCAACCGCTCGGCTTCCCTCGCCCGTTCGGCTTCTGTCGGCGTCATGGCCGGCGACCGCTGCCCTGACCCTGGCTGTGGGGGCACCGGCTGTACGGGGACCGGTTCTATGGGGGCTGGCGGAGGGAGCACCGGTTGCCCATGCGCGACCGGCGATCCCATCGGCATCAGGCTGCATAACAACATCAGCATTGTTCCATAGACAGCCATTGTTCCTGCTCGCAATCCGTCGTTCATCGTGAGACCTCCTCTTCCATGAGAGCGACCGTGATGCTGATTAGTATTCCAGACAAGGGGTCAATTGATCATTGTCCACCTGCCGGCGACTCCAGAGTAGGACCCGACATGTGCCATGTGCCAAGATATGCTCGACGGCGGAACAGCACAACTGGCATAAGTGCCAGGCCCCTCCTACTACAGAAATCTCCTTTTTTGTACGACGGTCGCCGGGAGGGCCAATGGCCGGATGAACGTCTCATTTGATAGATGGATTGATTGTGATGTCTGTAGATAGCTCATTGCCTTTTTTAATTCTTCCCGTTACCAGGAAGGCATTTCCGACCAAAGTGCTGAAATGGGACGTTCGATAAGCGCTCAAGATGTGGCTTGGATTCAAAAGGGCAAGACAACCCGCGCCGAGGTTGTTCAGCGGTTTGGAGGTCCTACATCTGAAATGCCAGATTGGGCTGGCATGCAATATCAGGTGACTAGCATCACAACAACTACGAAACCGACGAGTAACAAGGATGGCGAATCTCAACAGTCGGTCACGACTACAACAATGAAGCCGATTAAGCCGCGGACAAAGGCACTGTATGTGCATCAGCAGACTGAAGGTGGGCTATTTGTTGGTATTCAGGTCACAGAGGAGCAATTCTGGGTTACATATGATGAGAATGGGGTTGCGCAAGATTTCGGCTTACAGGCCGGCCCAGGAATGACAGTCCGCTGAGCTTCGCTCTCTCTGGAATCCAAGGCTCTTCCCCCATGAACCTGCCCCACCTCAGCTTGCTGACATGTTGCAATTCAACCACCCGAGCCGGTCGGCCGACCGCGCATCGCATTCGTGCCGAACATCACTGCCAAGAGCACGACCGCGGCCCCGAGGCCCATCCGGCCACCCCAAGTCCCATTTGCTCCAGACCATCGCGCACCTCCGCGTTCTTACTTCGTGCTGCCGAGCATCGAAAGCTGGTTTGAATTGTCGGGGACGGACGCCTACTACCCCGAGTTGGAGCCGTCACTGTGCCGGAGCCGGGGCACCTTGGCAGAGGTTGTGGATCGGTGTCGCGATCCCTATGTACGATCGGTCAGATCGACCATCCCCTGCCGAAGGCGTCGGCCTTCCCCCAGCGCCCGGGAATGCCTAGGAGTTCGATTCGTTCAATGGTCTTCGGAATTGCGGGAGCGACGAGCAGGCTCTCTTGGATGGGACGCATGCCCAGCAAGACCCGGAGGAGCAAGAGCGGTGCTCCGGTGGCCCACGCCTGTGGAGAACAGGCGGTAGGATACTCCACAGGATAGCGGGTGAGACTCTCAGGAAACCCGGCGAAGGCCTCTGGAAGGCGGCCATCAAAAAACACTGCGGCGTTCAGGATGCCGAGTGCTAGTCGCCCAGCCTCTTGACGATAGCCATACCGCTGCAGGCCATGGGCGATGATCGAGGTATCATGCGGCCACACCGTACCCACGTGGTATCCAATCGGATTATAGGCGGCATCCCCTTCCGCCATCGTGCGCACGCCCCAGCCAGAGAACAGGCGCTCGCTCATCAAATGCGCCGCCACCGCTGCAGCCTTGTCCTCCTCGACGATGCCGCTCCAGAGAAGGTGTCCAATGTTGGAGCTGAGGGCATCTACTTTCTGCTTCTTCCCATCGAGAGCAAGCGCAAAGTAGCCGCGGTCGACAAGCCAGAAATCCTCGTTGAACCGGCGCCGAAGCGCCTTCGCCTCGCGCTCAAGGCGGTCGGCGAGCACCGGGTCGCTCCAGATTTCGCGCGCAAGGCGTGCCGAGCGCATTTTAGCATCGTACACATACCCTTGAATCTCGCACGTCGCACGGGGCAGCTGGGCATGGCGGCCATCCGCGTAACGGATCGAATCCCATGAGTCCTTCCAGCATTGGTTCTCTAAACCTGTTTTTGTATTGCGCCGCTCATACTCGACGTAGCCGTCGCCATCGCGATCGCCATAATTGTCAATCCATGCCAGTGCGAGACGCGCCGCGCGTTCGAGGTCACGGACCAGCTCGGCATCACCACTCCATCGTTCGTATTCGTCGAGAAGAATGAGGAACAGCGGGGTTGAATCGGCAGCCCCGTAATACGGCGAATGTGGCCGCTCTTCGAACGCCGTCATCTCGCCGAGGCGCAATTCGTGTATGATTTTGCCGGGCTCTTCGTCGCGAAAGTCGTCGACCTGCGTGCCTTGAAGCAACGCGAGCATACGCAGGGTGGTCTTCGCCAACACGGGAGTGAATGGGAGTGCCTGGAAGCTGGTGAGCAGGCTGTCTCGGCCAAATACAGCCATGAACCACGGCAGGCCAGCCGCCGGCAACGCCCCTGGAACGACCACAGGACTGAAACGGAGCGCGGCAAGATCAATCAAGCATCGCCGGTAGATCCGGGTCAGATCGTTCCAGGAACTGACCAGGCGGGGGGCGTCGCGAAGCCATTGCTCCAAGCTGTGGTCGTGCGAGACCGCGTTTCCATCTCGGATCTTTGCAGCCGTCCGGTATCGGAGACCGATGGGGATTACGTGTAAGCAGGTGCTCCACGACCCTTGTGAAGGGATCTGTATGTGAAAGGAGAGACCATCTTCGTCTACTAGCGTCTCCTGAGCAGTAGCGGATATTCTGGTCTCACGGACGAACGAAGCGCGACGATAGCCGAGTACGAGTTGGTGCCCATCCACGCGTTTGTAGGCCTCGCCCTTTTTCTTGAGCGCGTCCTTCACTTCGAACAGATCGGCGAAGTCCGAAGCCGCCTCGACGCGAATGTCCAGCTTCACCGCCTCGGTGCCGTAGTTCAGGATCGTAATGTCCTCGCGAAATCCGTGGTGGACTGATCGCTTTCGCAGGATCGCCACCGGAGAGTTCACGTATACGGTGGTGTTTTCGGGCGTGAGAAAGAACTGCGTCGCGTAGTAAGTCAGATCATCGACGGAAAGCACACCGGGCAGATTTCCGTTCACCTTGAGAATCCAGCGCGACAGAAAGCGCGTGTCGTCTTGAAAAAGCCCCTTCGGATCTGTCTCGGAGGCGGCAATGTTGCCTGTGCGATCGCTGACCACAAACGTGTTGCCGTTGAGACTGGAAACATTCGTGCTCACGGCTGCACCTCTTACATGACGGGTGTTGAGGGCCCTTGCCCCAGAGGGAAGATGCCACGGAACCTGAATGCCAGGGCCAGATCGCCCTCGGCTCGTATCCGGCCCTGAAGGACTCCCGTGAGGAAGTTCTGCCTCCCTTCGATGAGTTCGATGAATGTTTCCTGATCGAGGGAGAGAACAAGATCGGCATCGGCATCGCCATCACCTAAAAGTACGTCGAAATGGCCGTCGTCGATGCGCAGCCGCCAGTTGCCGACCCCTTCCACCTTGAAGCAGGCTGTCCCCCGCAAGCTTGTGTACCGAACGTCGTAGCCTATTCGGGGAATCCTAGCCATCACCTCCGCAGTATGCTGGTTCATGATGGTGCCTTCCTCTGGGTGGGGCTGGATTCTGTCACGAGTATCGGCGAATAGTGGCTTGAAGGCGGCTCCTCATCTCATTTCTTCGACGGACGACACCCCTCTAGCACACAAACCAAAAATTGCCTACTGTTAAATTTGACAGTGGAAGTTGAGCATAGCTGCGTGGAATCGTGCCTCCATAGTCTCGGTGGCCCGGATCTCTCCCGGTCATCAGACCATGAGCGGAGGCATATCGCGCGCATCATTCGCCGATGGTCAACGTAACACGTATGACGGCCCCGAAGCCGCCCGTGATTGTTCCACATCGACTACTCGAGTGTCGTTCGCGTCAGAACGCGTGGGCTCGCATAGAATCATCTCTTTCCACGGAGTGCAACGCTTCAAGCACTTTCTCTTCTACTTTACATATTATTCGCTTCTGTTGAACCGACGCCGTTCCGACAGGGCGGGAACCCAATGAAGATCCCCTCAGCGGCTTCCTGTGGTCCTCCTTTGTTCAGTCGGACCGCCAGGGTTGTAAGACTGTTTTTGCGCTTTGAGCCATGCACGATGGTGCTTGCGGATGAGGGCAATTGCCTCATCGGCTCCTGGCACGCAAACAGGAACGGTTAGGTCCTTCGGATTAGCAAGTGGCGGATCCGTTGACAACATAGACGACTTCGCCCATTCGAGCATTCCCGGCCATATCTTGCCCACTAAGATGAGTGGGGTGTTCTGAAGATGCCGCCCTTGAATTAACTGTCAGATCATCACCATTTTCAGCAGCGTCCCAACACCTCCCGGAGCCACGATGAAAGCGTTGGAGGTGATGACGAACTGGTGCAGCCGGGTGAAGAGCTCCAAAGTTCGATAGCGTCGCTAAGGGAAGTTAGCCGCCTTGAAGACTTGGAACATCGCACAGCGCCGTTAGATGTGCAAGCCGCAGACCTTTCCGATTGCACAACACAAATGCTAAGCTTTGAGCCCTCCCAAACGGGAACCCGAAGCCGAAGTATGCCACTTCATCGTGTGCCTTCCGATAATAATCGATGAGAATCATGGGCTTTTTCACTCCAGATTATTTCATTCATGCCGCAAACATCCTTCTGTTGATCGCCTACAGCGTTCGCGACGTTCTATGGTTGCGCTTGTTCGCAGTCGCAGCTTCGTTGATCGCCATCCCTTATTATGTGCTCCAGCCCACAATGTTGTGGGCGCCGCTTGCTTGGAGCGTGGTCTTTGCGGCAATCAATTTGTTTCAATCGTGGTTGCTTTTTATCGAGCGCCGTCCAGTCAAACTGACGGCCGAAGAGGAGGAAATTCGCCGACTGGCCTTTCAAGGCTTATCGCCTCGGAAAGTCCTGGAGGTTTTGAGGATTGGATCCTGGATCACGGCTGATGTTGGCGAGCGCCTCATAGAGCGAGGTAAGCTTCCCGCCTCCGTTTCGCTGATTATCCGTGGCAAAGTGACGGTGTCAAAGGATGAGCGCAGGCTCGGGGACTTGATCCCTGGTGACTTCGTCGGCTCCGCTCTCATCCTCAGTGGTATCCCAGCCAACGTGGATGCGGTGACAGTGGAACCCCTGCATGCAATGCGGTGGCAGATTAGGACTCTGGAGAAATATCTCAGCGCCAACCCTGAAACTCGAAACGTCATGCAGCGGCACCTCGCCCATGACCTCGCTGGAAAAATTGGACGTCTGGTTATGGATTCATCCAACCCTTCTGGCAAGAATCCATAAGATGCACCGTGCCGCAGGTCGGTTTTTATTGATGACTTGCCGTGAGAAGGACATTACATCGAGTAGCTAAACTATGGCAGAACGTCCCTCCTCTTTCCTATACTGTCGCCGACGCGGGGCATGGGCTTACGACCGCACGTGAAATCGGAAGATTTGACAAGGCGCTCGCCGGAGCCAACTCCAAGGGCTAGACGGTCGTGGACATAAAACGCGACTGGCTGCGGGTATTTCCCTTCTCGGAATGAGGACAAAGGTCGCCGGTTTACGGAGGTGTGTGGCAACCAATCGGGAACCATCAGAACCCATGATGCGGTGGTGGGCCCAACTCATCTGCGCCGCGTCAGTGGGCTGCTTCGCGTGCCCTCATGTCGCACGGGCTCAAGAATCGCCGTCGTCGGGCTCGATCGAAACCTCCTGCCGCTCCGTGGAGTCGGATGTTGAACGATTGAAATGCTACGATGCGGCGGCCGCGCAGCAGGGCGGGGACGAGCGGGAATCCGTTCCGATTTCCCAAGCGACGAAGCCTCAACCCTCTCTGATGGGGACGCGCTGGGAACTTGATGAGGGAACACAACAAGGCCTCTTCTCGATTCGTCCCCACAAACAGAATTATCTTCTGCCGGCCCGTTATACCACGGACGTGAACAATCAACCGTCAAGTCCTACACAAGGAACCCTGCCTCAATCTCTCGGCGCTATTAATACCGAAGTGAAATTCCAATTCTCACTGAAGGTCAAAGCACTGGAGATCAAAAACCGACTCGACCTGTGGATCGCCTATACGCAATTGTCATTCTTCCAGATGTACAACAAGTCCATCTCGGCGCCGTTCCGTGAGAACAACTATGAGCCGGAACTCATGTCGGTCATCCATACGGATTACAATCTGTTTGGCCTGACGGGCCGATTCATCAATGTGGGGCTGGTTCATCAATCCAACGGCCGAGGTGACCCGCTGTCGAGAAGTTGGAACCGTGTCTATGCCCAATTCGGTTTCGAGCGAGATGGATTTGGGCTTCTGGTAAGACCGTGGTACCGCATTCGCGAAGATTGGACTGAAGACAATAATCCCGACATTACAAATTTTCTCGGCTATGGCGATCTCGTCGCCACGTATCAATGGCGCCGCCACATGTTTTCACTGCTCTTGCGGAGCAACGTCAATTTCTGGAATTTCCACGGGGCCGCTCAGTTCGACTGGAGTTTTCCGCTGTATCACCATCTCAGAGGCTATGTGCAGATATTTACCGGCTACGGGGAAAGCTTGATTGATTATAACCACTACCAAACCACGATCGGCGCCGGCTTTCTGCTCTTTGATTGGATGTAAGATGGTCACGATACGGAGTGTTTGCGGATTTCTGCCCCTATGGTGCGGCGCCGAGGTCGGTCAGCCGCTACATAGACCTGGGATCAACAAGCAATGTCCTCAATGCCAACCGGAATTTCTTTGTTGTTCCTACCTATCGCTTCTGAACTCAAGGCGGGGGGGGACCTGTCACTTCTGACAGTTTGCAAAATCTGAGATCCGTATACGCTGTCCAAAATCGCGTTTATCTATGTCAAGCGGTTGCCCGGATATCGCGTGGTGAGGGAAACCGCGCCGTCAACGATATGCCCCGAACGGTTCGCGGCGACACAGAACACCATTGGAGGAGCCTCGATGAATACGTTCAGCAAGACGATTGGAACTTTGCTGTTCGCTTTCGCAGCTCAATTGCTGACAGCGCCGGTAAGCGTTTCAGCACAGGAGGAGCAGTCGTACAGGAAGGGCTTGTGGGAAATCATATTTTCTCCGCAATACACGCTCGCGAAGAACCTCGGATTCGATGGTGGAACCACCGCGAAAATTGAAGACACCTGGGGCTTCGGCCTCCAGATCGGCTATAACTTCAACGACCATTGGAATCTGGCCGGCCTGTTTTCTTGGAGTGAGCCCGATTACCACGCTCTCGAGCAGCCAGCTGCCGGCAATCCTCTGCCGGCCAGAAATACCAGCGGGACGCTCCAAATGAACACATTTGGTCTTGCGCTGACGTACAACTTCCTCAAAGGTCCGTTGACTCCCTATGTCGATGGGTACATCGGGGGAACTTACATCAACACGGACATTGCCGACGGTCCGCCGGTGGTCGGATGTTATTGGAACCCATGGTACGGCAATATCTGTGGAGTGGGTCAGCCCACGAAGTCTGATACGTTTTTCAGTTTTGGCGTGGGCGGAGGCCTGAGATGGGACGTCTCTCGCTGGTTCTTCCTACGCGCCGGCGCACGACAGCAATGGGTGGACATTTCCAACACCGGTGTCCCCAGTTTCACGCTGGTCAAGCTCGATATCGGATTTAAGTTCTGACCGGGAATCTCTGTGGACTACGACAAAGAAGGATGCGATGCCAGGGATGGCTTCTGGAGTAATCACACTGAGTCTCGTCTGGTGTATGGGGGGTGCTTCCCAGTCGCAGGACAGATCGAGCGGTGGTAGCCCTCAAC
>Ga0075430_100002684_pt1 | contig 14847 bp, 17 predicted proteins | sample RhiMetdeltSRZDD4_FD_75294 | JGI IMG/M metagenome (GOLD analysis project Ga0075430, IMG submission 75294) | Populus rhizosphere microbial communities from Tennessee, USA - Rhizosphere MetaG P. deltoides SRZDD4 | ecosystem: Host-associated > Plants > Roots > Rhizosphere > Soil | place: USA... | reverse complement strand
TGTGTATGTCCAGGCCCATAGTCAAAAAGCAATATAGCATGCTGGAGCTAAGATTTGATTACTCCTTATCATAGAAAGTAGACAAAAGATGTGGGGTTGTATGCCACTACAACATATACCATAAACTACAAACATTTGAATTTATTCGAAAAGCAGGCTATATGTGTGCATAAGCACATGCGTATATGCACTTTTCAAGTCTGCGTATTAGAGACATAGTATTCCTTAAAGAGGCATATAATCAACTCGCAGGCAATATTGACCATCATCCCTGTTGTGAATGCATTATGAATAATGATTTTGCGACAGAAAAGAGGCATCTACAAGTAAATGGATAGACATACAGACAGACTTACAGACAGACAGGCAGACAAGCAGACAGACATATACATATCACACGAGATCCAAAATAAATTCTACTCCCAGTGCAACTTGAAGGTAAAAACTGTCAACACAAGATCCAATCGAAACCTGTCAGACTATCAATAGCATAAGATTAAAATCACCTATTGACTTGCTTGGTTTCGTCTTGCAATGGGAAAGAGAACATTAGTTCGTCGAAGGGGTCGAGGAGGCAAACAATTTAGAGCAATCATTGTAGGAAAGATTGCACCGGCCAAGTACCCCAATTTCAAGCTAGAAGAGCATCATACTGGTAAAGTAGTTGACATTGTTCATGAGAGAGGACGTAATGCTCCTCTTGCAAAAATACAGTTTGACAATGGAAAGCATTCGTTAATCCCTGCGCCTGAGGGAACGATGGTTGGCAACTCTATCGAAGTTGGCACCAACACGACAGCAAGCGCAGGGAATATCCTTGCATTAGAATCAATCCCAGACGGAGCCGTCGTGTGTAATATTGAAAAGAACGCTGGTGATGGGGGCAAGCTGATAAAGGCAGCTGGCTCATCAGCAGTGATATTTGGTCATAGCACACAAGGTGTAACGGTCAAGTTTCCATCTGGTAAATTCCTAACACTGAACCAAAAGTGCAGAGCAATGATTGGAACTATTGCAGGAGGCGGCCATATGGAAAAGCCCTTCTTGAAGGCAGGTACCCGTGCAAAATACATGAAGGCCCATGGTAGGCTGTATCCAACAGTCAGAGGTATTGCCCAGGCAGCAGTCTATCATCCTCATGGAGGCGGTAGACACCAGCACGTTGGCAGACAGTCATCCGTTGGGAGGACAACTCCACCGGGGCGCAAGGTAGGCAACATCGCTCCTAGAAAGACAGGTAGGGGCAGGATCAAAAATCTCCGTCAGCAAAAATTAGCCTAGCCTTCCTTTTTTTTCTCTCCCTTCCCCTCGCCTCCTGCTTGCTCTTCTTAATTTATCATTTTATCTTTTTTAGCTGGAACTATACGTAAAGACTATATTCTATCCTCTGTCTTAGGGCTCATAAGTATGAGAGCGGAACAGTTTTCGAAGAACATCCTAGCACTGGATCCTATGATAAGACTTGCGGGGGTAATGGAAAAATCCGGCCATCTCTACGCGGTGAGCCAGAGGGAAGGAATCGAAGAGCATCTAAAGGGCAGAAATCCTGAGATTAGTTACACACAATCTGCATACATTGTCGATCTGAGAAAGATGTTCTCACAGGAGCTTGGCAGACTCAAGACGATTGCCTACGTTTACGACAAGGTCAAGCTTGCAAATTTTCCAGTCAAGGATCATTTGCTTGTAATATCTGCAGAGCCTGCAGTAAAGGTCGATGACTTGTATGAGAAGATATTGACATATATCGCATCTGTAGAAAACGAACTCTCGCTTTACCCTCCTGGTAATATTGTAAATCCGGAAAAGAAAGAGATAGTGTGGAACCTTCACCACTCAGGAATTTCAGAAGATCTAATAGCAGAGCAACTTGATCTTGATGTGAACACAGTGAAGATACTCATCGCCGAGAACAAGTGATCATTTATCTTATACTATCTCTTTATTTATTTGATCTAACTAACTGAATTTTTCATTTGTCCATCAATCTTGCATGCTATCTATTTTTGCGAATTCTGAAGATAGACAAGCTCCTATTCTCCCCTAAGTCGGCCAGCGTTGAAAGAAATTCGCGTTTTGAATCGAATCGGGGCAATATACATTGTTGGTGAAAGTTTTTTGCTCTAAAATTCGCATACATTCTTGACTAGATAATCGCTAGGGTTTACTGAAGATAATTATTTTCCTCCTTACTATTTACCCTAATTAAGAGAGATGGCTCTCCGAGAAACGTTGGGGGATATGCTATACAATATCCTTAAATTCCGATAATTGACACTGTAACCGTGCTTCTCTCAAAAATGTATATGAAATTTTAGCACTAGTGTTGATTTGTTGTAATACTTGCATTTTAGGGGCTGTGGGATGACACTATTAACGATTTTTTATATATAAAATCCCAGCTCTGATTGATTTTTGGGGCATTTCTTGTTGCACCCTTATTTCCTAGACAGCCGAAATACGGGTAAGTTTAGTATTATCTGATTATTATATCATTAGATACTAGAAGATCAATTAAAAGAACATTAGGTATCATATTTTATGTCTGCGTCTTCAGAAAACTTAAGCGATGTTATTATATGCTAGGCCTTATTAGGCGTATTAGCAATATGAATAAAAATAAGCTCTTGTCAAAGTATGTGTTCCAGATAGGAACTATATTGTCCGTTATGGTGCTAGCAGCATCTGCGATGTCCTCATCATTCCCAGCAAATGCGTTTGCACAGGAAGGCGGATCAGATACTAGTGAGAACCAGGATTTAGTAGACGTTGCAGTACAGCCTGACACACAAGTTGACGTAGACGTTGATGTAATATTCGACGAAGAGGATTGTGAAGATGCAAGTGATAATGTAGATCAACAAAATGCACAAAGTGCTGACCAAGACGCCTATGTTTCAACTGCAGTACAAACTGGCTTAAATGTCGCCATAACACCTGACTTCGATTTCGCAAACTGCAACCCAGTTGATCAAACAAATCAGGGACATGATCAAAGTACTAGCCAAGGCGATGAGGGGTATCAAACTTCAATACAAGATGCCCGAAACTATGCCAACGACTATAATTTTTATGCCAACCTGCCTCTATAAATTCAGTGAACCTTAGTACGGTGCGTGGGGGCTATATGTTGCCCACCATCACCCAACTAAGACATTTTTTGTCCTAAAGAATTATTATTATTTCTGTCTAGAAATAGACTAAAAGGCAGCAGTTTATAGTATCAACTGTTAAATTACAGACAGAAGGGTGAAAGATATTCAATAGAGATAGGTCATAAGGATCTTCCAGTAAAATTAGTTACTGAACCGAATTTTATTATATCAGTAGTAATTCGAGCACTGCGTCAAAGTTGGCTCGTGTGTGAGAATGCTTGTAAGTTTTAAGCGCGTGGATTACTTTTTCTCTGCCAATATTGCCTCCCAAAATCTTCCTTACATTATCAGCAACTATGCCATGGAGAAATATCGACTGTGCAGCAGCAGTTACATTGCATGTTTTCCTAATAGTGCTGGCACTTTCAAAGTCGACTATATAGGGCTTCTCAGAGACAATGACATGGCGTGCTAGTCTGCTAAGCTCACCATGGTCGAGCCCCACTAGGTCAAGACTGAAGCATTGCTCAAGAATATCTGTAGCGACAGCACGCATATTATTGCTCGTTGTAGCTTTATTATTACTACTACTTCTGTCTGTTACCCAATGAATGATGCTCTGACCTGTTACAAACTCCATTGCAATGAGATTCTTCGTGTGCCCTTTAAGACGTGGTCCTACTCCTGCGCTGTTTGCCATATTGTGAAAGTGTGCTTCGTTATCCATTGACTTTCTATCTGCGTCTGCTCTTCTTATCTTGAGGGCACAAACCTCATTGTTGCTTCCTAATTTTGCCTTAACTACAATGCCTACACAGCCTTTGCCAGCGACACGAGTATTATTTACGATTGTACTTCCGTCTCCTAAAATGATTGTTGTTATTCCAAGTGATTCCATCTCAGTAATTCGATCTTTGTATTCGCATTCTGAATAGCGAGGATAAGTTACAAGGGGCATAAGCCTAGGTGACTTTATGTCTATCTCCTCATTTGAAAATGAGACGTTCTGTTGCAACAACTTTACAAATGACCTCCTTTGCCAGCCCTTTTATTATCTTCCTGTCGCTTCCGGCATAAATTTGGAGACTGCTTACTATTAGATCTCTTGATATGCCCACGCCGTCACTCCTCCTACCATTGTCTCCCTTATTTTTTTCATCGGAATTGAGAAGAAGAAGAGATTTGACAAACTTTCTTGCATCTGTAGCCTTCCGCCCAACAAGCATTGTAACCTTCATTTCCTTGTCAACCCATGTCGCAAGTGGTTTGCTTTTTGTGTTTGAAAGAAATGCAGTCGTATCGTCTCTTCTGAAAACTTCAGGTCCTCTCTTTTTAACATAGGGTGGCAAGGTTATCGATTCAAGCAAAAATGCCAAAGCGGCAGAGTGTTTTTCGTCTGTGATGCATGAGGTTCGCAGTACTTCAAAATGCGCTAGTTCCAACTGTTTTGCTATTGAGTTGGTGGTTCTCTTCAGCTGACCCCAGATAATATCGGGGCTTTTAGTTTTATGAGAAAATTCTACTACAAGCACATTTGGAAGCAGGAGCTGCTTCTTGTTTGAGCCCCCTTGATGAGGATAATAATAATTATGATATCCTTTTTTGTTACCTTCTTTGAAGAACTCAAGGGATGGCTTTTCAAGAAATCTCCTAGCAGCTAGCACTAACTTGGCCACACTTTCTGGCGAAATCGCAGTACCAAGATTTCTCCTGCTGTCCACAGGGTCGATAATTATCAGTGGACTGTTGAATGTTTTGACAAAATCTGAGTCATAATCTGACACTGCTATTATCTGCTTATTCTGCCATTCGTTGGCTGCTGAGTATAAGACTCTTTCAAATGAGGAATACTTCAGCAGCAGCACTTCTGAAACATATCCGCTAAAACCCTCTCTAGCAATCTCTGCACCATAGATACCTATTGATTTGAAGAACTTTTTCAAAAGCCTGACCTGCCTCCTTTTTTCCTCATCAAAACGACTCTTGATGAACTGTGTATGGAAAGGTGACCTATCTGCTGCGCTCTGCCACTTACCCTGTTGAACATCATAACATGGAACGACATTCACTCTGATCTTATTCACAAATACTTCGACATACGGATGATCAGAATATCGAAGCTTAGGACCATAGTTCTTCAATGCCTCACTTCCAATCTCTCTGCCCATTTGCTCAAATTTCTCAACTCCAACTGATGGCTTGATCTTGACGAAAATATCAATGTCAGCGTGATGTGGGAGCCAAGTTCCTTTGGCAAAAGAGCCACCAAATACTACATCAACTACGTCATCCAACCCTGCGACGCGGTTGTCTACATGCATCTTTACCTCCTGTGCTATCTTGGTAATCCTAGCTTCTTCGCTATGCGTAGGTTGGGAAAGAGACAATGCCTTGGAGATTAGATTGCTAGAATCTGGCATACTCATTCATTTCTTAGCTTCCAGAGTATAAACATTGGAATAAATGGGACCTGATGTTCTGAGCTCACTTTTCTTTAAATGCACGTTCTCTATCAGGTCAGATCCAACTGTCCTTCCCTGATATTTTGAGGATATAGAGCTTGCGTTCACCGGTCTGCCCCTAGACCGAATAATCGTTATATGAGCTGAAAATGGCTTGTCTGCCTTAAAGCCAAGTTCGGACAGGTCAGCTATAATACCGTTTGCAAGTGCAGTCAATTTTTGAGCGCCTAGTGAATCAACACCTACCCATACCACCTTGGCATGTGCTGTGGTTGGAAAACCACCAACCCCCGTAAATGCAATTGAATATGGTTCAAATGAAAATCCTACCAACTTTTCTTTAACCCTATCGGTGTCATTATCACTTATTTCTCCAAGAAAAATTAGCGTAAAATGGAAATTGTGAGGTTCAACCGGCTTGACGTCCTTTGCAGTCCACCCTGATGCAGATATTATCTCATTTTGTAGTTTAACTATCGCCTCGCTTGAGACATCTACCGCAACAAAAGCGCGCATCACCGATCATCGCCATGCAACCAGTTCTATTTACATATCATGTTCTTTCTTTTGATGCTCGCCTAACTTGTCTAAGCTATCAAATGACTTGTTGCAAATGTCACATACAAGGGAGTTGAGGTTGGGGTCATTGTAATCTACGCCTGGTTCTCCTTGATCCATGCTCGTTATATCACACCATAGAATAAAGTAATTATTGTTATTATTGATTTGCCATGCATTGACAATAGAAACTGGGTTCTTCTAACTAGTATTTCTTACACTTAATAGTATCGTACTACGTGTCTCAGAGCAGTTGATATGAGCTTTTACAAAGAAAGATATTATTATTCCATTTATTGTCAGACCAACTTTGCTGCAATTTATGTTATCTATGTTCATGTATGCCTTCAGATGAAGTTGCAAAAAAGTCAGTAGTATGTGTGCTTACTATTTTTCTGCAACGCTGTTGGTTAAAAGTTTCAGATAAATACGTCAATTACTGCACTATATGGCAGTTGGCTGGATCAGACAGCTTTGCAGTAGAAAAACGAAAGGCCCAACAAGTAATCGAGTGGATGAATGCGTATGCAAAAAAGAATAATCACAAATTTGAATGCAACCTTGCTGGTTATTCATTACAGACTGTCAAGTTCGGCGATTTTGAAATGGTGACGTGGGGTGGCGACTGGTCAACTGCACGCAATATTATTCAGAAAGCAAGCAAACAACTTCGCGCTAAAGTGATAGAATCAGGGTATCATGAAAAGCGTCCTCTACTGTCTGCGATGTTTGGCAGCTCGTCTGAATATGGCAAGATCTATTCTAATGGCAAACATGTAGGGCAAATAGAGATGAACAAAAAAGCTGGCAGGTGGGTAGCCAAAACCGAGAGCTATATCTAATCATTTCTTTTTATTTTTCAAGTATATCTGTTTCATCTCCTCAATCCAGGAGTTTTTCTTATCGTATACGTGCTTCTGCTTTCTTGGCTTGCACACTGACATAACGTATGCGCAAAGCAATGGAAAGTATACTGATGAGTCACCATACACAATGATGTTGTCTTTGTGAGACGTCTTTATCTTGCCCCAACTTTTGCCCTCTTGTAATGTGGCGCCAGATAATCCTCCTGTGTCTGGTCGAGCATCTGTCAGCTGGATTAGATAGTCCTGACCACCTTCCTTTATCTTCAATATCTGATAAAGCGCAGGGCCAGTTTGCTGGAAAAAATTCTTTGGGACTCCTCCGCCAAGCTCTAAACCACCCGAACGCTTGCTCTTCCACAATATCGCAGCAGACTCGGCTACATCGAGTATCACATTAGGGAGAATGCCTTTATCTTCGAGCAAGAGCGGCAACATGTTGAGCCCTATAGAAGAGTCGGCTATAGCGGGCATGTAAACAGGCACCTTGTGCTCATATGCCTTAACAAGGAACGACTTTTCAGGGTATTTGCTATTTTCTTTGGCAGCCTTGCCCAGGGCATATGCGATATCAGCCGTCGACGCATTTTCCGATATTACTTTTTTGGCTCGCTTAATCTCTCTTTGCACGACTAGGTCTTGAGCCTGGAGTGTTCCCATCTCCTTTATGTAGACATCATAAATCCTCACTATCTGTTTCGAATACAATATGTCATCGTCAACATCATAATGCCCCTGCCGCACTGGCAAATCATAAGCAAAGTGCAGGTCATGATAAACGTTGGCGCCAGTAGATATTATCCAATCTATAAAGCCGGCCTCTATCATGGCAGAAATAGTTCTGCCAATTCCTATGGGAGTCATAGCACCTGCTAAAGTTAGACAAACAGTCGAATCAGTATCTATCATCTCTTTCAAGATCTCAGCAGCCTCGGCTAATCTGCGTGCATTATAACCCGTTGAGCTATAGAAATTAATCAGCTGCTCTACAGTCATGTTCGCAGAAACTATTGGAGGATCAATTTTTCTTCCCGTAAATGAATGTCTGTTGTCCAAACCATTCTTGTTAAATTGCACCTGCTTTTAAAAATTCAGCGCTTTCTTAGCAATATGCAGGCGCACGTCATGCTATGAAAGTGCAGGGGAGCTTGTAATTCGTATGCTATCATCCTGTCCGCAGTGCCTTGGCTGCACCTTTTCCATTTACCTGCCTTGTAACAGTAGAACTCCTTTCTTGCTTCCGCCAAAGATCCAGTATCAACATTGAGAAGCCTAGAAAGCGCATGTCTGTCATAGACTCTGTGAGTGGGTTTCGTTACCTTGCCATATGGGACAGTGATTATAGCGATTCCTCCCTTCTTCAATATACGTACGATCTCTTTGATTGTCTTGATGTCACCATCGTCGTCATAGTATCCAATGTAATCGGTTACAATGCCAATATGTTCAATCGTACTTATACAGATCACTTGATCAAATACCGCCTTGCGAAATCCAGTCATCCTTGCGTCCATCCTTATCTCGCAATTCGATTTTGCAATGTCGATTCTAAACACCGCCCATTTTCCTTTTCCAAATTTACTTATCGCTTCTGCAAGCTTGGAACTACCGGAACCAATATCGAGTATAGCTGCTTGCTTTTGGGACGTCATTAGATTTCTAGCAACAAATTCATATTCCACTAGCCTTTCTGATGTGACGCCTGCCAACAGACTATGAACATCTAATCTCTTGATATTGCTACTAGTGCTTCTTCTATTATTGTTACTGTTGCCATTATTAGCCTTGCCGCCTTTAGATAGCGAATAAATAGGAACCTCTAAACCAGTTCTGACGCTCTTGCGATACTTGGCAACATGAATTAGCCTACTCTGCTGAAGAACAGAAATTGCTTTTAGTAGTTGTGACATTCTGGTGGTGCCTCCAATCTGTCTATAAAGGGAATACTGGTCAGCAGGAGATCTTGCCAAAAGTGAAACTATTGTGTCCTCCAGCATGCATCAAACAAGAAACATCATCTAGTAAGTAGATTTATTCCTTAAAAAATCAGAAAGTGTTGTGTGTTGGTTTATTTACTCTTAGTTGGTCTTGTTGCTTGGTCTGTGCCTTGCAGCTATCGTTTTTTGCTCTGTTGTCGCCGTCGTTGCAGCTTCGATCTTGGCTAGACTTCTTTCGATCTCTGGTTGGAACCTAGCTTTTGCAAACCAGACAGCAAAAGCACTAGCTCCCACAATTGAGCTTATTGTTATTGCTTCCATTAGCATGTTATGGATCAAAGCATTTGAATTTATAAATGCATACTTTATGATAATATAAAAAAATGGAAAATTTATGATATCAAATTTTTATAAAGAACTACATATTACTAAAAATTTCTTTCAAAAAAGATTAATCTAGTCATAATAAATAATCTCATTAGAGCTCTATAAAAATCGGTAATGCATGCATCATGTTGTGAAGTTAGATTGTCAGAATTTTTTTTGCTGCATTTACTTTGTCTAGCAACTCGTTTAGAAATACATCTGCAAATTGTTCAAAAGTATAAACACCGTGTTTTGCCTTGTAGTCTTGTTTCCTCTTTCCATATTCTTCAACAAGCCAACGAAAATCAGCCTCCTTTAGCCTTATGACATTGTCCTGCGCAGCAGCTTTTGATTCAAACATATTTAACATAAAAATACCTGCAAATTGGGTATAGCTATTCGTCTTGTACTTTGTGTCGTACTCTTCCTTTAGGTTCTCATAATTTCCTTCAAGCCAAGACTTGACATCAGATCTAATAGTCAATGATGTATAGAGGCCGGAAAAGTCAGCGTTGATGTTATGCATTTCAACAGAATAGTATCCGCGTTTTATTTCATTCATTATTATGATTAGCGCGCTTGGAAGAAACATTCCAGGATAAAACTCGTCCGTATCCTCTTGCAACTTGGCCAAAACAGCTGGTTTTAGGCCAATGGTCGCATACCCTTGACTTGGCAAACAAAAAAAGAAGGTCGTGCTTGGTTAATTAATTTTTTCAGCGACACCAATCCTATGGAAGTTTATCCCCTATTGGGGGGACATATCCCTTTAGATCCTCGCCTCTGATAACATCTTCTTCTGGAGGTACATAGTCCAGAACGCCGTGTCTCTGTTCTCCCGGATACTTCTTTTGAGTAGCTAGTGCAACTATCACGAATAAGGCAAAGGCTATGGGTGGCGGGATCATGGTATCAAGACCTGCTAGATCCGGTGGTATGACAAAGAACATCATAAGTCTTAGTGCGGAGCCGACTATGAGTGATGTGACGGCAGCTGGCATGTTAGCTTTGCGCCAGAAAAGACCTAGCGTCAGCGGCGCCCAAGCCCCGGCAAACACAATATCAAACGCTAAGACAAGGTAGATGCCTGGTTGTGGGAGAAAATATGCCAGGATAAATGCAGCGGCCATCATGGGTATCGTAAAGAGACGAGTGGTATTTAGCAGCTTTTTGTCCTCCATTCCAGGCCTCTTCAATATCCTTCTTAAGATATCTCTCTGGATGATGTTCCTTGAAATGACGCTGGAGATAGCTAGTAGTCCTCCATTTGCAGTAGACATAGAAGCTCCAAGGACTCCCATAAGCATAGCCACTCCTATAGGAAATGGCACATGGTTGATTGCAAGTGTTGGGTAAGCGGTGAATGGGTCTGCTAAGTTTGGCAGGAAATATAGTGCGACTATTCCTAACATGCTTGTAGGAATAACCGTAAATAAGGTCAGTCCCCCACCCCAAAATGCTCCTCTTGACGCAGTCTTGGGATCCTTAGCTGCAAATACTCTTTCCATAAAGTCAAGGGCAACAAGGTCTCCAAGTCCAAGTGCTAAAATGGCTCCCCAGTTGACTAATGCGCCATTAGCCATGTCTGTTAGGCCTGAGAGATCGAGGTAGCTAGGGGGGGCACTGCCAAGAATGGTGCCAAAATCCACCCCTGCGGCTCCTACTGCAAAAAAGATGAATGCAGCCCAAAACGCTCCAATTGCAAGATATATTTGAAAAATATCCGTGTAGGCCGAAGAGAACAGACCCCCTGCAAAAGTATATACCAGCACAATTATAGCGGCAATAAGCGTAGCCCAGAAAAAGTCAATTTGCAAGACTGTGGAAAGGATGAATCCTGAGGCGGCAAAGTTTCCAGCAACAAGTACAATGAAGCTTATTGTCATTAGAACGGACGACATCCCTTCAGAGCCATGTCCAAAGCGTCGGTAGTAAAAGTCCGGTAGTGTAAGCATTGACATTTTATTGAGTCGTTTTCCATAAAACGCGCCAGTAAGTACCAAACATACTCCAAGGCCTATTGGGATGGCCGCCCCTGCCCAAAATCCAAACTGATAAACAAGTGAAGTATTCCCGAGTGAGGAATTACCGTCGATGGCTTGTGCAGCAAGCATTGTTCCAACAAAAAACAGAGGCAGGCTTTTGCCGGCAATCATGTACCGTTTGCTACTCTTTTTGACAAGTTTTGCAGTGAGTGTTCCAACTATGACTGAAACAGCCAAAAAGGCAATGATGCCTATTCCATATGCGTTAATTTCAGCCATTTGCTTTATTAAAAAATAGTAAATATATAAGGTTTGTCAAAGGTTCGACCGTCGAACTTAGAGCTTGCATATCCCAGACATATGAAGAACATGGAAGCAATAACTAATATCTTCTTTGCTAATATTAGGAATCGGTTTTCTTCCCTCATGCTTTAAATCTTGAATAAATTCAAAAATCTCATCCACTGTAACAACTGCATCCTCATATCCTATTTCCTTACTCACTGTATTATACAATGATATATAGTAGCTAAGAAAGGCAGTTTTCAGTACCGATGTTTGTTCAGCAATTCTTGATATCTCCCACGCACTATTTCTCATAGATATTCAAAAGCTCTTTAAAAATGATTTAAGGTTTAGGGTAGAAGATGTAAACTACGGATTTCAACAGCAAAAGCAATGCGTAGTTTACTTTAGACTTCATCGAAAAAGACAAATTTTATGTTATATGAGGTGTAGTCTAAAAATTAGATACAGTTTAGTGAATATAGAACATCAATATGTAACTGAAACGACCCGAATTATATTTATATTTGTAATTATCAGCTAGGTCCGTTTTGGAAGTTGCTGCTCAGCCAAAAGCTGATCCAAAAAGAATTGCCATATGTCTTGGGCTTATCGCAGCCTTTGCTGTACTTCTATTTGCAGTTCCGCAGATAATAGGGCTAGAGATCAGCCCGATGATTCTTGTTTCTGCATTCATCTTAGTCTCCGTGTATACTGTACTCTCATTTGAATTTCTCCATAGAACTTCTGTGGCCTTATTCGGGGCAATATCGATAATTGTTGCTGCGCTTATACTTGGAACAGTTCATGCGGAAGAGAGTTTTGATTTCATCGTCGGAGTCGTTGACTACAATACAATAGGCCTTCTGCTTGGGATGATGATAATTGTTGCAATTTTTGCAGAATCTGGTGTGTTTCAGTGGGTTGGTATCAAGGCAAGTAAGATCAGTAAAGGTAATTTGTGGAGGCTGCTGCTCATGCTATGCACATTTACTGCTGTTGTGTCGATGTTCATAGACAATGTAACAACTGTTCTGCTAATGGTTCCAGTTACAATCGCAGTATTTAGGATATTCAAGGTCTCGCCTATGCCTTTTATAATCGCACAGGCTCTTGCATCAAATATCGGAGGTACTGCCACGCTAATTGGAGACCCACCCAACATAATGATTGGCTCTGCAGCTAACATTGACTTTAACACTTTCGTAATGCATATGGGTCCTACGGTCGCTGTTTCATTTGCTGCATCGTTATTACTTATGAAGATCTTATTCCGTAAAGACTTGAAGGCTCAGGTGCAGAATATAGAGCAACTGATGAAAGAAGATGAAAGTGTCTATCTGAAAGACAAAAAATTACTCTGGAAATCGATCGTAGTTCTCATCGTTGTCATTGCACTTTTCATACTGCATGGTTCGCTTCAAATTGAGCCATCTATTATTGCCATTGGGGGAGCTGCTGTCCTGCTCGTCCTCACAAGGGCAAATCCTGAGAGGGTGTTTCATGAAGTTGACTGGCCCACTCTGATATTTTTTACAGGTCTTTTCATAATTGTTGGAACTGCTGAGTATGCAGGTATGATAGACATACTCTCAAACGCTGCGATTAACATAACAGGAGGCAACCCTTGGCTAACGTTTCTTGTCATAATCTGGCTTTCTGCCATCGCAAGCGCTTTTGTAGACAACATTCCTTTTACTGCCACCATGATACCCTTGATCGAGACACTCAATCTTGACCCGAATATTGCCTCTGCATTTGGCGGCTTTGCTGTAAGCCCCCTTTGGTGGGCATTAGCATTAGGGGCGGACTTTGGTGGCAATGGCACGCTCATAGGATCAAGCGCAGGCGTGGTGGCAGCTGGCATAAGTGAAAAGAATGGTTATCCAATTAGCTTCAATAGATGGTTTAGAGTAGGATTTCCCTTCATGATAATGACTACTGCCATTGGAACAGTCGTCCTTGCGATCGATGTTTTAATGAGTTTATAATATCAGAATATTATTATCGTTACACGTATAGGTATATGAGAGTGCGTGGTAGGAGGTAGCACAAGGATAACCCATAAAGGCTTCCGCTTCTGTCACAAAGGTTCATGCAATAGACCGCAATAAGGACAATCTGTATGTATATCTATACTCATAACTGGCGATTTCTAGTGAATATGAAGTGAGAAATTCTATGTTTCTTCTCTATGCACATTTGTGAAAAAATGTCTCCTATTCGAGTTCATACATCTGGCCTTGATTCTGGGTCTTGCTCATCACAACATTGTTTGATATATCTTCGCAGGTTAGCGATAGATGGACTGTATAAAATTGCCAAGGAGAGTTGGTAGAAAGGAGGATCGAGTGGCAAATGAAACAAACTCATGAACAATTGAATACAATACGTTATAGGGAAGGTTACTTTGAGTAACTAACATTATTTATCCAATAATGATCTCCGAGGACATCGTGATCAAAATTGACTATGGTATCCAATAGCTTAGATTAGCGCCGCCAACTGCCATGTTTTTATATATCATTAAGGAATATTTACTAATGATTGAGATCAAAAAGGCATTGTTATCTTCTTCTGCGTCACTCCGAAAGATACTTGTTCCAGTTGATGGTTCTAGCGCATCAGTAAAAGCACTACAATATGCGACTCATCTAGCAGAGTTAGAAGCTAGTGATGCCCAGCTTATGGTGGTGCACGTATTAGAAGATGTCAAGCAAGGTGGCGCAATAGGGTTGCAGGCCAAATATGGAAATGTGCGACTTGTCGAAGGCTTCAAAAGAACAAGAAGGAAAGCTGCATTGGAGTGGCTAGAGCAAATCAAAGTCGCTGCAGAGAGAAAGAAAATACGATTAAAGACTGAGGTTTTAGATGGAGATTCACAAGTCAAAGTTATAATTGACTATGCGAAGAAAAATGGTGTTGACTTGATAGTCATAGGATCAACAGGTGTTACAGGGTTTAAACGGCTCTTTCTTGGTAGCGTAGCTAATGCGATAATTAGTAGCGCGCATTGTCCTGTTATGGTGGTTCGATGATATTGCAAATAATTCGTATAGATCTCACATTTTTGATATGTAGCGAACAATTTATTTTTGCTTTATACCATGGCAACTAGTTGTCGTTAGCGGGTGCGGCAATGAAATCCTATCAACGATCAATTAGCTGTCATTTCTTTTAGTGTGCGCTATATTTGCTCTAATAAATGATTCTGTGAATAATTCTTGCTTTCTAACAGCATAGCAATAATAAGAAATCCAAAGTCAAAAATGGGAAGTCAATCATTTTGTTGCTGT
>Ga0075430_100002681_pt1 | contig 14864 bp, 13 predicted proteins | sample RhiMetdeltSRZDD4_FD_75294 | JGI IMG/M metagenome (GOLD analysis project Ga0075430, IMG submission 75294) | Populus rhizosphere microbial communities from Tennessee, USA - Rhizosphere MetaG P. deltoides SRZDD4 | ecosystem: Host-associated > Plants > Roots > Rhizosphere > Soil | place: USA... | reverse complement strand
GCGCGAAGTCCCGAACAGCGCGAAGTCCCGAACAGCGCGAAGTCCCGAACAGCGCGAAGTCCCGAACAGCGCGAAGTCCCAGACGGCGAGAGAACGGCGACGGCGGAACGGCGGACCCAAAAACGGCGACATGATCTGCATGTCGCCGTCCTCGTTTGGCGGACGGGTCCCAGTCCCTAGTCCCCAGTCCCTAGTCCCTAGTCCCTAGTCCCTAGTCCCTAGTCCCCAGTCCCCAGTCCCCAGTCCCCAGTCCCTAGTCCCTACTTTTTCGCCCAATGTGGCGCCGTCGTCCACTTCGTGACATCGAACAGCGAGGCGTCCACCGGGACATCGACCTTCCAGTCGGTGTACTCCTCGACCTGCACCGGTTTGCCGTTCTGCAGGATGTCGATCTTCGTCGCCAGCCACCCGTTGCCGGCACGCACGTAGCCGCCGAGATGGACGTCGAGCGGCGGCTGGGCCTCGTTAGGCCGGAGCATCATCCGCACGAGCAGCTTGCGCTCCGGCTCGATCCAGAACTGCGGTGACGTCGTATCGCCCGCGGTCGCACCCACGATCCACACCGGCTTTCCCTGCCACGTGCCTGACGACACCTTCGAGAGATCGACCTTCATCTGATCGAGGTCCTTCACGGTCTGGGCAACCGGCTGTACGTACACGCCCTCGATCAGCGGCAGGAACTCGTTGCCGGTACCACGCGGCTGACTCGGCTTCCCCGCGCGCACCGGGAACGTGGAGTCGGCGGTGAAGATCAACCCGTTGCCGGCCGCGAGGTCGCCGAGGTCGATGCGAAGCTGCGTGCCTGTTTGCGGTGTGTGCCGCAGCGTCTCGTACCAGGTCTGTTCCTGCGTCGACCCGTCGGGACGATGGAACGTCGTCTTCTGTACGAAGGTCAGCGTGTGGTACCACTTGCCGTCGTAGGCAGCACGCATCGCCTCGAGGACTTCCCGACCCGTACGCGGCGTTGCCTGAGGAGCCTGCGCCGTCAGGTGCGCGGCTCCACCCGCGGTGAACACGAGACCGAGCGCGAGCGCGCGTCGAGTGAAGAGCGTCATGGTTGGCTCCAGGGATGCGACGAACAGAATGAGGGGAGCCGAAGCTTGGACTGTGACGCGACCAGCGTCAAACAAACAGGGACGAACGGTCCATCACGCGGCGGCTCGCGCCGCGCGAGTCGGGAGCCGGGGAAGGCCCACTGTCAGCGCGAGGTCTGCTATGTTCGAGCTACCTCGGAGATATCTCCCGCCCCGTTCGTAACGTCGGCGTGCGCACGGGGGAGCGTCAGCGTGAACACGGCTCCCTTACCGAGCTGGCTCGTGACCGTGATGTCGCCGCCCATCGCCCGGGCGAGGTCACGGCTGATCGCGAGGCCGAGGCCGGTGCCCTGGCCGACCCGCGTGAAGTTCTGATCAACCTGTACGAACGGCTGGAAGATCGCCTCCAGCTTCTCGGACGGGATCCCGAGTCCGGTGTCGATCACGCGGACGGAGGTCGTCGTGTCGGTGCTCGCGCAATCGAGTCTGACGTCGCCGCCAGGCTCCGTGAACTTGATCGCGTTCGACAGGAGGTTCAGCAGCACCTGCTGCACCTTTTCAGTGTCCGCACGCACGAGGATGTGCGGGGGGCAGGGTTCGTAGTGATACGTGAGCCTGCGAGCGCGAATCTGCGGCGCGACGAGAGGATACATCCCCTCGAGGATGCCGTGCAATGGCGCTTCAGTGATGTGGTACTCGACGTGTCCGGCTTCGATCTTCGCGAAGTTCAACACGTTGTTGATGAGGCCGAGCAGGTGCCGCTGATTGCGCCGAATGCGATCGAGGTCCTCGCGCTGAATGTCGTTGACCGGCCCCCGAATCCCCATCTCGAGCAGATCGACATAGCCGCCGATCGCGTTGAGCGGTGTGCGGAGCTCGTGCGACATCGCGGCCAGGAACTGCGCCTTCACGTCGTTCGCGTGCTCGGCAAGCGCGCGGGCGCGATCGGCATCGGCGCGGGCCGCACGTTCGCGGGCGAGGAGTGCCTCGCGCTCCGTCTCGATCTCCTTGCGATCAGTGATGTCGATACATGAGCCGATGAACCCCGCGAGCTCACCCGCCGGATTGATTCTCGGAACGCCCGAGTTCAGGATCCACCGGTACACGCCGTCGTACCGGCGCATCCGCATCTCGACCCGAAACGGCTCGCGCGCGGCGACACTCGCGCTGTACATCGCGACGAGCGCGTCGAAGTCTTCCGGGTGGATCAACGGCCGCCACCCGGTGCCGGTGTCCTGCTCGAGAGCATGGCCCGTGAAATCGAGCCACGACCGGTTGAACCACTCGGCCTGGGCCGACGCACTGGCCATCCAGATCATGACGGGCGCCGTGTCGGCCATCGCGCGAAATCGGGCCTCGCTCTCACGCAACGCGAGCTCGGCCTCGCGTCCACGCAGCAGCGCCCGCACGGTCGCGAGCAGCACCGGCGGCTCCACCGGGTGCGTGAGGTAACCGTCCGCGCCGGCATCGAGGCCGCGGGCACGCTCGTTAGGCGACGTGAAGCTGGCCGAGATGAGCAGGAGCGGAATGTCGGACGTCTGCCCGCTCGCCTTGAGGGAGCGGGCGACGTCGAATCCACTGCCGTCGGGCAGGCGGACGTCGAGGACAATGAGATCGGGACGATCCGCGGCCATCTGCGTGGCCTCCGCCGCCGTCTCACCCTGGAGAACGCTGTAGCCGCCTTCCTCCAGCACGCGCGTGAGGACCCAGCGGTTCGCGAGGGTGTCGTCGACGACGAGAACCCGGATGTGCGCGCGGTCAGACATGCGAGACCTCCGGCGCCGCGCGATCGGGGGCGGTCGTGGATCGTGGGTCCTCGGCGACGTCGCCACTGTAGTTGATCGGGAGCACCAGCGAGAACACGGAGCCGCGTCCGACGACGCTCTCGACCAGCACCTCCCCGCCCAGCAACCGCGCCAGGCGCCGCGAGAGCGGAAGCCCGAGTCCCGTTCCCTTGACTCGGCGCTGCAACGGGTTGTCGATCTGCGCGAACTCCTCGAACAGTCGGCTCATGTTCTCGGCGGCGATCCCGATGCCGGTGTCGCTCACGGCGAGGACCACCGTCTCGTCCCGCCCCTGGCGCGCGGACACGCGCACCTCGCCGCGCTCGGTGAACTTGAGCGCGTTCGAGATGAAGTTGCGCATGATCTGGGCGACCTTCGACTCGTCCGTGTTCAGGATCGGCAGCGATGGCGTCGGCTCGAAGATGAGCGGCACGGAGTCTTGCGTCTCGATCGGCCGAAAGACACCCCGCAGCGCACCCCACACGTCTTCGATAGCGAACGCGTCGACGCGGACTTCCGTGCGACCGGCTTCGATCTTCGCGAGGTCGAGCCAGTCATTCACGAGGTCCGACAGCGTGTTGGTCGACTGGCGCATCATCTCGATGGCGCGCCGGTGCCGGTCGGTGAGCGGACCTTCGTACCCGTCGAGCAGCAACCGCGCAACGTTGCGCACGGCGTTCAGCGGCGTTCGAATCTCGTGGTTCAGATCGGAGAGGAACCGCGTCTTGAGCTCGTTCACGCGCTCCAGGTAGACCGCGCGCTCGTCGAGCTCGGCGTACAGCGCGAGCACACCCCGATTCGTCTCCGCCAGCTCCTGAGCGAGACGGTCGCTCTCGGCCTGCTTGTCGCGCAATTGTGCGACGGTGCGCAGCAGCTCCTGGCTCTGCTGCTGCATCTCGAACACCGGATCGAGTGACGCGGACGATGCGAGCGCGCCGACCACGGTGTTGATGGACGCGGGCGTGATACGGACCGTCGACGGTAGCTGCGTCCCCAGCGTTACTTCCGTGCCTCGCTCGACGGACGACACAATGTCGAACGTGTCCACGAGGCGGCGCGCGCCGACGATGCCGAGCCCGAGCCCGGTCGGCGAGATGTACCGGCCATCGAGCACGTCCTTGAGCCGTGCGATTCCTTGTCCGCTATCGGCCACGCGCGCGATGAGCATCCCCGGCGGTCCCACGTCGACCCGAAACTCCACACGCCCACCGCCGGCGTACTGGAACGCATTGCGGGCGATCTCGGACACCGCCGTCGCGAACCGAATCTGATTCTGGGCGTCGACCTTCAGCTCGCTCGCCAGCTGACGCGCACGCTGCCGCGCGAACACGACGTCGGGTTCGCGATTCAGCTCGATGGTCAGTAGCGCGTTTGTCGGCATCGTCTTCTGCACCCGCTATGACGACCGGCGTATCACCACGACGACTGCGTCGTCGCGACCCCGCGAAAAGTCGCGATAGATCACGCCGGCCACAACACTCGGATGCCGGGAAAAAAGGCCCGGGTACCGACTGAGATCCCACTTCGCGCTGACCCCGTCGGAGTGCATCACGAGGAGGGCGTCGGCCGGCCACTCGTACGACATCTCCTGGATCTTCCGCATCTCATGACCGGCTATGCCGTTGTGGGACATGAGGCTTTTCGATTGCGTCGGCCGGACGATGGCGCCGGAGATGTTGCCGAGGCCCGCGTAGCGGACGTTCGCGCCATTGGCGTCGAGCTCGGCCACGGCGACGGCCGCACCACGCGTGGGCCGGAGCCCGCGGTGCAGCGCCGCCACAACGTGGCTCGGTCGTTCGGCCGCGCTCTCCGCCGCGAGCTCGACGCCCCGCCGAGAGGCCTCTGCCGCCGCCGCACCGTGTCCCAGACCATCGATGACGGTCAGGAGCGCGTGGCCCCGGTCTTCATCCGCCACGATTCCCCAGTCGTCTCCGCACTCGGTCTCGCCCCGTTTCGCGGCGCGGACCACACCGATGTCGAACGACCGCGAACGTGAAGCGATAGGCTGGCTGCCCGCAACCCGCGCCGCGATCACGGTGCCCGCTTCGGGTACCGTGAACACGTCGAAGGAGCTCGCGAGCCGAGCGATTGCACCCAGCCCGGTTCCGTGACTGCCCGCAGTGGAGTAGCCATCGGTAAGCGCCCGCTCGAGGTCGCGGATCCCGGGACCGGCATCAATGGCAATGATGTCCACGGCGCGCGAGGCGCTGACCGCTCGCACGACGATCTCGCCGCGCTCAGCGTGCTTCGAAATATTGGTGGCCGCCTCGGCGGTGATGATGGCGAGCTTGCCTGCCTCGATTTCGTTCAGGCCGGCCACGGCAGCGGCGCTCGCGGCCGCCCGCCGCGCTTCACCGATCTGGCTCGAGTCATCAATCGGGATGGTAACGCCCGACACGTAATCGAAATGGGCCAGCAAGCTCACTTCCAGCGCGTGATGACGACACGCGTCCCTTCGCCGACGCGCGAGCGGATGTCGAACTCATTCACGAGCCGTCTCGCTCCCCCCAATCCCAATCCGAGTCCGTTGCCGGTGGTGTAGTGGTCGGTCAGCGCCTTGTCGATGTCGGCGATCCCCGGACCCTGGTCCTCGAACGCAACTCGCAGTCCGCGGCGCGAGCCTTCCTCGATCAGCTCGAGCGAAACAGCCCCCCCACCGCCGTAATCGATCGTGTTCCGCGCAAGCTCGCTCGCCGCGGTGACCATTTTCGTTTGGTCGACGAGCGAGAACCCCGCCTCCACAGCCCAGGTGCGGACTTTCTGTCGCACGTGGACGACGTCGGAGCTGGAGCGCAGCTCCAGTCGCTCAGTCCGAAAAACGGGCATTCGCCTCGTTCGAATCGGTCGGCGCGTCCGCGTTCGTCTCGAGCAGCGCCATCCCTCGATCGACGTTGAGCGCCGTGCGCACCCCCGGCAGCGTGAGCCCGAGCTCCACGAGCGTAATCGCAACCGCTGGCTGCATGCCGACAACGACGGTATCAGCATCGAGCACTCGGGCCATCGCGGCGATGTTGGCGATCATGCGCCCGATGAACGAGTCGACGATATCGAGCGCCGAGATGTCGATGAGGACACCTCGAGCCCCGGTCTCGTTGATGCGCTGTGTCAGCTCATCCTGGAGCTGCAGGGCGAGCCGGTCGTGCATGTCCACCTGGATCGTGACCAGGAGGAGGTTACGCAGCTTGAGAATCGGGATGCGATCCACGGAGATGCTCCAGTCAGGCGCGAGTTCGTAGTTTGTCGCGTTGTCCGGTCATCTCCAGCGCTCGTCGGAACGCGTCGGCCAGGGTCGCTTTCGTCACGACATCGGCGAGATCGACGCCGAGATGCACGATGGTCTGGGCGATCTGCGGCCGGATGCCGCTGATGATGCAGTCCGCGCCCATGAGGCGGGCGGCGGTTACCGTCTTGAGAAGGTGCTGCGCGGTGAGCGTGTCGACCGTGGGCACACCGGTAATGTCGATGATTGCGACCTCCGCACCCGTTTCCACGATGCGCTGAAGGAGCGATTCCATCACGACCTGCGTGCGGGCGCTGTCCAGCGTTCCGATCATCGGCAGCGCGAGAATGCCGTCCCACAGCTTTACGACGGGCGTGGATAGCTCGAGCAGCTCCTGCTGCTGGCGCGCGATGACTTCCTCGCGGCTCTTCTGGTAGACCTCGGTGGTATAGAGCCCGAGACGATCCAGCAGCTCCGTGGCAGCCCACGTCGCGACCGCGAGGCCTTCGGCGTCGCCAGCGAGGTCCTTCCTGATGCGCGCGAACAACGGCCGCTTCAGCGAGAAAACGAACATCGCCGTCTCCGACGGCGAGAACCCCTGGATGCCGCGCGAGCGAGAGAGGTCGTTGAGCGCATCGCGGACGCGGCCGTACGGGGGAGCCAGGACGTCGGTCACGTTCCCGCTCTGCGTGGCTTGCTGCAGCAGGCTCAGAAACTCGCTGGATTGCGAGCGGAGCTCCGGTTCCCTGATTCTCGACGTCGACCGGAAACCGGACATCTGCTCGCGGATCCAGTCGTCGAGCAGGTCGGATTCGTGCGACTTCAGAATCCGCGAGATTACCGCGTCGCTAGCTGGACTCACTGGTCGTTCCTCGGCTTGGGACTCATGACTCGACGTCGGCCGTACCGACGGTGGCAGCACGGCCGACATCGAGAAGCTCGGGCGCTAACGCTGAGTACGCCCGAGCCCGGGGATATTACAGGTGTTTACCGTCGGGGGACAGTGATGGGAACCGAATGCACTGCAGGTGTTGTGCACGATGGAACCTTTGCGGGCATCGCAGAACTCTTATGGTTGTCGCTGTGATGCCATTGTTCGATCTCAAACCTGAGGGATCGTATGTCCCGGTTCGGTGTCCGTGCTCTCGTTGTAATGGCTGCTGGTGCTTCGTTGGTCGCGTTCGTCCGTCGCCCGAGCGCGGACGCGGCGCGCGTCCCTCCGCCGATTGTCGCGAGTGCCGCGCCGACTGCCGCGCTGCAGACGATCGTGCTGGCCGGTGGCTGTTTCTGGGGCGTCGAGGCGGTATACGAGCACATCAAGGGCGTCACTGACGCGGTGTCGGGTTACGCCGGCGGAACGAAAGCCACGGCCGACTATGAGAAGGTGAGCGCGGGCACGACCGGACACGCGGAGGTCGTGCGCGTGACGTTCGATCCGGCGCAGGTCTCGTTCGAGAAGCTCCTCCAGGTCTTCTTCTCGGTCGTGCACGATCCGACGCAGCTCAACCGTCAGGGGCCGGACGTCGGCCCGCAATATCGTTCGGCCATCTTCTTCGCGAACGCCGAGCAGGAGCGCGTTGCCCGCGCGTACATCGATCAGCTGACGAAGGAGAAGGTCTTCAGGAAGCCGATCGTGACGCAACTGACGAAGCTCGAGGCGTTCTACGCGGCGGAGGAGTACCATCAGGACTTCGCCGAGCGGAACCCCACGTATCCGTACATCGTGTTTCACGACAAGCCGAAGGTCGATCGGCTTCGGACCGAATTTCCCGATCTCTACCGTTAGCCTGCTGAACGGCGCGTACGTCGACACGACCGCGCGCGCGCTCGAGCGCATCGCCGCGCGCGACGCCGAGATCAACGCGTTCATCACCGTCACGGCCGAGCGGGCGCTGAGGGACGCGCGCGACCTCGACGACGCGAAGCGTCGCGGCGACGACATCGGGCCGCTCGGCGGGATGCCGGTCGCGCTCAAGGATCTCTTCGATACCGCCGGCGTCCGGACGACTGCGGGATCGAAGTTCTTCGCCGATCGCGTGCCCGATCGCGACGCGTCCGTCGTCGAACGGCTTCGCCAGGCGGGCGCCGTGATCCTCGGCAAGCTGAACATGCACGAGTGGGCGCTCGGAGTGACGAACGACAACCCCCACTACGGCGCGTGCCGCAATCCCTGGGCGCCCGATCACATCACGGGCGGGTCGTCAGGCGGGTCGGCTGCCGCGCTCGCCGCCGGGTTCTGCGATGGCGCGTTAGGCAGCGACACCGGCGGATCGATCCGTATCCCCGCCGCGCTATGTGGTGTCGTCGGGCTCAAGCCGACCTACGGGCGTGTGAGCCTCCGCGGCGTCGTTCCGCTGAGCTGGAGTCTCGACCACGCCGGCCCGATGGCACGCACGGTGAAGGACGTCGCCCGGCTGCTCAGCGTGATGGCCGGGCATGATCCTGCCGATCCCGGGTCGGCGGCAGTGGCCATCGACGACTACCTGACGGCGCTCGACGCGGGGATCGGCGGGTGGCACATCGGGGTGGCAGCCGATGAATCGTTAGGCGAGCTCCATCCGGACGTGGCCGATGCATTTCGCACCGCCGTGGGCACGCTCGCTGCGCTCGGGGCCGTCCCCGAACGGCTCGAAATACCGGAGCTGGGCGAGGCTGCTCGGCTCAATGGACTCGTGACGACCGCGGACGCCGCGACCTTTCATCGCGATCGAATGGAACAGGCGCCGGGCGATTTCGGCGCCGATGTCCTCGCGCGGCTCCGGCGCGGTGCGGCGTACGGGTCCACGGACTACGCACACGCGCGACACATGCAGGCGGTTTACCGCCGGCAGTTCGAGTCGCTGTTCGTGGAGCATGGTGGTGGCTTCGACGCGATCATCCTCCCGACGACGCCGATTCCGGCCCCACGGCTCGCCGGGATCGATTCCGTCGCGACGGCGGGTGTGCTCACGCGGCTCACCGCACCGTTCAACTTCACGGGGCTGCCGGCCATTTCAGTGCCGTGCGGAAAGAGCGCCGACGGATTGCCAGTCGGGTTACAGATTGTTGGCGCGCCGTGGGCGGAACGGCGCCTTCTGCGTATCGCGTTCGCCTACGAACAGGGGCGCGATCGTTAGGCGTCACCCAACGCGTTGGCCCCGCAGGCACAACATCCGCGGCCGGTAGTGAGTCGTCAGTATTCGCGATGTCCGGTTAAATGTCGGGCAGCAGCAATTGGCTACGCGAGGCCGGTGTTTCGGCCGGCAGCGGCGATTCGACAGACGTTCACGACGGGGCTTGGCGGCTCGACCGGCACGACCGTCAGGAAGACGACGGTGCCACTGGGGATGCGACGGGTCGCCGCGCCGGTCGGGCGCTCGTCAGTGCCCAGCCGACGAGGGCACCAAACACAAGGTTGGAGACGCCGACCTCGGCCAGGTGCACCAGCCGAATGTGGTCGGGAAAGAGCGGGTTCGGCACGAGAAGCGCCGTGACTCCGCCGAGCCCCGCCAGGGTAAGCGCCACCGCGGCCGCGTGCACGCCGCGCGTTGACCGCAGCAGCGCGACCACGAGGGCGCCGACGCCGACGAATATCGGCCCACGCACGACCGCCTGGAGCACGAAGAGCGGGCCCGTCGCCGGCAATGGCTTGTTCGCGTAGAACTCCTGAACGAACGGGTAGATCGTAGCGCCGGCCGCGAAATAGATGACCGCGTAGATGAGCCCGAGCAGAGCGGTGCGCACCACGATCTCGCGCGCGATGAATCCGGCGAACGGCGACTGCGAGTGAGTCGCGACGCTTGCCGGGGGCGGTATCACGCTCGTGATCCAGAGTACGGCGAGTCCGTGAACGACGGCGCCCGCCACGGCGAGGCCGAGGAGCGGCGCGAACGGGGCGATGCCGAAGAGCATTGCCTCGAGATTGTTTACCACGACGAAGCCGAGCCCAACGCCGACGATCGCGAGCTTCCGCGCGGGGTCGGGGAGGCGCGATCGCGCCGCGAGCCAGACGATCACCATCGCATGAATCGCCGCGGCAGCCACGAGTCCCGCGATCGCGCCCGCCGAGTCCAGCTCGGTGGCGCCGCCAACAGCGCTGGCGTTCAGCCACATCTCGGCGCCGCGCGTCAGAGCGAGGAACAGCGCCGCGAGCGTCCAGGCTGCCCCGACTCGAGTGGTCATCGCTTCGCGCTCCCGTTCATCGATTGACTCGTTCGCTTCCCGGCACCCAGTGCGCGCCGCGCGCGGCGGCACCAGCGCACGTGAGTGTCGAACACGGCCAGCCCATTCTCCATCCCGAGCCGCGCGCCGAGGTGCATCGTGGGGGCGGCGTCACGGTAGTACTCGTGCAGCTCCCTGGCATACGCGACGAGCTCGTGCTCGAATCGCTCGAGGAACCGGCGGGCCACCGCGACGCCAGCGCTGCTGTACGTGAGCACGAACCGCAGCAGCACCAGCTGCACACCCGCGATGATGTCGTCACGCGTGGGCGGTGCGGTTGCCCACTCCCGCAGCGCAGCGACGCCTGCCGGCGTGAGCCGGTAGATCTCTCGGGGGCGCAGCGCGGCTTTCGCGTCGACGGTGGAAGCGACGAATCCCGCGTCGCGCAGGCGGCGAAGGGCCGGGTAGATGGCCCCGGGGCTGTCGCTGAAATGACCCATGGGCGTGAGAGCGAACACGCGTCGGAGATCGTAGCCCGAGCGAGGCTCCTCGTTGAGGAGGCCAAGCAGGGCGCCGGCGAGTGGCGTCAGCGTCGGAGGCATAGTACGTCACGTTATAGTACGCAGCGTACTATCACAAGACATCGCCAGGCTCGGGCCATGAGGTGGGCGAAGACCGGGCCCCGTGTGCATGGCGCCTCCCCAACGGAGCAATCGTCCCGCGCGCTACTTCGACAGTTGGATCATGTCGTAGTAGGTCTGTACTCTCCTTTCCTGAACCGCTTTGAGCACTTCGTTGACGGAGGAGATCAGCTGAACGGAACGGGAGTTCGGGCTACCGGGGCGGAAGCCGTTGCCGTTCGAGAGCGACCGGATGAACGTGCTCGTCGAGTCGAGTGGTAGGGTACCGACATTCGCGTAGAAGCGGTTCCAGTCGTCGCCCTGCTGGAACAGGTACTGCTCGACGTTCGACGTATAGAATGCCGTGACCGTCGCGCCGCGGTCCTTGAGGTACTTGCCCACCGCGCGAAGCGTCTTGTCGCCGGAGAAGTTGCCGACGAGCGGGACGATCAGGTTCCGCGTCTCCAGGTCCTTCAGCACGCGGAAGTTCGCTTCGCTCGCGAGATAGCTCCGGTTGAGTCCCGTCCCGTCGCTCTCGAGCATCAGCTGGGCGTACGACGGCCAGCGACCGAAGCCGCGTCCACCGCCATTCGGGAATGCATAGGTGATGTCCGGACCCGCAGTCACGAACGCGCGATAGACGTAGTCCAGCGACTGGAGGTCGTTCGCCGAAAGGGCGAAGCCGTGCCGCTTCGTGAGCCAGTCGGTCATCGTGGCCATCGTTTTCCTGGACAGCGCGCTGTCAGCGGGGACCGCGTCGAACGCGATGAACAGCGCTTCGACTTTCGTGTCGGGCTCCAACCCCGCTGGACGACGCCGAGCGAACAGGGCCGACATGAAATCCGCGCGGTCGTTCGACATCTCGATCAGCGCCTTGTACATCAGGTGGTGGATCATGTTCTGGCGCCGGATGTCGACGATGAACGCGATCCGCGGCTTGAGCGCGACGAGGTACGTGAAGTTCTGATCCGGCGCGACGCCCAGGTACACGCCGCCCGGGCGCGTCGTTCGCTGGAGGTCGGGGATCACGTACTGAAACGACGTCTCGTTCGAGACGAAGTTGTCGGACCGGAAGTAGCCGCCCGGCTCCGAGAACTCGGTGACCATCCGCCAGAACGTCGTGTCACTGAGCCGGTCGGGGATCTCGAGCGAGGCCGACGTGCCGACGCCGTTCGATCCGGCGACGGAACCACCTGGCGTTCGAGCGCAGGCGGCAAGGACCAGGGCGGCAGCGAGGATCCCGAGGACGGCGGGGCGACGTGGCGTGTGGAGCACCGGTGCACCTGTCTGTGGTCGTTCCCGTGGATTCTGTGCGGTTGCACGTTCTTCCGCCAGCGGGGCATCGGGCCTAAGCTTGCGCGACGACGTCCGGTCCCCCGACGAGGACGCCACCGCCCGCCAATACGCCAGGAGCTCCCAGTGCCCCCTTCCCCACCGCCGGCGTCGTCCGACGCCGCCGGAGGTTCGTTAGGCAGCTACCGCTGGGCCGCCCCCGGCGACATCAACGCGTTCTTCGGCCTCATCCTCGACAACGTCGTCAACCTCGCGATCCTCGCCGGAATCCTCGTCGGGGCGTTCGGGTTCCCGGCCGACGTCGTCTACACGAAGATGTTCCCGGGCACGGCGCTGGGCGTGATGATCGGCGACCTGGCGTACACGTGGCTCGCGTTTCGGTTGGCCAGGCGTACGGGGCGATCGGACGTCACGGCGATGCCGCTCGGCCTCGACTCGCCGTCGACCATCGGGATGGCGTTCGCTGTGCTGGGTCCGGCGTTCGTAGCGGCGAAAGCGCGGATGCCGGTGCCCGACGCCGCGATCCTCGCGTGGCAGGTCGGCATGGCGGCGATGGTGCTCATCGGGGTGTTCAAGCTCGCGATGACGTTCGTCGGCGACCGAATTCGCCGCTGGGTGCCGCAGGCTGGCCTGCTCGGTTCCATCGGCGGCGTCGGCATCGCGCTGCTCGGTGCGCTGCAGCTGGGCGAAGTGTTCAGCGAGCCGATCGCGGGGATGGTCGCGCTCGGGCTGATTCTCTACGCGCTCGTGGCGCGGATCCGACTGCCGTTCCGGGCACCCGAGGTGCTCGCGAGCGTGGCGATCGGCGCAATCATCTACTATGGGCTGGCCCTCGCGGGGCTGTCGGTGCACAGCGTCGCGCTTCCCGCGGCGAATTTCCCCGTCGCGCTGCCGATGCCGACGCTCGGCTTCCTCGAGGGATTGCCGATCGTCGTACGCGAGTACATCCCGCTCGCGTTGCCATTTGCGATTCTCACGGTCATCGGCGGCATCGACGTGACGGAGAGCGCGCGCGTGGCCGGCGACGAGTACAGGACGCGGGATATCCTGCTGGTCGAAGCCATTGCCACGCTCGTCGCGGGCGTGTTCGGCGGTGTGAGTCAGACGACGCCGTACATCGGGCATCCGGCGTACAAGGCAATGGGTGGTCGCGCCGCCTACACGCTCGCGACGGGGCTCGTGGTCGGACTCGGCGGCGTGCTCGGGTACCTGGCGTTCGTCGCGGACGTACTGCCGAAGGCTGTGCTCGCGCCCATCCTCGTATTCATCGGGCTCGAGATCACGGGACAGAGCTATCTGGCTCCGCCGCGGCGTCACGCCGCGGCGGTGACGCTCGCGATATTGCCGTCGGTCGCGCAGCTCGTCGTGATCTTCCTCTCGCAGGTTCACGGGGGCGCGCTCATGACGGCGGCCCTCGACCCCGAAGCCACGGCGACGGCGACTGGCATCGCGAACCTCTCGTTCATCCGCACGTGTGGCGTCATGATCATGCTCGCGAACGGCTTCATCCTCACGGCGCTGCTGTGGGGTTCGGCCGTCGCGTTCCTCATCGATCGTCAGGTGGGGCGTGCGAGTCTCGTGCTCGTGGCGTGTGGGCTCCTCTCGCTGTTCGGGTTCATACACTCGGTGCTGCCGTCGGGCGGGGTGTACTTCCCGTGGGATGTCGCGACGCCGCTGCCCTATCACTGGGCGGTCGGCTACGTGCTGCTGGCTGGCATCGTCCTCGCTCTGTCGACGACGCGCGCCTATCGAGAACCGGTGGCGGAAGCCGCTCACTAATGGAGCACGCCTGAGAACTTGCCAGCCGGTGTCATCCTGAGCGAAGCGAAGGATCTTCACCGTCCCGACAGAGGGTTGTCATCCTGAGCGAAGCGAAGGATCGTCAGCGTCCCGATAGAGAGGATGAAGATCCTTCGCCCGACGGCGCAGGATGACATGCTATCCGGATCTCTCGGGTGCTCTATCAGTGCTACCGGTGACGACCCCCGCCCTCTACCGATCGGTTGCTCAACAGCATCTGGACGCCGAGGACGCCAGAGAGAATGCACGCAGAGGGTCGTCGAGGGCGGCTGCGCCGCGCGCGGTTCGACAGATTCTGATGTGTTGGGGGTCAGCCTAACGGGACGGTGGCGTCCCCGGCGGCCGTGCCCCCCATTCATGTCACGACCGGCCCGGCAAGGTGGCCGCGTCAGCGGTTCCTCTGCGACCCTCCGCGTGCAGTTCCTCTCTGTTCCACCCTGCGGTGAATGCTTTCAGCCGTTCCGCTCGGGCAGCCAGCCGAGCTCCGGCCAAACACATCCGGCCGCAGCCGCTGCGCGCCCCCTATCGACATCTGGTATTTCAGTCCACTTGGTGGAACAACCTTGCATTGGTGATAGCGAGTGTGATTCCGAGCAGAGTGCCGTCGTTGGAATGACACCCGCATCGGCCCGGGATTGACACTGACGCGAGCCGCGCCTAACTATTCGTCACCGGTCCGCCGCAGCAGTGCGGACCGTTTCCTCCCCCTTGCATGAGCCACCGCCCGACGACTTCGTCGCCTCGCGCTTCTCGCGCCTCGACTGACTGCCTCGCTGCAGCCAGTCGCGTTCGCGCGCGCGTCCATGGCGTTGTCGTCCCGGGTGTCGTGCTCCCGACTGCCGTCTCCGCGGATCGAATGCGCGTGACCTGACGCCGCGTCCCGATCTCGCGTGAACTGGGCTGACGGCCCGGGCTCCGTGAGCTCGGGCCGTTCGTGCGTCCTGTCGCCTCGATTCCGCGTGCGTGCCGATCG
>Ga0075430_100002679_pt1 | contig 14868 bp, 14 predicted proteins | sample RhiMetdeltSRZDD4_FD_75294 | JGI IMG/M metagenome (GOLD analysis project Ga0075430, IMG submission 75294) | Populus rhizosphere microbial communities from Tennessee, USA - Rhizosphere MetaG P. deltoides SRZDD4 | ecosystem: Host-associated > Plants > Roots > Rhizosphere > Soil | place: USA... | reverse complement strand
GCTAGATCCGGCCTGAGCCAGAGATCACGGAATAGCACTTCCGTGGTGTAGTGCACGACACCTGGAGCCACGGTGCCGAATTGCTCACCCACGCGCGTTGCACGTTGTGCCTCGGCCGCTTCATCGAGCGGCAGGAGCTTTGGCGAGGCTGAAGGCAGCTGATCTGTGCCGATCCTGCGCGCGGCGAATACGTCCTTCGTGACGGCAACCGCGGACATGGCATTCGCCCAGCCCGAGTAGAAGGCGAGATGCGTGATGATCTCGGAGATTTCCTGCGGCTTGACGCCATTGTCGAGCGCGAGATGGAGATAGAATGGCAGCTCAGCGGTCTGATTGCGGGCAACAAGCGCCGCGAGCGTGACGATGCTGCGATCCCGGGCAGCCAGCTCCGGGCGCTTCCAAACTTCGCCGAACAGTTTCTGTGTGGCGTATTTCTCAAGAGCGGGGGCGACCATGCGCAGGTCTTCCTTCATTTTGGGCTCCTGTGCCTCGGCCATGGATGAAGCCATCAGGGAAAGGGTTGCGACCGCTGCTGCGAAATGTTTCATGGTCATCTCCTGGGTCAGGGCGCGCCCTTCATGCGATCGAGCGTCTCATTGCGGTCGGCCGTCTCGTCGGCGCCGGAGGCCAAGAACGCCCGCTCGCCGATGCACCTCAAAGTCGCCAATCGTTCGAGCTGGCCAACCATCCCTTTGGTATAGGAACCGCAGCGGCGTCAGACTAGGCGGCAGAATTTGCATGGACTTATGAGGAGAGCTTATAGATCGGACTTTTACGCAAGTGCTCGCCCTCGCCTTCAAACGCATGAAGTCTGCGGACAACGAGAGGTCATCCGTCATGGCAGTCGCTTCAGACCGGATGGACGCGCCGCGAGAGCGCGCTTGGTAGCGCGCCATGAGCTTGGGCGACGGCGTGCGCAATCGATCGGTCGGCCAGCCGCCCCGGATCGCTATGCGCAAAGTTGCGCGCTGAGACCATGTACTGCTCATGAAGCGAGGCGCGACAGCTCCCTCGTTGAAGGCACGCGCCTTCGCCCTTTGAGGGAGCTAGCCTCGTCTCTCGCAAGGTTGTGGATGATGGCCAGCAGCGTGCGGCGGGTGGCTGCAATGTCAGCAGCCCTCACGCCGTGCACCGCGATACGGTTCACCTCCTCGGCCAGGGGGACGAGCTTGGCCTTGAGGGCCCGCCCCTTCGCGGTCAGGAACACGTAGACGTTCTTCCTGTTGTTGGGGGCCTGCCGGCGCTGGATGTATCCGCGCTTTTCCATGGCGTTGAGCGCCGCGTACGTGGTCGGCTCCATGACGCCGGCCTCGACGCTGAGCTCGCGCTGGGTGAGGCCGTCCGTCTCCCAGAGTATGCGCAGGAACGCCCAGTGACCGAAGGACACCGAGTGCTCGGCGAGCCGCATCTGAAGCGCCCGCACCAGCGCGCGCGTGGCATCCTTGACAAGATGCGCCAGCCGGTCGTCTGGGACGGCCTCCCGCCAGTGCTTGAGGATCGCCTGCATCCCGGCGGTGTCCTGCGCGCGCCTCGGGCGTCTGGCCATTGAACTTTGCCTCATGCGTTTAGCCACAAGCGGCTGTTTGGTGCTGGAGCGGAATTTCCCTCTGTTCCTGCGACGAGCGCAGCATGGCGAGGCACACCTCCAGCGTGGCAAGCGACCACTCGCCGCTGTGGACCGGCGGCCGATCGCTCACGACCGCATCGTAAAGTTCATCGATGACCTCCGACCGCGGCACGGCGGGACTTGGCAGAGGGCAGAGGTGTCGAATGCCGTCCTCGTAAACCATGGTTCCGGTCGGGAGTGGCCGCAGGTCGGCGCGTTCGCAGGACACAAGGACGACGCCGAAGTGTTGATGAAGGACGCGCCCAGCATCCGAACCGGCCGCGCCCTGCTGGAGGTACGCACGCCCGCCGTAGGCCCGTTCGCACTTCAGGTGTTCCTCCTGCTCCCGCCCCGCAACCGCTGCGAGGGTCCGGCGCACTTCGCCATAGGATTGAGGGTCCTTGGCGCGGCCCATCTCGCCAACCCAGCCGCAGAACTCGTCCGAGTCGAAGTGCGCATAGCCGCTGTACGTCAAGGACGCGAACACGCCGTCGTCGATGGTGAGGAGGGCGCCGTAGGCGCCCTCGGTCGGGCGCGCCGGGTCCCAGGCGCCGGTCGTCGCGCGCACGCTTCGCACGCGGCCGCCGGCCAGCAGCCTGACGATGTCCACCTGGTGCGCCGCCTGGCTGAACGCCACGCCGCCACCGCGCTCGGTGACCAGCTCGTCCGTCCGCCGTGGCCGATACAGGAAATCGGTGAAATTGAGGGCGGTGATCATGCGCACGCGGCCGAAGGCGCCGCTCGCGATGAGGCCGCGCGCTTGCCCGATGGGTGCGTCGAAGCTGTGGCTGTGCCCCACGATCAGCCAGGTATTGGCCTCTCGCGCAGCGGCGATCATGGCCTGGCACTCCGCGATCGTGATGGCCATCGGCTTCTCGACGAGCACGTGCTTGCCGTGCCGGGCAGCCAGGCAGGCGTGCTCGGCATGATGCTGGTGCGGGGTGGCGATGTAGACCACCTCGACGCCCGCATCGGCACAGAGCTCCCCCACCGTTTCATAGCTCCGCGCGGAGAAGTCGGCAGCAAACCTGGCCCGCGCTTCGGGCCTCGGGTCAGTAGCCGCGACCAGACAGACACGCGGATCATGGACGAACGTGGGCAGCATCAGCGAGAACGCCCGTCCTAGTCCGGCAACGCCGAGATTGAGCTTGCGATCACTTGCCACGGATTCGCCTTCTTGGGCTCGAAGAGCCGTCGGTGTGGTCACCGATCTATGATGAGTTCGGATGACCGGGCTCGGGAAACGCAGATCATGATGTCGCTGGCTCTCTCCTCGTCGCCGAGGACCAGGTCACGGTGGTCCGGTTCGCCCCCGAGGAGCCGGGTACGGCAGGTGCCGCACGTGCCACTTTCGCAGGAGCTGGGCACAACATGCCCTTTGGCGCGCAGCGCCTCGAGAATGGTAACGCCGGCGGCGACATCAATGGTCTCTCCGGACCGCGCAAGGCGCACGGTGAAAGCCCGGTCCGCGGCGGCATTTCTAGGCGGCTCCGTGAATGCCTCGAAATGCACGGCCGAGGCCGGCCAGTGCCCCGTCATGTCGCGCACCCCCTGCATCATGGAGCGCGGTCCGCAGCAATAGACGTGCTGGCCCTTGGGCTGCTCCAGGACCGGCCACAGATCGAGCATGCCCTCCGGGTCCCCCTCGTCATGGTGGATCTTGACCCGTCCTCTCAGTTCCGGGACAGACAGCTCTTCACGAAACGGCGTCGCTTCCGGCCTGCGCGTGCAGTAGAGGAGCCGAAAGTTCCGCGAGCCGCTGGCCGTGAGGTGGCGGACCATCGAGATGATCGGCGTGACGCCGATGCCCCCGGCGATGAAGATGTAGCCTCCCGGGCTTCTGACGAGGCCAAAGCTATTGCGCGGCACCGACACCGGTAGCTCGTCGTCGACCCGCGCATCATCGACAAGGCTGCGCGAGCCGCCGCGGCCATCGGCTTCTCTCTTTACGGCGAGGCTGTAGCGGTCCCGCTCGGCCGGGGCGTTGCAGAGGGAATACTTGCGCAGCAAGCCGTTGGGCGTGCGGACAATGATATGGGAGCCAGCCGTGAACTCCGGCAGGTCACCGCCATCAGGCCGGCGCAAGTCGAAGAGCCGGATCTCATCTGCGATCAGCGCAGAGCGCACGATCCTGAGCGCCGTCATCCCGTTCTCGGCCAAGTCAGTCAGCATCAATGGGCCTTCTTGCATGATCGCTTTGGAATATTTAGCCCTCTAAGTATCGCCGCGGCAAGTCGACTGTTTTGGGGCATGCTCCCCTATCAATGGCTCTCGACAAGGCGCGTCAGGCTTGATAGCCTTCAATACTTAGAGGTCTAAGTTTCTCCTGTCACTGCCGTCCGCACAGGCATATGGAGCCGCCCCATGTTGACTGCGGAAGAGAACGAGCTGCTGTGCCGGGTGGAGGGCGACGCGCCCATGGGCCGGATCATGCGGCGGCACTGGATGCCGGCGTGCATGATCGAGGAGGTGGCGGAGCCGGATGGAACCCCGGTCAGGCTGCGCCTGCTGGGCGAGAACCTGGTCGCATTCCGCGACACGGAGGGCCGCGTCGGCATCGTCGACGAGCACTGTCCGCACCGGCGGGCCTCGCTGGCGTTCGGCCGCAACGAGGAGTGTGGGCTGCGCTGCCTCTACCACGGCTGGAAGTTCGACGTGGAGGGCAACTGCCTGGAGATGGCCTCGGAGCCGGCCGAAAGCAGCCTGCGCGACAAGGTTAAGATCAAGTCCTATCCGACACGCGAGGCGGGCGGCTTCGTGTGGGTCTACATGGGCCCCAGCGAGGAGATGCCCGAGTTCGAGCCGCCGGCCTTCGCGCCGACACCGACGACCAGAGTTTCAATCGTCAAGATGCAGGTGGCGTGCAACTGGGCCCAGGTTCTGGAGGGGCAGATCGATTCCGCCCACAGCTCGAGCCTTCATTCCTCGGACATGCGTCCGGCCAAGGTGGACAGTGCCAAGGCGACCGACGAGGCTTGGCTACGCCCATCGACGGACAAGGCGCCGCGACTGCAAATGGCGCGCACCCCCTACGGCTTCCGCTACGCCGCCCTGCGCCGCCCGATCGTCAACTCGGCAACCCACGACTATGTGCGCGTGACGGTCTACATCGCGCCGTTCCTGTCATTGATCCCGCCGAACAATGCCTACAACGTGGCCTCCCTCAACATCCCGATGGACGATACCAACACGTATTTCTACTTCCTCGCCTGGCACGAGACCGCCGGCATCGATCAGGAGGCGTGGCGCAAGTTCAATGCCGCCCAGGTAGGCATCGACCTGGACGGCAGCTACCGGAGGGTCCGTACCCTCGACAACATGTTCCTGCAGGACCGGCAAGCCATGAAGCTCGGCAATTTCACGGGCATCAAGGGCATCCCGGCGCAGGACATGGCCATGTGGGAGTCGATGGGGCCGATTGTCGACCGCACCAAGGATCGGCTGGGCGCCAGCGACCTGGCGGTCGTCGAGTTCCGCAAGATGATGGTGGCAGCCGCCCGCGCGATGCAGGGCGGCGGCCCCGCCATCGGCACCGCGCAGCCTCGCATTCCGCACGCGAAACTGCGCTCGTTCGAGGGCATCGTGCCGAAGACCACGGGCTGGCGCACGCTTGGTGCATCCGAAGAGGAGATCGCTCTGCTCGACAGCCCCCAGCGGGTCGCCTGACACGCCCAAATGGGGCCATCAATCAACCACCGGCCGCTCGAACGGCCGGGCACAAAGGGAGGAGACGATGACACGAAGCGCGATGCGCGTTGCCATTCTTGCCGCCGGGCTCATGGCCGGCACAGCCCCATCGGTAGCCCAGGAGACGCTGAAGCTTGCCGTCGGTCAGCGCGGCAACTGGGACACCTCCGTCTCCGAGCTCGGCCAGCAGGCCGGCATCTTCAAGAAACACGGGCTGACCCTGGACATCGTTTACACCCAGGGCGCCGGTGAAACGCAGCAGGCCGTGATCTCCGGCAGCGTCGATATCGGCGTGGCCGCCGGCATCATGGGCGTGCTCAGCGCCTACTCGAAGGGCGCACCCGTGCGGGTCATAGGCGCCGAGACGACAGGCGCCGCGGACCTGTTCTGGTATGTCAAGGGCGATTCCCCCATCAAGTCACTGAAGGACACGGACGGAAAGTCCCTCGCATACTCCACCAACGGCTCGTCCACGCACGGCATCGTGACGGCCTTCATGAAGCAGTACGAGCTGAAGGCCAAGCCGACGGCGACCGGCGGACCTCCTGGAACGCTCACCGCGGTGATGTCCAATCAGATCGACATCGGCTGGTCCGCGCCTCCCTTCGGCCTCGACCAGCTGGACAAGGGCGAGATCCGGATCATCGCCGGCGGCAACGATGCGAGCGTGTTCAAGGGCCAGACCGTGCGCGTGCTGATCGCGAACCTGCAGACTTTCCAGACGCGCAAGCCCGCCGTCGACCGCTATTTGAAGGCCTATCGCGAGACGGTGGACTGGATGTATGCCGATCCGGCGGCGCTGAAGGTCTATTCCGAGTGGCTCAAAATCCCGGAGGCCAAGGCGAAGCGCACGCGCGACGACTTCTTCCCGAAAGCGGCGGTCAATCCCGATCGCGTCATCGGCCTCGACACCATCGTCAAGGATGCTGTCACCTTGAAGTTCACGGCCGCTGAGCTCAGCAAGGAGCAGCTGGCCGAGCTGATCCAGATTCCGCCGCGGCAGTAGATCCATGGACGACATCGAGCGTCCCGTCGGACCGCTGGCCGACGCTCCGGCCTTCGGCAGCGACGTGGCGGCGGCGACGCTGCGGTCGCTCGAGATTCCCTACGTTGCGCTCACGCCGGGCGCCAGCTTTCGCGGGCTGCACGACAGCCTGGTGAACCACCTGGGCAACGAGCGCCCGCAGATGCTCCTCTGCCTGCACGAGGAGCACGCGGTGGCCATAGCGCACGGGTTTGCCAAGGTGACCGGCCGGGCCATGGCGGTGGCCCTGCACGCCAATGTTGGGCTGCTCAATGCGACCATGGCCATATTCAACGCCTGGTGCGACCGGATGCCGGTGCTGGTGCTGGGCGCAACCGGACCGGTCGATGCCGCCAAGCGGCGGCCGTGGATCGACTGGCTGCACACGGCACGCGATCAGGGCGCCATGGTCAGGCCCTACGTGAAATGGGACGATCAGCCGGCCTCTGCGGCGGCGGCGCAGGAGGCCCTGCTGCGCGGGGCATGGATTGCCGAGACCGCGCCAAGGGGGCCCGTCTACATCAATCTCGATGCCGGCATGCAGGAGGAGGCGCTCGCCTCGCCGTGCCCGGAGATCGACCCGCGACGGTTTCGTCCGGCGGCGACGCCTGCCGCAACCCCGGAAGCGCTGGCGCAAGCCGCTGAGCTGCTGCTTGCAGCCAAGCGTCCGGTCGTCCTTGCCGGCCGTGCCTCGCGCCGTGTCGAGGCTTGGAACAACCGCGTTGCTCTTGCCGAGCGCCTCAGAGCGCGCGTCATCACGGATCTGAAGGTCGGCGCCGCCTTCCCCACCGACCATCCCCTGCACACCGGTGCGCCCGGCATCTACCTTGTGCCGGAAGCCGTGGAGACCCTCGTTGCGGCCGACGTCGTCCTCAGCCTCGACTGGGTCGATCTCGGCGGCACGCTTGCGGCGGCATTCGGGGCGCCGGCTCCTGCCGCCACCATTATCCACGCCTCCCTCGATCATACGCTCGCCAATGGCTGGAGCATGGATCATCAGGCGCATCCGCCGGTGGACCTGCTGCTCCCGGCTGACCCCGATCGCGTGGTCGCAGGACTGGTGGAAGGGGTCAGACCCTGCGCCCACAAGCGGGGAGAAGAAGCGAACCGCTGCGATCCAGGTGGACGATCTCGCCCAAGCGTTGCGATCGGCGGTCGGAGCGCGGCAGGTGTGCCTCGCGCATCTGCCGCTGTCCTGGCATGGCGCGGCCTGGCCCTTCCGGCATCCGCTCGACTACATCGGCTCGGATGGGGGAGCCGGCATCGGCGCCGGCCCCGGCCTTGCGGTCGGGGCCGCGCTGGCGCTCAAGGGGAGCGGGCGCCTGCCCGCCGCCGTCTGCGGCGACGGCGATTTCCTGATGGGCGCGACGGCGCTCTGGACCGCCGTCCACTACCGCATCCCGCTGCTGCTGGTGGTCGCCAACAACCGCTCGTTCTTCAACGACGAGGTGCACCAGGAGCGTATGGCGCGCCGGCGCGGGCGGCCCGTCGCGAACAAGTGGATCGGCCAGCGCATCACCGATCCCGACATCGACATCGCCGGCCTGGCCCGCGCGCAGGGTGCCGTCGCCTTCGGCCCTGTCGTCGAGCCGGAGGATCTCCCGCAGTGCCTGGCAAGCGCCATCGAAGCCGTAGGGGCCGGCAAGGTGGCGGTTGTCGATGTACGGGTGGAGCCCGGATACACGCCGGCGATGACGGCATCCCTGACGCGAAGCGCAGGCTGAGAAGGCGCCGCCATGCTATCCCGCACCGAGATCGCCAAGCCTCAGGTCACCAAGGCGTTCCTCAGCGTTGAGCGCCTGACAAAGCGCTTCACCACGCCCGAGGGGGTCGTCACCGCGCTGGAGGACGTCTCGCTCGAGATTCCGCAGGGCGAGTTCCTCGCCGTCATCGGCCCGTCGGGCTGCGGCAAATCCACCCTGTTCAACGTCATCGGCGGGCTGGTCGACGGCTACGACGGCAAGGTGACGGTCACGGGCGACGTCGTTCGGGGGCCGCACCCCGCCATCGGCATGGTGTTCCAGGAGGAGTCGACCTTCCCCTGGCGGACCGTCGTCGACAACGTCGCCTTCCCCCTCGAGATAGCCGGCATCGCCAAGCGCGAACGCATCGAGCGCGCACGCCATTTCATCGCCCTCGTCGGGCTGTCGGGCTTCGAGCGCCGCTATCCGGCCGAGCTGTCCGGCGGCATGCGCCAGCGCGTGGCGATCGCGCGCACGCTGGCGTTCGAGCCCTCGATCCTCCTCATGGACGAGCCGTTCGCCTCGCTCGATGAGCAGACGCGTCTCCTGCTCGGGGAAAAGGTGCTGCAGATCCAGGAGCAGCTGCGGCAGACGACGCTGCTCATCACCCACAACATCACGGAGGCCGTGCAGCTCGCCGACCGCATCCTGGTCATGACCTACCGCCCCGGGCGCGTGAAGCGGGTGGTCGACATCGCTCTGCCGCGCCCGCGTACCTCCGATGTGGTAACCAGCGAGGCGTTTGGCCGCTACGTCGCCGAGATCTGGAACGACCTGCGCGAGGAGGCCACGCGCGGCATGCAGGAGGACGAGGCGCGCGCGCGAGGCGGTCAGGGCACATGACGATGCGTGCCAGGAAAGCCCGCGATCTCAGGCCCGCTGCGCTCGGGCTCGGCGCGCTCGCCTGCGCCCTGGCCGCACAGGAGATCGTCATCAGGCTGGGTCTCGTCAATCGCTTCATCGTGCCCCTGCCGTCGGAGATCGGGCCCGCCTTCGTGCGGATCATCGTCCAGGAGGACGTCCTCGGCCGTTTCCTGATGACGGCCGGGGAGGCGCTGGCCGCCGGGCTGCTGCTCGCGCTGGTCGGAATCACCAGCGGCATCGTCCTCTACCGGGTCAATCTCCTGCGGCGGGCCTACGAGACGTGGATCGCGGCCTTCGCGTCGGCGCCGATCGTGCTCATGTACCCGCTGTTCCTCGTCATCTTCGGCCGCAATGCCATGACCATCGTCATGATGGGTTTCGCCGCCGCCCTGCCGCCCGTCATCCTCAAGACCATCGAAGGCCTGTCGGCGACGCGCCGGGTTCACGTCAACGTGGGCCGCGCCTTCAAGCTCACGCAGCGCCAGCTCTTCACCAAGATCCTGCTCCCGTCCGCGCTCCCCACCATCTTCGTGGGGCTGCGCCTCGGCCTCATCTTTGCGCTCATCAACATCGTCGGCGTCGAGTTCCTGATCAACTTCGGCGGCCTCGGGCAGCTCATCAACGATCTGGCGGAGCGCTACGATCTGCCCGGCACCTACGCCGCAATCGGCTTCGTCGTCCTGGTCAGTATTGTGTTCTTCGATGTCACCGAGAGAATCGAGCGATGGCTGAGGCCAGGGTCGTAGGACAGAGCGCCGCAGGGGGGCGCCGACCGCGCATCGATCCCGTCCATGGGATCAGGATCGTCACCGTCCTGCTGATCCTGGTGGGCTGGGAGCTGCTCGCGCGCTCAGGCATGCTGTTTCGCGACGTTGTTCCGTCGCTGGTCTCCATCGGTGGCGCCATCGGTGTGCTTCTTGCCGATGCGGACTACTACCGCCACCTCGGATGGACGGCCTTCGAGATCCTCGTGGCGCTCGCCATCGGTGGTGCGGCGGGCCTCGTGGCCGGTCTCATCCTGGGTGGCAGCCGCCTGCTCGGACGGGCGTTCGAGCCCTATCTCTACTATCTCGGCCCCACGCCCAAGATCATCTTCTTCCCCATCATGATCATGTGGTTCGGGGTCGGGCCCGCTTCAAAAATCGCACTGGGCACCATCTCCTGCTTCTTTCCCATTGCGCTCTCGACGGCGGCCGGCATGCGCATGATGGACCCGGTTCTGGTCCGCGTCGGGCGCAGCTTCCGCGCCCGCAGGCGGCAGATGGTGACGAAGATCTACCTGCCGGCCCTGCGCCAGCCGATCATGAACGGCGTCAGGCTGGGCTTCGGCATCGCCGTGATCGGCACGCTGCTGGCCGAGACGAAGCTGTCGAACCGCGGCATCGGCTTCCTCATCATCAACTCCTACACCACCTTCGACATGCCGCGCATGTACGCCCTGCTGATCCTCCTGTTCGTCCTTGCGATCGGCGCCAACGCGCTGGTCGGCCGGCTCGCCGGTGGCGACCATCCACGGTAAGCAGCTTCGAGAGAGCCGCTCCATGACCAAGCTCGCGCTGTCCGTCGCCATCGGAGACTATGACCGCACTCGGGCCCTTATCGATGGCTCCGTCGGCATCGACGGGGTCGATCCCATCGTGATGACGCTGACGCCCGAGGAGATCTTCTTCCGCGCCTTCCGCCACGCCGAGTTCGACATCTGCGAGCTGTCGCTGTCGAGCTTCGTCCTGCGGACCGCGAACGGTGACTGCCCCTACGTCGGCGTGCCCGCCTTTGTCTCGCGCGCCTTCCGGCACACGTCCATCTACGTGCGCCGCGACCGGGTCAAGGCGCCGGCTGATCTAAAGGGCCGCCGGATCGGTCTGCCGGAGTATCAGCTGACAGCCAACGTCTGGGCGCGGGCGATCCTGGAAGACGACCATGGCGTGAAGCCCTCGGACGTGATCTGGGTGCGCGGCGGCATCGAGGAGCCCGGGCGGCCTGAAAAGATCCCCATCAAGCTGCCGCCCGACGTCCGTCTTGAGGGTGCGCCCGAGGGCGCGACGATTTCAGGGTTGCTCGACAGGGGCGAGATCGACGGCTTCATCGCGCCGCGGCCGCCATCATGCGCCGCCACCAATCCGCATGTTGGCTGGCTGTTCCCCGATCCCACGACCGCGGCCAAGGAATACTATATGCGTACCCGCATCTTCCCCATCATGCACCTCGTCGGCGTGCGCAGGCGCCTGGCCGTGGAGCACCCCTGGCTACCGGCGGCCGTCCTCAAGGCCTTCGAGCAGGCTAAGGCCGCGGGGCTGCGCAAGCTCGCTGACACGTCCGCGACCAAAGTGACCCTGCCGTTCGTCGAGGAGCAATTCAAGGCGGCGCAGGACCTGATGGGAGCCGATTTCTGGTCCTACGGTGTCTCCGCCAATCGCGGAACGCTCCAGGCGTTCCTGAGGCACCATCACAGCCAAGGGCTGTCGAGGCGTCCCGTCACCGTGGAGGAGCTGTTTCATCCGGCAACGTTCGAAACGCCAAGGATCTGATTCACCGTTCTGCGCTGGACATGGGTAGTTCGCACTTAAGGATGAGGTGCGGTGGCGCCACCCGCTCGGATTGATCTTCGGAGCCGGACTATTGCTTTCGCGCGTTCTCGTAGTATTGAAGATCAATGTACTTGGTTGGATCTGTCAGGATCTTTCGTGGTTCGCCGTATTCACTGCGCAGGGCCAGCACCGTCTTGACGCCTTCGACGTCAAGTTCGGCGCGCCGCGCAAACCCCTTGCTCGGGTCAAGCAGGATTGCATAGGACTTCACCGCCAGTTCCTCCGGCATATTCGGTACGTTCTTGCGTAGGAGCGCTATGGCCTCGGCTTTGTTGGCCGAATCATACAACCAGTCTAGTGCGGCAATATATCCCCGGATGTAGCCAACCAGCGATGCCCTGTTTTCCTCCGCCCAAGCGCGTCGTGCGGCACCAACCAAACCTTGATAACGCCCGAGCGCTTCGTCAGCGTCGGTCAGGCGATTGAAGCCCTTTGCCTCTGCGTTCACTTCAAACGGCGAGATCAAGAGCGTACCGGCATGCTTCCTTTCCAGCAGTGCGCCAAACCGCTGCATGACGCCGCCAGCACTTACTAGCTCAACGTCGGTGGATTTCAGGCCCCCCTTCTCCAGAAGTTTGCGAAGGACAAAGGCATATCCAGTCGTGATCGCGTCGACCGAAACCTGCTTGCCCTTGAGATCGCTATAGCCTTTCACCTCAGGCACGGTGACCAACCTGAGGAAGCCATTGTCACCTCCCATAAAGGCGACAATGTCGGGTGTACGGCTAGTCGGCGCCGCACCCTGCCCTTCCATGTAGGCAACTACGTTATCGATCGCCGTTATGCCGATGTCGAACTTGCCGTCGATTAGGCCTGTGAGCTGGAATTTGGAATCCGGTGTCGGCGTCATATTCACGGTAACGCCATTCTTCTCGAAGTATCCCTTTTCCTGCGCCACCCAAATGGGCCAGTTGAACCCGCCCGGAAAGACGATTACCGAGATAGGGGTGGCTTGTTGAGCGATGGCTTGGGTAGCGCTGCTGAGCGCTATCGATAGGCATATTGCCGCCAACAACAATTTGGGCGCTGCTGTTCGAAATAACATCGCGGCTCCTCCTCTTGATGGAAATAATGCTCGTCGGACATCGAGCTGGGCCAGTTTCTTCGTTCAAGCTTTGGCAAATGCTATGCCCTGTGGCTCCGTAGGATCCGAGATGACTTCGCCCAACCGGGTCCTCAAGACCGAGGTTCCATCCCTCAGCTCAGTCAAGGAAGCCCTCCGGTGGAGGAGTGCCCCACATGTTCGCGGCGAGGCCGATGTCGGACCACACCTTGGGCTTCTGCGGACAGTCCTGGTGGGTCGGCCTCGGCTCGAACGTCTCCGTCTCTTCGTTGACCCGGTCGAGCTCGCAAAACAGCTCAACGATCTGCCGGTCGGGATTGCGGTAGTAGATGGAAATGTTGTGGCCGATGCCATGCCGGACCGGCCCCCAAACCAGGGGGATCTTGTCGGCCGCAAGCCGGTCGCACGCGTCTCTGATGTGCGTCCAGTCGCGCAGCTCAAAAGCGATGTGATGCATTTTTGCGGCGTTGCTTGCCACGAGATTGATCGTGTGGTGATCGGGACCGCAGCGCAGGAAGGCGAAGAAGTCCCCCATCCAGTCACTGGACCGAAAGCCCAGGACGTCGCAGTAGAACTTTACTGCCTGCCGCAGGTCGGTCACGTTGTACGCGATATGGCCGAGCTTGTTCGGTACAATGCCGCCTCTCGCGTAGCCCACGCCGACGGCGGTGTGCTCGGCGAAGACCTCGATCTGCGTGCCCTTGGGGTCCGCGAATGCAACGAGATCGGGGATGCCCCTTTGGCTGTCGGACCGGCGATCGACCGACAGGCCGGCTGAGGCGACCTGTCGGTCGTAGTCTTTGAGGTCCGTGCCGATGGCGACCTGGAAGCCCAGAGCCGCGCATCGGGCGTGGCTTCCCTTCCGCATCACGACGGTGTGGTGGTCGACACCGGCGCTCAGGTAGGCCGTGTCACCGCTGCGCTCAACGAGCGCGAGGCCCAACACGCGCGTGTGGTGGTCTACTTGCGCCTCGAGATCAGGTGTCTCGAAGGCGGCATAGGCGAGACGGTGAACGCGCATCATTGTTAGGTCTCCTGCCCTTGTGTTCGTCAGCCGGTGATCAATGGAAGCGATTTTCCAGCACGCCGAGACCCTCAATCTTCACCACCACGCGGTCTCCGGGCCGGATGGTCTCGGGCGGGTTGCGGCCGTAGCCGACACCGGCCGGCGTACCAGTCGCAATGATGTCGCCTGGCTCAAGCGTCATGATGGATGCGAGATGGTGGACAATCTCGCGCACACCGAAGATCATCAGGGAGGTGTTGGACTGCTGCTTGACGATGCCGTTGACCGCGAGCTCGATTGCGAGCCGCTGCGGCTCAGGCACGAATTCCGCAGGCGTGAGCCACGGACCGGTTGGCTGGAACCGGTCCCACGCTTTCTGCATCACCCAGTCGATGCCGACAGCCGGCCGAGAGGCGATCCAATCTCGTGCTGAGATGTCGTTGATGATGGTGTACCCCGCAATCGCGTCGAGTGCCTCGGAGAGTTCAATGCCCCGCACCCGCCTGCCGATCACAATGCCGAGCTCGGCTTCCCAATCGACCAGGTGTGGCATCTTGGGGAGCTGGATCTCTTCCTTATGCCCGGCGAGCGAGGTGTGCGGCCGGAGGAAAGCGTACGGATACTCGGGCAGGGACTTCACGTTCATTTCGGCGAGGTGATCCCTGTAGTTTACGCCGATGCATATGACCTTGGACGGGCGCGATATGGGACTGAGATAGATCAGGGAGTCCGGTTCACGACCCTGATCGGCTTCGCGGGCCGCTTCGGCAGCGATTGCGAGCTTGTCTCTGTTGGCTCGCCAGTCGTCGAGAAGGTCGGTGATCGATGCGGGCGAGTTGCCGAGCCGGGCGAACCCGAAGATCTCGGCGAGCGTAAAGACCTGGCCATCCACCAACGCAACCGGCGTCGGCTGCTTGTGCAACATGACCGTCCCTAGCCTGTAAGCGGCCATTCTTCTGCTCCCATCCTATCCGCTCTGTTGAGCAGTGATGCCGGCCCGCTCAGCCACGATGGCGAAGACGGAAGCGACATCCGTTTCGGCGTACCCCGACTGCATTGCCGCTTGGTAGATGCGTTCAGCCGCTGTGTGCAGTGGCAGCGGGCAGCCCAGGCGCTCTCCAACCTCTGAGATGAGCTTCAGGTCCTTCATCAGCATGGAGGTCGATCCCATGACGCTGTCCCAGCTCCTGGCAGCCATCACCGGCGCGCGCACGCGAAACTGCAATGAGGAGCCGGCACCGTCCTTGATGGCATCGACCAGCAGGTCGGCCGGCAGACCCGCCTTGAG
>Ga0075430_100002674_pt1 | contig 14877 bp, 11 predicted proteins | sample RhiMetdeltSRZDD4_FD_75294 | JGI IMG/M metagenome (GOLD analysis project Ga0075430, IMG submission 75294) | Populus rhizosphere microbial communities from Tennessee, USA - Rhizosphere MetaG P. deltoides SRZDD4 | ecosystem: Host-associated > Plants > Roots > Rhizosphere > Soil | place: USA... | reverse complement strand
CTTTTGTTCGAGTTTTTTCGCCGCGGCTTTGCGTTCCTTGGAGAGCTGTGCGGCGGCGGCGGCGTAGTCCTTGCCGAGCGCCTCTCGCTTGCGTTGAAGCTCGGCGCGCAGTTCGTCACTGTTCTCGAGGTTGGAAAGCTTCGTCTTCACGTCGTCGCCGAAACAGACAACCTCTTCAAGCGTCGGACCGTATTTGCGCTTCAGGCGTTCGAGCGCGGCGAGGCGCGATTCCAGGCCATCCAGGCGCGCCGGATCGGCTTCCAACTTCCCCAGGTAGTCGCGCAGGGTGTGGGCGGCGTCGTCAATGGAGGCTTCGGCCGGGCAGAGCGCCTCGCTCATGGAAGCGAGCGACGGATCGACGCGCACGAGCTCGTCCACATGACGCCGCGCCTTGCCGAGCAGGCCCAGAGCGGACACTTCGCCCTCATAGATCGCTTCGTAAGCTTCCTGCGCATGCTCGTGCAGGCGGCCGACGTTCATCAGGACACGGCGCTCGGATTCAAGTTCGGTGTCTTCGCCCACACGCGGAGAGGCGGATTCGATCTCTTTGTTCTGGAACGACCACAGGTCTTTCAAACGCAGCGTTTCGGCGTTCGAGCGCTCCAGTTCTTCGAGCTCGCGCGCGGCGCCGCGCCATTGTTGATACAGTCCGGCCACCTTTTCGCGCGAAGCATGTGCACCGGCGAAGGCGTCGAGCGTTTCGAGTTGGCTCGCCGGTTCGAAGAGCTTTTGCTGATCGTGCTGGCCGTGGATATCGCCTAAGTGCGGCGCCAACTCGCGCAGCAGGGCGGCCGTGACAGGCCGGCCCGCAGCGAAGGCGCGCGACTTGCCGTTCGAAAGAATCTCGCGCTCGATGAGCAATTCGCCCTCTTCGAGTTCGAACCCATTCTCTTCGAGCAAAGTTTGCAGTGGTTTGGTGGGGCTGACTTCAAAGATGCCGGCCACGCGCGAGCGCTCGGCGCCCGTGCGCACCATGTCAGCCGAGGCGCGTCCGCCGAATAGCAGGCCAAGTGAGTCCACGACAATCGACTTGCCGCTGCCGGTCTCTCCGGTGAGGAGGTTCAAACCGGGGCCGAAGCGAACACGGACGCGCTCGACGACGGCATAGTTCTCGACGATCAGCTCGACGAGCATCGACTTGGATTATACGGCGCGGAACGGCCGGCAAACTTGCTCTGAAACAGAACTTTCAAAAAATGTTTCAACACCCTATGTCCTCTCCCGTTAAGAAGTGCATAATGAAAATTGGCAACTTTCCCAATTGAAAGGAGCTCGCCCTGTTGCCTGCATCCGTATTTCTGTTAGCCCAAGTCAATTCGTGGGACCTCATATTGCAGGCCGAACCGGTCCCCATGGCCGTGATGGCGCTGCTGCTACTTATATCCATTCTCTCCTGGGGCATCATCTTTTCCAAGTTCGGCATGTTCCGCTCGGCTCGCGTAGGCAACCACAGCTTCTTGCGCGCGTTTCGCCGCGCCGCGGGAATGGAAGCCGTGGCATTGGCCGCAGAGCAGTTCAAATCCGCCCCGCTGGTGGCCGTCTTCGATTTCGGCTATGAAGAGGTGGAGCGCCAGGTGAAGGCGCGCGGCACCTTGAACAATAAGCTGGCCATCGAGCGCGCGCTGCAGTTGGGCGTGAGCGAAGAACTGGCCCACTTGGAACGAAACATGAATTGGCTGGCGACAACGGCGGCCATCTCGCCGTTCATTGGTTTGTTCGGCACGGTATGGGGCATTATCGACGCCTTTACGGCGTTGGGCCTGGCCGGTTCGGCAAGTCTCCGCGCAGTGGCGCCGGGCATCTCCGAAGCTCTCTTCACGACGGCACTTGGACTGGCTGCGGCCATTCCCGCTGCCATTGCCTACAATTATTTTGCACACTTGTTAAAGGAACAAGGTGCGCGCATGGACGATTTCTCGCTCGAGTTTCTGAATCTCGCCGAGCGCCAGTTCGAGGATTAACGCATGGGAATTTCGCTGGGCTCCCAAATGGGCAATGGGCGGCGCGGACGGCGCGGCGGCTTGCCTCCGATGGCGGAGATCAACATCATCCCATTGGTGGACGTCGTGCTCGTACTGCTCATCATCTTCATGCTCACGGCGCACGTGATGGAGTTCGGCCTCGAAGTGGACGTGCCGAAGGTGAGAGAGGTACGGAGCTCGGCCAAGGAATTGCCGGTGGTCACCGTGACGAAGGAAGGCGAAATCCAACTCAACGAAAAGCCAGTAAATTTCAACCTGCTGGGCGACGAGGTGCGGCGTCGATTCCCGAACGAGACGGCTGTCTATGTGCGCGCCGACAAGGGTGCCGTGTGGGAAGTATTGGCGCAAGTGGTGAGCGAGCTGGGCGAGAAGAAGCTCCAAGTGCAGATGGTGACGCAGCCAGTCGACGTATCAGCACGCCGGTAGGAGATCAGGAAGGACGATGTCAGTCCGCCGCGACATTCTGGACGAACGCGAAGGGATGAAGCGCCCATTCACGGGCTCGCTGCTGTTGCATGCCGCCGTATTTCTTTCGGCTGCGGCTTATAACTGGTTGGAAGGCCGGCCGCGCGATTCGTTCGGAGATCCGAATGCCCTGGGCGGGGCCTCGACAGTCATTACGCCTGTCGCAAAAATTCCCCTTCCTCCGAAGAGCGGCATGGTGAACCCGGTTGCTAACGATACGGAATCGCAGGCGCCCGCCGCGCCCAAGCCCGAGCCGAAAACGCAACGCGACGACCGCGCGGCGATCGAACTTGCGACAAAGAAGAAGCTGGAGGAAGCCAAGAAGAAGAACCGGCCGGCCACGAAAACGTATCAGGATCCACTGGCCCAGCGGCCGAACCAAATCTATTCAGAAAGCGGCCGGCAGACCGTATCCCCGAACTACGACCTGAACAGCAGCGGTAGCGGTGTGGGCATCGGCCAGGGCAATCCGTTCGGAAACCGCTTCGGCTACTATGCCAACATCATTCGCGAGCGCGTGGCACAGGCGTGGAAGCCGAGCCAGCAAGACCCGCGCGCCCGTGCGGCGCCGCCAGTGATTCTAACGTTTTCCATTTACCGTGACGGGCGCGCCGGCGACATCAAGGTCATACAGAGCTCGGGGAATCCCACGCTGGACTATTCCGCGCAGCGGGCAATCCTCGAAGCCAGTCCATTTCCTCCTCTGCCGCAGGGGTTCGAACGTAACGCCGCAACCATTGAATTTCAATTCCAACTGAAACGATGAACAAGAAACACATATTCCTCATCCTCGCCGCGCTGTGCGCAGCGGTGGTCACGCTGGTGGCGCAGACCGACATGGTGTTGCGCATTATGAAGTCGGGCGAGCTTGCCGTGATCGCCGTGCCCGATTTCCGCGGCTCCGGCGAAGCGCAACAGTTCATGGGCACCTTCAACGCCACTTTGTTTCAAGACCTGCAGGACTCCGGCAACTTCCGCATGGCGCCGAAGTCGATGTACCCATTGCAGGTTCCGCAGCGCGCGCAGGACTGGCGTCCGCCCACGGGCACGCCTCCGCGCAGCCAGGGACCATGGCTCACCGACTGGAGCAATCCGCCGGTCAGCGCGAATTACCTGCCTATCGGCTACACGGGCGTGCAGAACGGCCAGATGGTTCTCTTCGGCTTCTTCTATAACGTCACGCAACCCGACTTGGCCAATGCGCAGGTGTTCAACAAGCTCTACCTCGCGCCGCTCACCGAAGAAGGCTCGCGCAAACTCGCGCACGACTTCGCGGCCGACATTCTGTCGCGGCTCGGCGTGCAGACGTTAGCTGGTTCGAAGATCTATTTCACGTCGACGCGCGGCGGCGGCAAAGAGATATGGGGGATGGATCATGACGGTGCCAACCAGAAGCAAGTGACGCGTCTCGGGTCGACGACGAGCTTCGCCTCAGCCTCCGCTGATGGTACGCGGCTTGCATTTACGACGTTCGCCAAGGGCAACCCATCGATCATGATTTACTCGCTCGAAACGATGCGCCAGCTGCCGTTCTACAATCAACGCGCCTCACTGAACGCTACGCCGTCATTCTCACCCGACGGCAAACAGGTGATTTTCAGCTCCACGGCAGCCGGCGGCGCGGCGCAGCTTTATACATGTAACGTCGATGGTGCGGGTCTCAAGCGCGTTACATTTTCCAACGCGATCGATATCGAGCCTAAATTCAATCCGAAGAATCCTCGCGAGATGGTGTTCGTTTCCGGGCGGGGCGGGCCGCCGCAAATTTATAAGATGAACATCGACGGAACCGATATCGTCCGGCTCACCTCGGGTGAAGGCGACGCGGTGAATCCGTCGTGGCACCCTGACGGCCAATTCATTGCTTTTAGCTGGACGAGAGGTTTTGCTCCAGGGAATTACAACTTGTTTATAATGGACGTTGCCACCAAAGAAATCACGCAGTTAACGCATGGCGCGGGTCGTAATGAGAACCCGAGTTGGGCGCCCGACGGACGTCATCTTGTGTTTTCGTCCAATCGAAGCGGCTCAACTCAGGTTTGGACGATGCTGGCGGACGGGAAGCAAACTCGCCAGTTAACCACGCAGGGGCGGAACGAAAACCCCGTGTGGAGCAAATAGGGTTTGTGTGTAGCGCTCCGTTTCGGGCAGGGTTGTCCCGGGAATGTTAAGCGCTCAGGTGAGAGAGAAGAATTCGGAACTGGTTTCCGGGAGGGATTGCTTAGAAATGATACGGACGAAGAAGTTTACTTGGTTGATCCTGGCTTGCATCCTGGTCGCGTTTGCGGCCGGTTGTAAGAAGAAGCCGCCGCCGGCGCCCCCGCCGCCCCCGCCGCCGCCTGCACCGAAGGCGGAAGTAGCTCCAGCTAAGCCGGTGGTGAGCACGTTCAGCGCCCAGCCCAGCTCAATTCAGCGGGGCCAGAGCTCCACCCTGCGGTGGAACGTCAGTGGTGCGGATTCGGTTTCCATCGACAACGGCATCGGAGTTGTCTCGGCCAGCGGCACCCGTTCGGTTTCGCCGTCCAGTTCGACGACGTACACTTTAACGGCGCGCAATGCCGGTGGCGCGACCACGTCCCAGGCGAGCGTGTCGGTGAGCGACCCGCCGCCACCTCCGCCTCCGCCTGTTCAGCCCAAGGCTACAGTTTCGCTCGATGAGCGACTACGCACCGAAGTTGCCGACATCTACTTCGACTACGACAAGTACGACGTGCGCGAAGACGCCCGCTCGGTGCTGTCGCGCAACTCCGACGCGCTGAAACGGATTCTCGCAGACTTCCCGAACGCATCGATCAGCGTGGAAGGCCATTGCGACGAGCGCGGCTCGGCCGAATATAACCTCGGCCTGGGTGACCGGCGTTCGACGTCGGCCAAGGAGTTCCTGACGCAGCTCGGCGTCGCCGGCGACCGTCTGCGCACGATCAGCTTCGGCAAAGAGAAGCCGCAGTGCAGCGACGCCAACGAGGATTGCTACCAGAAGAACCGCCGCGTGCACTTCTCGGCGGGGCAATAAATAATCGCCCGCAAACCCAATGCGGCATGGCGCGCTCTGCTGGCAAAGAGAGCACGCTATGCCGTATTTTTGTTTTAGGAGAACCGTCATGCGTCTGACTCGTTTCGTGCTTGTGGCCGCATTGGCCCCATTGGTTGTATTCGCGCAGAGGAAAGAGGTCCAGGAGATGCAGCGCGACGTGCTGCTGATGCAGGACCAGGTGCGCACGCTCCAGCGCACGGTTGACGAGAAGATGTCCGCGCTCACCGTGCTGGTGCAGCAATCGCTCGACGCGGCCAACAAGGCCAACACGGCGGTCGCGCTCATGGAACGGCAGCTCGACGACCGGCTGAAGGGCCAGGAGAAGAGCGTGGCCGCGCCGGTGGCCGGACTGGGCGCCAAAGTGGACGCGCTCGCCGACGAATTCCGTTTCGTACGCGAGACGATCAACGAGTTGAACTCGAAGATGTCCAAACTGAATACGCAGATGGCCGATGTGTCGCAGACAGTGGCAACGATCCAAGCCCCGCCCGCGCCGCCTCCAGGCCCCGGTTCCGCCGGCGGTTCGTCCTCGGCCACGCCGCCTCCGGGAACGACGGCCGATTCGCTCTACCGTGCCGCCCTGCAAGACAAGGCAACGAGCAAGTACGATCTTGCGCTCCAGCAGTTCCTGGACTTTTTGCGCTGGTACGACAACACCGACCTGGCGCCGAACGCTCAGTTTCATATCGGCGACATCTACTACGCGCAAGGCAATTATGAGAAAGCGATCGAATCGTTCAATACGCAATTGGAGAAGTACCCGGAGAATGCCAACAAGAATGCTGATGCGCTGTTCATGAAAGGCCGCTCGCTGATGCAATTGGGCCGCCGCAGCGACGCCGCAACCGAGTACCGTGCGTTGATTCAGAAATACCCGCGCACAGAACCTGCCGACAAGGCCCGCGCCGAACTGAAGAACATGGGTCTCAGCGCCACGGCCCCTCCCGCCACGGGCCGTAAGAAGAAGTAGGAACGTCATGAAGCGTGCCACCGCCGTCCTGCTCGCCGCTGCCTGCTTGATGATGCTGGTGGCCGGCGAGTTTCCCAAGACGCTGAACGCTTTTCCCGGCACGACACCGAAGATTGACGGCGTTCTGTCGAAAGGGGAATGGGACGACGCAACCACATTCACCGGCGTTAGTGAATGGATCGCCCAGTTTTCACCCACCTACGACGACGGCGACCTGAGTCTCCGCGGCTGGGTGAAGCATGATGGCCGGCGCCTCTATTTCGCATTTGAAGTTCGCGACGACGTCCTGTATGGCATCGATACCGAGCGCTGGCTGCCGGAAGAAAACCCGAAGGCGCACGAGCTCACCCGCGAGGGCTTTCCCTGGTTCGGCGATGAGATGGAACTGCTGATCAATGCCTCGAACAAATGGGCGCACAACGACAATGCGGCGGGCAATGGTGCATCGTGGCAGATGGTGTGCAACCTCACGAAGTCGCGGCTGGGCGGCGTAGGCAAGGGCGGCATTCTGGAAGGCGAGCCAAGGCGTTCGGAGACGGCATGGAACACGTATCAGAAATGGATTGAGTCGCGCGCCATGGAAGCCGTGGCCCGTGTGGCCGATGGCAAATCGAAGCCACGGCGCTACGTGATCGAATGGGCCACGAATTTCGACCCGTGTCTCGAAGTGGAGCCGGGCAAGTTTTATTCGACGGCGCTGGGCGACCGCGCCATGGGGCTGAACATCGCCCTTGGAGACCTCGACGAGAAGGAGCGCGGCAAGGGTAACTTTGGCCACTTCCATCATGAGGACTGGTGGGCGGGCGCGAAGAATCTGCGCACGAACCTGCGGCAGTTTGGAACTTTATGGATCAGGACAGGCCCGCGATCGAATCCGCCGACGCGCTAGCCGCGCACATCGAACTGCCGCTGCTCGCGCCCGTGCTCAGCGAAGAGCAGGTGCATGCAGGACTGCTGGTGGCGCGCGAATTTTCGCTCGCCGCCGTGTGTGTCCGTCCCTGTGACGTCGACCTGTCTGTGCGCAGTCTTGCGAACAGCAAGGTCCGCGTTGTGGCGCCGGTCAGCTATCCCGATGGCAGCTCGACCACAAGCGTGAAGATTTACGAAGCCAAGGACCTGTTGCGCCGTGGCGCGCACGAGCTGGAAGTCGTGGTCAATCTTGGCATGATGTATTCGAGGCAGTTCGTGCGTGTGGAGTCCGAACTGAAGCAGCTTGCCGCGCTGTGCAGCGAGAAGGAAGCGAAACTTAAGGCCGTTTTTGAATTCCCAGTGCTGAATCACGAGTTGCGCGTGATTGCGTGCAAACTCGCGCGGAACACGGGATGCCACTACGTGGTGAACTCCACGGGACGCGTCCGCCAGGAGAATTTGCAAACTGAAATCCAACTTGCGCTCGACCGCCGGTTCGGCTATTTCGAAGTGAAGGCCGTTGGAATAGAGGAGACTCCCGAGGCAGTAGTGTCGCTGCTCCAACTGGGTGTGGGACGCCTCGCAATCCGCAAGCCCGAAGAGCTGATCGAAGCATTCCGCCGGAATCTGGAATCATCCCGGACGGCAGCACCCGATATCTCCACGACGATTCGTTAGCGGTCCCCCGCTTCCGTGATATCCTGAACAGCGTTTTTCCGCCAGCATGTCAAGCCGGAGCCAGCTGCCCAAAGTTTGTATCGCCCTCGGATTCGCCGATACGGCGACGCTGTTGAAACACGCCCGGGCAGAAGTGGACTCGGGGGAAACATTCCTCGAATTTCGCCTCGATTATTTATCGAATCCCATGGACGGAGTCGCGGCGATGCGGAGGTTCCTGGGTGAACATCCCGAATGTACGCTGATGGCCACCTGCCGCCGTCACCAGAATCACGGCCACTTCAACGGCAGCGTCGAAGAGCAGGTGCGGATTCTGGATGCGGCGATATCGGCGGGCGCGCGCGCGATCGACATCGAGATCGAATCGGCGGAAAACGCCGCTGTGCGCCTGGAACAACTGCGCAGCAAGGCGCTGGTGATCGTTTCATTCCACAACTACGGCGGCACGCCGGCGGTGGATCCCATTCTGCGGCGCATGATGAAGGTGCCGGCCGATTGCTTCAAGCTGGTCACGACGGCGCGCAAGCCGTCCGACAATTTCCGCGTGTTGTCGCTGGCCAAAGCGTACGCAAAGGTTCCCATGGTGCTGCTGGCGATGGGCGAGATGGGTTTGCCCACGCGCGTGCTCTCGGCGGCGATGGGAGGGCTCTACACCTACGCCGCGCCGAACGCGGCCGAGGGCACCGCGCCCGGACAGATTTCGGCGCGCCTGCTGCGGCACATCTACCGCGTGGACAAATTCACGAAGTCGGCAAAAGTGTACGGCGTGGTGGCCGATCCCGTCCGACACTCGATTTCGCCGGCGGTGCACAATCGCGCATTCCAGAGCCGCCGCATCGATGCCGTGTATTTGCCGATGCTAGTCCACCCGGCGCAGTTGAAGGACTTCTTCACCATGGCCGGCAAGATGCCGATTCAGGGCTGCAGCGTAACCATTCCGCACAAGCAGAAGGTGATGCGGTATCTGGACTGGATCGATCCGCTGGCGCGCCGCATTGGCGCAGTCAACACAATTACGCGGCGAGCGGGGAAATGGCGCGGCACCAACACCGATGTCGACGGCGTCATCGTGCCGCTGAAGAAAAAGATCAACATTCCCAAGAGTTCGATCCTCGTAGTGGGCAACGGCGGGGCGGCGCGCGGAGCGGCATTCGCGCTTGCCGGCGCCGGGGCGAAGGTATCGATTGTCGGCCGCAATCCGGACCGCGTGCGCGCGCTGGGCAAAGCGTGCGGGGCGGTTCCGTTGATGAAGGATCAGTTGCGCGGCACCCATTTTGACGCCATCATTCACGCGACGCCACTGGGCATGTACCCGCACATAAATGAGTGTTTCTTCGACGACGAGATTCCCGGCGATCTGGTGTTCGACATGGTGTACAACCCATTGGAGACGGTGCTGGTGAAGCGCGCTCGCGAGCAGCGTAAGGAAGTGATTCCGGGCCTCACGATGTTCCTTGAACAGGCGGCGCACCAGTTTGAAACCTGGACAGGCGAATCGGCTCCGCGGCCGGCGATGGAGAAGGCCGCCATGGAGGCGCTGAACGGCGTCTCTCACCCTGCCGTAAAATGATGGCATGCCCAGGCTCAATCGCCGTCAACTGACACAGACCCTGCTCACGGGCGCTGCGACGGCAGCCGTCGGCGCCAGCCTGAGCTCGCAAGCTCCCTCATCTGAACCTGCGGCGGACGATCTACTGGCTGCGGCGAAGCGCCAAATAGCGAGTAACCGCGAAACGCTTGACCGGATCAAGCTCCCCATGGCAACTGAGCCCGCCAGCGTATTCAAAGCCATCTGAGGAGCCAGCATGCCAAACGTGGATGAATCCGTTTTCTGGCTCTCAATTGCCGAACTTAACACTAAGCTCGGCGCGAAAGAATTCTCCTGCGAAGAGTTGACGCGCGCATTTTGCGATCGGTTGGAGCGGCTCGCACCGCGATACAACGCGCTGGCTCTGCCGTTGCGCGAAGAGGCAATAAGGAAGGCGAAGGACGTCGATTGGGATTTGAAGCGTGGCAGGCAGCGCTCCAAGTTGCATGGCGTTCCATATGGCGCGAAAGATCTGCTGGCTTACCCAAAGCATCCCACGACGTGGGGAGCAAAGCCGTACGCGGGACAAGTGTTCGATGAGCCGGCAACCGTTCTGCGCAAGCTCGATGGCGCGGGCGCCGTGCTCATTGGCAAACTCTCGATGGTGGAACTTGCGGGCGGCGGCGGCTATATGTATCCCGCCGCTTCGCTACAAGGACCGGGCCTGAATCCATGGGATCCGACGAAATGGAGCGGCGGCTCCAGTTCTGGCTCGGGCAGCGCGGTTGCCGCCGGACTAACCACCTTCGCACTGGGCTCGGAGACTTCGGGGTCCATCCTCACGCCCTCGGCCTACTGCGGCCTCACCAGCCTGCGCCCCACTTACGGTCTCGTGAGCCGCGCCGGGGCCATGGCGCTCTCCTGGAGTCTCGACAAGATCGGGCCGATGTGCCGGTCAGTGGAGGATTGTGGCCTAGTGCTGCAAGCGATCGCCGGTAAGGATAACGACGATCCCGGATCGGCAGGCAAGAGCTTCTATTACGCGCCCCAATTTGCCCGGAAGTTTTCCGATCTGCGCATTGGCTACGCGCCGTCGGACTGGGAGGCGAATTTGCCCGACGATACGCGACCGCATCTGCAGGCGGCGCTCCAGGTGTTTAAGGGGATGGGATTCCAATGGAAAGAAGTGGAGCTCCCCGACTTCCCGTACGGTTCCGTCCTCTCGATGGTGCTAGGCGGCGAGGCGGGCAGCATTTTTGAGGAACTGATCAAATCCGGAAAGGTGGATGAGCTTGCCGACAGAAATCAGATTGCCGGGCTCAAGTCATACCTTGACATCAACGCACGCGATTACCTGAGAGCCATGCGCGTTCGTTCGCTGATCCAGGGCGAGATCCGCAAGATGTTCTACGACGTCGACGTTCTGATCGCGCCGACGCGATTGACAGTTGCCTCCGGCGCAAAAGATCCTCTCCGCCGTGTTCCAGCGCCGGGCGCCGCTCCCACGCCTCCACCGAAAAGTGCGACTGCCGAGAAACGCGGTCTCCGCGATCACATCCCCGCGGGAAACCTCGCCGGCCTGCCGGCGCTTTCCATGCCATGCGGTTTCGCCGGAAATTTGCCCGTGTCGGTCTCATTGATTTCGCGGCCTTTTAACGAAAACACGCTGCTCGCAATCGGAAGCGAATACCAAAAGCAGACCGAGTGGCACAAACGTCATCCGAAGGTCTGACTTATTTACGGAATCCAATGGGCCGCTCCCCGCGTCCTATAAACGAGCTAGTCTAATAAGAGTCATGCCTGAAGAGAAAGGGATGATCCGGCGTTTCGCCTGCGCCGAGAAAAGCCCCGACACGGCGAATGGCACGGGTATCAGCACGACCTCCGGATACCGCCTGCCGCCGGACTTTGTCGAGAAGGCAGTAGTCCGCCTCGGCTGGGTAAGCGCGATCTACGCGATCTTCTTTCTCGTCATGTATGTGTCGCATCGGCTCACGCCGATGGGACACAACCTGCCTCCTGACATGAAGCTGTTTTACGCCGTTATGGCGTTTGTGGGAGTCGGATTGGGCGCGGGCATGTCGATCTTTGCCCTCTCGAGCAAGTTGCCCGGGCAGGTGAAGCTCGATGTCGGCTTGGGGTTCGAAGTGTTCGGCGCGCTAGTCATTTCCATTATCGAATCGCGCCAGGCGCTCCAGCCCGATGAAATTGTCCGGGGTCACTCGTCCATCGCCGTCTGGGTCGTGTTCTTCATTCTTCTGGTGCCGACCTGCCGCATGCGCTCCGCCTTGGCTGCCGTCCTTACAGCATTCATGGGTCCGTTGGGCCTTTGGCTCAATATTATGATCTTCGGCATCCCGGTCCCGACCGCTTCGCAGTGGGTTTTACTCCACGTAGGAACATTCATGACGGCCGCCTTTGCACTGCCCATGAGCCGTGTCATATACAGCCTCGGCGCACAGGTAAGCAAGGCGCGTGAGTTGGGCAGTTATGAAATGATCGAGGTCATCGGCCGTGGCGGCATGGGTGAAGTATGGCGCGCGCGGCATCGCATGCTTGCCCGTGAGGCGGCGATCAAGCTGATCCGCCCGGAAATGCTGTTCGGCAGCGATCAGACGCAGCCGGAATCGGCGCGCCGGCGCTTCGAGCGCGAGGCGCAGGCCATCGCCGGGTTGCAATCGCCTAACACCGTGACGCTGTACGACTACGGCGTGAACGGCGACGGTGTCTTCTACTATGCGATGGAGTTGCTTGACGGCCTGGATCTCGATTCGCTCGTGAACACATACGGCCCATTGCCTGCGTCGCGAGTGATCTACCTCATGCAACAGATGTGCGATTCGCTGGCCGAAGCACACGCACGTGGGCTTACACACCGCGACGTGAAACCGAAGAACATCTTCTTGTGCCGGATGGGCCTGAATTACGACTTCATCAAAGTCCTCGATTTCGGCCTCGCCAAGTGGAAAGACGCCGGCACCGAAACACAACTCACGCGCGAGGGCATCACGACGGGAACGCCTGCATATATGGCGCCGGAGTTGGCGCTTGCCACCGATGACATCGACTCTCGAGTGGACATTTATGCGCTTGGCTGCGTGGCCTACTGGCTTTTAACCGGCAGGCTGGTCTTTGACGCTCCAAATGCCATGGCCATGGCCCTGGCTCACGTCCAAGCACCGCCGGTTCCGCCAAGCCAGCGGACCGAGCTCGAAGTTCCCGCCGAGTTGGAAGCGTTGATCATGGATTGTCTGGCCAAGAGCCCATCCGCGCGCCCGCAGACGATGCGGGATATCTCGCGTCGGCTCTCGTCCATGCGTCACACCGAGCGCTGGTGCACGTCGGCCGCCGAGCAATGGTGGCAAGTCCATCATCCTTCTCCGTGCCTGCAGCCGATGCCCACGCCCGAGTCCAGCTCGGTTTCCGCCACGGTGATGGCGGCCGCGAACTAACCTGCGCCGGTAAAATACTTTGCTGCCTCACCGTTGACGTCAGTCACGCGCCATCACATAATGCATGGATTCATGCAACGACTGGCGATGGCTCTCCTCCTCTCCGTGATTTGGTTTCTGCCCTCCACGTCCCCCGCGCAACAAAAGGGCAAGAAAAAAGGAGGCGGCGCGCCCAAGGCGATGGCCACCAACGCAAGTGGACGTATCGCCGGCACCGAGATCGGCCACGAGTTCAGGCACGACGATCTTCCCTCGATATCCATCGCCCCCGATGGCACGTTGTGGTCCGTGTGGTTGAGCTTCGTAGGCGACCGAGACGATGTCGTCATCCGGCCGTTCGTCAACGGCGCCTGGGGCAATCTGCAATGGGTGCCGAACACTTCCGGCGACTCATGGCTTCCGCAAATCGGCGTAGACGCGCAGAACCGCGTATGGGTCGTGTGGAGCCAGATGCTGGATGGAAATTGGGATCTCTACGCGCGCAGGTTCGATCCGGCCAAGCAGGAGTGGGGCGCAATAGAGCGGCTCACCAGCGATCCACTGCCTGACGTGAATCCGCGCCTGGCTTCCGACGGCAAAGGAGGCATGGCCATTGCGTGGCAGGCATTTCGCGCGCGTAAGGACGCCGCGCCGAACGGTCCCGCACCGCGCCCATTTGGCAACATCATGATGAAATCTCTCGAAGGTGAACGTTGGGGCGCGGACGTTCGCATAACCGATCACTCAGCCAACGACTGGGAGCCGGCGCTGGCCTTCGACGCTTCGGGCAACACATGGGTCGTCTGGGACTCTTACGCCAACGGCAACTATGACGTGATGCTGAGCCGCGTCTCCGGCGGCAAGCCAGGCGCGCCAATAGCCGTGGCCAACACGCAGCGATTTGAAGCGCGTCCCACCGTCGCGGTGGATACGTCCGGCCGCGTCTGGGTCGCATACGAAACGGGCGCTCCCGGCTGGGGGAAGGATCAGGGCTATATTCTTCGCAACTCGCCCAAGGGCGTCGTGCTCGGCGGGATTCGCGAGCCGCGCGTCGCCTGCTATGACAACGGCACATGGCGCCATCCCGCGCAGCCTGTCGGCGAACCCTTTAGCGATTCGAACACCTACCAGCCGCATGTATTCAGCGATGGCGCGGGTTCGGTGTATGTCGTCGCCAAGACGCGCTACAACCAGCCCGTCCAGCCGCGCGGCAATCGTGGCTATTGGGAATACCGTGTGTCGCATTTGGACGGCGCAAAATGGAGCGCCGCCAAGGTACTCGACGATTCGCGCGGCCGCTCATCCACGCGCATGAACGCGGTACTGGCAAAGGATCGTTCATTGTGGATGGTGTGGGATTCCGACACGCGAGGCGAGGCTTTCTTTCACAAACCGAAACGGCAGCGAGTGCTCGCGGGAAAGATCGAACCAGCGGCGGCGAGTTCCGCGCCCACGTGGGGAGCGCCTCCCACGGAAACGCTCGCGCTGACCGTCGCTCATGCCAACGAGGATGCCGACCTCAAATTGATTCGCGGCTACACGGTCAACATCGGCGGCAAGAAGAACTCCATCGTGCGCGGCGATTTTCACCGTCACACCGAACTCAGCTGGGACGGGGGCGGCGCAGCCGACGGCTCACTGCAGGACTTTTATCGTTACATGATCGACGCCGGCTCGATGGACTTCGGCGCTTCCACCGATCATCAGGGCGGCGCGTGGCCGTACTGGTGGTGGTACACGCAGAAGATGACCGACATGTACCACGTACCCGGCCTCTATCTGCCGATCTTCGGCTATGAGCGCAGTGCTGTCTATCCGAACGGCCACCGCAATATGTTCTTCGCCAAAAGGTCCGAATCGCGCGTAACGCCGTTCCATCT